>WNFN01154856.1_pt1 | contig 14479 bp, 14 predicted proteins | sample 5400161 | NCBI WGS metagenome assembly WNFN01 (sample SAMN13153353, study PRJNA577476) | soil metagenome | isolation source: 80 cm saprolite on Douglas fir-dominated hillslope | place: USA:California | collected 2013-09-17
AAGAAGATCACGCCGCCGATGATCAACAGCGTCAGCAGGAAGCCGAGTCCAGTGCCGAGGCCGCCCATATGGCTGAACAGCATCGAGCCGAGAAAGCCGCCGGCCAGCCCGGTCATGAACGGGTGGCGCTGGAAGAAGCTGCCGCCGCCGGCATAGGCGGGCGCCGGCGCTCCCATTGGGCTCGTCGCTGACGGGTTGGACGGGGTCATGCTGCGGGTGACCGGCGCCGCGTTGTTGTTCTCGTTGGTCCGCGTGCCGCGGCTGCCCTGGCTCGAGAAGGACGATTTGCCGCCGCCGGAATAGGAGCTGCCGGCCCGCGCGTCGGCCAGGCTGGGGGAGAGGGCCAGTGCGAGGCAGAAGCATAATGACAGCGGAATCCGCCAGCGCGCGAGGTGCTGCAAGGGCGATCGTATCGACATCGTGAAGCCCGTCCCTGTACCCGGGGAAACCATCAGCGGATGCATATGGGGCTTCTTTATGAGGGGGAAAGGAGTGTCGGGTGAAACAAACGCGCTGCGATTGGCGCCTTTCCTTTGGCATTCAGCCCCAGATTGCTTGATTCGGCGGGTTTTCGTCCCACTTTTATAACCGAAAGATATGCCTCCGCCGCCGGGTGCCGCAAAATGGGCCCGGCAGCGGTGTCTCGCTCAGTTCGAGGAGAAGGACGATGTCGCGACTGTCGCTGTTCAACTCGCCGCTGCTGTTGGGCTTCGAGCATTTCGAGCGGGCGCTAGACCGGGTCAACAAGGTCTCCGGTGACGGGTATCCGCCCTACAACATCGAGCAGCTCGGCGAAAACGAGTTGCGCATCACGCTGGCGGTCGCCGGCTTCACGATGGCCGATCTGACGATCACGATCGAGGACAACCAGCTCGTCATCCGCGGCAAGCAGACCGATGACGGCCAGCGCGTCTATCTCCATCGCGGCATCGCGGCGCGCCAATTCCAGCGCTCGTTCGTGCTCGCCGAGGGGATCGAGGTGCGCGGCGCCTGGCTCGACAACGGGCTGCTCCACGTCGATCTCATCCGGCCGAATGTCGAGCCGCGGGTGCGCACGATTCCGATCCAAGGCGGCGAGAGCGGCGACGACAAATCCGCCGGCAAATCCGCGCCGCAGCCGATCCGCCACCACGTTTCGGATAATTCGCGCGGCTGACGGTGTTTTTACAAACGAGAGATCAACGCGTTCGAGGCGCTGGAGCGCGCGCCGGAGCGCGACGGAGAGTGGCATGCAGTTTATCGAGGGAATTCGCGACCTGTCGGCAAGCGAGCTGGGAATGCTCGGGATGGCGGATGTCGCCTATATCAAACCGGTCGTTGTCGACGGCTCCGAGGTGTTCGCGGTGCACGCCGCGGACGGTACCGAGATGGCGGTGATCGGTGATCGCGATCTAGCCTTCGCGGTGGTGCGGCAACATGAGCTGGAGCCGCTCAGCGTCCATTGACCCCTCTCGGCTCGCTTAAATCTGCTCGATCGGGGTGACCCGCCGGGGCTCGCGCGCCGGGGTAGGAGGGCTGGGCCGGATTTTGATGCGGCGGCTTATTGATTGCCATCGTCGACGTCGCGGTGGCTTGCGCCATCGCCGGCAGGGCGTCGCGCATCTTGAACGCCCACAGGCAGGTCAGGTCGAGGGTCGCCAGTCCGATCGCGAGAACCAGCAGGAAGGCATTCATGTCGCCGGCAGCGCGGTCGAGCCGCGCCGTCAGGCTTCGCGGCGGAGGATTCTTTTTGGGCGATCGGTTCTGCATCGGGCACATCCACGCTGCGCCCGCGCCGAGCGGCCATTCGGGCGCACTCTCTGATGAAGAGATAACACCCGCGGCGGCCGATCGGCTTGCTTCGGCCAAAACCCGGTTATCGCCGGCTCCGGAACGTCCGAAGCCGCCCCGCGCGATTGATCTGGGTCAACCGGCAGGGCGAGCCTCGTTGCGGCGGAGCGCTATTCGGCCGCGGCTCTGGCCGGCTCGACGAATTGCGATACCCAGGAGTTGCGGCGCTTCACATTCGTCCGGTACATCGCCTCGAATTCGGCGGCCGGGAAGGAATGCGTCGAGGGGCGGTTCATGATCGCCTCGGTCCACGCCTTCAGCCGCGGGTAGTTTTCCAGTTGGCCGATCTTATGGATGCGGTCGAGGAACACATAGCGCTGCAGGAACGGCGCATAGGCGGCATCGACCAGCGAATATTTGGCGCCGTTGAAGAACGGGCCGCTGCCTTGCTTTTCGAGGGCCTTTTCGAGCCGGTCGAAGGCCTCGGGGATCTTCGCTGTGGCCTTCTGGTAGTCGGCTTCGGTCGCGGCGTAGGCGCAGCCGGTCACCGACGAGGCAAAGGTCGGCACGTAATCGGTCCAGGCGCGGTTGACGGCGCGCTCGATCGGGTCTTCCGGATGCAGCCGCGGCGCGACCGTCTCGTCGAGATACTCGTTGATCGCGCTCGATTCGAACAGCGACAGTCTGTCGTCGATCCGCAGCACCGGCACCTTCTTGTGCGGCGAGATCGCCAGAAACCAGTCCGGCCGGTTGTCGGGCTCGATGTGGCGGAATTCGAATTCGGTGTTCTTTTCGCGCAGCAGAATCGCCGAACGCTGCACCCAGGGGCAGGTCTTGAAGCTGATCAGCGTTTATTTCGCCATCACGTCCTCCCATCGATGAATTGGATCGCGCCAGCATGGCATGCCCGGGCGGACGGCTTAAGCAGAAATCGCTTCGCGGTCTGCAGAGCAGACCACTGCCTCAGGCCGTTTCGCATCGATTCGCGCACACCGGCGACGAGCCGCGCCTTAACCGGACGCGTCGACACCTCATAATAAGGCGTAAATGCAGTAGGTTAGCGAAGGGAACTCTACAACATATTGAGCCGCAGTGCTCAGGGGGTCAAAATCAACTCTGCCGCTGACCCGGCAGCGAGGCGAGGGGCGATCGCGGTTTTGGGGGAAACCGCCATCCATCTTGGCACCTTGGGGGAGGGCCAACCCCCGCCTCGCGCACCGGGCTTTTTACCCAAGACGACCCGTCCACAGGTTCGCTCCGGCAGGCAAGCGCCTGCTCTACCGGTCAGGGAGGGCCAACCCCCGCCTCGCGCACCGGGCTTTTTACCCAAGACGACCCGTCCACAGGTTCGCTCCGGCAGGCAAGCGCCTGCTCTACCGGTCAGGGAAAACTCCCGCTCCCGACCAATTGCAGGCGGCCGGGCCTCGGCGGGGGCGCATTGCCGAAATCCATCCACGGCCGTTGTCCACCCGGTAAAGATATAGGGCAGGAAGACGGCGCGATCGATCACCGCAAGCAACGGCAGATGCTTCCGCGCCGGTCGGCTGACGCTAAATGCGTCGCGACGATCGACGGCGATCTGCGTTACGGCAACGTAATCATGCCGGTGAAGAAGCGGCCATATTAGACGGCGGCGCCAAGCCCTCAAACCGGGGATGGAGCGCCAGCGCACGCCGCGTCAACAGGATGAGCATCGCCCATAGCACGATCGGCCCGATCTGCATCCCAGCCCATTTGGCGAGCGGCAGCGCCGCCACCGGCAATACCAGAAGTATTGCCAGGGCGATTCTCTCCCAAGGCAGAAAGCGGCCAGCGGGGGCCTGCTTGAGGAGCCAGCCGGCGGCGAAAATCAGCACTACCATGTCGTAATCCTGCACGTACGGCGTGACGAGGAACGTTGCGACGACGACGCTCGCGGCCTTGATTTCGGACGCGCAGGGGGCGCGCCACACGCGGGCGACGACCGCCGCTGCCAGCACGCCCGAGACGATCTGCACCGCATAGGAAACATTCACGGCGACGCCGGCCGTCCGCATCGCGACAAAGACGGTCGGCATCCGATGCCAACCCCAGACGCCGATTTCCATCACCCCGCGCTGCACGATCATCTGATGGACAAAAGCGGCCCACGCATCGGCGCCAAGCACAGCCGCGCTGACCGCGAAAAGCAGCGTCCCGGTAGCCGCAGCCGCCATGATGGCGCGCCAATGCCCGCCCGCGACCAGGGCCACCGGCAACAGCACCCCAAGGTGCGGCTTGAAGGACAACAGGCCGAAGAGCATTCCGGCCAGCACCGGTCTCCGGTCGAGGACCATCAGCCCCGTACCCAGCAGACCGGCAGTGAAATAGCCGTTTTGTCCCGTCATCAGGTTCAAAAAGGCAGCCGGGGCACCGATCGTCGCCAGCGCCGCCATCGACCAGCCGAGCAGACGCGATAGCGACCACAGGCAGAACGCCATGCCGATGGCCGTCCAGACCATCAGAGCCGGGAGGAACGGCAATTTGGCGAGCGGCCAGGACAACAACATCGCGACCGGCGGATAGACGTACATCTTGAATTCGCCTAACGGTCCGACCAGCGATTTCTGGAAGGCATCAAAGACGTCAATGTTGTAGGCAAGCGCCGCTCGACCGCTGTCGGCAAACTGCGCCCCCAGCCAGTAATTGATGAAGTCGCCGCCGAGGTGCTCGCCAGTCTGATTTGTAAGCCCGGCTGTCGTGCGGCCGACGACGTGAGCGGTCGCCAGAATGACCGACAACAGCGAGAAGCCGAGGCTCCACCGCAGCACGCGTTCCCGCGTCAGCCATGGCGCGTAGCGTAGTGTATCAATCCACGGCATCGGCTTTAACCGACATTCCCAAAATTTCCGCTCGCCAAGCCGCATCGATGTCGCTCAGCTCGCTTTGCGCGGCTCGTCGGTGTCGCGATAGATCTGCAGGCGGGTGACCCTGAGCCCGGGCACGCCGTAGCGGTCGATCGCGCGTTGCCAGGCGAGAAACTCTTCGACCGACAGCTTATAGCGCCGGCAGGCCTCCTGCAGGCTGATCGAACCGTTGCGCACCGCGGCCACCACGACGGCCTTGCGGCGCACCACCCAGCGCTTGGTATCCGGCGAGGGCAGGTCTGGCACGCCGCCGGGCGCCTCGCTGGGGGCATTCGTATGGGCGAAAGGATCCGCTACAGACATGGTCCTGATATCGAAATGGCCGATTGCGGGCCGCAGGTTACCGGGCATTCTTTAAAAAGCGCTAAATGGCCAAAGACTACCGACGACCGCACCGGACAACGGCGGCTTCAATATTATTAACAATCATGGACAAACCCGGGCGGCGCCGCGCCCACGAGCGGCAGGCCAGCCGATCCGGCTAAGCTCGCCGATCGCGCACTCATCTGTTGATTGGCACCCATCTGTTGATGGATCGGGAAACGGCTGCGAAATCAACATGGTGAAATGCCGTTTCTGGCGGTTGAAATGGTGGGACTCGATTCATATACTCCGCGCCCGCCGCTTATGGGCACCTTGGGGAGGATTAATGCCTAAATCGTTGCCGCCCAATTACCGACCCACCGATAAAGAAGAGTTCATGAACCCGCTGCAGCTCGAGTACTTCCGGCAAAAGCTGTTGCAGTGGCGCGCCGAGCTTCTCGCCGATTCGACAGGCACTCTGCGGCACCTCAAGGAAGAGAGCCTGTTGAAACCCGATCTGACCGATCGGGCCTCGCTCGAAACCGAACGGGCGATCGAACTGCGCACCCGTGATCGCGAACGCAAGCTGATTTCCAAGATCGACGCCGCGTTGAGCCGGATCGATACCGGCACCTATGGCTTTTGCGAGGAGACAGAGCAGCCGATCGGTATTCGCCGGCTGGAGGCCCGCCCGATCGCGACCTTGTCGATAGAAGCCCAGGAGCGGCACGAGCGCATGGAACGCACCTACCGCGACGAGTAAACCGCTCCCGCTAGGGCGCCGCGGCTCTCGTCCACCGGGGATGGCTTAAGCGCTCGTTAACGCTATCCGTGGACCATGCGCGCGGGCGGATTGCGTCCGCGAACCGGCCCTTTATGTTTGGCAGTGCCTGCAGGAGGCGCCCGCCGCTGGGCGAGTTGGGCGTTCGAACGCCGACATCCCGGTTGGATTGGGCGGCTCAGCAACGCCGCGCTGATCCTCGCCGCGACGGCGGCAATCGTCGGCGCGCTCTACGCGAGCGAGGTAATTTCCGGCGCCAAGGCTCAGGCCCTGACCAGCATGGTCATTTCCTTGGCCGTGATCAGCGCGTTTGCCGCCTTCGCGGCACGCGCCATGCACGCGGCGCTAGCCGGACGCGTCGACATTTTGAGCCAGGCCCTCGACGCCTCGGCCGACGCGCAGCTGATCATCGCGTCCGACGGGCGCATCGCCTATGCCAATACGGCGTTTTACGATCTCTTCCCGCCATTTCCCGAAGCTCCTCTCGAGCGCATCGCCGCGGCGCTCGCGGATCCTGATTCGGCCGCCGATTTCGAGCGATTGCGCAGCCGGGCGGCGGCTGGAACGCGGGCCATATCGGCGCTGACCCTGCGCGATGCGCGGGGCGCCGCCGCCGGCTGGTTCAATGTCAGCGTCAACCCGATCGCCGGACGACCGGGCTACAGCTTCTGGAATTTCCAGGACATCACCGCACGGCACGAGATGGAGGCGGTGATCCACGACGAGCGCAACAAGCTCGTCGATTTCCTCGACAACGCACCGATCGGTTTTTATTCGGTCGACGGCAATGGCCGCTTTCTGTTCGTGAACCAGACGCTCGCTCAATGGCTCGGCGGCATGCCCGAGGAAATCATCGCGAGCGGCGTGCGGCTGCACGATTTTCTTGCGACGCCGCCGTCCGTGGATACAGCCGCTTCCGATCCCTTCGCGGGCAGCGGCGACGAGGGGCAGCGCGGCGAAGTCGCTTTACGGAGCCGCGACGGTCGCGTCCTGCAGGCCTGGATCGGTCAGAGCATCGTTGGTTCCGGGCCGGAGCTGCGCACCCGTTCAGTGGTGCGCGACTTGACGCCGGAGCGCGAATGGGAGACGGCGCTGCGCCTATCGCGCGAGCGCTTCCAGCGGTTCTTCGCGAACGCGCCGGTCGGCATTGCGCTGATCGATCGGATTGGCCGCCTGGAAGAGGCAAACCGGGCGCTCGGCGAACTGTTCGGCGCCGCCCAGCAGGATCTGATCGGTCAGCCGCTGATCGGCTTCCTGAACGATGACGACTGGCGCGAAATCGCCGCCAAGCTCGCCGCTGCCGCCGACGGGGCGACGCCTCCTGGCCCGGTCGAGGTACGGCTCAAGAACACGCGCGACAAGACCTGCGTCGTGTTTCTGTCGCGGCTCGGCGGGCCGGAAAGCGGCGACGGCAGCCTGATGTTGCACTTCATCGAGGTCACCGAGCAGAAGAACCTCGAAATCCAGTTCGCCCAGTCGCAAAAAATGCAGGCCGTCGGCCAGCTTGCCGGCGGGGTGGCGCACGATTTCAACAATCTGCTGACCGCGATGATCGGCTTCTGCGACCTGTTGCTGATGCGGTTCCGGCCGGGCGACCCGTCCTTTGCCGATATCATGCAGATCAAGCAGAACGCCAATCGCGCCGCCAATCTGGTACGCCAATTGCTGGCATTTTCACGACAGCAGACGTTGCAGCCGCGCATCATCGATATTACCGATGTGCTGGTCGAGCTGTCGCATCTGCTGCGCCGGCTGATCGGCGAGAACATCGAGCTCAAGGTCGTGCACGGGCGCGATCTCGGCCTGGCGAAGGTCGATCAGGGCCAGCTCGAGCAGGTGATCATCAACCTTGCCGTCAATGCGCGCGACGCGATGCAGGGCGGCGGCACGCTGACGATCCGCACCTCCAACATCAGCCAGGCGAGCGCCGTGCGCCGCGGGCACGAGGTGATGCCGGCCGGCGACTATGTGCTGATCGAGGTCTCCGATACCGGCGTCGGCATTTCGAAGGAGCATCTCGCCCGCATCTTCGAGCCGTTCTTCTCGACGAAGGAGGTCGGCTCCGGCACCGGGCTCGGCTTGTCGACCGTCTACGGCATCGTCAAGCAGACCGGCGGTTTCATCTTCGTCGACAGCGCCCCCGGGCGCGGCGCGACGTTCCAGATCTATCTGCCGCGCCACCAGCTGAACGATGCCGCGCTAAACAGCCGCGGCGATCTGGCGGAGGTGCTGCCGCCGAAGGATCTGACCGGGATCGGCACGGTGATGCTGGTCGAGGACGAGGACCCGGTCAGGATCTTCGGTGCGCGCGCCCTGCGCAACAAGGGATACAAGGTGCTCGAGGCCAAGAGCGGCGAGGCCGCCCTCGAGCTGATGGGCACGTCCGAGGAAAAGATCGACCTGATGATCACCGACGTCGTGATGCCGAATATGGACGGACCTGCCCTGATCAGGGAAGTGCGCGAAATTCACCCCGACATGAAGGTGATCTTCATCTCCGGCTATACCGAGGACGCCTTCCGCCAGCGCCTCGACAGCGACAGCGAGATTCATTTTCTGCCCAAGCCGTTCAGCCTGAAGCAGCTGGCCAGCAAGGTCAAAGAGGTGATCAGCGGCGAGACGGTGGTCTAGCTGCCCGGCTGCCGCGCCGGGCTCAGGTCAGCGCGTCGACCTGATCGAGGGTCAGCCCGCCGGGAACGATCGTGATCGGGATGCGCAGGCGCGCCGCCGCCTTGCCGGTCAGGTACGAGATCAGCGGCCCCGGCCCTTCCGCCCCGGTGCTGGCGGCCAGCACCAGGATCGAGATCGCCGGCTCCTCGTTGATCAGCTCCAGGAGCTCGTCGCGGACGCGGCCTTCGCGGATATAGACCATCGGCATCGAGCCGGCGATCGGCGCGATCTCCTCGCACAAGCGCTGCAGCAGCTCCTCGGCTGCCTCCCGCCGCTCGGCGCGGGCCAGCTCCTCGACGGCGAGCCATTGCTGCATTTCGGCCGGCTCGATGACATGGAGCAGCGCCAGCCGGCCGCCGGTATGCGCCGCGCGGCGGGCCGCGTATTGCACGGCGACCCGATGCTCCTCGGTCTCGTCGACGACGACCAGAAAAACGCGGGGCTGAGCGCTGTCAGACATGGCACGGAGGCTCGCTGCGGATCAGACGCTGCGGAACGGCAGGCTCGCCAGCCATCCTGCCATCAGCGCGGTCACCACTGCAATCGCGCCGTAGGCAGCCGCCTGGCGCGTGGCGAAATCGGAGACCGCGGCGTCGAGGCCGACCTTGGAGACGACCAGCGGCGTGGTCTGGCCGCTGACCACGTCGCGGTCGCGAACTAGAAAGACCTCGACGATGTAAGTCCCGGTCGGCACGTTGGCGGGAAAGTCGATCGTCGCGCGAAACAGCCGTTCGCCGAGGAACGCGATCTTGCCGGTATTGGAGGCGAACAGCCCGTCGCGCTGCTGCTCGGCGACCAGCGCGGCGCCGAATCGGGTGGCTTCATCCGATGTGGCCGGCGCCTTCGCCTGCAGCTTCAGATTGGCGGTGCCGATGCGGTAAAGCGCCGACGGTCCAGGCGCTACCACCTCGTCGAGCGGTCGGCTTGTCGCCACGGCGTAGAAGCTCGGAACATTGGAGAAAGTCACCGACTCGGCATTGACCCAGATGCCGGCGACCTTGCCCTTGCGCCACACCGTCACTTCGCGCTCGGGGCCGCGCACGACCGCGACGATGTCGCCGCGACCCTCCGTCGCGCCGAACAGGACGACCGAGGCGCCGGTGAAGCCGCTGGTGATCGCGATCAAGTGACTGCTGAGATCGGCAACGACCCCGTCGCCGCGCGCCGGCCCACCGCCGCCGGCGATCGCCAGCAAAGCGAGCAAGCCCAGCGCGAGAGAAGGTCGCCGCGTCATTCCTGCTCCGTGGTGATCACAAACAGGCTGGGCGGGCGAATCGTCAGGTCGTAGGCGAGTTTGGCGGCGACCGCCAGCACCAGCAGCGCGAGCAGCAAGCGAAGGTGCTCGCCGCGCAGCCTGGTGCCGAAGCGAGTGCCGAACTGGGCGCCGAACACGCCGCCGACCAGCAAAACCATCGTCAAGACGGCATCGACCGTGCGGTTGGTATAGGCCTGCAAAAAGGTCACGTTCGCGGCGACGAAAATGATTTGCAGCAGCGAGGTGCCCGGCACCACCTGGGTCGGCATGCCGAGCGTGTAGATCATCGCCGGGACCAGCAGAAAACCGCCGCCGACGCCGAGGATCGCGCTCAGCACGCCGACGATCAAACCAAGCCCGATCGGCAGCAGCGCGCTGATATACAGCTTCGAACGCCGGAACCGCGTCTTCAGCGGCAACCCGTGCATCCAATTGTGCTGGTGCAATTTTCGGCGCACCCCGCCCGGCCGGCGCTGGCGCAACACCGCGCGTACGCTCTCGATCATCATCAGGAAGCCGAGCGTTCCGAGCAGCAACACGTAACAGATCGAGATCGTCAGCTCGATCTGGCCCGCCCGCTTGAGCCAGGTGAACAGCCACACCCCGAGCACCGAGCCGGCAAGACCGCCGAGCAGCAGCGCAAAGCCCATCTTGAAGTCGACATTGCCGCGCCGCCAATGCGCCAGCACTCCCGACAGCGAGGCGCCGACCAGCTGGTTGGCCGAGGAAGCGACCGCGACAGCCGGCGGCACGCCGATGAAGATCAATAGCGGGGTCAGCAGAAACCCGCCGCCGACACCGAACACTCCGGACAGAAAGCCGACCGCCGTGCCCAGCCCCAGCAGGACGAACACATCCAGCGAGACTTCGGCAATCGGCAGGTAGATGTCCATGATCGGGACGTTGCGGCCGGTATTGTTCGGGAATCACACCCGCGCCGCGTCGCCGGGCGAGGCAGCGTAGACAAAGCAACTTACAGCCCGTGCCCGAACGAAGAAAGCGGCAACCGCGCGATGCGGCTCCATCCCCCACCAAATTGGGCGAGCTGGGGGCCGTCGGCGAGGCCGGTTATAGAAGGGCTTTTTAGGGCCGCAGCAGGCCGGTGATGTCCTGCACCTCGCGCAACACCGGCATTGCGATCGCCGAGGCGCGCTCCGCGCCATGCCGCAGGATGCGGTCGATATGGCCGGGTTCGGCCAGGAGGCGCCGCATCTCGCCGCCGATTCGGCCGAGCACATTGACCGACAGTGCCGAGAGCGCCTCCTTGAAGGTCGAGAAATTCTCCCCGGCGAAACGCGACAGCGCCGCCTCGCGGCTCAGATCCGCGAGCGCGGCATAGATGCTGACAAGATTGTCCGCCTCCGGCCGTTTCTCGAGCGCCTCGATGGTATGCGGCAACGGCTCGGGGTCGGTTTTGGCGCGGCGGATCTTCAGCGCGATCAGCTCGGCGTCGTCGGTCATGTTGATCCGCGAATAATCCGAGGTGTCGGATTTCGACATCTTCTTGGTGCCGTCGCGCAGGCTCATGACCCGCGTCGCCTCGCCAAAGATCTGCGGCTCCGGCAGCGGGAAGAAGTCGCGTTCGTAGCGGCGGTTGAAGGCGCCGGCGATGTCGCGGGCGAGCTCGACATGCTGCTTCTGGTCCTCGCCGACCGGCACATGCGTCGCTTTGTAGAGCAAGATGTCGGCGGCCATCAGCACCGGGTAGCCGTAGAGCCCGAGCCCGGCATTCTCGCGCTGCTTGCCGGCCTTTTCCTTGAACTGGGTCATCCGGTTGAGCCAGCCGAGCGGGGTCAGGCAACCCAAGAGCCAAGCCAGCTCGGCATGGGCGCTGACCATGCTCTGGTTGAAGATGATGCAGCGCTCGGGGTCGATCCCGGCGGCGATATAGGCGGCGGTGACCTCACGGGTCGCGGCGCGCAGCTCGTCGGGGTTCTGCGGCAGGGTCAGCGCGTGCAGGTCGACGATGCAGAAGATGCATTCGTAATCGTGCTGCAGCGCGACCCAGTTGCGGATCGCGCCGAGATAATTGCCGAGATGCAGATTGCCGGTCGGCTGGATGCCTGAAAAAATTCGGTTCATGGGACCTCAGGTGAGGACGAATGGCTTGGGCTGTTATCGTCCCAGCCGTGCGCGGGTCAAGCCGGTTGCCCCCGGGAGCGCATCAGCTGGCCGCGCAACTCTCGCCAACCGGTCACGCGAAACCCGAGGACCAGCGCGCCGAAGACAATGACCCCGGCGGCGACCAGCGCTGACAAGGCGCCCAGACGCAGGATCAACGGGCCGGCAAGCGCCGGGGCGAGCATCAAACGCAATCCCAGCACGATTGCTCCCATGCCGAGCGCCGCCGCCGCGATGCGCGGCAATTTGCTGCGGGCCCGCCGGTCGAGCCGGAAATGGCCGCGCCGCTCCAGCAGGATCAGCAGCAGGATCGCCTGCAGCCAGCCCGCCGCCGACAGGGCGATCGCGATCCCGACATGGGCCCAGAACTGCATCAGCCCCAAGGTCAGCACCAGATTGGCGATCATCGCCGCGATCGCGATCTTGACCGGCGTCGCGGTGTCGTGATGCGCGAAAAAGCCGGGCGCCAGCACCTTGACCAGCACGAAGGCCGGCAGCCCCGCGGCATAGGCGCTGAGGGCCGCCGCGGTGGCCGCCGCCTCCACCGGCCCGAAGGCGCCGCGCTCGAACAATACCGTCATGATCGGCTGCGCCAGCACGATGAACGCCGCCGCCGCCGGCAAGGTCAGCAGAAGCGCCAGCTCGACGCCGCGGTTCTGGGTCGCGGCCGCGCCGGCGAGATCGCCGGTGCGCACCTGGCGCGACAGAGGCGGCAGGATCGCCGTCGCGACGGCGATGCCGACGACCCCGAGCGGCAGCTGGTTCAATCGATCGGCGTAGTAGAGATAGGACACCGATCCGCCCGGCAATAATGAGGCGAGCGCGGTCGAGATCACCAGATTAAGCTGGGTGACCCCGGCGCCAAGCACCCCCGGTCCCATGATCCGCAGCGTCTGCTTGACCCGCGGGGTCAGCCGCGGCAGGCGCGGCCGCAGCGCCACCCCGGCGCGGGCGCAGGACGCCATCAGCCACACGAATTGGGCCAGCCCCGCGGCCGACAACGCCCAGGCCAGCACCTGTCCGTCCTGCCAATGGAAATGCGTCATCAGCAAGAGGCCCGCGATCAGAAACAGGTTCAACAGGATCGGGGTCGCGGCCGGCGCGGCAAAGCGCTCGACGGTGTTGAGCAAGCCGCCCTGCAAGGCCGTCAGCGAAATGAACAGCAGATAGGGAAAGGTGATGCGGGTCAGCGTGACGACGAGGTCGAACTTGCCGGGCTCGGCGCTGAACCCCGCCGCGATGACCGTCATCAGCCACGGCATGAAGATCTCGCCTAGCACGACAAAGGCAAGCAGGACCGTGAACAGCACGGCAAAGGCTTCTTCGGCGAAGGCGCGGACCGCCGGCTTGCCGCCTTCGGCGAGCGTTCCCGAGGCGAGCGGCACGAAAGCGGCGTTAAACGCACCCTCGGCGAACAGGCTGCGGAACAGATTGGGCAGCCGCTGCGCGACAAAAAAGGCGTCCGCCACCGGGCCGGCGCCCAGAATCGCCGCGGTCAGGATGTCGCGGATGAAACCGAATACCCGGCTCACCAGCGTGTAGGAGCCGACGGTGGCGACCGAGCGGAGCAAAGCCATTAGGGCGCCGGTGTAGAGGAAAATCCCGAGCGAGGAAACGGCGGCGCGGTCCTGGCGTTGCCGCAAACGGCGCCGCTTGTGTTTTTGCCGCGAGGCGGCAACGCTGTCGGCGCGGGTGAGGGAGGCGCGCCATGGCCGAGACCAGAATCGGAGTGATCGGATGCGGCGGCCGGATGGGCCGCATGCTGATCGCCGACGTCTTTGCAACGGAGGGCTGCACCCTCAGCGGCGGCGTCGCCAGGCCGGGAAGCGGCTGTCTCGGACAGGATCTCGGTGAATTGGCCGGGATCGGCCCGATCGGCCTCGCGGCCATGGAGGATGCGCGCCAATTGCTGCGCGATAGCGACGTCGCGATCGAATTTACCGCGCCGGAGGCGACCGCGACGCATGCGGCGCTCGCCGCCGAGCTCGGCCGGCCGATCGTGATCGGCACGACCGGGCTGTCGGGGGATCAGGAGACCGCGATCCGCCACGCCGCCGAGCGCGTGCCGGTGGTGTGGGCCGCCAATACCAGCCTCGGCATCAACCTGCTGCTCGGCCTGGTCGAGCAGGTCGCGGCGCGGCTCGGGCCGGAATGGGATATCGAAATCATGGAGATGCATCACCGCGGCAAGGTCGACGCCCCATCCGGGACGGCGCTTGCCCTCGGCCGCGTGGCCGCAGCGGCGCGCGGAGCGGCGTTCGAAGACGTTGCGCAGCGCGGCCGCGACGGCATCACCGGGCCGCGCCGGGCGGGGGCGATCGGCTTTGCCGCGTTGCGCGGCGGCGACAATATCGGCGAGCACCATGTGATCTTCGCCGGCATGGGGGAACGGCTGGAGGTGGTGCACCGCGCGACCAACCGCGCGATCTACGCGAAGGGCGCGATGCGCGCCGCGCGCTGGCTGGTCGGCCGCCCACCCGGCCTCTACGGCATGAAGGAAGTGCTGGGACTCTAACCTCTTACTTGATGGCGTTCGCCGGGTTGAGGGCGGCGCGCCAGCGCGCCAGCACGTCGCGCAAATTCGTTGCCAGCTCGCGGCGTAATGATGGCGCGAGGAAATCGCCGATCACCAGGCTCCGGCCATGCGATGCCAGCAGCAGCCGGTTCGAGTCGTTCGGCCGCTCCTCAAGCACG
>WNFN01205341.1_pt2 | contig 14476 bp, 14 predicted proteins | sample 5400161 | NCBI WGS metagenome assembly WNFN01 (sample SAMN13153353, study PRJNA577476) | soil metagenome | isolation source: 80 cm saprolite on Douglas fir-dominated hillslope | place: USA:California | collected 2013-09-17
TTTAGATGAAGAATTAGCTATCAATTCTTCTTAGTTATTATTCAGAAGAAAATCATAATCTGCAATTATACATTCGATTTTCCCCAAAAGTGCTCAATCCACTGAAATCGCTTACTAATTCCTCTTAGTTATTATTCATTGAGATATCATAACTAACAGTTATATTACTTCGATCTTTCCTTCAACTACTGACTCGTCGGGCTGAATCGAGAAGATGCGGGCGTATGGCTCCTCTGGATAGAAGCGGTGCGAGAAGATCAGGTAGAGACAGCCGCTGTCCTTCGCCCAGTCTTTGTCGCGCTGAGAGGGAAAGGCCTCGCTGACAGGATGCGAATGGTAATAGATCATCTCCCCATCATAATCATCAATGTCTTTATAAATACGTACCAAATCGTCTTCGCCAATTATCGAAAAGTCGTCGGGATGCTCGGCGGCGTTGGTCGTGGGATAATTCCCAACCACGAGCGCATCAACGCTGCCGAGTGCGCCACAGCCTTCATTGGGATAAGCTGCGATAATATGGGCCAGCATCTCCGCGTAAATAGCGCGGGGAATCCGCACCACAAACGATTCAGTTGTTACCACAGTAATTTGGCCTCTAATTCTTCTTAGTTATTATTCAGAAGAAAATCATAATCTGCAATTATACATTCGATTTTCCCCAAAGAGACCTTCGCTGAGATATTTCCAGCCGCCATCGGCGAGAATGACCACGATTTTGCCACGTTCCAGGCTGGCCGCGACACGCAGGGCCGCGTGAAGCGCCGCACCGCAGGATGGGCCGGCAAAGATACCTTCCTGGTCCTTTAACTCGCGCGTGCGGCGGATCGAGGCAGAGCCAGAAACCAGAATTTTGGTGTCCAGCAGAGATTGATCGAGCACTGGCGGGATAAAGCCATCTTCCAGGCTGCGCAGTCCCTGTACGCCATCACCCTGCATTGGTTCGGCGGCAACTATCTTAATCGCGGGGTTATACTCTTTCAGGCGGCGCGCGCTGCCTGTCAGCGTGCCCCCGGTGCCCAGGCCGGCGACAAACACATCGAGATCAGGCAGATCCTCGATAATCTCCACAGCGGTGCCTTCGTAGTGCGCGCGCGGGTTCGCCTCGTTGCCATACTGGTAGAGCAGTGTATAGCGATCGTCCTCGCTGGCCAGTTGCAGGGCCAGGCGCACGGCGCCATTGCTGCCAAGCATGCCATCGGAGAGGATAATCTGCGCGCCATAGAGTTCCAGCATCTTGCGACGTTCCTGCGTCACATTGTCGGGCATAACAGCGGTAAAGCCATAGCCTTTAACGCGCGCAATCATGGCCAGTGCAATGCCGGTGTTACCGCTGGTCGGCTCCAGGAGGATCGAACCGAGTTTGAGCTGGCCGCTCGCCTCAGCCTCTTCGATCATCTTTTTCGCAATGCGATCTTTAATGCTGCCAGAGGGATTTGCTCCCTCCAGCTTGGCGAAGATCTGCACGCCCGGATGCGGGCTGAAGCTGCGCAACTCAACAAGCGGAGTATGACCAATGGTGTCAAGGATGCTCTCGTAGCGCATACAATCCCCTCTCGCTGGTCTAGCGACCGCCTGCCATCGCGGGTAACAGGATGACGGTATCCGAGGCACTGACGATGGTTTCCAACCCCTGGAGGTGGCGCACGTCCTGGTCATTGACGTAGATATTAATAAAGCGGCTGAGCGTATCGCCCGGCTGGATCTGCTCTTTGAGCGCCGGGAACTTGACATACAGATCAGACAGCACGTCGGCGAGGGTCTCGCCTCTGGCACTCACCTGTTTCACGCCTCCAACAGAAGCACGCAAGACAGGTGCGAGTCGAACGGTTGCCATGAGTTTTTTTCTCCTTACATCATTCATCGTAACGGACGCTCCAGGCGCCCTGAAAAGCTTGATTATTCCGTGTTAGCGGTTGACGGCTGCCGGCATCGCGCAGACATCCGCGTAGGTCGGCAGGTTCTCCGGGTGGCCATGCTCGCCACAAGCTGGACAATTGGGGTCACGATAGAGGCCAAGCTCACTAAACTCGCTATACAGAGCGTCGTAGGTGAGCATGCGCCCGACCAGTGGCTCACCAATACCCAGCAGCAGCTTCAAGGCCTCGACACTCTGGAGCAGGCCAACAACTCCGGGCAGCACACCCAGCACGCCGGCCTCGGCACAGCTCGGTGCCAGCTCAGGCGGAGGCGGCTCAGGATAGAGGCAGCGATAACACGGGCCTTCGTAGGGCTTGAAGACGGTCAACTGGCCCTCGAAGCGGAAGACGCTGCCGTGAATGACGGGCTTGTTGGCCAGCAACGCGGCGTCGTTAAGCAAGTAGCGCGTAGGGAAGTTGTCGGTGCCATCGATGATCACATCGTAGTCGGCGATGATGCGCCCGACATTGGTTTCATCCAGGCGATCCAGATAGGTCACGACCTTGACATCGGGATTGAGCGCCTCAATGGCCTTTTTGGCTGAATCGGCTTTATATTCGCCAATACGCGCGGTGGTATGGATAACCTGGCGCTGCAAGTTGCTCTCCTCAACAACATCCAGATCGATAATACCTAGCGTGCCCACGCCGGCTGCGGCCAGGTAAAGCGCGGAGGGCGCGCCCAGACCGCCAGCTCCGACCAGCAGTATACGCGAGTCGAGCAGCTTGAGCTGCCCCTGCTCACCGACCTCGGGCACCAACAGATGGCGGCTATAGCGGTTGAGCTGATCCGGGCTGAGGGTGCGCGGCTTCTTGAAGGGCAGGCCGCTATTCTTCCACTGACCAAAGCCACCAGACATCGAAACGACATCCTCATAGCCCATCTGCTTCAGAGTCAGACCAGCGAACATCGAACGCGTGCCACCCGCGCAGTACAACACCACTTTCTTCGATTTATCAGGAATAGCCTCTTCTACCCGCAGTTCCAGAAAGCCACGCGGAATATGCAGCGCACCCGGAATGTATCCCTCGTCCCATTCGTTTTTTTCGCGCACATCGACCAGGACAACCTCATCCTGTTCTGCTTTACGCTGCTGCGCAAACGCCGCGTTCGCCTGGTCCGGTGTCCATTCAGGCACAAGCTTACGGGCCTGGCGCATGATCTCACGGGAAGCATCACCCATGTCAGTTCACCTTCTTCGTATTGTTGACTAAGTCTATCGAGTTTCTTTTATAATTATCAGCAAAAAGCTTACCACGCCCGTACTAAATCGTCAAGGAATGTTGAGCTTTCGCCAGAAGCATGCCATGAAAGTCTTCTTGCTAAGGGAAACAGGCACAGGTAGGGAAAATATTCCGCACAGAGCGCCCGGCTCTCATAAAAAACCCGTCGGTTTTTTATGAGAGCCGGGCGCTCTGTGCGGAAACAAAAAAGCGTGTCAGATCAGGCCCTAACGCGGCCATCCATTGTTGCCCGGCCCGGGATTATTCCCCTGCTGAGGCCGGACCTGCGCAGGCGCGGAAGGCTGGCCCCACTGCTGCGGTGCTGCCTGCTGCTGGCCCCATTGCGGACCCGACGGCGGCATTTGCTGGCCCCACTGCTGCGGCTGTGGACCCGACGGCGGCACTTGCTGATTCTGGAAAGAAGGCTGGTTCAACGGCGGCTGTCCCTGCACCTGAAAGCGCGGCTGTCCCCAGGGATTGTTGGCCGGCGGTTGGGCGCTCTCAGCTTTAGCGTGCTCCTCGCGCGCGCGCCGATCATGGCGAATATGGCGCCAGACATAAAGCACAACGAACACTACCACAGCGACTACAATAAATCCATCCAGGTAATGCAACGGGCCGCTGATCTGCTCATAATGATTGCCCAGCTGATAGCCCAGGTACGCGAGCAGCAGGCACCAGGGCAGTGAGCCCAGGAAGGTGTAGATGCTGAATTTGAGCGGATTCATCTTCGTAATGCCAGCGGGCAACGAAACGTAGGTACGCACTACCGGCAGCAGACGCGAAAAGAACGCTGTGGCCGGACCCCAGCGCTGGAAAAAAGCATCGGCTTTATCCGCATCATGCTGCGAGATCAGGACATACTTGCCGTACTTAAGCATCAAGGGACGCCCGCCGGCATATCCGATCCCATACGCCGCCAGCGAGCCAATCAGACACCCGACAGAGCCGGCCAGAGCAAGCAGAAGTAGATTGAGCCAGAGAGGTGAGCCTGGATTGATTCCCAGCAACTGTTTCGCGCCCACCTGGCCGCTCATAGCCAGCATGGAGCCAGCCAGAGGCATGATAATTTCGCTCGGTAAGGGGATACAACAACTTTCAATAGCCATAGCCAGCACGATGCCTATCAAGCCTGTTATGACATAGAGGTTTTGAATAAAATCCGTTAAGGATGTAATTAAGTGACTCACCAGACAATGGCCTCCTTCGGTGTCCAACACTTTTGGCCCATACTAACACACTTTGCCTGGTGAGACCAGAGCATAAGACAATTGTCCAGGGCGATTGTTTATTCCTCGTCATCCCGGTAATGCTCATAGAGCGAAGAGCGGCGCGTAATGGGCTGGTCGTTATCGAGTTGGCGGGCAAATTCTTCGTTGAGCGGATCGTCGTCGTAGAGATATGGGGCACGCCTGACCAGGGGATTGCGCAGATTCCCCGACAGGCGCTCGGGATCATGACGCGGGCGACGCGAGCGCGGCTCCTCCGTTTGCTGGTCCAGGCTATCCAGATCGCCTGTCCAGGGGTCTGCCGGCTGGGGTCGCTGTGAGCGTGGCTGACGTGGATAGGACGGACGGCGTGGATACTGCTGATAGCGCTCGCGCAGCTCCTCGGTCGAGTAATCGTCAGTGAAGCTCTCCTCCTCAGACCAGGCCGGACGCGCCGCTTGCTGGCGAGAATACCAGGCATCATAATCATTCTCAGGCCGGTAGCGTCCTGAGGCGGGTTCCCGTGGGGATAGCGAACGTGAAGTACGCGAAGGCTGCAAGTGAGAAGTGCGCGGGCGCCGCGTCGAAGCGGAACGCCCCCCCTGTGTATAGCGCGAGTTGCCCCCGCCGCGCTGCTGGGCCAGCCGCTGATGTTGCGCTTCCTGGCGGGCCTTGCGCAGAGCCGCCGACTGGTGTTGCGCCAGCGAGCGAGTAGCTGGCCGGCGGGTTGAACCGGCGGGTTGAGCCGGCGGCATCATCTCATCTTCGCGTGGAGTCAACGCACGCGCGGGATAGCGCGGCTGGCGCGGATAATTGCGCGGATCGCGGCGCACCAGCGTCTCCTGCTCGTCTTCCGCGTAGGGATCATAGGAGTTCACCTCCTGCTCAACAGGTGGCAAAGGCAAATAACCTGACACTGGCGCGCGCCGATTGGCCGGAAGATAACGTGAGCGCGGCTCAGGTGGTAGCTCATCCTCGAAAGGCAGCGCGTAGCCCTCGGCCTCATACACAACCAGTTCACTTTCATACGCCACCTCCGCCAGTTCGGCCTCTTCTTCCAATTCTTGAGCTTGCATCGCGCGTTGACGAACCTCCTGGCGACGAGTCAACAGCGTGAAGATGGCCAGGGAAACAGGGATGCTGAGCAGAATCGCGGCCAGACCGCCGAGCAATCCGCCAAGCACCCAGGAATTGAGCGTGTTGGCAAATGCCAGCACGACCGCCGCACCTACAACCAGCACAAACGCCACAGCGGCAACTCTCATACGCCCAGCGTCCTTTCCTGCTCACACAACACAGCGCAATGCACCATAGTCCCCCTTCAGCGAGCTTCCAGAAAAAGCAAACAGTTAATAATCGAGAGTATAGCAGATCTAGAGGCAAAACTCAAGAAACCCCATTCCCTCACCAAAAATGTTACCGAGGCAGGCATGGTTCCATCAGATGAAAATGTTACTGAGCAAGCTTAAACGGAAACAGAAGGTTTCCCCTGAAAAGGGAGGCGAGCTCAACCTATGGTACAAGCAGAGCTCGCCTCCCTTTTCAGGAAACCTGTGTTCTTTAGTAGAAAAATGCAACATGCTCTGCCGGGGGCGGGCAGCTCCGGGCAGAGCAAAGAGGCGTTATTCAGTGCGTGTTTGGACAGGCGAACGCGAATGGATCAGGCCGCACGGTATTGACGGAAGATCGCCACCACTTTTCCCTGCACATGCCACTCAGTATCCCACTCATCTTTGGACACATAAATGGGGTCCATTTCGGAATTAGCTGGCTGTAGGCGCACCTGGTCCTGCTCCAGAAAAAAACGCTTGAGCGTTGCGCTACTCTTATTTTCCTCCAGGAAATGGACAGCTACCACGATATCACCATTCTGACAGAGGGACTGCGGTTTAATGACCACGTAATCTCCATTGCAAATATGATCCTCAATCATGGAACTGCCCTTAACCTCCAGCGCGTAGGTATTCTGCTGCTCCAATTCCCGCCCAGCGCTCAACATCTGCTCAGGTTCCGTCACAGTCTCAATTGGGAGGCCAGCGGCAATACTGCCCATAATCGGAATACCAGCTGGCCGCTGCTGCACCAGTTTGATGCCACGGCTCTTCTTGGGTTCGCGCTGGATATAGTTTTTCTTCTCCAGCATCGAGAGATGGTAATCAACATGTCCCGTGCTGGCAATTTTCATCGCCTGACCAATCTCACGATTCGTCGGGGGCATGCCTTCATCTCGCATATAGCCTACAATAAAATCGTATATTCGTCGCTGAATATCGCTAGCTTGATCGGATGACATCCGCATGTTTCCTGCCTTTCAATCGATAGGCCCGCATCGCCTGAATTATACTGCCAGAAAAAATTCGTTCCAAATATGTCCTGCTACATTTTCAAACCCCTGTGTGCTATACTTCCAATAAGATAGGCAAGCGGAGAGAACAAAAACTCCACATCCTTGCGGATAAGCTTCTCGGACTTTGTTCGTAAGACTCTACAAGCTTGGTCAGGGAAACCAGCGGCCTTGCAAACAAAGAAAGCGCCGGGATAACCTGGTTGATCAGCCAGAGAGCGGCTATTTGCGCAACTCCCTGGAAAAGGTGTACAATACAAGCGTCAGAGGCTCTTTGAAGGTCCCAGCCACACAGAGGGAGTGACATACATGGTTGAGATGACTGTTGAAAGCGTGCGCATCAATCTACAAACGTCGCAGCGGGTTGTCATCTTGAAAGCAACAAAACAAGAACGCTATCTCTTCATCTGGATAGCCCATTCTGAGGCCTACGCTATCGCTATAGAGTTACAAGGCACCAGTTCGCCGCGCCCGCTCACGCATGATCTGCTGAAAAATGTAATCCATGACCTGGGGGCAAACTTAGAAAGCGTGGTGATCTCGGACCTGATCGAGGACATCTTCTATGCACGCATTGTGCTTGATGTCGCAGGCCGGCATGTGGAAATTGACTCGCGCCCCAGCGATGCAATCGCTCTGGCCGTGCGTGCCAAGACCCCGATTTTCGTAGAAGAAAGCGTACTGGAGCGGGCCGGGGTGGCTCTTGAAGCTAGCGACGAGGCATTTCCATCCAAAGGCGAAACGAAACGAGATGAAGAACCCGATAACCTGGATGCTTACCGCGATTTCATCAATAGCCTGGATGTTCTGGATGAATTCGGCAAGGACTGATGGCGCCTGATCCCTCCCCGCGCTCAGTTGAGCAGCGCGCGCAGGAGGAGGGTCAGGAGCCGGGAGAATAGTCCATAGACCAGAATAGCTGCCAGAAATTCCAGGTAGGTGAGCACCGGCGTCCCTGCGAGGATGGAGAGGTTGATATCTGCGGCTACCCAGCGCATCGGCTGCACTAACAGATCACCCGCCGCGAAGAGAAGGGCGAGCCAGAGCGCGGTGTTTTGTACCCCAAACAACAGGCAGAGAACATCGGCCAGCAGAATCAGTTGTACCAGCACAAAAAAGAAACGCACCAGGCCAGGCAGCCTGCTTCGATGCCTGTAACGCACTGGCTGCGGATCATACACAGGCGGAGATCCCCCCGGGGGATGTCCGCGATATTTTTTGAGCGGCGGCGGCAAGACGGGATAGGCCTGCGACGGCTGATGTAGCGGGTACGCGGCCTGCGGCGGATAGGCAACTTGCCCTTCCGGGAAACGCGGCAATACAATCGGCTGCGTAGCCGGCACTGTCGGGGCTGCGGGAGAGAGATCACTCGCATTATACATAGGGGGACGATAGACCGGCAAGTCAAAGGCCTCTAGCGGTTCAGTGGTGTCGTTATAATCCTCTTGTCGAAATGGATTCTTCTGCTTACTCATAAGTCTGCTTCCTCCCTTTGCCTCGCAACTTCTGCTATCCCAGAAAAAAGCCGGCTGGCCCTGGCCAAACCTGTTAGCCTGTTCCCCAGAACCAACCGGCCTATAAAACTCTTTACCGTTCTATTTGTTAGGACGTTTGTTAGCCCATCATATCAAAAATTACGTTCCACAAGAGGCTTTTGTTGCACAGTTTAGAGGGAATCTATGGGTCATCCAGGTTTTTTGAAGAGGGTGAAGAGAAAAATTTCCAATTTTTCTCTTCACCCTCTTCAAAAAACCTGGATGACCCATAGATTCCCTCTAAAAGACGGCATCTAGAATCGTAGCGATGCCTCCAAGGGGCATGGCCAGGCCGTTGCAGGCGGCGAGGGGGATGCGCGTGTGCGCGAAGGATGAGGGCAGACTATGGGTTTCAATGGAGGCTCGTAAGGCCTGCAAAATCAGTTCGCCAGCCTGCATGGTACTACCGTCCAGCACAATTAACGAGGGATTCAGAGTATTGACCAGGCCGGCCAGCGCGAAGCCCAGGTATCTCCCCGCGCGCTCCAGCGCTCCAGCGCAGGCGGCGTTCCCTTCGCGGGCGGCTTCGATGACCTGCGGCAGCGTGGTAAGCGTGGGGAAAAAACGCTGCACTTCCCGCAAGATGCCGTTTTTGCTGGCGACCGTTTCCAGGCAACCAGAACGCCCGCACTGGCATAGATGACCGTGTAAATCCACCGGAATATGCCCGATTTCGCCCGCGATTCCGGCGTAGCCGCGATAAATTTCATGGTGGAGAATCAGTCCACCAGAGATACCAGAGCCAACTTTGACGTAGATGATGTTGCCTTCGTTGCGCCCGGCTCCGTAGCGACTCTCACCCAGCGCTCCCATGTTGCCATCGTTGTCCAGGTAGACCGGCACACCGAGATCGCTCTCCAGGGTTTGCTGGATGTCCACGTTGGCCCAGCGCGCAAACGCGGCTGGCAGAGGCGTTTTCTGCGGCACATACGCGAGCGGGCTGACAATCCCCAGGCCAAGACCGACTATCATATCCCAGGCAATTTGCTGCTGCGCAACAAAGACCTTGAGTAGTTTCCCTAGCAAGGGCAGCCCTTCTTCTGGCCCCTTGCTCAGCGAAAATGGCACTTCCAGGTGCTGCCTGGACTGGCCGCCGAGATCCGCCAGGACAACACTCAGGTGTTGGCTCCCCAATGTGCCTCCCAGAATGTAGCCAGCGGTCGCGTTGAATGAGAGCAGGTTGGTCCTGCGATCATCACCTATGCGATGCTCTTCCTGCTGTACAATTCCTTCTTTGACCAGTTCGTCAACAATGTTGCCGATCGCGGTGCGCGAGAGGCCGGTGTAAGGGGCAAGATCTGAGCGGGAAACAGTGGTATGTTCACGGATATAATTGAGCACCAGCGAGCGGTTGGATTCCCGTACAAGGTGTTGATCAGTGCCTTTGCGGTTCTTCTCTTTGAGAATCTTTGTACGTTCCTGCTGCTTATCCCGGATAAGTCTGTGCCATGGCTCCATGCGTTTCCCCTTTTTGCGCTAAATCTACTAGAGATCTTACCACGCGTGTCAGATCTTTGTAAACTACTCTGACACACATTCAGGGCTTTTTGAGAGATTCGTTTTCCCCATTCTATCGTGAACACCCTCCCCTGCCAGAGAAAGCAGACAAGGCACAAAGCCAACTTTCTGAACGCGCGTTCTCCAGTAGGAGTGCAGAGGGCGGCAGCCCTTTGCCGGGGTCTGACAAGTAGACACAAATGTCGCGACCTGGCGACCTCAGCAAGTGAGCGTCCTGGCTTGCTTCTTTTCTTGCTTGTTGCGCGCCGCCTGCGGCGGCACAGAACAGGAAAAAAAGGAAATTGGGGCACAGCCCCAAACCCCAGGTCAAAGGCTACTGCCCTTGACAATCCTGCTGATGGCAAGACACCAAAAATGTGTCTACTTGTCAGGCCGGGGTTCGGGGTGTCCCCGAAAAACTTCTTTTTCTTCTTTGACTCGCCGCCTGCGGCGGCGAGTCAAAGAGAGGGAGAGTTGGGGCACAGCCCCAAGCCCCAGGTCAAGGGCTGGCCGCCCTTGACAATCCCGCTGAGGTGGGTGATTTCTTTTAAAAGAATATTGTAAACTATGTTGACAGAAAGCTGTTCCTGTGGTATTATTGAAAACGTAAAGCAGGTGTGCGGCTATTTCTACGCAGAAATGGGACTGAAGGAGATGCACAACGGCTAACGCTCTTTCCATGGAAGAAAGAACGGCAGGTTATTTTGTGCTTATTTGAGAATCGACCCAGAGAAAATGAAATAGACGCCAGCCATGCGGCAAGACGCCAGGCTGCTTGCCCCAGTTCCAGCAGCGCGCGCTGGAGCAAGGCCGGGAGTAGGCCTGAGCGACCAGTGCCAGGGTATCTTGATCTCACCTGGCACGGCGCACAGTTGAGAAAGCATAACGGACCGGTACGCATACTGCCTTTTCAATCAGCGCCACATTCTTTGATTTGTGCGAGCTTTGCAGCTTGCATGATGCGAATTTCGCATGTCGCGAACAATGATGAGAGCAAAACATCTTCTTTCAGGAGGATACAAATGGTTCAAGGTCGATCTCTTCCCTCAATTTCGCGTCGCCGTTTCCTGCAATCCTCAGGCACGGCGCTGGGCGCTACGGCGCTGGGCAGCTCTTTCCTGGCTGCCTGTGCAGGCACAAGCAGTGGTAATAACGGAACTGCCAGCAACTTGCCCACGCTCCAGCAGTGGTATCATCAGTATGGCGAAACCGGCACCCACGAGGGGGTCCTGCGCTACGCCAAGTCATTCAAACAGGCCAATGTGAATGTGAGCTGGATCGCCGGCACGGGCAATGCCTATCCTGATAAGGTCCGGGCCGCGCTGCTGGGTTCTAATCCCCCCGATGTCTTTGAGCTGCCTACGATTAGCGTCTCCCAGATTAAGGCGGGCCAGGTCGAACCCCTGGATGATATTCTCGCGTCCGTAAAGAGCGATTTCCTGCCAGCAGACCTGACTCCCTATACAGTAGATGGCCATGTCTACGGCATTAAGATGATCAGTGATCCCACCTTTGTCTATTATCGCAAGAGCCTGTTCCAGAAGGCCGGCATTACGCAGGTGCCTCAGACTGTGGATGAGCTAATCACTGTAGCCAAGAAGCTGACTACGAGCAGCATCAAGGGTATCTACCTCGGCCCCGATGGGGGAGAGAGTGCGTTGTACTATATCGCAGCCTGGTCCGCTGGCGGCGATCTCCTTACGTCAGACAATAAGGTTGCCTTCAATACTGCTCGCGTGGCTGCCGCCTATGAGAAGATCTACGAGCTGAACGCTTCCGGTGGCGTGCTGCCAGATGCCCCAACTTTCTGGTGGGACCCCTCGTCGTTCACGCAGGGACTGGCGGCGATGCAGTGGTGCGGCCTGTGGGCCACGCCAGCAACTATCAATGGCGGCTGGGCCGAATTTGTCGCGGCGAAGGGCAAGAATGTCGCGGTATCCAAAGAGCTGGTCAAGGCCCTGTGGATCGATAGCACGGCCACCCAGATCGACTGGAATGTCGGCTATGGCTTCCACGTGCCGCCGCGCTCCAGCATCGCGCAGCAAACCACCAAGCTCCAGTCTAGCCCGGCCTCAGACGCGGTGAACATCCTCAATAAGTATGGACACGCGCCTTCCATCTACTGGAATGCAGCTATGGATACAGCGCTGGCAAACGCGGTCAGTAGCATTGTGAAAGACGGCAAAAACGCGCTCAGCCTGCTGAATCAGGCGGCGGATACAGCGAATACTCAGTTGCAACAGGAACTGGGCTAGCTTCTATCCTCAAGGCGCATTAATGGAGATGATGTGCTGATCGAGTGAGCAAGCGGTGGAAAACAAGGGACACGGATGTTCCTTGTTTTTCACCATATCTCGTGTTCAGTCCTTGCCAACCAGGCGTGTCCAGCGAACCTGCTCGCCAGGCTCGCTGTGATACGCCTGTTAGCCGCTCTTGTGTACCCTGAGCAAAGGAAAATGCGTATGAAAGTTTTCAGTTCGCAAACCATCCCACCAGATACCGACTTCGCCGCTGAAGGGGCGCGGATCGCTTTGCACCACAGCCGGGAGCGACGCCAGCATTGGAGAAACACGCTGATTTTCTGGTGCTTCGTGGGACCATTATTTCTTGGCCTGCTGGTTTTTTTCTTCATCCCCATTATCTGGGGCATTATCCTCAGTTTCTCTCAGGCCAATTCGACCCTGACCCCCACGGGCTTCGCCGGCTTTGGCAATTACCAGGCCATGCTCAGTGATCCGTATTTCGTTGAATCGCTGCGCATCTTTTTTGTCTTTGCCCTGTTTATTGTCCCCACGACCTTTTTCTGCGCACTGGGCCTGGCCCTGCTGGTCAGCAGCGTGAGAGTCGCGCAGGGCTTCTTCCGCCTGATCTTTTTCCTGCCCACGGCCTGCTCATATGTCCTGGCCTCGGTGATCTGGAAAATGAATATCTTCAACGGCTCCAACTACGGCCTGGCCAATCAGCTCTTGCTAGGCCTGCACTTGCAAACCATCGACTGGATTTTCACCGCCAACCCACCACTCTACTGGGTGGCGCTGGTGACAGTGCGTCTCTGGCTGCAACTGGGACTGTATATGATTATCTTTATCGCCGGCCTGCAAGAAATTCCTCGTGAACTCTACGAGGCCGCAGCGGTCGATGGTGTGACAGGCGGCTGGCAGCGCTTTATTCATATTACTTTCCCTCTCTTGCGCAACGCCTCGATCTCGATCCTGCTACTCAATATCATCGCAGCCTTCCAGGCTTTCGACGAGTTCTTTAACATTATGTCAAATGGCAATGCCATCCTGGCTCGTCCCCCGCTGGTGTATCTCTACAGTATCGCGCTGACTGGAGGCAACTATGGCTACGGGGAAGCAGGAGCGCTGATTCTGACCGTGATTATTGTCTGTTTTACCCTGATCCAGGGGCGCTTCCTGGGCTTCGGCAGGGCAAGCTGACGGGTCGGGAGAAGCCTTCCCAACGCTGTGTACCTCTCTCCGCCATCTCGTAAGAAAGGATAAACTATGGAGACGACTGCTTCGTCAAAGCGGGCAACAAGACGCAAGAGCCAGACTGCGATGACAAAGATGATTAGCATGACCTGGCGCTATGCGCTGCTGATTATTCTATCGCTGATCTTCATTTTCCCCTTTTATTTGATGCTCAGAAATGGCCTGGCCACGGATAAAGAGATCACGTCGCCGAACTGGACGTTTTTCCCGAGCCAGCTGCATTTCGAGAAGTGCCCTTTCTGGATGGGCTGATTAACTCCGCGACGATTGCCTCGCTGCAAACTATCGGTCAGATCCTGATCTCGGCCCTCGCCGGCTATGGCCTGGCGCGTATCCCGTATCGCTGGTCGAATGTCGTGTTCTTCTCGGTGCTGCTTACATTGATGATTCCCAGTGCAGTGCTTTACGTACCAACTTATGTGATTGTCTCGTACTTCGGCTGGGTGAACACGCTGCAAGGCCTGGTTATCCCTGGCATCTTCGCCGGCTTCACGACCTTCCTGTTCCGTCAGTTCTTCCTGAGCTTCCCCCACGAACTGGAGGAGGCGGGACGTATTGACGGCCTGGGCTATATGGGCATCTTCTGGCGTATCGTGATTCCCAATTCCTACGGCATCATCGCCGCGCTAAGCGTGATCACCTTTATCGCCAGTTGGAACAGCTTCCTGTGGCCGCTGGTTATCGGCCAGGATCAGTCGGCGTTTACCATTCAGGTCGTGCTCTCCAATTTCTTGAATGCCCAGGTCCTCAATCTGCACGAGCTGTTTATGGGCGCGATTATCGCGACACTCCCGCTGATCATTATCTTCCTGCTTTTACAGCGATATATCGTAGAAGGATACAAGCAAAGCGGGTTAAAAGGCTAATTCCAACCCTATCCCGCCCACTCACTCTGTAAAAGTCGAGAGGTGAGTGCGAGCGGCACCGCGGTGCCGCTCGCACTCACCTCTCGACTTTTACAGAGTGAGTGGGCAGAACTTTAAATCGAACTTGCAGAAATTGTCTCTTCGTGCGATGATAGCTATTGCCAGATCAATAGATATGTCTCTATTCTTCTCGTAAATGCAGATGAGCAGGATTGAAACGCAGCGCTTTGAAAGGAGCACGAGCCAGAGCGGGTTCATCACTGAAAAGCGCTTTTGAGCCTGGTCCAATTTAATCAGAGGAGATCTGACTTTGCTATGAGGCAAACTGAACATATGCTTCCAGGGAGAATAGCAGCTCCTTCTCCCCCTGGAGAGGGAACATTCAGCCG
>WNFN01238930.1_pt1 | contig 14467 bp, 9 predicted proteins | sample 5400161 | NCBI WGS metagenome assembly WNFN01 (sample SAMN13153353, study PRJNA577476) | soil metagenome | isolation source: 80 cm saprolite on Douglas fir-dominated hillslope | place: USA:California | collected 2013-09-17
TTCGATGCCGTGTGGCTGATGGGAGTCTGGCCGACGGGCCTGGCCGCGATCCGCCTCGCCCGCACCGACGCCGGGCTGCGCGTGGCCTATCGCCGGGCGCTGCCCGAGCTGACCGACGGCGACATCATCGGTTCCCCGTATGCCGTTTCGCGCTACCAGGTCTCGGCCGACCTCGGCGGCCCCGCCGCCCTGGCCGCGCTGCGCGCGAGCTTCGCCACCTACGGCATGCGCCTGATGCTCGACTTCGTGCCCAACCACACCGCGACCGACCACTCGCTGCTCACCGAGAGCCCGCAGGCGTACATCCACGGCTCCGAGGACGACATCGCGCGCCACCCCGAGGCCTTCTTCCGGACGCGCGGGGGCCTCATCATCGCGCACGGGCGCGATCCCTACTTCGCGCCCTGGCAGGACACGGCCCAGGTGGACTACGCCCATCGCCCCGGACGCGCGGGCATGCTGAACCAGCTCCAGGCGATCGCCATGCAGTGCGACGGCGTGCGCTGCGACATGGCCATGCTCCTCCTGCCCGACGTCATCGAGCGGACGTGGGGCGACCGGATCGGCACGGACGGGATACGGGAGAGCTTCTGGACGGAAGCGATCCCCGCCGTACGCGAGCGCCATCCGGCGTTCGTCTTCCTGGCCGAGTCGTACTGGGAACGCGAGTGGGACCTCCAGCAGCAGGGCTTCGACTTCACGTACGACAAGGTCCTCTACGATCGCCTACTGAGCGGCGACGCGCCCGGCGTGCGCGCGCACCTCCTCGCCGACACCGCCTTCCGCGACCGCGGGGCGCGGTTCCTCGAGAACCACGACGAGCCGCGCGCGGCGGCCGCGTTCGGCGTGCCCGAGGGGTTCGGGCCCGCGCTCGTCACCTCTCTCGCGCCCGGCCTGCGCCTGCTGCACGAAGGACAGCTCGAAGGGCGGCGCATCCGGCTGCCCGTGCAGCTCGGCCGGCGTCCCGAGGAGCCGGTGGACGAGACGGTGCGCGCGTTCTACGCGCGGCTCCTCGTCGTCCTGCGCGATCCCACCCTCCACGACGGCCGCTTCGTGCCGCTCGACGTGTGGCCTTCCGCCGAGGGCGAGCGCACGCACGAGGGCCTGGTGGCGTTTGCCTGGCGGGAGGACGGACCCGGCGGCAGCCCCTCCCTCGTCGTGATCGTGAACCTGCGGCCGGAACCGGCCTGGGCGCGCGTGCCGCTCGGTCTGGCCGGCTTCGAGCCTGGCCGCACCTATCGCCTGCTCGACCGTCTCGACGGCGCCACCTACGGGCGCACCGGCGACGAGGTGTGTGGGCCCGGCCTCTTCGTCGCCCTGCGCTCGCGCCAAAGCCACTTGTTCACCGTGGAGGCGGACTGACGGCGCATTGACCCGGGCCGCGGCCCGATGCTAGCTTCGAACAAATGCCCACGCGATCCCTCTTCACCTTCGCCCTGCTGACCGCCCTGGCCGCGTCCGTCTCCGCGACAGAAGAAGCCGTCGACCTCGAGATGGTGACGCGCATCCGCGACGAAGGCTTCACCAACTCCAAGGTCATGGACACCGTCGGCTACCTCACCGACGTCATCGGTCCGCGCGTCACGGGGTCGCCGCAGATGCGGGAGGCCAACGACTGGACCCGCCAGCGGCTCGAATCCTGGGGGCTCGTCAATGCCCACCTCGAGGGCTGGACGTTCGGCCGCGGCTGGTCTCTCGAGCGCGCCGTGGTCCAGATGATCAAGCCCGCGCCCGCCACCCTGGTCGCGGTCCCACGCGCGTTCACGCCGGGCACGGACGGGCCGCGGCGGGGCAGGGTCGTCAAGGTCAAGATCGAGTCCGAGGCGGACGCGGAGAAGTACCGCGGCCAGCTCGCGGGGCGGATCTTGCTCCTGGGCGAGCCGCGGGATACCGCCAACCCCGAGAAGCCGCAGTTCACCCGGTACTCCGACCAGGAGCTCGACGGCCTCGCCCATTTCGACGTGGAGCCGGCGCGACGCGGTCCGCTCGATCGCGAGACGATCACCCGGCGCATGCGCCTGCAACGCGTGCTGCGGCCGTTCTTCGTGGGAGCAGTACAACCGCCTGGTCCGACTCGTGGACCGCGACGTCGACGTCGAGCTGGAGCTGGACATCCGCTCGCATTTCCAGGACGACGACCCCACCGCCTACAACACCGTCGCGGAGATTCCCGGCTCGGACAAGCGCGGTGAGTTGGTGATGCTGGGCGCCCACCTCGATTCCTGGCACGCCGGCACCGGCGCCACCGACAACGCAGCGGGCTCGGCCGTGGCCATGGAGGCGGTGCGCATCCTCCAGGCCCTCGACGTCAAGCCGCGGCGCACCATCCGCATCGCCCTCTGGAGCGGCGAGGAGGAGGGCCTGCTCGGCTCGAAGGCGTACGTGGCCGAGCACTTCGGCACGCGCGGCGGCCCGCCCGATCCGAGCGAGCGCGACCTGCCCTCGTTCCTGCGCCGCGAGACCGGCCCCGTCACCACCAAGCCCGACCATGCGCGGCTTTCCGCCTACTTCAACGTCGACAACGGCACAGGGAAGATCCGCGGCATCTACGCCGAGCGCAACGCGGCCGTGGCCCCCCTCTTCGAGGCCTGGCTGCGGCCGCTGCACGACCTCGGCGCGACCACGGTGACGCTCCGCCACACCGGAGGCACCGACCACCTCAGCTTCGATGCCATCGGCCTGCCCGCGTTCCAGTTCATCCAGGACGAAGCGGATTACGAGACGCGCACGCACCATACCAACCTCGACGTCTACGACCGGCTGCAGAAGACGGACCTCATGCAGGCGGCGGTGGTGCTGGCGACCTTCGTCTACGACGCGGCCACGAGGCCGGAGCGGATGCCGCGCCGGCCCCTGCCCCGGGACGTGCCCGCCTCGCCGCCGCCCACGACCACGAGTTCGACGCCGGCGACCTCGCCAAGGCCATAGACGATGGCTAGGACCCTCCGCCCGGCGGGGGCGCCCCGCACCCGAGATGGCTCCTCTCCTCGAGGAAGCGCGCGATCTCCTGCGCGGCGACGGCATGGCCGCGCGCGTTCCAGTGGCCGCCCTGCGCGAAGTACGCGCGGCCCTTCTCCGCCCAGAGCGCATCCGTGAGGTCGAGGACGGGGATGCCGAGCCGCCGGCCCGCGCTCTCCAGCCGGCGGGCGACGAGGCCGCGCTCCCACCGGCTCTCGTCGATCCGGTAGCGCCGCCGCGTCCGCTCCCAGTCCGCGCGGCTCGTCTCCATCTTGCTCGGCACGTAGGCGACGACGAGTTGGGCACCGTGCGCGGCCACTTCGCGCTGGAGCAGGGACAGCAGGTGCTCGGTCTGGAGCCAGGCCTGCACGACCGGCTCGGGAGGCTCGCGGTCGTAGACCTGCATCTCGACGGGCACCTCGCCCGGCCGGATGGGAGACCAGAAGCGAAGGCGCGCGAGGGCGTCGTACAGCGCCGGTGCGCCATCACGGAGGCGCTCGCGGAAGAAGGTCAGCGCGACCGACCCCCGCCAGGGCCGCGCCGCGCGCGTGGCCGGAGGTGGCGGGAGCGGATAGTTCTTGACCCGCGCGGTGCCGCCCGTGAACGTGAACAGCGGCTTGGGCACCCCGCCGGGGACGGCCCCACGCGCGTTGTAGAGGATGTCGTTGTAGTAGAAGAGGAGGACCACCACTCGCGGCGCGTAGGCCGCGCCCTCGTCCCGGTAGAAGAGGTACTCCTGGTCGGTGCTGTAGCCGACGGTGCCTCCGTTCACGACCTCCGCCGGGCAGCCGGCGCTCCGAAGATCACGCTCGAGCACGCGGGCCACGCCGTCCTCGAGGGCGACGCTGAATCCTTCCGCGAACGAATCGCCCAGGATCAGCACCCGCGTCTCACCGAGCGCGGGCCCTCTCTCGTGCTCGACGTCGCGCAGGCCGCAGGAGTTGATGACGTACTCGGCCTGGCCGAACCGACCCCGGGCCCCCGGCCGGTGGCGCCAGCCCCGCACGGGGTCGGCCTCGGTGTACTGCGTCGACACGGATTCGTCGGCCTGACGCACGGCGATCCGCACCGCCGCCTCCACCGCGGCCAGGGTGAGGACGACCGAGACCACCGCCGTGAGCACGTTGGCCCAGACGCGCGGGACGCGCGATGGCGGGGCATCGGGAGGGGCCGGCGCAGGGGCATCCATGGCGAGGACGACGCGAGGGCGGAGTATATTGGCTCATGCCGGACGAGCGCATCCCCGCCATCAAGGTGCTGCTGCTGCCCAAGGACACGAACGCGCTGGGCACCATCTTCGGAGGTGTGATCCTGTCGAACGTCGACCTTGCCTCCGCGGTGGAGGCGCGCAAGCACGCGGCCCACCGCTACGTCACCAAGGCCATGCGCGAGGTCGAGTTCCACGAGCCCGTGTTCCTGGGCGACATCGTGAGCTTCTACACGGACACGGTGCGCGTCGGCCGCACGTCGATCACCGTGCGCGTGAGCGTGGAGGCGGAGCGGTGGGGCGCCGGCCACGGAGAGAAGGTGAAGGTGACGGAGGCGGAAGTGGTGCTGGTGGCGGTGGACGGGAGCGGGAAGCCGACGCCGATCCGGCCGGAGGGCGCGCGATGAGCGCCGAGGTCGTGACGGGAGCCGCCGGACGCCGCACGCTCAAGGTCGTCTGTCCGCACGACTGCCCGGACACCTGCGTCATGACGGTAGACGTCGAGAACGGCCGCGCCGTCGGCATCGGCGGCGACCCCGACCACCGCTTCACGCAGGGTTTCCTCTGCGTGAAGGTGAATCACTACCTGGAGCGGGTCTACAGCCCCGACCGCATCCTGCATCCGATGAAGCGCGTGGGACGCAAGGGCGAGGGCCGCTTCGCTCGCATCTCATGGGACGAGGCCGTGGACCTCATCGCCGACCGCTTGCGCGGCGTGGTGGCGCAGCACGGCGCGGAGGCCATCCTGCCCTACTCGTACGCCGGCAACATGGGCCTCCTCTCCTACGGCAGCATGGACCGTCGCTTCTTCCACGCGCTGGGGGCCAGCCGCCTGGACCGGACGATCTGTGCCAGCGCGGGGTTCAAGGGTCTCGAGATGACGCTGGGCAAGGCCATGGGGTTCGATCCGGAGGCGGTGGTCCACTCGCGCTTCATCGTGGCCTGGGGCGCGAACATCGTGAGCTCCAACGTCCACCTCTGGCCGTTCGTCGAGGAGGCGCGGCGGCGCGGGGCGACGCTCGTGACCATCGACCCCTTCCGCTCGCGCACCGCGGAGAAGTCCGACCGCCACCTCGCGCTCATGCCGGGCACGGACGGTGCCCTCGCCCTCGGGCTCATGCACGTCGTCTTTCGCGACGGCCTGGAGGATCGCGACTACCTCGAGCGCCATACGATTGGCGCCGAGGCCCTGCGCGAGCGCGTGCGCGAGTGGAACCCGGCGCGCGTGGCGGAGACGACGGGGCTGGCCGCGGCCGACGTCGAGTGGCTGGCGCGCGAGTGCGCCACCCGGCAGCCGGTCGCGATCCGCTTGAACTATGGCCTCAACCGTCACGCGGGCGCGGGCATGGCCGTGCGTACGATCGCCTGCCTGCCCGCGGTGACCGGGGCCTGGCGCCATCCCGGGGGCGGCATCCTGTTGTCCTGCTCGGGCACGTTCCCGACCAACGCTCCCGCCCTGGAGCGCCCCGACCTCGCGCCAGCGGGCACGCGCCTGCTCAACATGAGCCAGATCGGCCGGATCCTGCTCGACCCCGCGCTCGCTCCGCCCGTGAAGGCCGTGTTCGTCTACAACTCGAACCCGCTGGCGGTGGCGCCGGAGAGCGAGAAGGTCCGCGAGGGTTTCGCGCGCGAGGACCTCTTCACGGTGGTCCACGACCTCTTCCAGACCGACACCGTCGACTACGCCGACGTCGTCCTGCCCGCGCCGACCACGCTCGAGCAGTACGACATCCACAAGTCGTACGGCCATCTCTACCTGAGCCTGAACCGGCCGGCCATCGCGCCCCTCGGCGAGTCGAAGGCCAACACGGACGTGTTCCGATTGCTGGCCGCGCGCATGGGCCTCGATCATCCGGCCTTGCGCGAGTCCGACGAAGAGATGGCGCGGCAGGCGCTGCGCTGGGAGCATCCGCACCTGGCCGGCCTCTCCTTCGAGGACCTCGAGCGGGAAGGGACGCTCCGCCTGAGCGTGCCCGATCCCTACGCGCCGTTCGCGCAGGGCGGGTTCCCCACGCCGTCCGGGAAGTGCGAGCTCTTCTCCGAGCGCGTCGCGCAGGAGGGGCTCGATCCCGTGCCCGACTACATCCCGCCACGCGAGAACCCGCGCAGCAATCCCGAGCGCGCCCGGCGTTACCCGCTCGCCTTCATCTCCCCGCCCGCTCACCATTTCCTGAACTCGACGTTCTCCGCGCAGCCCACGCTGATGCGGCGCGAGAGCGAGCCCATCGTCTTCGTCCACCCGGAGGACGCGGCGCCGCGGGCCATCGAGGATGGAATGCCCGTGCGCGTGTTCAACGATCGGGGGTCGTTCGTGGCCCGGGCCGAGGTGTCCGATGCCGCGCGGCCCGGGGTGGCCGTCGGCCTGTCCATCTGGTGGCCCAAGCTCTCGCCCGGCGGCCGCAACGCGAACGCCGTGACCAGCCAGGAGTTGACGGACATGGGCGGGGGCGCGACGTTCTACGACTGCCTGGTGGAGGTCGAGGCCGCGCCGTGACGCAGCTCGTCGCGGGCATCTTCGTCGCCTCCACCGTCGTCACGCTGATGCACTGGCTGCGCGTGCACGACCGCCGCCTGCTGCCGCTGATGGGCTTCTTCTTGATGATGGCGGCGGCCGAGTCGCTGGAGCCGCGGCACTACTGGCGGTCCGGCTTCCAGGTCCTGGGCGCGATCTGCGGCCTGTCCCTCCTTCCCATGCTCGACGGCCGTGCGCACGAGCGCGCGGCCTCGCCCCCATCCTGAGCACCCCATGAGCCCGGCCCGGCGTCCTCTCGCGCGGCTGCTCTACGCCGCTTCCGAGACGGACGCGGACATCCTCTATCCGACCGCCTTCTTCGCACCGGACCCCTTCCTGTTCATCCAGAGAGGCCGCCGGCGCATCCTCGTGATGAGCGACCTCGAGATGGACCGCGCGCGGGCGCAGGCCCGCGTGGACGAGGTGCGTTCGTGGTCGGCGGCGGCGAAGGCGGAGGAGGCCGCGGGCGGTAAGGCGACGCCGGCGGCGGTGATCGCGCGCGCCCTGCGCGGGCTCGGCCTCCGGCAGGTGGAGGTGCCGCGCAGCTTCTCCCTCGGGCTGGCCATGGATCTGGACGCGCGGGGGGTTCGCCTGGAAGTGGGGCCGGATCCCTTCTGGCCGGGGCGCGAGAAGAAGCGGCCGGACGAGGTCCGCGCCATCACGGCGGCGTTGCGCGCCGCGGAGGCGGGATTGGAGGCGGGGCTCGCCGCGCTGCGCGCGACGCGCATCGGCCGCGACGGGTGGCTGCGCCGCGAGGGCCGGCGCTTCACCGCCGAAGACCTGCGCTCCGCCGTCAACGAACGCATCATGGCGCTCGGCTGCGTCCCCGCCCACACGATCTGCGCCCCGGGCGATCAAGCCGTCGACCCCCACGAAGAAGGGCACGGGCCCATCCGCGCCCACACCCCCGTCGTGATGGACATCTTCCCGCGCTCCGAGCGCACGGGCTACTTCGGCGACCTCACGCGCACGGTCGTGCGTGGCCGCGCTTCCGAGCGCCTCCGGGAGGTCTATGCGCTCGTGAACGAAGGCGTGCGCCTCGGCCACCGGCGCTTGCGGCCCGGGGCGAGCGGGCAGGCCATCCACTGCGAGATCCAGGACCTCTTCACCGCGAGCGGCTATCCCACGGGGATGCGCGACGGCCGCATGCAGGGATTCTTCCACGGCACCGGCCACGGGCTCGGCCTGGAGATCCACGAGCCGCCTTCGATCTCAGCCCGGCCTTCGATCCTGCGCGCCGGCCACGTCGTGACGGTCGAGCCCGGCCTCTACTACCTCGGCCTCGGGGGCGTGCGCATCGAGGACGTGGCGCTGGTGACTCGCAGCGGCTCGCGCAACCTCACGCGCGTGCCGAAGGTCCTCGAAATCTAGCGATGTTTCGCCGTGAGCCGGTCAGCGTGACGCGGTGTGGGCGTGTCAGGGATGACGCGTTTTCGTTCCGGAACGAAAGTCACGCCCGCGCGTGCGCGCGCTGCGCCGTGCGGGCGCCGTAGAGCGCGAGCGACGACACCACGATCAGCGCGGCCACCATCCCGTTCGCCGCCCAGTGACCCAGCGACGGCGGCACCGGCATCGCGCTCAGCAGGTTGGCGACGAACATCGCGACGACGGTCACCAGCACACCCTGGCGCAGGACGAAATACAGGGGAGCGCCGATGCCGAGGACATTCAGGATGAGGGCAGGCGCGAAGGGCAGGGGTGACTGGATCGCCGAGGGCAGGCTCAGCGTCACCATGAAGGCGATCGCGGCCAGCCCGTCGCGGGGCAGGACGAGCCGGAACACCAGCAGGATGAGGACGAGGAGCATGGCGTAGGCGAGGGTTCCCACCGTGATGTCGACCACGCTCGTGAACAGGTTGCGCAGGCCCAGGGTGACGTCCAGGACGTCGCCGTACGGAGCCAAGGGCGGCAGGCCGAACCACCTCAGCACGATCGTCCGCACGAAGGGTATGACCATGGCGACGAGCGCGCCCACTGCCGTCCCCAGGAGGACGTCGCGCCCGACCAGGGGATCCTTCCACCGCCCGCCCAGAAGACGGGTCCAGGACACCAGCATGTCCGGCCAGTGCCGCCGGATGTAGGGCTCGAGGGCGAGGTAGAGGATCCACACCACCGCCGCCACCAGGACGCACACCCCGAGGCCGCGAATGATCAAGATCAGCTCACCCCCGATCTCGGCCACGTGGTGGGCCCCGATGATCCAGCCGCCGAGCTCTCCCATCAACGCGAGCGCGGCCAGGCGGCGCGCCCCCGTGCGATCACCGCGTCCCAGGCGCAGGTTGTGCCGAGCGAGCAGGAGCGCGGTGGCGGCGACGACGATGACGATGGCGAGGCCGACGCGGTTGGCCGCGGTCTGGCCCGGCCGTACGGTCGCCGCCTCCATGCGCTCGGGGCGCGTCCACTCCCACACCATCTGGAAGAAGACCGGCTGGCCGCGGTAGGCGCCGGCCTCGATGCGCAGCGGCAAGTCGGGACGGGCGGCGTCCGTGCCGGCCCAGGCCGCGCGCGCGTCCGTGTGGAAGGGAGGCGTCCAGCGCGGCGCCACGGGCTTGAAGCGCGCGACGTCGACGCGCGCCTGCGTGAACAGGGGAGACCAATCGACGGGGGGCGCGGCCGGACCCTCGTCTTCGCGCTGCGGCGGCGTCGCGTAGAAGCCGACGAGGCGCCCCTGCAGATCGAGCTCCACGCCCGCCATCCCCGACAGAGTGATGGGCGGGTTGGTGAAGTACACGCGGCTGTTGTGGCTCGTGGAGACGAGCGGACGGTCACTCTGCCGATAGTAGAAGCGCACCAGCGCCGGCCGGTCGTTGCGCAGCACGTTCCAGCGGTCGGGCGTCGTCAGGCGGGCCTCGATGTACCGCAGGTAATCCGAGTCCAACGAGAACCCGACCGCCGAGTCTTCCGCCCTGGCCGTGAACCCCAGCGTGCTCAGCACCTCGTGCGCGCGGTCTTCGAGCGCCTGCGGCGGCTTGTCGAGCGGCACGTAACCGCTGATCTGCACGCGGCGCACGGCGATGAGCGCGAAAGCGACGGTCAGGGTGACGGCGGCGAGGAGGGTCCAGGCCACGATCGGCGACACGCCTTCCAGCGCCCCCGACGCCGCGACCAGCTCCGGCGAAGGCGTCTCGCCCGCGGCGAGGGCGGCGGCGAGGGGATCACCGCCGGGCAGGGCGGCGGCCACGGCCAGCGCGGAGTGCGGCCGCTGTCGCGGGTCCGGTTCCAGGCAATGCAGGATCGCGCGCTCGACCGCGGGGTCGATCTCGCCCACGATCTGCGACGGGCTGACCGGCGTGCCTTCGTTGTGCTGCCGCGTGATCTCGGCGAGCGTGCGTCCCGCGAAGGGCTTGCGCCCCGTGAAGACCTCGTAGAGTACGAGCCCGAGCGCATAGACGTCGCTGGCCGTGGTCACCTCGCGCCCTGCGAGCTGCTCCGGCGACATGTAGGCGGGCGTGCCCGAGCGGACGTCGTCGCCGTGGATGCTCACGGCCAGCCCGGCCAGGCCGAAGTCGGTGATGCGCGCCTTGCCCCGCCCGTCGAGCATGATGTTCTCGGGCTTGAGGTCGCGGTGGAGCACGCCCTTGTCGTGCGCGGCGCCCAGGCCCGCACAGACCTGGCGCGCGATCTCGATGGCCTTGTCCTGAGGAAGGCGGCCGATGCGACGGAGGAGGGACGCGAGGTCCTCGCCGTCCACGAACTCCATGGACAGGAAGTGCTGCCCCTCCGCTTCGCCGATGTCGTAGACGCGGCACACTGCCGGGTGGGCGATCTGGCGCGCGGTGCGCACCTCGTTGTACAGGCGATCGAGACGGCCGGCGTCGTCGGCGAGCGCTTCGGGAAGGAACTTGAGGGCCACGGGCTGGCCCAGCCGCAGGTCGTCCGCGCGATAGACCTCGCCCATGCCGCCACGACCGAGCAAAGCGACGATCCGATACCGATCCGCGAACAACGCGCCGGGCAAGAAGCGAGGAGGCGGCGGGGCGGTGGCGGTGCCGGTGCCGCTCTGCCCGGCGGGGGAGCCGGCGGCCGGCAAGCGGGAAGGGGACAGCGGTGAGCGCGATCCCGCGCGGGATGCGGGCGTGCGTGGCGCAGGCGACGGAAGCCTGTCCGCTCGCGAGTAGGGGCGGGGTGCGGTGCCCGTCGGCACGCGGTCGAAGTCGACGTCCAGGGCCGTCCCGCACGACGGGCAGAACCGCTGCCCTTCGGCGGCCAGGTGAGCGCAAGTGGGACAGGTGGCCATGCTCGCGACTTCGCCGCCGTCCACGCTACGCGCGGCGGGGGCCGAGGTCAATCGGCGCCGATTCGTTGACAGTCTCGCGGCGGCAAAGGGATGATTTACGCGTGACCCTCACCTTCTGGACTCGCGCCCGGCTCGCGCCACTCGCCCTGCTCGCCGTCATTCTTCCTTCGGCCGTCTCCAGCGAAGAGCGGGCGGCCGCCCCGCTGCCCGACGCCGCCCGGCTCGCCACCATGGCCGCTCGCTTCGCGCCCGTGGCCATCGGCACGGACATCTCGAAACTGCCCGCGGGCGAGCGGCAGGCCCTGGCCAAGCTGGTGGAGGCGGCGCGCCTCATGGACCCGCTCTTCCTGCGGCAGTCCTGGGCGGGCAGCGAGGCCCTGCTGATGCAGCTCGTCGGCGACACCACGCCGCTGGGTCGGGCGCGTCTCCACTACTTCATGATCAACAAGGGCCCGTGGTCGCGCCTCGATCACAACGCAACCTTCCTGCCCGGCGTGCCGAGCAAGCCCGAAGCGGGCAACTTCTATCCGGCGGGCGCGACCAAGGACGAGGTCGAGGCCTGGATGAAGTCGCGGCCGGAGGCGGAGCAGGCGGGGGCGCGAGGGTTCTTCACGACCATCCGGCGGAGGCCCGACGGCGCGCTGGTCGCGGTGCCGTACAGCCTCGAGTACCAGGGCGAGCTCGCGCGCGCGGCCGAGCTGCTGCGCGAAGCGGCGGCCCTCACCCAGCAGCCCACGCTGAAGAATTTCCTGACCCGGCGCGCGGCCGCCTTCGTGTCCAACGACTACTACGACTCCGACGTGGCCTGGATGGAGCTGGACGCGTCCGTCGAGCCCACCATCGGCCCCTACGAGGTCTACGAGGACGAGTGGTTCAACGCCAAGGCCGCTTTCGAGGCCTTCATCGCCGTGCGCGACGACGCGGAGACGGCGAAGCTGGCGCGCTTCGGCGCCGAGCTGCAGGACATCGAGAACCACCTGCCCATCGATCCCGGCCTGCGCAATCCGAGCCTGGGCGCGCTCTCGCCGATCCGTGTCGTGAACGTGGTCTTCGCCGCCGGCGACGGCAACCGCGGCGTGCAGACGGCCGCCTACAACCTTCCCAACGACGAGCGGGTGGTGCAGGAGAAGGGCTCGAAGCGCGTCATGCTGAAGAACATGCAGGAGGCCAAGTTCGACAAGGCCCTGCGGCCCGTCGCGCGCGTCGCCCTGCCCCTGGCCGACGGCAAGGACGTGTCGTTCGACGCGTTCTTCACGCACATCCTCATGCACGAGCTGATGCACGGCCTGGGGCCGCACAACATCACCCTCGGCGGCCGCGCGACCACCGTCCGTCAGGAGCTGAAAGAGACCTACAGCGCGCTGGAGGAGGCCAAGGCGGACATCTCCGGCCTCTGGGCGCTGCAGTACCTGGTCGACAAGGGCACGCTGGGGAGAGATCTGGCGCGGACGATGTACACGACCTTCCTCGCCTCCACCTTCCGCTCCATCCGCTTCGGCCTGACGGAGGCGCACGGCAAGGGTATCGCGCTCCAGCTCAACACCCTGATCGACGCGGGCGCGTTCAAGGTCGGCCCCGACGGTACCTTCACGGTGGTGCCGGCGCGGGTCAAGGACGCGGTGGCGGCCCTGACGCGCGAGATCATGACCGTGCAGGCGGCGGGCGATTACGCGGCGGCCAAGGAGATGCTCACCAAGCGCGCGGTGGTCCGTCCCGAGGTGCAGCGCGTGCTCGACCGCCTCCAGGGCGTACCCGTGGACATCGAGCCGCAGTTCGTGACCGCGGACGAGCTGGCGGGCCGCGCGCCGGCGGCGCCGCGTCCGGCTCAGACGCCGGCGGCGTCGAGGAAGGTGAGCACCACCCGCCAGTAATCGGGATGGAGGACGGCGCCGACGTGCTCGGCGCCGGGGGCCACCCAGACCTGATGCGGCCCCGCGTGCGCGTCGGCGACCCGGCGCACCACGGCCTCCGGCATGCGCAGATCGGCTCCGTCCGCGATGGCCAGCAGGGGGGCACTGAAGGCGGCCGAGGCCTTCACCGCGTCCACGTCCTCCGCGCGGAACCCCGCGCGCCACTCCGCCATGGCGATGGTGATCGGGATGATCGGCAGCCATCCCGGCATGCGATAGAGCAGCCAAGCGTGGTGGGAGACGTTCGCGCGGTAGTTGTCGTACGGCGCCTCGACGATCACGGCGCGGACGTCGGGTTGGCCGGCCGCCGCCCGCAAGACCGCGACCGCGCCCATCGAGTGGCCCATCAGGATCAGCCCCGCTGGGGCGCGGCCGGCCTTCCGCAGGGCATCCATGGCCGCCCGCACATCCTCGCGTTCGCGTCCCCCCAGTGTCGTGTATCTCCCCTCGCTGGCGCCATGGGCGCGCAGGTCCACGAGGAGAACGGTGTGCCCGCGGCGATTCAAGCCGTCCGCGCGGTCGACGTAGCTCTCGAGCGAATCGCCCAGTCCGTGCACGATCACGACCGCCGGCCGATCTTCCCGGCCCCAGCGGGTCCAGGTCCGGAGCCGGAGGCCCTCCGAGGTCACCGAGCCCAGGACGTAGCCGGGCCCTGGCGGCGACGCCGGCTGGGCCGCGCCGCGCAACAGGACTTCCGAGAAGGCGAAGGGCACGGCGACGAGGATCACGAGCGTGTAGAACACGATACGGGTGAGCCAGGGGCGCCGGCGGAGGGCGGCCGCCACCCGGTTCCGGGGCGCCGGCGGGTGGCGAAGGGTGGGGACGCTGTCGTCCAAGTGGGGCGTCGCGAACGGTGGCATAATCCGCGCACCTCGTCAATCAGGTGCGCAGCGCGTGCGGATTTCATATTTCGCGCGAAGGGCGGGGTGGGTCCGGAGGTCGGCCGGGATGGCGCTGGACATCGTCCTCAATCGCCGCGGCGGCGTCCCCATCCGCGACCAGCTCGTCACCCAGCTCGAGCTGAAGATCCTCGACGGCAGCCTCGCCCATGGCCAGCGGCTGCCCAGCGTGCGCTCGCTGGCCCGCCGCCTCAAGGTCCACCACAACACCGTCTCCGCCGCGTACCAGGACCTGGAAGAGGCGGGCCACGTCGAGCTGCAGCGCGGCTCGGGGGTGTTCGTCCGCCGGGCGGGAGTCAGCGCGTTGCCCGAGGCCAAGGGCCTCGACGAGATGATCCGGCTCGCGCTGCATGCGGCTTTCCGCAAGGGGTTTTCCGGGGCGGACATCCGCGCGGCCGTCGAGCGCTGGCTGGCCGCCTCGCCACCCGACCGCGTGGTCGTGGTGGATCCCTCGCCGGAGATGGGAGAGCTGCTCGTGCACGAGCTCAAGCAGCTCCTGGGCATCCCCGCCACCGCCTGCACGGTCGAAGACGTCGCGCGCGAGCCCGGGCGCGTGGCGGGCGCGCTGACCCTCGTGCTTCCGTATCACGTGGCGGCGGTGCGCGCGCTCTCGCCGGGTGCGTCGGTGGAGGTCGTCACCCTGGAAGTCGCGGAGCCCGACCGCCGGGCGGTCGCGGCCCTCCCCGCGGGCAGCATCGTCTTGTTCCTGTCGCATTCGCCCACGGTGCTGCCCTTCGCGTCCGT
>WNFN01176832.1_pt1 | contig 14464 bp, 11 predicted proteins | sample 5400161 | NCBI WGS metagenome assembly WNFN01 (sample SAMN13153353, study PRJNA577476) | soil metagenome | isolation source: 80 cm saprolite on Douglas fir-dominated hillslope | place: USA:California | collected 2013-09-17
AAATCAGCCTTCGTCGCGGTAAACGATTTGCCCTGGATAGTGCAGCCCGGCGTATCGTCCTTCGGATAAAAGTAGATCACGAGCCATTGGCCGGCGAAATCGGAGAGCTTGATAATCTTACCGTCCTGGTTAGGGAGCGAAAAATTTGGAAAAGGATTACCAGCGGAGAGCATTTGTGGGGAGTCCTTTCTAAAGTTGTGAGCTGCAATACGAGCGCGGGGGATCCCAAGCTCTTGGCCTTTTGCTCTTGGCCTTTGGTCAAAAGTGGCTTTTCACGGTGTTCCTGAGGTCCCCCGTGGTTCAACTTCCAATTCTCAACCACAGGGGACACAGAGGTCACAAGAACCTTCGGTCTTCGGCCCAGCTAACAGCTAAAAGCTAACAGTTACAAAGCTGTCCTCATGCGGCCTGCATTGCCTGCTTGGCGCGTTTGTCCATCTCTTGCGGCGACACATCTTCCTTGTGCGTCGCGATGCCCCAGTAATGTCCGAAGGGGTCCCGGAGAAAACCAGAACGGTCTCCATAGAACTGGTCTTCGACCGGTCTCTGGATTTTCGCTCCCTCCGCGACCGCTTTTTCGAAAACTTTGTCGCAATCTGGAACATACACATACAGACTCACCGGAGACGCACCGATGGTCTCTGCGCTCGGATGGCCCATCTTCAGGTTTTCGTCCGCCAGCATGATGCGCGAGTCGCCGATTTGCAACTCGGCATGGCCGACCTGGCCGTCGGGACCATCCATGCGTACGGCTACGGTCGCGCCGAAAACGTTCTTGTAGAATTCGATCGCTTTCGCGGCACCTTTAATGACGAGGTACGGCGTAACGTTGTTGTATCCCTTGGGAATGTAGTGGGTTTCGCTCATAATTTTTCTCCTCGAGGATAAGTTGAGGGTTGAGGTTGAGGCGCGGAGACGGGCCACCATGGGCCGCGCTTATACAATTATGAGAACACAGGTTGGGACGAGGCTCAAGGGCGAACTTTTTGTAGTACTGGTTGTAAACGAGATTTGTCCCCCGTTGGCGTTTAAGTAACGGCCGCCCGTGATTTGACGCCAATTTGACCAGCCGTCTCCGGTTCCGCTTCTATCCACGAGCCAATCCCTTGAGACTAAGGCAGAAACCTCTGGATGATCTCCAGCATCCAAGTTTCGGCCCTTGTAGAACCGTCGATTGGAGGCGATCAATGGACAGCGTCAGAAAATCACTGCTTGCAGTAACCCTTCTCGCAGGAGCTCTGCTTTGCCTGGCACTACCGCGTCTTCAGGCGGAAGATCTTGACCGATGCCAGCGCCGGGTCGTCCACGCGGAGCATGAACTCCACGAAGCAATCGAAAAACACGGGCGCAACAGCAGACAGGCAAATCACGAGCGTCGCGAATTGCACGCGGCGCGGGAGCATTGCTGGCGCGAACGACAGGAGTGGTGGGATGAACATGAGCACCGCTGGCACAAAGAGCGCGACTGGGACGAGCACGACCACGACTAGGTATCTCTTACGGGAGCGCGCCGCTGAGGCTCTAACCAGCGCGCGGGTCTTCGCGTCCATCACGATCTCATCGGGCCATGGACGCGCAAATCCCTCAGTTGACCATTTGCGCGTGGCGTCGATGCCCATTTTCGATCCGTAGTTTGCGAGGCGGGCGGCGTGGTCGAGCGAATCGACCGGGCCCAGGGTGAATTGGATGTCGCGCTCGGGATCGATATGGTTCAGCACTTTCAACGTGACGTCGGCCACGTCCTGCACGTCTACGTCTTCATCTACAACAATGATGCACTTGGTGAACATTGCCTGCCCCAGCGACCAGATGGCGTTCATCACTTTGCGCGCCTGTCCGGGATAAGATTTGCGGATGGAGACCAGCATCAGGTTGTGGAAGACGCCTTCGATGGGGAGGTTGATGTCCACCAGTTCGGGAATGGTCAGCTTCATCAGCGGCAGGAAGATGCGCTCGACTGCTTTGCCCATCCAGGCATCTTCTTGCGGAGGCTTGCCTACTATGGTGGTCGCGTAGATCGGGTCTTTCCTGTGGGTCACGCAGGTGACGTGAAAGACTGGATACTCGTCTTCCAGCGAGTAGAAGCCGGTGTGATCTCCGAAGGGGCCTTCAGTGCGGAGTTCGTCGAGCTTGACATAACCTTCGAGGATGATTTCGGCGTTGGCTGGGACTTCGAGATCGACGGTCTCGCACTTCACCAGCTCGACTGGCTTCTGGCGGAGGAATCCGGCGATGATGAATTCTTCTACGTCGGGCGGGGCGGGAACGATCGCGGAGAAGGTTAGGGCGGGGTCGGTGCCGATGGCTACGGCTACTTCCATTCTTCCGGAGGGGCGGTCGCCCTGGGCCTGCATTGCGCCTCCGGATGACCTTGCCATTATGTCTACCGCTGCTGCTGCGGGGCCTTGCCCGGCTGGACGGGCGAGGGCGCCCGTCGCTCCATCATTCTGAACACTACGTCTTATGTGGTCGCGGTAATGTTCTGCCGCTACTTTTTGCCTTTGCCAATGCATGCCGGTGGTTTGCTGGTCGAAGATTTGCATGCGGTACATGCCTACGTTGCGCTTGCCGGTTTTCGGGTCGCGCGTGATGACACAGGGGAGCGTGATGAAGCGTCCGGCGTCTTTGGGCCAGCATTGCAGGATGGGAAAATCCAGCAGCGAGAAATTGTCGCGCTTGATCACTTCTTTGCAGGGGCCGGTGGCTACCGTCTTCGGGAAGAACTTGCCCATCTCGGCCAGCATCGGCAGCATCTTTACTTTGTCGAGGAAGCCTTGGGGAGACTTCACGTCCATGAAGGCGCGGATCCGGTCGGCGACTTCGTCCAGGGTGTCGACTTCCAGCGCCAGGCGCATGCGGCGGGCGGAGCCGAACTGGTTGATGAGCAGTTGCGCGCCGGGATGGCCTTTTACATTCTCGAACAGCAGAGCTTTTCCGCCGACAGTTCCCTGCCGGTCTTCGGACTTACTCTTTGAAACCCGGTCGGCAATTTCCGCAATCTCCAGGATTGGGTCGGCTTCGGTGCGGATACGCTTCAGTTCGCCGGCGCGGTCAAGTGCTTTGATCCAGTCTCGCAGATCGTCGTAGGCCAAAATTCCTCCCAGAAGGACAGACGATTATATGACGCGGCTGTCGCGTCGACAGAAACGTTCTTCACCACGGAGGGCACGAGGATCACGGGGACGTGCCACGGGGTTAACTCGATCGTTGGTCACGCTCTTCCACATTTCGCGCTCTGCGACTAGGATATTGGAAACAATTTCTGCAGCATCTTCAGGTTCATTGGGGGACAAATGATCCGCTTCAAAGTGAATGGGAAAGAAGAGACGTTTGACGGCGATCCCGACATGCCGCTGCTTTGGTATTTGCGCGACGTGGCCCAGCTGACGGGAACGAAATTCGGCTGCGGCATGGCGTTATGCGGCGCATGTACCGTTCATCAGAATGGCGCGGCGATTCGCTCCTGCGTCACTGCCATGAACAGCGTCGGTGGCACCGAAATCACGACCATCGAAGGCATCGCGCCGATCCATCCCGTCCAGAAGGCGTGGATGGAGATCCGGGTGCCGCAGTGCGGCTATTGCCAGACCGGCCAGATCATGCAGGCGATCGCATTTCTTAAGGACAACAAGAATCCCAGCGACCAGGATATTGACACGGCCATGTCGGGCAATCTCTGCCGCTGCGGAACTTATCAGCGGATTCGGGCAGCGATTCATCAGGCTGCGAAGGAGACGGCATGAAGATCATCGAGAATGTCAGCCTTCATGTTAGCCGGCGGGGATTCCTGAACGGTGCGCTGGCGAGCGGCGTTTTTGTGTTAAGCGCGCGTTTTATTCCCGAGCCCCTTTGGGCTGCTGAAGGCGAAACGGTCGCGGCAGCATTTGATCCGAGTCTGTGGATGTCGATCGCGTCAGATGGCACCGTCACCGTCGTCGCCCATCGCTCGGAGATGGGATGCGGCAGCCGCACGGCTTTGCCGCTCGTGGTCGCAGACGAACTTGATGCCGACTGGTCCAAGGTCAAGATTGATCAGGCAGTTGGCGATCCGAAGTACGGTGACCAGGATACGGACGGGTCGCACTCAGTTCGCAGTTCGTTCGACCTGATGCGTCAGGTGGGCGCTACCGGACGCGTGATGTTAATCAGCGCCGCGGCCACGCAATGGAATGTTTCGCCAAAGGATTGCACGACCGAGCCCCACTTCGTTGTGCATCGCGCCAGCAGCCGCAAGCTGGGCTATGGCGAACTTGCCGCCGCTGCCGCCAAGCTGCCGATTCCGAAAAAAGAAGACGTTCCGCTTCCGCTCAAGAAGCGGTCGGAGTGGCGCTACATCGGTAAGGATAGCAATACCTTGTTCGATCTCCCCGAGATGGTCACCGGCAAGGCTATCTTCGGCATGGACGCGACCAGGCCGGGCATGGTGTACGCATCGGTTGAGCATCCGCCGGTCCTCGGACAGAAGATCAAGTCATACGACGACAAGGCGGCACTCAAGGTGCCCGGCGTTCAGAAGACGCTGACCATTGACACTTTCAAACCGCCACACCAGTTTCAACCTCTGGGCGGCGTCGCTGTGATTGCGGACAACACCTGGGCGGCATTCAAGGGACGCAAAGGTTTGAAGGTTGAATGGGAGAGCAGTCCGCACGCGGTGTACAACTCCGCGCCGTTTCGCAAGACGCTGGAAGCAACTTCGCGGCAGCCGGGCAAAGTCGTCCGCAACGTCGGCGATGTGGACGCGGCCTTTGCCAAAGGCGGGAAGATAATCGAGGCCGAGTACTACACTCCGCATCTGGCGCACGTTTCCATGGAGCCGCCGGTCGCCGTCGCGGAGTATCGCGACGGGAAGGTGATGGCATGGGCGCCGACGCAGAATCCGCAAGCGGTGCAGGAGACTATCGCGGGCGTGCTCGGCATCAAGAAAGAAGATGTGACTTGCCATGTCACGCTGCTGGGTGGTGGCTTCGGGCGCAAGTCAAAACCAGATCAGGTGGCGGAAGCTGCCGTTCTTTCCAAACAGCTCGGCAAGCCGGTCAAAGTAGTCTGGAGCCGCGAAGACGATATTCACTGCGATTTCTTCCACTCGGTCGCCGCGATGTACATGAAAGCCGCGATTGGGCCGGATGGCAAGCCAACGGCGTGGTTGCAGCGGACGGTGTATCCGCCGATCGGTTCGACCTTCGACGTCTCGGCAACCTATGCTCTCGACGAGATGGGCCTGGGATGGAACAATCTTCCGTTCGATATTCCGAACCACCGCGCCGAAAATGGGCCCGCCGACTTCCACGTGCGCATTGGATGGCTGCGGAGTGTGGCGAATATTTATCATGCGTTCGCGATTCACTCGTTCGCCGATGAACTTGCCAAAGCGGCCAACAAAGATTCCGTCCAGTACTTGCTTGACCTGATCGGACCGGCGCGCATCGTTCCCCTGGAGTACAAGGAGGAAGATGCGGACGAGAAGCAGCGCTACCCGCTGGACACGGCCCGATTGCGGCGCGTGGTCGAGATCGCAGCCGAGAAATCAGGCTGGGGAAAACGGCCCATGGGCAAAGGGCGCGGCATGGGGATCGCCGCTCACCGCAGTTTCCTCACCTATGTTGCGACGGTCGTTGAAGTCGAAGTCGACAGCAAGGGACAGGTGCACATTCCGAATGTGTGGACTGCGCTCGATGCGGGGACAGTCGTCAGCCCCGACAATGTCCGGAACCAGTTCGAAGGCGCGGCCGTTTTCGGAACCAGCCTGGCGTTGTTCGGCGAAATTACCGCGACTAACGGAGTCATCGACCAGAGCAATTTCAACAATTACCAACTCGCGCGCATGAACCGCGCGCCGCGACACGTTGACGTGCATATTGTGGAGAGCGAAGCTCCGCCGGCGGGAGTGGGTGAGCCCGGAGTGCCGCCCTTTGCGCCGGCTCTGTACAATGCCGTGTTTGCGGCCACGGGCAAGCGGGTGCGGGAGTTGCCGTTATCAAAGACGAAGCTGGTATAGCGGGAACCAGCAATCTTCCGCGTGTAGAGAGGGGGCTTACCCCGTCTCCGCCGCGTTTCTACGGGACACTTATAAAAGTTACGATGAGTCAATTGCTGACGCTGCTCCTCCTGCTCACCGGAGTTTTCGCGAGTGCACAGGAGATTGTTGTGGCCGCGGCGGCGGACCTGAATGCTGCCCTTCCGCAGATCGTCGAAAGCTACAGCAAAAGGACCGGACAAACCGTGAAGCTTTCGTTCGGCTCGTCCGGCAACCTGACCAATCAGATACGAAACGGGGCGCCCTTCGATGTGTTCCTCTCGGCCGACGAAGAATATCCACGTCAGTTGATCGCCGAGGGACTGGCATCGAAGGACACTCTTTATCGCTATGCCGTCGGCCGGTTGGTGTTGTGGGTGCCGCGCGACTCGCCAGGGGACGTAGCGAAGCTCGGCATGCAGGCTTTGCTCGACCCTTCAGTTAAGAAGATTTCGATTGCGAATCCCGCGACTGCGCCCTACGGACGCGCCGCAGAAGCCGCGCTGCGGCACTTCGGAATTTACGATCAGGTTTCCAGCCGGCTTGTCGTGGGAGAAAACGTGTCGCAGGCCGCGCAGTTCGTCGAATCGGGTAACGCCCAAGCGGGGCTCATTGCGCTCTCGCATGCGCTCGCTCCCGCGCTCAAAGACAAAGGCCGCTATTGGACGGTTCCGCTCGATGCCTACCCCACGCTGAACCAGGCAGCTGTTGTGCTCTCGCGATCAAGGCAAGGAGATGCGGCCCGCCGATTCCTGGATTTCTTGCGTAGCCCCGGGGCCACTTCCCTGCTCAACAGTTACGGTTTTAGTCTGCCTGCGGAGAAGCATTAATGAACTGGGAGGCGTTCTGGTTGACGGTGCGTCTCGCGGCTATCGTCTCGACGCTGCTGATCGCCGTCGGAATTCCCATCGCGTACTGGCTGACTTATTCCCGCTGGCGCTGGAAATTTCTGGTCGAGGCTGCGGTTGCGCTTCCTATCGTACTGCCGCCGACTGTGCTCGGCTTTTATGTCCTGGTGGCACTTGGTTCGCGGAGCCCGCTCGGCCGCTGGTGGGAGTCGCTCACCGGCCACACCCTGGCCTTCACGTTCGAAGGGCTCGTGATCGGATCTTTGCTATACAGTCTGCCATTCGCCGTACAACCGTTCGCGGCATCCTTCGGTGCCGTCGATGCCAACCTGCTTCGCGCCTCGGCATCGCTTGGCCATTCACCGCTGCAAACCTTTCGCCGGATCGTGCTTCCCCTCTCAAAAGCGGGGCTGGTCACGGGATTTGCGCTCAGCTTCGCGCACACGCTGGGCGAGTTTGGAGTGGTGCTCATGGTGGGCGGCAACATCCCGGGCGTCACGCGGACCATCTCGATTGATATTTACGATCAGGTGCAGACAGCAAATTATTCCAGTGCGAACCAGACGGCACTCGTGCTGCTGATCATCTCGTTCGTCGCATTGTCGATCGTGTACGGCTTGAATCGTCGGCCATGGGCGGTGGGTCCGTGGCGGTAAAAGCAAAAGCAAAAACGAAGACTGCTCCCGCGCCACAAACTGCGCCGCCAGTTTCGACCCATCCAATCTCTTCCGATCTCGAAGTCCGAATCCGCAAACGTTTTCCTAGTCCCGAAGGTACCTTCAACCTGAATGTCAGCTTCCGCGCGCTTGCCGGTTTTACGATTCTGTTCGGCGCATCGGGTGCGGGAAAAAGCACGCTGCTGGATTGCATCGCCGGGTTGAGCGATCCCGACGAAGGGCGCATTGTTGTGGGCGGTGAGGACCTCTACGACTCGGAAAAGAGACGGGACGTTGCGGCGTGGAAGCGGCGCATCGGGTACGTCCAACAGGACCTGGCCCTTTTCCCTCACCTGACCGCCGAGGAGAACGTCGCTTACGGTCTGCGCACGCTCAGCGCGACGGAGCGAACATCACGTAGCCGCGAAATTCTTGCGCGCTTCCGCCTCGATCGTCTGCGCGACCGGCGGCCGGCGCAAATCTCCGGAGGCGAGCGCCAACGTGTCGCCCTGGCGCGCGCGCTCGTAACCGAACCGCGCGCCTTGCTGCTCGATGAGCCGTTGGCGGCGCTGGACCGGCCAACGAAGTCGTCTCTCGTCGCGGATCTTCGTAAATGGAACCAGAATCACCGTATCCCGATTCTCTTCGTTACTCACAATGGTGAAGAAGTGTTTGCCCTCGGCGACGAAGTCATTATCCTTGACGCAGGAAGAATCGTGGCGCAGGGGCAGCCGCATCAAGTGATGCGCGCTCCACGACTGGAGACAGTCGCGCATCTTTCAGGATTCGAAAACATCTTCGACGCCACGGTAGTGGCACTTCACGAAGATCGCGGCACCATGACTTGCCAGCTAGGAAAAGATGCGGTGGAATTGGAAACTCCATTGGTTCGAGCAGAGATTGGCTCGCGCCTGCGCGTGGGCGTTCGCGCCGGCGATCTGCTGCTGGCAACGGAAAAACCGCGCGGACTGAGCGCGCGCAATGTCTTGCCGGGAACTATTCAGCGGCTGGAGCAGAGAGACGTCATCATCGCGGCGATGGTGGATTGCGGCGGCACCGAAGTCGAAGTTCACTTAACGTTGGCGGCGCGCGACGCTCTCCAACTTGCCCCGGGCAAGAGCGTTTGGGTCGTGGCCAAGACGCATTCGTGCCATTTGATGGGGATGTAAATACGATAGTCGCTGCCAAGGAACATTTCCGTAACAGCTCTCGTACCCTGTTGCATGTTCCCCCTTTCCGACCGCTCAAGCTCGGCGCTTGTGTCCATAACAATTGTTGCGTGCCTTCTCTTTACAGTCCCGACGTTGGCGGCTGGGCAAACCGCAACCGACAAGCCCGACCACCGGCTTTCCCCGCAGGATTGGCGCGAAGATCTCCGCTTCCTGGCCGCGCAGATGCGCCTGAAACATAAGTCTCTGTTTCACACCATGACCGAGGCGGAGTTCAATCGGGCCGTGGAAAAACTAGATGCAGACATTCCGCAATTGAATGACGATCAAATTTTCATTCGCTTCCTGCAGATCATGGCGATGGTTCAGGACGGGCACAGCGGCTTCGATACTCGCCCCATACCGCCTCCCGATCTGAAGGACCGCATCCCCGTACGTTTCGTTCGTTATGCCGACGGAATTTACGTTCGAGCCGCCGGACCGGAGTACGCCGATATGGTCGCAGGCAAGGTAGTCAAGGTGGGCTCCTTGGGCTGGCAGGAGGCCATTCAGCGTTTGGATTCGATCGAGTCCCACGATCCCGGCAACAACGGCGAACAGCTTGCCTGGAGTGCGAAGACATCCCTGAACTGTCCACGTCTGTTGTACGGATTGGGTCTCACCCAATCGCGGGATAGCACGGAATTCGTGATTGAGAAAAATGGGCAGAGCCATAGCTTTATCATGAAAGCTTCAGTTCCCATCGGGGAGTGGTACTTGAACTCCGTGCCCGCGGGGTGGGTGGACGCGCGGCCCGAATCTGTGCCCGTGCCGCTAGCGAGGCAGCATGAAGACAAACACTATTGGTTTACCTATCTACCCGAGCATCGTGTCGTATATTTCCAGTTCAACCTGGTGATCAATCAGGACGGAGAAACGCTTGCGGACTTCGCGGGACGGCTGGCGACCGCGCTTGAACAGCCTGGTGTCGAGCGACTCGTGATTGACCTGCGAAACAACACGGGCGGCGACAACACGCTGCTGCGGCCTCTGCTGGTCGCTCTTGTCCGTTCAAAGGTCAACCGACGCGGAGGGATTCTCGCGATTACAGGACCGACGACGTTTTCGGCAGCTCAGAATTTCGTGAATCGGCTGGAGAACTACACAGAAGCGATCTATGTCGGGGAACCAACCGCCGAAAATGTCAATTTCTACGGAGACCCCGCTGGAATCACGCTGCCGCATAGCCACCTCGAGGCAGCAGTCTCCCAGCTCTGGTGGCAGGACAAGGATCCGCGCGATAAGAGGGCAGCGACATTTCCCGAGATCGCCATCGAGCCGACATTCCGCGATTACGTAGCGGGCAATGATCCGGCGCTGCAATATGCTTTGACGGCACCCAAGCCAGAGACGATCCAGGAAGCCCTGGAAAGTAGTCTATCGGCAGGCATAGACGCTGTGCTCGCGCGCTACAAGGCCTATGTAAGCGATCCGGCGCACAAGTTTCTTCCGGACCCCGAATCGCGCGTAAACACCCTGGGCTACAGCCTATTGTCCGCAAAGCGCATCTCAGAAGCGATCGTCATTTTCGAGGTGAATGCGCGGACCCACCCGAACTCCTGGAACGCTTACGATAGCCTGGGCGAAGCCTACGTGAACGCGCGAGATAAACAGCATGCGCTCGATGCCTATCGGAAATCGGTGGAGCTCAACCCAGATAATACAAACGCCAAGCGGACGATTGAACAAATCGAAAGCGCTAAGTGAACGGGGCGATAGGCTCACTGTTCCAGTGCAATGACCGCGATCCACTGCCCGTTTCGCTCCTGGTGATACACAATCGTTCCGCCCAGACGCGGCGCGATATCCTCGGGCAGCAAATCGCGATGGTAGCCGAAGAATTTTTCCTTGATACGCCGCCATGCATCCCAATTCTCTAACAACGCATGTGGGGGCTGGTATTTGGTGGAGAAGACCAGAGCGACGTCATAGCGGTCGCGAGCCCGGGCAGCCGCGTCCATCTGCGAGACGGAGAAGTCCTCGATGCGCAGCGCGCGGAAAGGCTGACTGGCGTTGGTACTCACGTAGCCGAGCCATGGCCGGGTAAGTTCGTCCGAGGCGGGCCACGCGGTTAGTACGCGCTCGCCCGGATGCCGCATCGCGAGGAATCGGCTGGCCTCGGCATGCATCACGATGTAGTCGCGATAGGCCAGGTTGTCCTCCAGAGAGAATCCATACGGCGGATTGCTGAACAGTCCTGCAGCAAATGCAATTGCGACCGCTGCCACAATCAGTCTCCAATACCGCACGCGCCGCCAGAGAGTCGAAACCAACGCCAGAATCACGAGCGGGACGACCGGTAACATATAGCGAGCCAGCACTGCGCCGCCCACTACTGACATGAAACCCAGGTAGGCGAGCAACACGGAAGAAAACGCCGCCTGTATCCAGAACGGAATTCGCGGACGGGTAACGCCGTTCTCTCTGCGCGGCGGACGAAGCATGGCCAGCAATCCCGTTAGCGTAAGCAGATACAGGCCGAAATATCCAAAGAGTTGCCACAGCCTCATTCCGAGCGCGAGCGGGATGCGCAGAGGATTGAACGTAGCGGCGACGTTGTAACGAAAGAATTCGGGATTGCCCAGCAGGAAGCCCGTCTTCGCGTAGTGGTAGGCGTACCAGCCCGCCAGCGGCACGACCGGAAGCACTAGATAAAAGAATCGATTGCGTTTGTCCTCAGGTGGAAGAATTTCCTTCCATCGACTTTCTTTCGACCGAATTTCGTTCGAACGCTGCCGAACGAAATAACCGAGCAACTCCCAGCCAAACAGCGCCAGCGGAGCCAGAATTGCGGTCTCTTTCGCGAGCGCCGCCAGTGAAAACCAGAGCACTTGTTTCCACGGACGGTGTTCTTCGTGAGCCGGGGTGCGAGCGGCGATGTAAGCGGACAGCCCCCAGAACGTAAATCCGGCAGCTGGCAAGTCAACCTGCGCCATGGAATTCTGCGTGAAGTACACCGGATAGAGCGCCGCTAACGCGATGGTCGCCCATGCCACGGGCAGATTGGAAGCGATTCGAGAGAGTCGAAACAGTCCGAGGAGCGAGAACGCTGACACCGCCAGCATGGCTGTGCGCGTGACTAACGTGGAGTATCCGAAGACGTGCCAGGCCAGCGCGAGCCACGCCATGACCAGTGGGGGATGGGCGTTCGACGGCGTGGAGTGCGGGATGAGCGTGCCGGTCAGATATAAATCACGCGCGGCTGGAACGTAATAGCCTGCCTCATCCCAGAAATAAGGAAGGCGGAGAAGCGGCGCATGAAGAAGCATCAATCCGGCGAAGAAGAGCGCAAAAAGAAGAAACTGCTGTACCCATGCGGCGGATGCCGGTTGAGATTTTGCCTTCGGATCGGAGCTCGCCGCTGGCCACGCCGCCATCAGTGGACGGGTCCACCTGGGGCTCGTGGATCCAGCTTGATCTCGCCGAAGGCGGACTCGTAGTTGGTCACGTTCTGCTGCAAGAGCGCCATCAGTGCTTTAGCCTGTTGCGGGCTGAGATAAATTCCCTGAAAGTTTCGTAATTCCACCTGCGTCTCCGAGCTTTGCTGCATGGTCCCGAAAACGAGGAAGAAATCCCAGACATTCACTTCACATTCGGTTGGTTCCCTGTATTCATGTCTGGCAGTGTAACGCGGGGAGAGAGCGCAGAGCAAAGTGCAGAGAATGCTATCCTAGAAACCTTCGCCAAAGTGAGGGACGCCATGAAAACCAAGTCATCGGCTTTAATGCTCGCATTGTTGTTCGCGATTTCCGCCGCGGCCCAGACCGCTCCTCATTTCGACGGCCAGACCTGGTGGAATCACATCAAAGTCTTCGCCGACGACAAACTCGAAGGCCGCGATACCGGCAGCCGCGGCGAGCGCGCCGCGCAAGCCTACGCCATCGAGCAGCTCAAGAGCTCAGGCGCGGAGCCCGCGGGCGCAAACGGCTTCTATCAGCCCGTCAAGTTCGTCTCTCGCCAGATCGTCGAAAAGGATTGCAGCCTCACCCTCATCCACGACGGCAAACGCGAACCGCTGACGCTCGGTGAAGATGCCATCATCAGCACGCGCGTGATGCCCGCGCCCGAGGTCGAAGCGCCGCTTGTCTTCGTCGGCTACGGCCTCAAAGTTCCCGAGAAGAATTATGACGACTTCGCCGGCGTTGACATCCGGGGCAAGATCATCGTGATCTTTTCCGGATCGCCATCCGAGATTCCGGGCGCGCTCGCTTCGCATTACCAGACCGCGGCCGAACGCTGGAAAGTGCTGCGCGCCGCGGGCGCCGTCGGCATCGTTTCGTTGATCAACCCCGCCTCGATGGACATCCCCTGGTCCCGCATCGCGCTCAACCGCGCTCATCCCAGCATGGATCTCGACTATCCCGAGTTCAACGAAACCGAAGGCGCGAAGCTCGCGGTCACGGTAAATCCCGCCAGTGCCGAGAAATTCTTTGCGGGCTCGGGCCACACTTTTGAAGAAATCGCGGCTCTCGGTAAAGATCGCAAGCCGCTGCCGCACTTTCCGCTCACCATTTCGCTGGCGGCGAAAACTAGGGTCGACATCACCAAAATAGAGTCGGCCAACCTCGTTGCCAAACTCCCCGGCAGCGATCCCGCTCTGAAAGATGAATACGTTGTGCTCTCGGCCCATCTCGATCACATAGGCATCGGAGAACCCATCAACGGCGACCGCATTTACAACGGAGCCATGGACGACGGCTCTGGCAGTGCCCTGATCCTCGACATGGCCGCCAGCTTCAAGAAAAATCCGGAAAAGCTGCGCCGGTCGATCCTCCTGGTCCTGGTCACCGGCGAAGAAAAGGGCCTGCTCGGCTCAAAGTATTTCGCCGCTCATCCCACGGTCGCGCCGAAATCCATTGTCGCCGACGTCAACGTCGACATGTTCTTGCCCATCGTGCCCCTGAAACTGCTTACCGTGCTCGGTCTCGACGACTCCGATGTGGGTGATCGCACACGCGAGATCGCGCAAACGCTCGGTGTAAAAGTTCAGTCTGACCCCGAGCCGCTGCGCAATCTTTTCGTCCGCAGCGATCAGTACAACTTCATACGGCACGGTGTGCCGTCGGTAATCATGAGCGTCGCTCCCGAACCCGGCTCGCCTGAGGTGAAGATCTTCAAAGACTGGCTGACGCAGCGCTATCACGCGCCTTCCGACGACGTCGACCAACCTGTGGACCTCGCCGCCGCCGCTAAGTACGAAGAGATCGTCAGAGCCTTGCTGATTAGCATTGCCAATGACGACCACCGCCCGCAGTGGAAGCCAGACAGCTTCTTCCGGCGTTACGCACAATAGGGCCTCCCCTGTGGACCTCTTTGCCACTGTGGTTAAGAATCAAAAACTTGAACCACAGGGGACACAGAGGTCCACAGGGAAGAGGCCAAGATTCGGTAACATTGGAGAGAACACTTGAACGATTATCTTTTATCGGTGCTGCTCGGAATTGTGGAAGGCCTCACCGAATTTCTGCCGGTCAGTTCCACGGCACATCTCCGCATTGCCGAACAACTGATGCACGTGCCACTATCGAGCGGCTATTGGAAGATGTATTCCATCGTCATCCAGTTGGGCGCGATCTTAGTGTTGCCAATCTACTTCCGCAGCCACATCGCTAAGCTGCTCTCAACCTTTCCCGAAGGCGAAAAGAAAGACTGCACCGTGCTGACGCATCCGCTCAGCCTGGTTATGATTGCGTTCGTCGTGACCGCGATCCCGTCTTTTCTGCTGACCAAAGTGAT
>WNFN01058709.1_pt1 | contig 14463 bp, 14 predicted proteins | sample 5400161 | NCBI WGS metagenome assembly WNFN01 (sample SAMN13153353, study PRJNA577476) | soil metagenome | isolation source: 80 cm saprolite on Douglas fir-dominated hillslope | place: USA:California | collected 2013-09-17
CATCGGGCGCGTGGTCGTGCATCCGACCAACCCGGACGTCGCGTACGTCGCCGCCCTCGGCCATCTGTGGGGACCGAACAAGGAGCGCGGGCTCTTCCGGACGACGGACGGCGGCAAGACGTGGGTCAACACGAAGTTCGTCGACGAGGACACCGGCTTCGTGGACGTGGCCATGGACCCGGAAAGCCCGCAGACCCTGTACGCCGCGTCCTATCAGCGGCGCCGCACGCCCTTCGGCTACAACGGGGGCGGCCCGGGGAGCGCGCTCTGGAAGACGACCAACGGCGGCGAGACCTGGACGAAGCTCACGGACGGGCTTCCGACCGAAGGCGACATCGGCCGCATCGGCATCGACGTCTATCGCCGCGATCCGCGCATCGTGTACGCGCTCGTCGAGCACGCCAAGGAGGGCGGGATCTACCGGTCCGAGGACAAGGGCGCCACCTGGAAGAAGATGTCCGACACCAACCCGCGGCCGTCGTACTACAGCCAGGTCCGCGTGGATCCGAGCAACGACCAGCGCGTATGGGTCCTGGGCGCGCCGCTCTTCCTCTCCGAGGACGGCGGTCGCACCTTCCGCCAGGACGTCGGGCAGAAGATCCACGGCGACTACCACGCGCTCTGGATCGATCCCGCCGATCCCAGCCACCTCCTGGCCGGAACGGACGGCGGCGTGCACATCACCTACGACCGCGCGCGGACTTGGGAGTACGTCAACACCGTGCCCCTCGCCCAGCTCTACGAGATCTCGTTCGACATGCAGAGGCCGTACCACGTGTGCGTCGGCCTGCAGGACAACGGGAGCTGGTGCGGGCCCAGCCGGACGCTCTACCAGCAGGGCATCTCGAACGAGGACTGGTCCCGGGTGGGCGGAGGCGACGGGTTCTACAACGTGATCGATCCCGCGGACCCCGACGTCGTCTACACGGAGAGCCAGGACGGGAGCGTGTCGCGCTTCGACGGGCGCACCAACGAGCGGCGCAGCATCCGGCCCGAGCCGCCGGAGGGCGAACGGTACCGGTTCAACTGGAACTCGCCGATCGTGGTCTCGCGCTACGACTCGGACACCGTGTATTACGGCGGCAATCGCTTCTTCGCCTCCCGGGACCGCGGCGAGAGCTGGGCCGTGGTCAGCCCGGACCTCACCGGCAACGCCGAGCGCGACAAGATGACGATCTTCGGCAAGGCGGCCAAGGACATGCTGTCGCGCAACGACGGCGTCGTGCACTTCGGCACCATCACGACCATGGCGGAGTCGCCGGTCAAGGCCGGCGTCGTCTGGATCGGAACCGACGACGGCAACGTGCAGGTCTCCCGCGACGGCGGGGCGACGTGGGCACGGCTGAAGCTGCCCGCGGGCGTGCCCGCCGGCACCTACGTGAGCCGCGTGGAGCCGAGCCGGTCCGGCGAAGGCGCCGCCTACGTGGCCTTCGACGGGCACCGGGCCGACGACTACGCGCCGTACCTCTTCCGCACCGACGACTTCGGCCAGACCTGGCGCGGCCTCGCGGGCGGCATCCCCAGGGGGCAGGCGATCCACGTCGTGCGCGAGCACCCGAGAAGCCCGAGCCTGCTCTTCGCGGGGACGGAGTTCGGCCTCTATGTGAGCTGGAACGCGGGGGGGAGCTGGACGCGCGTGCGGGGCAAGCTGCCGACGGTACCGATCTTCGACGTCCAGATCCATCCGCGCGACAACGACCTCATCCTCGCGACGCACGGACGCGGCGTGTACATCCTCGACGACCTGGGCGTGCTGGCGCAGGCGGACCCCGCGACGCTCGACACCGACCTGCGGGTCTTCGACATCGAGCCGGCGACGGCCTACCGGATCTATGCGCACAAGGGGAACACCGGGCACAAGTTCATGGCCGGACCCAATCCGCCGGACGGCGCGACGATCACGTACTTCCTGAAGGCCAAGGCGGGAGAGAAGGAGGACGTGAAGATCGCGATCAGCGACGCGAGCGGAGCCGTCGTGCGCGAGATCAAGGGACCCAAGGAGAAGGGCCTCAACCAGGCGAGCTGGGACCTGCGGCTGGAGCCGCCGACCGCTCCCCGGCCCGTGAGTGAGGGCGAATCGTTCTTCGGGCCGCCGCGCGGGCCCCTGGTGAGCCCGGGCACCTACACCGCGAAGGTCACGGTGGGGAGCGCCTCCGCGAGCAAGCCGATCGTGGTCGAGGAGGACCCTCGCATCAAGGTCGGCGCCTCCGAGCGCAAGGAATGGGAGCAGGCGGCGCGGCAGGGGGCCCGGCTGTGGGGCCGCGCCGACGCCGCCAATCGATCCGTGACCGCGCTGAAGAAGCAGATCGCGGACGTGCAGGACTCACAGAAGTCGGCGCCCGACGACGTCAAGGCCGCCCTGAAGACGCTGGCCGACACCGTCGACGGCCTGGCGCGCCAGCTCAATCGACAGGAGCCGCTGGGATTCGCGGGGGCCCCGCTGGCCGAGGAGCCGGATCCGCTGCTGCCACGCGCCCGCGGCCTCTACCTCGCGATCAGCGGGATCACGGCGGCTCCGACCGCGCAGCAGCGCGAGTCCCTCGCGCGCGTGGACAAGCAGGTGGACGCGGCGGTGGCGGCCGTCAACGCCGTGATCGAGAAGAGCGTGCCCGAGATGAACCGGCTCCTCGGGGAGCGGGGAGTGGGACGGATCGACGGCGGCAAGCGGATCCCCTGAGGAGAGGGCGGCCGCTCAGCGCGGCGGCGCTCTCAAGACCTGCGTCAGGACCATCGCGATCAGCACGAGCAGCAGGCACACGACGAGCGCGACCCCCGTGCGCCACAGCGGCGGCGGCGCGCGCCGTGGGGACGGGCTCGCCGACGGCAACGCCGCCACCAGCAAGCGACGCTGGCACCGCGCGCAGCCGGCCAGGTGCGCGGCCAGTTCCGCGGGCGCGCGGCCGGGTGGGGCGGCGGAGATCTGCGCGAAGCCACGGGGGCTGAGGCAACCGTCGGCGTCGAAGAGCGCGGCCGCCATGCTCGTTCATTTTGACGGCGGAGCCGCCGCTGTCAATGCGGCCGACGAGGGCGATGCCGCCGTATACTGCCGGGAATGAATTTCGAGGACACGGCGGTGCGCCTGTGGAAGCGGCTCGAGCGAGAGGAGAAGATCGCGGCGGCCGCGCGTTTCTTCGAGGAGCCTCCCCCGGAGGTCTACGCGGGCGCGCTCGGCGCGATCATCAAGGCCCGCCACCTGCGGCCCCAGGTGGCGCGCTCGATGTCTCCGGAGGAGCAGGCACGTGCGCTGGCTTCGGTGCTCGACCCCGGGGAGCCGGTGGCGGCCGCCCTCCTCGTCGCCCTTCACCTCGGCGCCCGCCGCGAGATGCTGGCGACGTTCCTCGACGCGATCGGCCTCCCGCACGAGCAAGGCATCCTCAAGGACGAAGCGGACGCGACCACGCTCGACGACGCGCGGCTTCTCGCCGGCCTCGAGGCCTTGAAGGCGCGCTTCAACCCGCACGAGATCCGCACGTACCTGAATACCCTCTGGCTGCAGGACCCCGACCGCTGGGACGCGCTGAGGGGCCTGGCCGAGCCGGGCTAGCCCGCGCGCGCGGGGAGCGGCTCGTCCACGTCGGCGACGGTCGTAATGCCGCCTTCCTCCCGCGGCGGCAGGAGCAGCCAGAAGCGCTCGGCGTGCTCGCTCCCATCCAGGCGTCGCGCGTAGGCGGCAGAGAGACGGGCCACGCGCTTGGCCGCACGGTTGGGGGCCAGCGCGGCCTGGAGCTGCCTCACGCTTTCGAGCAGGGCCGGCTCCGTGGGATGGACCACGGGCTGCAGGCGCGGGCCGAAGCCCTTGTGGGGACGCCAGGCCCGTCCCTGCCGCCACTGCCGCGCGGCCAGGCCCGTCGAGCGCAGACGCTCGGGCCAGCCGTTGAGGTCGCCGCGGAGCGAGGGCGCGAGGTGGAAGCGCCAGAGGAAGGGAGCCAGCTGCGCGCGATCGGCGGCGTGCGCCGCCGCCGGCGGCAGGCGCGCGCCGACCTGGCCCAGCCGGACGCGCACGGCCCCGCGCACGAAGGCCTCCGGCCGCTCCTCGTACAGGAAGACGTTCCGTCCCTCGCCGCTCTGGAAGCTCCGCAGCGAGGCCTCGTGCGCCAGGCGATGATCGATGTGGCTTCCGACGCCGAGAGGCACGTACACCTGCGAGGCCTTCGACCGATGGCCGATCTCGCCCAGCGCCTGCGCGAGCTGGGCCAGCCAACCGTCGTCGTCGGCGCGGCGCCCTTCGACGAGCGCCTGGAACGAAGAGTAGTAGTCGCTGCGCTGGCGCGCGTCGGGAAGGCCGAGCGAGAGCCGGCGCACGTCCGCCGAGGCCAGCGCCCCCACTTCCGGCCAGGCACGGCCGCCCTCTCCGAAGACGGTGACCACGAGGATGCGCAGCCCGCGGGCGGCGTCGGCCAGGAGGCTCGCTCCGCAGGAGAGGAGCGCGTCGTCGTGATGCGGGGACACGTAGAGGCTGTCGCACGGCGCGAAGGCCTGGATATCCACGGCGATGGTCATGGGAGGAACGACCGTCGTGAGTTCACCCAGGGAAGCCTCGGCCCACAGTCTACCGCCAGTCACGGGCGCCCGAGGCCCGGCCGTTGGCGCTTGACCGGGCGCGCCGACGGCGGCTAGTGTGAATGGCTCCCTTGTCACGCTCCATCACCCGCCTCGCCGTCCTCACGCTCGCCCTTCTTCCCGCCTGCCACCGGCAGACCGCGGCCAGCGCGGAGCAGGCCGTGCTCGAACGGAGGCGCGAGGGCCTCACCCGTCTGATGGCGGCGGCGCGCCGAGGGTCGCTCCTGCCCTTCGACAAGATGCTCATCGCCGTCGACGAAGGCCTCGTGCGGCAAGTCATCGCGGCCACGCTCCCCTTCGAGCGCGTGATCGTCGATCGGTATCGCATCCGGGTCTCGGGGGCGGACGTGCACTTCGACGATGGCTTCGGCCTCGTGCGTCTGGACGGCGAGGCCAGCTTTGCCGATCAACCGGACACGGAGGGCCATGCGGACGTGACCGTGTTCGGTGGCCTCGACGTGGTCGCGCTCGATCCCCAGTCCGGCGTGCTGCGCGGCGCCGTGAAGATCATCGCGCTCGACGCGCGCCGCGTGAATGTCTACGGCGTGCGCTCGTCCGTGGTGGAGGACCTGGTCGAGCAGCTCGGCCGTGAGAAGCTCGACACCTTCAGCGCGCTCGCGTCCAGCATCGAGATCCCGGTGCGCCTCGAGCGCAGCGTGACGCTGCCCGCGGTGGGACCGGGCGAAGTGCGCATCGAAGCCGCCACCATCCCTGTCCGCGCGGCCGTGGCCGACGTGAAGGCGTTCCGGGGCAAGCTCTGGGTGTCCGTGGACGTCTCCACGGCCGCGCGATGAAGAGGGTGAACGGGCGGCGGCTCGTGGCCGCGATCCTGCCCGCCTTCGTGCTCGCCACCGCCTGCGGCCTGCGGTCCGGCGCCGAGCGATTGAAAGGCCAGCGCGCCGCGCACGAGCGGCAGCGGGCGGAGTTTGCGAAGCTCGCCGCGGCCGATCCCGTCGTGACGGAAGCGCTGGCCCAGGGCGGCGACGTCCTCCTCGGAATCCGGCCCGCCCTCGTCGAGGGCGTGCTCCGCGAGGTGGCCGCCCGCTACCTGGATCACGTCGCGTTGGACCTGGCGCTGGCGAAGCAGGTGCACGACACCCACGAGCTCACGGTGGGGACGTTCCTCGGCAAGGTGACCGCGGGCACGTGGACGCTGGACGTCACGATCCATCGGGTACGGGGGCTCTTGCGCGCGCGGCCGCCGAGCGTGGCCGCCGCTCCCGACAACACGCTGGCGGTGGAGGTTCCGGTCGTCCTTCAAGAAGGGCACGGCGCGGCGACCGTCCACTTCTCATGGCACAGCCGATCACTGGCCTCCGTGATCTGCCGCGACTTCGAGGTGACCAGGCGTCTCGACGGCGAGGTGCTCTCGCGGGAGTACCCGGTCTCCGGCGCCTTCCAGCTCTCCGCGGGCCCGGAGAGGCTGCGCCTGGAGCCCCGCTTCCCGCCGCGCGAGTTCCGCATCCAGGTCGACCTCACGGACCGGTCGTGGGCCGAGGTGCACGCCGCCATCCAGGAACAGGACGACGTCACGAAATGCGGGCTGGCCCTGGACCCGGACCGGCTGCAGGCCAGGATCCGGGAAAGGTTGCACGAGGGCTTCGACGTGAAGTTGCCGCGATCGTTGTTCCGTCCGGTGGACTTTCCGGCCGGCGTGAGCCAGGACGTCACCATCCAGGAACGCCGCGTCGACCTCGCGGTCACGACCCACGCCCTGAAGGTCACGCCGGTGGCGGTGTGGTACGGCGCCGACGTCCGCACGCGCATCCAGCCCGAACCGGCGCCCGCGTCGCGCGCCCCCGCCTCGCCCGCTTCTCGATGACTTCCCGTCGTGCCCGCGAAATGCTCGGCCGTCTGGCCCTGGTCGTGGCGTCGCTGGCTGCGGGCGCGCTCGCCGCGGAGGCCGCCCTGCGCCTCGCCGGCTACTCTCCCGTACGGACGCAAGCCCCGGGCGCGCTCTACAGCCCCCGTGAGCGCCTGTTCCTGGATTGCTATCCCACCAATCCGCGCGGCTACTTCGATATCGATCTCCGCCGGCCCGAGGTCCGCCGTGCCTACGACGGGTTGGGCGTGGTCGGCGTCGACGAGGTCGCCACGCGCGCCCCCTTTGCCGTCGAATTCCGATACAACACCCTCTACTTCCGCGAGCGGGAGCTCGCCCCCAAGGCACTGGGGGTCATCCGCGTGGTGCTGCTCGGGGACTCGTTCACCGAGGGGCAGGGCGTCAAGGAGAGCGACACCACCGCGCGGCGGCTCGAGGCGCTTCTGAGCGCCTCCGGCGACCGCCGGTGGGAGGTCCTCAACTGCGCGCGGCGGGGCGCGGACTTCCCGTCCCTCCACAAGATGTTCGAGAAGGTGCTGCCTTTCGACCCCGACGTCGTCGTGCACGCGATGGTCCTCAACGATCCGGAGCGATCGAAGGAGTTCGAGGCGCGGCGCGGGCCTCTCGACGATTGGATCCTCGACCGGCGGCGGCAGCTGGCCGGCCCGGCTTCGGGTCACTCGTCTTCGTTCCGGCCGCGCCTCGCCGACTTCGTGGGCGACCGCGTGCGGGCCTGGCGCGTCGGGCGCGAGACCACGCGCTGGTACCTGGACCTCTACGGGCCGGCGAATCAGGAGGGTTGGGCACGGACGCAGGACGACATGCGCGACATGGATCGCCGCATGCGCGAGCGGGGTGGGCGCTTCCTCGTCGCGTCCTGGCCGCTGCTGGTGGACCTCGACGCCTATCCCTTCGTAGCCGCCGACGAAGCCATCGCCCGTTTCTGCGCGGGAGCCGGCATCCCGCGCGTGGATCTGCGCCTGGCGCTGCACGGGCACCCGGCCGAGTCTCTCTGGGTCCATCCCGTCGACCACCACCCCAACGAGATCGCGCACCGCCTGGCGGCCGAGGCCCTGGTGGGCCCGATCCGGACGCTGGCGCTCCGTTGACCGCAGGTGTACCGTCGAGGCGGGGGCCTCATTTCGTGCCGCACGAGATCACCGTCGACGACACTGTTCCCACTTCGATTCGGCCGTCCGTCCAGGGCCTCGTCGCGCGGCTCCTGCCCGCCTATCCCCACGTTCGCCGCGTGCACGTGTCCTTCGACGAGAGCTGGATCGTCACCGCCTGGGACGGGAAGGGCACCGCGGTGGTGGATCCCGAGCTGATCGAAGCCATTCGCAAGGCGCTCTCTACCGCCGAGCACGAATAGAAAGAAAAAGAGCCCTCGGAGGGGTTCCTCCGAGGGCCAATAAGTCGTTATGAGGAGGTTGGTAGCGGGGGGTGGATTTGAACCACCGACCTTTGGGTTATGAGCCCAACGAGCTACCTGGCTGCTCTACCCCGCGTCAGCGTCAGATGGGAACAGTTTAGAAGAAGGCGCGCGCCCGTGTCAACTCTCGGTGATCCTCCGCACGCGAGTGATCCCCCGCACCACGGAATGTCAGAGGGTGTGGCACAAGTGTCAAACGGGTGAGGAGAACCACCCGCGACTGAACCTTTCCCTCCCAGTCCGCGTCCAATGTGTTGAGGGCGCCACACTCCGGCGAAATCGGAGTGGGATGGCCCGGGGAGGTTCATCATGGCCGCATACGTCGTCGGCGTGGACGCGCGGTGCCCGCTCTGCGGGTGCTCGATCCTGTCGATCGGTCGTGGCGGGCACGTGACGTCTGAGGATCTGCATCCCGTTCCGCTCCATAAGCGCGGTGGTTCTGGCGAAGGCTACATGCTCTGCGACGACTGCGGGGTCCTGGCCGAGCTTCCGTCCGACATCACTCTCAATTAATTCAAGTTAGGGGGCGCGCATCCTCCGCTGGAGGCGCCCCCCTGCCGCCGCGTCGCCCCGACGCGGCAGCCCTCCACCTCTCTCCTGACCGATCTCATTCCGGCGGCGGTTCGCGCCGAGCTCTCCCCACGATCCGCCCGCTCCGCGCAGCTTCGTGCACGCGTGTGCTTGACGCGCACGCTGCACGGGAGCATAGTCTCGGCCGATTTCACTCTTTCCCGCTCCTGGAGGTTGAGACATGGACGATCACACCCCGACCGGGTCTCCGGAGCCGCAAGGCTCCGGGACGACTCCCGCGTCGCCGTCGTCGCCGACGCTGCCGTCGAACGACACGGGCCTCGGCACGGGAGCTCCCGCGGCGCCCAAGCGCAGCGCGGCGCGGAGCGCCCGCAAGCCAGCCAAGAAGAAGGCCGCGCGTCGCGCCGCCGGCCGCAAGAAGGTCGCGAAGAAGAAGACAGCCGGGCGCAAGACCGCGCGCAAGAAGACCGCGAAGAAGGCCAAGGGTCGAGCGCGCAAGGCCGCCGCGCACGGCGGGAAGAAGCGGGCGGGTGCGCGCGCGCGCAAGGGCAAGTCCGCGAAGAAGCGGGGCCGGCGCTAGGCCAGTCGCAAGGACGGCGGTTCTGGCGGAAGGGCGCACGCAGGACGTGCGCCCTTCTTCTTTCTAGGGAAGGATCGCCGTCTTCAGGCCGTCGCCACCGCGGGCCATGTGCCCGAGTACCTTCGGCAGGTCGTCGAGTGAGGCGTCCGCCGTGATGAACGCGTTCGGGTCGATGTGGCCGTCCGCGATGAGACGGAAGGCCTTCCGCACGCTCTCCGGCGTGTGATGGAACGTGGACTTGATGGTCAGCTCCTGGTAGTGCAGGAGCTGCGAGTCGATCCCGATCCTGGTATCCGTCGGGCAGCCGCCGAAGAGCTGGACGACTCCCCCCTTGCGGACGGCGCGCACGGCCGCTTCCGACGTCTCGGGCAGGCCGACCGCCTCGATGACGACGTCCATGCCGCGTCCATCGGGGCTCCGCTGGCGGAGGAGATCGGCGAGGTCGGCGCCTTCGCGCGCCGCCACCACGCCCTCCGCGCCCATCTCGAGCGCCTTGTCCAGCCGGGACCGGCGGCGTCCGGCCGCCGTCACGTGCGCGCCGCGCATCCGCGCGAGGGCGACGAACATCAGGCCGATGGGGCCGGTCCCTATGACGGCCACGGATTGCCCGCGGCCGATCCAGCTCTCTTCCACGCCCCGGATGACGCAGGCCAGGGGCTCCACCATCGCCGCCTCGCGGAACTCCAGTCCCTCGTCCAGGGGCAGCAGGTTCTTCTTGACCACGCGGGCGGGGATGCGCGCGAACTCGGCGTAGGCGCCGTTCCAGAAGAGGAGGTCGTCGCACAGGCTGGGCATCTCGTGCCGGCAGTAGTAGCAGTCTCCGCAGGGCGCGGAGTTCGCGGCCACGACGGGCATCCCCGGCTCGAAGACCTCGACCCCCGGCGCGACCTCTTCCACGATGCCCGCCATCTCGTGGCCGAATACCGCGGGGGGCACGATCATCTTCGCGTGGTAGCCCCGGCGGAAGACCTTCGCGTCGGTGCCGCAGGTGAGGGCCACCCGCGTCCGGAGGAGGACGTCGCCGGGCTCGAGGGCCGGCACATCCACCTGCTCGATGCGCACGTCCTCTCTTCCGTAGAGCACGGCCGCCTTCATCTTAGGTCGCACGAATGCTCACCTCGCTGTCAAATCCACGGCTGAGGCCTGCCTCTGGCGGCCACCATCGCGGGTGGGTGGCTGGTCACCGGCCACCATCGCGGGTGGGTGGCTGCAACACCACCTTGAGCACGCCGGGCGCGGGGCGGGAGGCCACTTCCAGCGCGCGCGGCGCATCCTCCAGCGCGAAGCGATGCGTCACCAGCTCGCGCACGCGCACTTCGCGGGCGAAGACGAGCTGGGCGGCCAGGTCCTGAACGTCCACGGACGCGCTGTACGACGTGAGGATCTCCTTCTCGGCGGCGCTCAACGCCCCCAAGTCGATCTGGACCGTCTCTCCAGGGGATGTAGCGGCGAATACGATGATACGGCCACCCGGCCGTGTCGCGTCAACGGCCTGGGCAAATGGCGCCTGCCCGAAGGCGGCCAGGATGGCCAGATCGGCGCCGCGCCCGCCCGTCAGGGCCCGGACTTCCCGGGGCACGTCGACGGCTTCCGCGTCCAGGGCGACGGACGCGCCCAACCGTCGCGCCATCTCCAGGCGGTCCGGGAAGGTGTCGCTCACGAGCACGTCGGCGCCCGCCCAGCGGCAAAGCTGCAGGAACAGGAGACCGATCGGGCCCTGCCCCACCACGAGCACGGTCTGCCCCTTCTCCACGCCCGCCTTGCGCACGGCCTTGAGGCACGTGTTCACGGGCTCGACGAAGGCGGCCTCCTCGGGAAGCACGCCGTCGGGCACCGGGATCGCCCCCCGCTCGACGATCCAGTCCATCGCCTTCACGTACTCCGCGAAGCCCCCGCCCGCCGCCTCGAAGCCCGCCGTGGTCCCGTTGCGCTTGTAGAGCTCGCACTGCGCGTAGGCCTGGATCGAGCAATAGAAGCACCGGCGGCACGGAATATGATGGTGCAGGACCACGCGGTCGCCCTCGCGAAAGCGCGGCACGCCGGCGCCGGTGCGCGCCACCGTGCCGCAGATCTCGTGGCCGAAGACGCGCGGCCCCGGGAGCAGGCCCTTCACGATCTTCTTGATGTCGGTGCCGCAGATGCCGCAGGCCTCGACGCGGACGAGCATCTCGCCCGCACCCACCTCGGGGACGGGAATCGCCTCGACGCGGAGGTCTCCCTTCCCCCAGTAGACCGCGGCGCGCATGGGCACAAGGGACGATCCTACCCTAAACCTTATGCGCGCCGCATCTTGCGGAGGGTGAACCCGACCGCACGTCGTTGACAGGCCGAGGCGAGGTGCCTACGATGGCTCCGGTTTCCGATCCAATGACTTCCCCTGACGCGCGCATCCTCCTCGTCGACGACGACCGCAATTTCCTCGGCATCATCACCGACACCCTCCGAGAAGGAGGGTACTCGGTGGACGCCACCAGCGATCCCGCCGACGCGTTGCGGCGGGTGACCGGCCTGGAGCTCGGCGATCGGATCAAGGCGGCGAGCCCCGACACCGAAGTGCTGATCTTGACCGGCCACGCGGACCTGGACTCCGCCATCCAGGGGATCAAGCACCGGGTGTTCGACTATCTCGAGAAGACGAACCTCGACATCGCGCGCCTGGACAAGGTCATCAAGGACGCGACGGTGAGGTCGCGGCTCACCCGTGCGAACCGCGAGCTGCAGGAGCGGGTCGCGGAGATGAACCGCCGGCTCCAGGCGCTGGTGGACGTGAGCGCGCGCCTGGCCGCGGAGCCGCACCAGGACCGGGTGCTGGAGACGCTCGTCCGGGCCGCGCGCGAGCTGATGCGGTCGGAGGCCAGCCGGGCCCTGATCTTCGCCCGTACGCACGGCGAAGGATGGGTGATCGAGGCGGGCGCGGGCGAAGGCGTGGAGGCGGTCCGGGGCGCGCGCCTGCAGGCCGGTGAAGGCCTCGCGCGCGCGGCCGCGGAGAGCGGCCAGCCCGTCGTGGCCGCGATCGCCAAGCAGGACCCACGATATTCGCCTCGCTGCGACGACATGCGGACGCGCCTCCCCGGCTACCTGGCCGCGCCGATGCGCCTGGGCGCGGTGACGGGGGCGCTGGTCGTGGCCGGACGCGCGGAAGGCGAGTACTCGGTCGAGGATCAGCAGCTCCTCTTCGCGCTGGCCCGCCAGGGGGCGGCGGCCCTCCAGAACGCGCTGGCCCAGGAGCAGTCCGTCAACTTCTTCACGCACGTCTCCGACATCCTGATCTCCTGCCTGGAAACGATGGACGTGTTCTATCCGGGCCATTCGCGGGGGACGGCCGCCCTGGCCGACATGGTGACGCGGCGCCTCGGCCTCAGCGACGCGGAGCGGCGGAGCGTCCACTACGCCGCCCTCCTGCACGACATCGGAAAGGTCATGGTGGACCCGGCCGTGCTGCGCTCGACCGGACCCATCGACGAGGCGGGGCGGAAGGCGATGCGCGAGCACCCGACTCTGGGCGCGCAGCTCCTCAAGCCGATCACGCTCTGGGAAGACATCCTCCCCATGATCCATTCCCACCACGAGCGGTGGGACGGAGACGGCTATCCTCTCGGCCAGAAGGGCGAGGAGATCCCGCTCGGCGCGCGCGTGATCGCGGTCGCGGAGTGCTTCGACGCGATGACGCGGGTGACGCCGCACGGCAAGCACCGCTCGCCGGACGAGGGGTTGACGGAGCTCGAGGCCTGCGCGGGTACGCAGTTCGATCCGCGCATCGTCCGGCTCTTCGTGGCCGAGTACCGCGCGCGGCGGCACCAGATCCCGGCGAGTTAGCCCCCGAACAGGTTGCGCAGGACGAAGTAGATGTTCTCCCTCCGCTCGCGCAGGCGTCGGTAGAAGTACGGGAACCAGTGCGTCCCGTAGGGCACGTAGACGCGCACGCGGTGGCCGGCCGCGACCAGCTCGTCCCAGCGTCGCGGCCGTAGCCCGTACAGCATCTGGAACTCGAAGCGGTCGGACGGGATCTTCTGCACCGACGCGTAGCCGAGGGTGTCGCGGACGAGGATCTCGTCGTGGGTGGCGATGGCCGGATAGCGGCCGTGGTCGAGGAGCTGATGGGCCAGCTCCCGGTAGGCCTTGCGGATGTGCTCCATGTCCTGGTGGGCGAGCTCCGGCGGCTCCTTGTAGGCGCCCTTGCAGAGCCGGACGCGGTCGCCGCGGGCGATCGCCTCCTTGACGTCGGCGGGCGTGCGGTGCAGGTACGCCTGGAGGACGATGCCGACGTTGTCGTGGGTCTCGCGGAGGCGATGGAACAGGTCCAGCGTCCGTTGCGTGTGCTTCGAGCCTTCCATGTCGATGCGGACGAAGCCGCCGACCGCGCGCGCGGTGTCGAGCAGGCCGGCCACGTTCTCCCGGCAGAACTCCTCCGAGATGTCGAGGCCGAACATGGTGAGCTTGATCGAGATGTTGCGCTCGATCTCCACCGGAATCCGCCGCAGGAGCTGCTTGTTCGCCTCCGCGCTGCGGAGCGCGGCCTCCTGGTCGAGGACGTCTTCGCCCAGCAGGTCGAAGGTGGCCCCTATGCCGCGCGCGTGGAGCTGGCGGCCGGCGGCGATGGCCGACTCCGGGTCCGGACCGGCCACGAAGCGCCGCGCGAGGATGAACGGCGGCGAGATCACCGGCGTCGGCCCCGGCCGCGCGCCGGCGCCTCGTACTCGGCCCGCACCACCGTGGAGATCCCCCCGCGCACGCGGAAGTCCCCTTCCACCGTCATGCGCCGCGGCTTCATGGCCGCCACCAGGTCGTCGAGGATCACGTTGGTCACGTGCTCGTAGTAGATGCCGCGGCTCCGGTAGGACTGCAGGTAGAGCTTCAGGCTCTTGAGCTCCACGCATTCGCGGTCGGGCACGTACGTGATCCGGATGGTCCCGAAGTCGGGTTGGCCGGTCTTGGGACAGACGGCGGTGAACTCCGGGCAGGTATGGACGATGGTGTACTCGCGGCCGGGATGGCGGTTGGGGAAGGTCTCGAGGGCAGCAGGACTCACTTTCAAAGCCTATAATCCGGCGCCGTGGTTTGCACGTTCTGCGGGCGGCCACTCGTGGCCGGGGCGCGATTCTGCGGCGCCTGCGGTCGGCCGGCGTCCGCGCCGCCCACCGCCTCTTTCGACCTCGACTACATCGAGGAGGCCTTCGGGGTCTCCCTGCGCGAGGCCGTCCTCCTCGACAAGATCACGGGCAGCGAGATCATCCACAGTCCCGTCTTCCGCTTCCTCGCCTTCGTGGCCGTCGTCCCCCTCGCCATCGAGATCCTGCAGGAGAACCACGCGATCCTGTACGGGCTGGCCCTGTGGTCGATGGCGCTGTGGTCGCTCCTCCTCTACCGCCTGTTCGCCGACCGCGACCTCAGCTTCCGGCTCGCCTTCGGGACGGTGCTGTTCACCTGCTTCATCGGCCTGCCCATCCTCGAGCTGTGGCTCTTCACGCCCGTGGACATCACGGGCTGGCTGATCACGCGCAACTTCCTCGCCTTCCGCCTCAGCGGCTACGTGTTCGG
>WNFN01195680.1_pt2 | contig 14463 bp, 14 predicted proteins | sample 5400161 | NCBI WGS metagenome assembly WNFN01 (sample SAMN13153353, study PRJNA577476) | soil metagenome | isolation source: 80 cm saprolite on Douglas fir-dominated hillslope | place: USA:California | collected 2013-09-17
CCAAACTGCCCACACGGCCGGGAGGTGCGTTTGGCCGACGCCGAGCCGCCAGACGACGAAGGGCACTCTCCACCCGGAGAGCCGGCCCAGGCCGAGACGCCCGTGACGTCCGAGGCGGGCATGGCTCCGGCCGAGGCCCCTCCGGGCAATCCCCTCGAGCAACGGGCCCGTCTGGCCGAAGATCGGCTGGCCGAGGTCATGGCCGCCTACCGCACGCTCAAGAAGGAGAACGAGGACGTCCGTGAGCGCCAATCGCGCAACCTGGAGCGGCGGTTCGATCAGCGCCGGGAACGGCTGCTGCTCAAGTTCATCGACGTGCTCGACAACCTCGACCGCGCGCTGGAGGCGGCCCAGACCAGCTTTGCCGGCCAGCCTCTCGTCGAAGGCATGATCCTGGTGCGGACGCAGCTCCTGCAGACGCTGCAGGACGAGGGTCTCGACCGCATCCCGGTCGTCGGCCTCGCCTTCGATCCCGCCGTGAGCGAGTCCGTCTCCACCGCACCCGTGACGGAGCCCGAGCAGCACCACATCGTGGTGAAGGAGCTCCTGCGCGGGTACCGGCTGAACGGTCGCGTGGCCCGCGCCTCCCGGGTCGTGATCGGGATCTTCGAAGGGGCCGAAGCCGAGGCCCCGGCTCCCCCGGTGGCGGCGACGCCGTCGCCGGTGACCGAATTCGATCCCGCGACGGCCGAGACGGCGCGTATCCCGGCACCGCCGGTGCCGGCCCCCATCCCGCCGAAGGCGCCGGCCTCGCCGCGCCGCAAGGGCCGCTGATCGCGAAGCCGCGCCGGGAGCAAGCCGCGCGAATCCGGAAAAGAGCGAACGTGGATTAGACTCCGCGTTTGGCCACCGCGGCGCGNNCACCAACGCCTACTATCTTCGTCTGCTCGAGCCGCGCGTCTCGCGCAAGTGGGTGGCCATCCTGCTGCTCGCCGTGTGCGCGGCCGCCCTCGTCTGGACCGAGCGCGGCTTGCCCCGCGACCGCGAGGGTTGGCGCGCGCTGGCCCGCCGCGCGGTGGTGCCCGCCGCCCTGGCCGTGATCCTCGCCGTGGCGTTCGCCCTGCGCGTGTGGGGCATCACCGCCGGCCTGCCCCAGAGCTACATCTCGGACGAGTACGACCACGTGCACGCGGCGCTGAGCATGATGAAGGGCGGAGACCTCAACCCCCACTGGTGGTTCCACCCCACCCTTCAGCGCTACCTGACCGTCGCCATGTACAGCCTCATCTTCCTGGCCGGTTCCCCCAGCGGCCGATGGTCGCAGGTGGCCGATATCGCCGAAGAGGACATGCTGTACTGGGGACGGTTCGTGGGCGTGCTGTGCGGCACCGCCACCGTGCTCGTCACTTATTTCGTCGCCCGCCGGCTGTTCGGGGCGCGCGTGGGGCTGCTCGCGGCGGCGCTCCTCGCCGTGTTCCCGGGCGCGGTCGAGCACTCGCAGTACAACAAGCCGGACCCGGTGGTCGCGCTGCTGACCACGGTGAGCGTGCTCGTGGCCCTCGTCTACCTCGACCGTGGCGGGAAGGGTCTCGCCCTGGCGTGCGGCGTAGCCGTCGGCCTCAGCGTCGCTGCGAAATACAACGGGCTGCTGGCCATCGTGGCCTTCCTGGTCGCGGCGGCCATCCGCCTGCGCGGCGGCTTGCTCGTCGCTCCCGACCTCTACCTGGGCCTCCTGGGGACCATCCTCGGGTTCTTCCTGGGCTGCCCGTTCGCCCTGAGTCAGCTGAACCTCCTGCTGGACCAGGTTGCGAACGGCATGCGGATCTACGCCGAGGGCCGGCCCGGCCTGGAGGGGGCGGACAACTGGGCCAACCACGCCGTGTACACCTCGCGCTTCGGCGTGGGGTACTGGGCCACGCGGGCCGGTGTCGCGGGGCTGGCGCTGGCCCTCTATCGCATGAACGCAAGGCTCGCGGTGTTCCTGATCTTCCCCATCCTCTATTACGCGTACTACAGCGCACAGACGATCCCTATCCGCGGAAACCTGATCCCGGTCTATCCGTTCCTGGCCGTCCTCGCCGCATACGCCACCGTGGAGCTCTTGGCGTGGCTGCGCCGCACGCGGCTGGGGCAGCGGCGCCTGGTCTTGCCCGCGGTGGCGGCGGTGCTGCTCTCCCTGATTCTCGTGCCGCCGCTGCGCAGGGCGGTGCGCTTCGACATCGAGGCCACGCGGCCGGACACGGGCACGTACGCGCGCGAGTGGATCGACAAGACGTTCGCGCCGGGAACGAAGTTCGCGGTGGAGAGGTTCACTCCCGTGCTCGATCCCAAGCGGTACCAGATCGTCCAGGAATCGCGGCTGGTCAACCGAAGTGTGCGCAGCTACCGCGATGAGGGCGTGCAGTACCTGATCGTGTCGTCGATGGCGTACGACAGGTACTCGCCGGAACACAATCAGACGAAAAGCTACGTCAAGCTATTCGCGCTGTGTCCGGTGGTGGCAACGTTCGAGCCCGTAACGAACCAGCGCGTGGGGCCGACGATCAAGATCCTTCGCGTCCCTCCGCCTGGCAATGGCGACGCGGAGCCGTAGACGGCGTTCGTAGATGGCAGACCGATCTGGCCGCAACCTCTATCTGCTAAACGAGTCGATCGACTCGGTTATCAGATGAGAGGTTGTTGTCTGGTCGGCTGTCCCTCCCAGAGACGTGTCTCCTCACTCCGTCTCGGATCGTCTTTCTTCTTCAAAATACATACGCCAGCGCGAACCCCACCTGCGCCACCATCATCATCCTGTACATGTGCGTCCACGACGGATGATTCTCGGTCGTCGCCAAGTCTTCCGGCCTTCGGACCAGCAGGTACACCGTATAGATTCCATAGAGAACCAATGCCGGTCCCAGAATCATGAGCAACACCGGATTGCCAGTGAGAATCCCACGCCACACTCCTACAGGGATCAGCGCGAACGGCAACACGAAGAACGGCGCGATCATCCAGGCCGCCGCCTTCAACCCATACGCGATGGGCAGCGTCCGGCAGCCGCCCGCGCGGTCACCCTCGATGTCCGCGAAGTCCTTGGTGCTGGCCGCGCCGAGCAGGAAGAGGCCGAAGATGGCGCCGATGTACCAGGGCTCGAGGCCGAGGATGGTCTTGACCGTGGACCAGCCCGCCGCCTTCAGCAGCACGCCGCGCGGGATCGCGATCGTGATGTTGGCCCAGATGCCGCGGCGCTTGGTCCAGATCGGCGGCGCGGAATAGATCCAGCAGAGCCCGGTCGTGACCACCACGATCCAGAAGCACTCGTGGTGAGCCGCCCCCGCCGGCGCGGCCAGCCAGGCCAGCACCCAGGCCACGGCGCCGGTGACGATCGTGAACGCCCACGCCTCGCGCATCGTGAGCGCACCGCTGGGCAGCGGCCGCGCCGGCTTGTTCACGCGGTCGATGTCGAGGTCGTAGATCTGGTTGACCGCGTTGTTCGCGGCGTTCAGCACCGCGGCCATGAGGGCGCCGAACACCACGGGCATGACGAGGACGCCCGTGACCGGGACCTTGTGATGGCCGGCGCCCCAGGCCGTGACCGCGCCGCTCACGACGCCCAGCGCGGGCGGCATCAGCGTGAACGGCCGCGCGAAGTCCAGGAAGACGCGCGCCTTGCCGCGCGGCGCCGTGCCCGCGGCGACGGCCGCCCCGGTCATGCCGCGGCCCGCGCCATCAGGACCACGAGCGCGGCCCCGATCGCGGTGTTGACGGCGTTGAGCAGGTCGTTGTCCAGCCAGCCGCGCTTCTCGGCGACGGTGCCGAGCACGCTCTCGGCCAGGCTGCCCAGCAGGCCCGCGATCGCCACCAGCGCGGCCGCGCCCGGCCCGTAGAGCCCGCCCGCCACTCCCACCGCCGCGATGACGATGGCGCCGGCGAGGCCGGCCAGCGTGCCCTCCGCGCTGATGGCGCCTTCCGTCCCCGGCGGCACCGGCCGCAGCGTCGTGATGAGGAACGTGCGCCGCCCGTAGGCCTTGCCCACTTCAGACGAGCAGGTGTCGGCCCCCGCCGTCGCCACCGAAGCCGCGTAGGCGAGCGCGAACAGGTAGCGGTCGTCGGGCGCGGAGAAGCCGGCGAGCAGGGCCAGCGCTCACGCGATAGCCCAGCTTGGTGACGGCGGTGCCGACCACGAAGAACGCGATCATCACGGCGAGCCCGCTCAGCCCGAGCCCGGCGGTGATGACGGTCCCGATCACGACCGCGGAGAGCGCGCCCGCGACGTCGATCGACTTCGCGAGATAGGCCAGGGCCGCGATGGCCACGTTGAGGGCCAGACCCAGGCCCGCCCGCCGCGCCAGGGTCGGGTCGCCGAAGAAGATCGTGAGGTCCGCCCGCGCGACGAGCGCGATGGCGATCCCGCCCACCAGGGGCACGGTGAAGTTGTCGTCGAGGGTCGTGGGGACGGACTCCACCAGCGCGCACAGCAGCGTGACCGGCACCACGATGATGAGGATCCAGGGCGAAGTGGCCGCGCTCAGCGGCATCTCGAGCGTCCAGACGGAAAGCAGCGCGGCCGCGAGCCCTCCGCAGACGACGAACGCCGTGAACCCGGCCCAGCCCTTGCGCGCGTTCCACGGCAGGCGCGGTCCGCCGACGGCCTGGCCGACGATCGAGGCCATCCCGTCGCCGACGGCGAGCAGGCCCCACACCGCCGCCACCATCCACCGGTCTTCGCGCAGGACGAGCACGAGGACGAGCACGCTCGAGGGATAGATGAGGATGCCGATGGGATAGCCGGCACCATGATCGTGCTCACGCCACAGCGCGCGCCCGCCCAGGCGCGGCAGCACCAGCCAGTTGAAGAGGAACGCCCCGGCCGCCATCGCCGCCGCCTCCGGCCAGGTGAGATAGCGCAGCAGCAGGGCGAACGCCCCCACGCCCACGTGGACCAGCTTCCGCTTGAGCTCGCCGGAGGTCAGGGGCACGAGTCAGGCCGCTGCGTCCAAGCGCAGCCAGTCGAGGGTCCGCCGCAGCCCATCGCGCAGCGAGGTCGTGCGATAGCCCAGGTCGCGCTGCGCCTTCGCGCTGGTGTAGGACCAGTGCTCGCGGAACACGCCCACCACCTCGTGCGTGAGCAGCGGCTCCAGGCCCGTCAGCTCCGCCCAGGCGTAGAGCATCCAACCGAGCGCGCCCGCCGCGGCGTAGGGGATGTGCAGGCGCGGTGCGGGGACGCCGGACACCTCGGCCAGCAGACGGAAGAAATCGTTCATCGACACGTTCTCGCCCGCCAGCAGGTAGCGCTCGCCCGCGCGCCCCTTCTCCAGCGCGTCCACGTGCCCGGCGGCCACGTCTTCGACGAAGGCGTAGGACCAGAGGCGATCGCCCGGGCCGATGATGCCCGGGAACCGGCCGCGCAGATGGTCCGCGATCATGTTCACCACGATGTTGCCCGCGGTGCGGTCGCCGGGGCCGTAGACCACCCCGGGATAGAGCAGGACGACGTCGCGTCCGGCGGCCGCGGCCTCGCGCGCGACCACGTCCGCGTGCGCCTTCGTGCGCTCGTAGTCGTTGCGGAACGAGTGGCCGGGGTGGATCTGCGACTCGTCGGCCGGCTGGGCCCCGGTGGGGCCGATGGCCATGAACGACGACGTGTAGACGAGCCGGGCCCCCACCGCCTCCGACGCCGCCAGCGCGGCGCGCAGCCCTTCGACGTTGACGCGGTCGAAGACCTCGCGCTCCGGCACCCACATCTTCACGAGCGCCGCCATGTGCAGGATGGCCTGGCAGCCTTCGGCGGCGCGCCGCAGCGAGGCCGCGTCGCACACGTCGCCGCGCACGATTTCGCCCGCGGGCAGGCCGGCGAGGTTGCTGCCCTCACGCGCGAGCAGGCGCACCTCGTGCCCACGCGCCACCAACGCGCGGGCCACGTTCTTGCCCAGGAATCCCGTGCCTCCCGTGAGCAGGGCCTTCATCGGGCGGGACTCCCGGCGGAGATGCGGACGCGCCAATCCTCCAGCAGGTCGCGCAGCGTGCGGTCGAGAGCGATGCGGGGCTCCCAGCCGGTGGCGGCCCGCAGCCGGGACGGGTCGCCGACGAGGACGGGGATGTCGGAAGGCCGGACGCGGCCCGGATCCTGGCGGATCTCGACGTCGACGCCGGCCAGGGCCACGAGCTGGCGCAGCACGTCCCCCAGGCGGACGCCGCGGCCGCTGCACACGTTGTAGACGCCGTCGAGACGGCCCGTCCCTCCGGCCGCCGCGGCCTCGAGCAGCGCCCAGTACGCGCGCACCACGTCGCGTACGTCCGTGAAATCGCGCACGGCCTCCAGGTTGCCGACGGAGAGGGAGGGCGGGCGGCGGCCCGCGGCCACCTCCGCGATCTGGCGCGCGAACGAGCTCTCGGCGAAGGCCTCGCCCCGCCCCGGCCCCGTGTGCGGGAAGGTGCGCGTGCGCAGCACCTGCGGGCCGTCCGGCGCCGCGTACTCGAGGGCGAGCAGCCCCTGCGCGACCTTGCTCACCCCGTAGGGCGAGACCGGCCGCAGCGGCGTGTCCTCCCGCACCGGGATCGACGGATTCTCCACGATGCCGTACTCGTCCGCGCTCCCGACCACGAGCACGCGCGGGCGGAGACGCTCCGCGCGCACGGCGTCCATCAGGTGGACGACGCCCATGACGTTCGTGCGGAGGGTGGCGCCGGGGTCGATCCAGGAGTGATGCACGCTGGACTGGCCGGCCAGATGGACGATGCGATCGGGGCAGGCGATGGCCACCGCCGCCGTCACGGCGGCCGCGTCGTCGAGGTCGCCCTCCAGGAGGATGGCCCGTCCCGGCCGAGCCCCGGGGGCCCCGCCGCGCGGACGCACGAGCGCGAACACCTCGACTTCGGGATGCTCGGTCCGCAGCAGCTCCAGGAGGTGGCCTCCCACGAAGCCGTGGGCGCCCGTGACCAGGACCCTCACCGGCGCATCCTCAGCGCTCGCCGTAGTGGCGCCGGTAGTGCTCGCGGTAGGCGGGGTCCGCCTCCTTGAGCGGCCGCCACCACGCTTCGTGCTCGCGGTACCAGGCCACCGTCCGCGCCAGGCCCTCCGCGAACGGAACCTGCGGCCCCCAGCCCACGGCGCGCAGCTTGCCGCAGTCCAGGCTGTAGCGGCGGTCGTGCCCGGGCCGATCCGGCACGCGCTTGATGAGGGTCTCCGGCTTGCCGACCAGGGACAGGATGCGCCGGGTGAGGTCGATGTTCGGCACCTCGTTGCCGCCGCCGATGTTGTAGGTCTCCCCGGGGCGGCCGCGCTCGAGCAGGAAGTCCACGGCCCGGCAATGGTCGTCCACGTGCAGCCAGTCGCGCACGTTGAGGCCGTCGCCGTAGAGCGGCACCGGGATGTCGTCGATGGCGTGGGTGACGAAGAGGGGAATGACCTTCTCCGGAAACTGGTAGGGCCCGTAGTTGTTCGACGCGCGCGTCACCACGACGGGCACTCCGTACGTCGCGAAATAGGAATAGGCCAGCCGGTCCCCGCCCGCCTTGCTCGCGGAGTAGGGGTTGCGGGGCATGAGCGCGTCCGTCTCGCGGGAGGAGCCCTTCTCGACGCTCCCGTAGACCTCGTCCGTCGAGATCTGCACGAAGAGCTCGAGGGCCGGGGAGCGGCGGGCCGCCTCCAGCAGGACGAAGGCGCCGTACATGTCCGTCTGGATGAAGCGGCCCGCATCGTAGAGGGACCGGTCCACGTGCGTCTCCGCCGCGAAGTTGACCACGTATTCGCAGCCGGGGAGGACGCGCTCGACGACCAGGGGATCCGCGATGTCGCCCTCGACGAAGGAGAGGCCGCGGTGTCCCTCGAGGTCGGCCAGGTTCTCGCGGCGTCCGGCGTAGGTCAGCTTGTCGAGGACGACGATCTCCCAGTCCGGGCGCGTCCGCGCGACGTGGTGCACGAAGTTGGATCCGATGAACCCCGCGCCGCCGGTGACGAGGACGCGGGTGCTCATCGTCCGGACAGGAAGCCGCGGTTGTTCGCGTTGGCCTCCTGACCCATGAAGTTGCCGATGGACCCGATGTTGGCCAGCTCGATGGAGAAGCGGAACTGCTTGTTCTTCACGTTGTACTTGGAGTTGATCATCTCGGCCACGAACCCGCAGCACTGCACGTCGTAGCGCAGGCGGGCGGTGGACTGCACCATGGTCTTGCTGATGACGTCGTAGTCCGCGGATCCGGTCGCGGTCAGCTTGCCGGGCACGATCTGCATGCGCGCCGAGCCGCGCATGGTATTGGTCGGACGCGTCTTGTTGAGGGTGACGCGGTAGGTGCCGCGGAACCAGCGCGCGTCCAGCCCGAAGATGCGGTAGTTCACGTTGGTGGACAGGCTGAGGCTGCGGATCTCCTTGAAGTTGACGTCGTACTCCAGGTCGAAGTTGTTCGAGACAGCCGGGGTGGGACGGATGCGCAGGCGCGACTGCAGGGGCGAGCGGTGCGCGGGCTGGCCGTTGGCGCCGAAGACGGCCGAGGAGTAGTTCGGGTCGTAGATGTTGGCCCCGCTGGCGATGTCCACGTAATAGGTCTGGCCGATGCGCCAGTTGATGAACTCGTAGGGCTCGGGCTTGCCCGACTTCCCCGGCCGCTTGGAGTAGAGCTGCTGGACGAAGCCGTAGCGGACCTCGTTGGTGCCGGGGAAGAAGTCCAGGTAGTCGAAGCGCGGGATGGTGTCGAAGGCCTCGAACTTCGAGCGGTAGGTGTAGGTCACCTCCGGGGTGAAGACGTGCTTGTAGCGCTCGGAGTAGAAGTTCCCGGGGGTGTTGAACACGCGCGAGAAGCTCGGTCCGCGCATCTCCAGGCTGCCCTCGACGTATCGGCGCTCGATCGACGTCGGGTCCAGCTCGTTCGTCTCCAGGTCCACCCGCGACCCGTAGCGGGTGTATCGGAACTGGACCTGCGGCGTGAGCTGCAGGAACGAGCGCGAGAAGGGCCGCGAGACCCGCGGGTTGACGTCGAAGCGATCGTACTTGTCGATGTGGTCCTGGTTGCCGACCTGCAGGGCCTCTCCGCGCGCCTCGTACGAGAACACGAGGCCCGTCTTGCGCAGCTTCTTCGGGTTCATGTTCACGGTCAGCGACGGGTAGTGCCGCCGGCGGTCGAAGGTGTTGGGGTCCGGGTTGTTCGGGTCGAAGAAGAACGTGTCCGTGGAGTCGGCCTGGATCTGCACGGACGTGGGTCCGAAGCTGCGCTGCAGGGTGGCCGTCCAGTAGCGATTGCGCTGGGAGGCGAGGTCGAGGCTCTCCTGGAACTGCTCCTGGAACTGGACCGTGCTCGTCTCCTGGACGCGCAGGCTCGCCCGCACCTTCCCGGGCAGGCTCTGGATGGCGTCCCAGTTGAGGTCGTGCTCCGTGCCGCCGCCCGTGCGCCGGAAGATATAGGTACGGAAGGTGCCGCGCGAGGGTGACGGGCGTAGATAGCGGAACTCGTGGCCGAACCCCCAGCCGAACTTCGAGTAGTGGTCGGCGTAGAAGGTCTGGTCGTAGCTGCGGCTCATGGCCCAGAAGAACCCGCCCCCGATGTTGAAGCCGCGGAGGCCGGACTGCCCGAAATGAGGGAAGAGGATCCCGGTCGAGCGCTGGTCCTGCTGGATGGGATACACGAAGTACGGGATGTAGAAGGCGGGCACGTCCTTCACCTTGAAGAGGACGTTCTTCGCCTTCACCTTGTCGTCGAGCTCCAGGGTGGCGGAGCCGGCGGTGAAGCTCCAGCGGGGATTGGGCTGCATGCAGGAGGTGAACTTGCCGTCGGTAATCCGGTAGACGCTGGGGCCGATGCGCTCGATGCGCTTGGCCTCGATGAGGACCCCGGGCGAGACGTACCCGAACGCGTTCTCGAACGTGCCCCGGCTGGTGTCCAGCTCCATGTCGAGCTTCTCGCCCGAAAGGCGTTCCTCGCCGCGCATGAACACCACGTTGCCCTCGGCCACCACCCGCCGCGCCGTGGTGCCGTCGGGCTTCTCCATTTGGTAGATGTCGAGCTGGTCCGTCTGGATGCGCGTGTCCCCGAAGACGAGGTCGACGAACCCCCGGAACTGCATGTGCCCGTCGGCGAAACGCTCGGACTGCCCGGCCGTGACGCAGGTGGAGTCCGCGCTGCAGTTGCCGGCGGGCGACGGCACGGGCTCCGGGGCCGCGGGGGCGGCGCTGGGCGCAGGCGTGGGCGCCACGTTCTGGATCGGGGCGGGGGCGGCGGGGGCGGGGGGGGCGGCGGGCGCCGGCGACGGGCTGGCCGGGGTCTCCGTCGCCTGCGCCGACGCGCCCTTCGCCATCATCGCCCGTGATCCCGCGCGAGAGGCGCGAGACCAGGAAGAGCGCGGCGTCCCCCACCTCTTCCTGCTCGGTGTTCTTCCGCAGAGGCGCGTTCGCGCGGTGGTACTCGAGCATCTTGGAGATGCCGTGGACCCCCGAAGCGGCGATGGTCTTGATCGGCCCCGCGGAGATCGCGTTCACGCGGATCCCCTTCGGCCCGAGGTCCGCGGCCAGGTACCGCACCGAGCACTCCAGGGCCGCCTTGGCCACGCCCATCACGTTGTAGTGCGGCACCACGCGCTCGCCCCCCATGTAGGTCAAGGTCACCACACTGCCGCCGCGGCCCTCCATCAGAGGCGCCGTGCGCCGGACGAGCGCGGTGAGCGAATAGGACGAGATGTCCTGCGCCGTGCGGTAGCCCTCGCGCGACGTGTTCAAGAACTCGCCGTCGAGCTCCTCCCGCAAGGCGTAGGCCACCGCGTGCACCACGAAATCGAGCCCTCCGAGCTCCTTCTTCACCGAGGCGGCCAGGGCCTCGAGGTCCTCGTCCTTGCTCACGTCGCAGGGCAGGATCACCGGCCGGTCGAGCCCCGCGGCCAGCTCGCGCACATTCTCTTCCAGGCGCTCGCCCTGGTAGGTCACGGCGAGGCGGGCGCCTTCTCGCGCACGATGGGACGTGAAGGCGCAGGGCTCATCAGGCCGTCCCTGATGACAAGCTGCCCGCAGGGCAAGCGCCCATTTTTCCGTTTGCTGTTGTTTGTCTGTTTCCGGCTACGCGACCAGCTCCTCGACCGTCCGTCCCCTCAGCGCCAGCAGCCGCCGCACGACCTCCCCCACCACGTTGTTGGGGGTCGAAGCGCCGGCGGTGAGGCCGATCCGCACCGCGCCCGCGGGCAGCCAGTCCACAGTCGTGGTCTCGTCGTGGGCGCCGACAGGCCGGTGGCGCAGCGTCGCCGCGACGCAATCCGCCCCGTCGATGTGGTACGTCGGCAGGCGGGCCGCGCAGATGCGCGCGAGGGCCTGGGTGTTGCTGCTGTTGTAGCCGCCGATCACGACCATGAGGTCGAGCCCGCCTTCGTCCAGCATGCGCAGCACGGCATCCTGGCGGTCCTGGGTCGCGGAGCAGATCGTGTCCATGGCCCGGAACCTGCGCGCCGCCTCCGCCTCCCCGTGCCGGTCCAGCATGGCCCGGCGCAGCATCTCCTGGATCTCGAGGCTCTCGCTCATCAGCATCGTCGTCTGGTTGGCGAGGCCGATGCGGGCGAGGTCGCGCTCGGGATCGAAGCCGGGACTGGCCGCATGAGCGAACTGCTGGCGGATCACGTCGGCCCCGACTTCGCCGCGGATGAAGGCGCAGACCACGTCCGCTTCCTTGCGGTCCCGCACGCAGAGGTAGTGGCCTCCGGAATGGGTGAGGGCCTGGGACGCGGTCGCCTTCGTCTCCTCGTGATAGTGCTTGCCGTGGATGACGGCCGTGAACCCGTCGCGCGCGTAGATGTGGACGTTCTTCCAGACGTTGAGCACGCTGCCGCAGGTGGTGTCGACGAGCACGCAGCCGCGGTCCCGGAGCTCCGCGGGCAGGATGACGACGTCGCCCGCGGTCACTTCCGCGTAGCGCGAGGCCGCGTCCCCCTTCTCGGGCAGGATGCGGATCCCCATGTCCTCGATCCGCCGGTTCACGTCGGGGTTGTGGATGATCTCGCCGGACAGGAAGATGCGGCGATCCGGGAACTGCTGCCGCGTCTCGTACGCGTATTCGACCGCCCGGTCCACCCCGTAGCAGAACCCGAATTCGCGGGCCAGCTTCAGGGTGACGTCGCCGGCGCGGGCCGAGTGTCCGAGGGCGCGCAGCCGGTCCACGACCGCGCTCGCGTAGCTGAGGGACAGGACGGGCCCGACCGCCGCCTTGAGGCCGAAGCCCTTCTGGAAGTACGTCTCGCTCACTTCAAGAGGATACGCGACCCCCGCCCCGCGGACCAACCAGGCCCGGTTTGACGGGCGGAAGGGAGGCGGCTACCCTGTGTGCGTCGATGCAGGCGGGCGGCCCTCCAATGCCCCCTGCGAGCGACTGAGGCGGGGTTCCCGCCAGGGTGCCAGCGCCGCGTGAGGTCGTCATGTTCGAGCGATCGTCAGTGAGGGTCAACCCGAGGACGCCGGTGCGGGTCGAGATCGGCCGCCCCGGACAACCCACCGCCCTCGGCGTCGTGGCGAATATCTCCGACCAGGGGGCCTGTGTCGTCACCGACAGCAGCTTCAGGCCGCGGGCCGGGTGGTCTGGATGCGGAACGGAGGAGACGCGCCCGGCGCCCTGCGTTACGGGCTGCAGTGGGCGCACCGGACCGGACCCCAGCACAGCCGCCTGCGCGAGCTGATCACCGAGAAGATCTAGGCCGGCCCCTTCGGTGAGCGGCGCATGCCGCTGAGCGTGGACGGCCGCGTCGGGCGCCGCGGCGCCGTGTGCTCGGGCGCGGCCTGCATGGCCACGAACGCGCACATCTCGAGGAGCCGCGACCGCAGGCGTTGCCCGACCCGTTCTATGAGGTATTCCTGGCGCCGCCGCGCGTCCGCTTCCATCGCCACTTCGCGGTCCACGTCTTCGAAGGAGGTCGTGACCAGGGTGGGCCGTCGCGCCATGTAGCGGCCGTTGACGATCGTGAACAGGGTGTCCGCGGCCCAGTCCGTCATCTTCCGCGCGCCGAGGTCGTCCAGGACGAGCACGTCCGCGGTCAAGGCCGAGCGCAGGCCGCCCGACTCGCTCGTCCGGGAGGCCTTGTCGAAGGAGTGGACGATCTCGTCGAGCAACGCGCCGAACGTGCAGAACCGCCCGCGCACGCCGTGGTTCGCGGCCAGCTCGGCCAGGATGGCCACCGCCAGGTGCGTCTTGCCAGTGCCGGCGGGGCCCCAGAACAGGAGGCCGAGGCCGTCGGCGCGTGCCCCCTCGTCCGCGAAGCGATGGCAGTAGGCGAGGGCACGATCGTAGGCCGCGCTGAGGGCGGGAGTACGCGGCTCGAAGTTGCCGAGCGTGCAGTGGCGATGGCCCCCCGGGATGCCCAGGGCGTGAAGGGGATCGCGCTCTCGGGCGGAGGCGCCCGATCCGCGCCGGCACCCGCAACGCCGCGCGTATTCGCGGCTTCCGACCCGCTCGTGGGCGAACCCCGTCCCCTGGCAGCGAGGGCACTCGCGCCCCGGCGCGGACGGGGCCCCGTCACTCACAGGAGGAGCCGCTGGTTCGAGGCCTGGAGGGCGACCTGGCGGCGGTCGGGCCCGTCGAGCCGCACCACCGTGCAGGCCTCGAGCAGGCGCGACCGCAGCCGGTGGCCGATCCGGTCCACGAGGTACTCGCGGCGGACGGTCGAGTCGACATCCATGATCTCGCGCGCGCTGAGCTCGCGGTCGGGGTAATTGGTGGTGATGAGGGTGGGGCGTCGCGCCAGGTAACGGCGGTTCAGGATGTAGAACAGCGTGTCGTTCATCCAGTCCGTCATCTTCCAGGCGCCCAGGTCGTCCAGGAGGAGGAGCTCGAGGTCGATGACGGGCTCGAGCAGCTCGTACTCCGTGATGGCGGTGGCGGGGTTGTAGGAGTTGCGGATCTCGCGCATCAGCTCGTGGTAGTCCCAGAACTGGCCGCGCACGCCGTGCGTCTCCGCCAGCTCGCGCAGCACGGCCACGGCCAGGTGCGTCTTGCCCGTGCCGTTGCCGCCGGTGAAGAGGAGGCCGAGGCCCTTGTCGTTGGCGTTGGCCGACCCGCGCTGGGCGTACGCGCTGCCGTAGCGCAGCACCATGGCCAGGGCGTCCCGCGTCAGCCGCGTGCTGCCTTCGCCGATCTCGAAGGTCGCGAACGTGCAGTGCTCGTAGCGTGGGGGGATGCGCAGGGCCTCGAGCCTCCGCTCGGAGGCGTCGGGGCCGACGACCTGCTGGCAGGCGCAGCGGTGGGCGACGTCGACGTCCTGGCCGTCCGGCCCGGGGACGGAGGCGATCTCGAACCCCGTCCCACGGCAGCGCTCGCAATCGGTCATCGTCACCATGGTCCCCTCAGGCCACGTATTCGTCGAGGCCGGCCCTCAGCGGGCGGAACGCGAAGCCGAGATACTCGGCGGCCGGCCGGGTGTCGATCTCCACGGTCTGGGTGATGAAGTCGACCGCGCCCGGCGAGAGCATCGGGTTGGGCAGCAGCGCCATGGGACGAACGAGCAGCTTCATCAGGCCGGGCGGGTGATGCAGGAGCGGCCGGCGGCGGCCCAGCACCTCCTGCACCGTCCGGATCACGTCG
>WNFN01216108.1_pt1 | contig 14460 bp, 9 predicted proteins | sample 5400161 | NCBI WGS metagenome assembly WNFN01 (sample SAMN13153353, study PRJNA577476) | soil metagenome | isolation source: 80 cm saprolite on Douglas fir-dominated hillslope | place: USA:California | collected 2013-09-17
TCTTGCTCCGCGGCCCGTGGGTTTGCAGTACGTCTTCAGTGGCATCGTCGCCCAGGAATAATCTGGCATTCGGCAAGATCTGAGCGAGCGCATCCACTTCCGCGCGAATCGCGGGCGTTCGCTCGTCGGGGACACCGAGGATTAGCGAATTGCCAGCGGCATTGACCGGTTTCGTCTGGCAGTGGGCGTAGATGCTGGCACTGGGTGCGTACGAAATGGAGAAGCGGTCGATCAGATACGATTCTCCGTCGTGTAGCGCATGAAACGGAACGTAGTGAAGCAGCCCATGCTGTACAAAGACAATGTGCCGATGATCGAGCAGATGGCGGATGGGCGCAATTAACTCCTGGTACAAGCTTTTCAAGTGAGCCTGGGTCGACTCCAGCATGGGTTGGCTGAAGGTGGCAACATATTGGGGGTCCAGGCGGAATTTTGACATCTGGAACTGCAGAAACTGCAGTAACTTTTGAACCCGCGACTGCACTGTGACTGGACAGATGTGAAGTTTGTCGCGGGTCAGCACACACACGACGGTGCGGTCGTGCGCGCAGAAAAACTCAACCAAGGCAGTGTCGGAGGGAAGCACGGACCGGATCTCCTCCAGCGACAGGTTGGAGGGAACTTGCAGGCCCGCTTCATTCGCTTCCGCAACGGTCGCCTCTTTCACGGCCCGCATCAAGTCCGACTCTCGCGAACGAGCCTGCTGTTCGAGTTGCTGGACCCTCTCTTGCGAACGCTCTTCCGGCCGAAGTTGTTCGCGCTCGATCAGGTTGTAGTACCAGTTCAACTCTTCGCGAAGGTTCCGGATCGAACGCACCAGTTCACTCTGTCCAGGATCGACTGCCGACGGCACGTGGACGGGCTGATTCAAAAGATCCATGAGGGTTCGCGATTTGGCCTGCTCAATGTACGCGAACGCCTCTTCGAAACTATTCTGGCGGCGCAGGCAAATGTCGACCAGGCTCTCATAAACTTCGAGCTTGTTCTCGAAGAAAGCGATCTTCAGCTCTTCTCCGCGCAGACTGCTGCGCAATCGCTCAACTGCCGCTCGTGCACGGCTATACGATTCGTACGCCGCATCCTCATTTCCGATTGCGCGTTCCACCTCGCCCATCAGGAACTCAGCCTGGTAGAGAAGCGTGGGCGAATCCAGATTCGTAAGATCCTTCAGCGCGGCGCCACAGTGTTGTTTCGCGAGTCCGGTGTCGCTCAGCCGCAGCGCAATTCGCGCTAGCAAGAGCTCGGCCAGTACGGACTTCCCCCGCATCGAGGATGTTCGGAAGAACTCGTGCGCTGCCGCACAAAGACGCCGGGCCTCGAACAGGCGTCCCTCCGTGAAAAGTACCAGAGCCTCGTACAGGTCGATGAGCGAGGGCCAGACCCGGTTCTGGTCACGAACAAACATCTCTTTTGCCCGAGCAAACAGTTTGACTGCCTCAAATGCCTGTCCCTGGCGACTGGCCGCGATGGCGGCAAAGCCCAATGCCTTGGCGGCTTCATAACCAAATCCGAGTTCGTGAAAACCTTCATTTGCCGCTCGGCCCAGTTCGCCGGCTTCAGCGCTCAGATTTAGTTCAAGATAGATTTCGGAAAGGTCAAGATTGCAGAGCGCAAGCTGATAGGGGTCATTGGCTTTCTTGGCGCTGACGGATGCATCCCGAAGCATTTGAATCGAGCGCCCGTACTCTCCGCGCAAGAAATACAGGTAGGCGATGTTGTAATCGGCGTATGCAACAAGAATGGGCATGCCCTTCTGCTCGCAATGCCTGCGTGCAACCTGGTGTAGTTCCAATGCCTTGGGAAAATCGTTGAGACTGATGTGGCAAAGCGACAAGTTGCTGAGAACGGCCGCCAAGCCTTCGGCATCATCGTGGGCCAGCATCTGCGCATATGCGCGCTCGTAAGATGCGAGGGCTTCGGTGAACCGATCCTGCCGGTGAAAGATATTTCCGATGTTGATTTCGAGCCGAGCCAGCCTGTGAGTATTTCCCTGTTGCTTGAAGATTGCTCCCGCGCGGTCCCCAGCCGCGAGTGCCTGATCGTACCTACCTAGCAACAAGAGCGACTGAATCGATCCGCTCAGAGTCCGCGCGAGTTCTGCTTCTTCCCCGGTTTGCTTGAATAGAGCGATCGCCTGCTCGTGTAACTGAACCGCCTCCACGTGCTCATCGAGTGCATACATGGCGTTCGCTTTCGAGCGTAGACTTCGGGCAAGCAGGCTCGGCGCGCCAAGTGTTTGCGCGACATCCAAAGCCGCATCCGCGAGACGCTTGGCCCGATGCGTGTCAACACGGACCTCCTGCCAGACTTTTTCGGTGAGGTTGTTTACAATTTCGTCCCATGGGATTGCCGGATTTTGTGTGACCAACTGGGCGCGGCTCGGGACATCTTCAAGCGCGAGCAAACGCTCGATGATGGCGTCCGATTCGGTTTTTTGAACCGCCCGGACGCTCATTAGAAGCCCCTCTTTTGAAGGTATCTCCTGAGATAAGCCAGGCAGCGGCCCCGGATCGCCCCGATAGAGCCGGTCGCCATACCCAGTTCCTCGGCGACACTCTCGTAGGGCCGGGGAGGCATTTCGAAAAAGAGTAGGCGGACCATCCGTTCACATTTTTCGGGTAACTCCGAAATGGCATCGCGCAATATCTGTTCTTGCTCTAGCTGCACCAGCATGTGCTCGGGAAGTTCGTCGACGCTGCTGGCAGGAAGCGCGCTGTTGCTTTCTGTGCCTTCGGGGGCAAGTTCAACCAACCTGGTTGCGGCGCGCTGATAGGAAAGACACTTGTGATAGCAGGTCTGCATCAGCCACTTCGGCAGAGCGCGATGTTCGCGGAGCCGCGGCAGATCCGAAAGCAGGTCTACACAGACGGACTGAAAGATATCGCCTGCGTCCTGATGCATCCCGAGCTTGATCGGAATCGAATAGATGAGGTTCTTGTACTTGCCGATTAGCGCCGACCAAGCTTCTTGATCCGCCTTCAGACAGCGGCCAATCAGCTGCTCATCTGACGAGTGATCTCGTGAAGCTGCAGGCCGTTCTTTCTGCTTTCCTGTCGCGGTTCCCGTCATCGAATTCCCGCGTTCTCCTGAGCCGGACCGCGAACATAGAGTTCGTCCGCATTCCACAGCGTGTAAGGATCGAGCACGGCAGGGTGGAAATTTCCGACGTGGGCATTGGCGCCGGCAAGAATGTTGGGCGTCCCCAGAAAAATAAAGGGCAGATTTTCAGCGATGAGTTGTTGCGCGCGATCGTATAACTGCTTTCGCTTGGCATAGTCGAGCGTGATCATCTGTTGTTGCATCAGTTGGTCAAGTTCGCGCTCCCAGTCGGATGCTGGTTGAGTTTCGCCCAGGTGCCATAAGTGCGAGGTGCCGCTGAAGGCCCAGACGTTCATCTCGGGATTTGGATCCGCATCTCCGCCACCCAGCCCCATGATTGCTGCGTCGTAATCAAAACTTTGGAACACGCGGTCGATCATGGCGCGAAATTCGAGTGGCACCACATGGACCTGCATGCCGAGGTGCGAGAGATCGTCCTGCAGCAGGGTTGCCATCTTCATGCGCTGGCTGTTCGAAGAACTGGTGATTATCGAGAATTCGACTGGATGGCGGGCAGAATCCAGCAACTGGCCTGCGGGGTTCCACGAATATCCTGCTGACTTTAGGAGCTGACGCGCGGTTTCGACCGACTGCCGAGGATGCGGGATGGTCTGATTGATCCAGAGCCTGTTACCGGGCCCCACATTACCCCACAAAGCCGCGCCCCGCGCCCCATAGACCAGGCGCACAATGGACTCGCGATCGACCGCTGCCGAGATAGCTTGACGGAATTTCAAATCACGAAACCAAGTCTGCTTGCCGGCAACTTCGCCGAGCTTCTTCCCATTGAGATCGTTCAGGTTAAACAGCAGGAAGTTGTATTCCAGGCTGGGCCCCATATCCGCGAGCTGCGAACCGATGCGGGATTTCTCACGCGAGAGCAGGTTGTAGTTCTCCGAGCTGAGACGGCTGATGATGTCGGTCTCCCCCGCCTCGAAGCGCATCACTTGCGCATCCTCGGTACCAACGAAGAGGAATACGAGTTCGTCCAGGTATGGCAGCCGCTGGTTCTTCTGGTCCACTTTCCAGTAATAGGGATTACGTTCCACGACCACTCGCTGCCCGGGCACGTACTGCTTGAGGCGGAACGGGCCCAGTCCAGCAATCTCGGAAGCTTGTACATTCAGGGACCAAGCCTGCGCGAAGTGACCCTCGTGATATTGCTTCTCCAGCAGATGTTTCGGCAGCATCGCAAGGCCATCGAACAGTCTTTCGGCCGCCGCATAGGGACGCGGCAATGCAAACCGCACCGTGTATTGATCGAGTTTGGTAACCAGGATGGGCTTGCCGTCGATGATCAGCAGGTCGCGCTGCGGGGAGTCGACCGCTTCATCCATATAAACATTGAACGAGAACACCACATCGTCCGCATCGAAGGGGTGGCCGTCGGAGAATCGAATTCCCTTGCGGAGCTGCAGGGTGAATGTGCGCCCATCGGGCGATATCTTCCACGATTTCGCCAGCGCCGGCTCGATCTGCTGCGTCGATCGGTTGATCTCAATCAGATCGCCCATGAGACGTCCGATTACTTCGCGCGAGACCGCGTCCGTTGCGGTAACCGGGTTGAGCGTCTTAGGTTCGGATCGTTGCCCAATGGTCAGGTGCCCGCCGTAGTGGCCAGAGACGTCGGCCATGCGCGCGAGTTCTTCGCCTGGGTTGGCTGCTTCTGGAACGGGCGCGGCGGCAAAGCATGCAGCGGTGAACAGGCACACGTGTAGGGTTAAGCGAGCGACCAGCTTCATAAACACCCCTTACCCCACAGAACTCAATTTTCTAGGTTGAGTAAGATTTTAACCGGGAATGGAATACATCAGCGAGGGAGCTATAGATTACGGAAGTAATGACCAGAGCGCACGCCGGAGCGAGTAGCCATCCATAAGAAACCAGGACGCTGTATTGTTGCAACGTACTCAGCATGTTTCCCCAACTCGGCACGGGCTCATTCACTCCAAGACCGAAGAAGGAGAGGGTTACTTCGGCGGCAATATAGCGCGGGACGAGGAGCGCCGCCTGGGTAAGCAGCACGCCAAACGTTTCGGGCAGAATGTGGCGTCGCAGCAGGTAGAAATCAGATCCGCCAAAGCCGCGTGCCGCCAGGACGTAGTTCCGGTTTCGCGAGCTGAGGACCACTCCCCGCACCAGCCTGGCGGGCCGGGCCCAGCCAATCAGGCCAATCACACCTGTCAGAAGGAAAAACGTGCGGATCGTACTCAGATGCAACGGCAAGAATGCCCGCACTCCAAGCAGGAAATAGAGCCATGGCAACGAGAGAAACAGCTCCGTCAGTCCCATCAGCGACTCGTCAATCCACCGCCCGTAGTAGCCTGCAATGATTCCGAGAATGCTTCCGGCCAGAAGCGCGATGATAGTTGCTGTGATTCCGGCGGAGACCGAAATCTGGCCGCCGAATAGAACGCGGGACAACTCATCCCGCCCATAACCATCGGTTCCAAAGAGCAGGACTTTACCGGGCTCGGCCACTCCGAACAAATGTGCGCTTGTTTCGTATATACCCAGGAGCTTGTAACTCGGTCCACTTACGAAGAGGCGGATGGGATACTCGTGGCTGCGGTCTTCTTTATAGCTTTCTTGAGAACTTTCTTGAGAACTATCGGGCTGATCGCCACCTAACACACTCGTCCATGCGTATACAAAGGGGCGTAAATGGAACCCCGAGCTGTCCTTGAAATGCAAACGCGTGGGTGGAGCATATGGCAGGTCGCGGTCCTGAGTGGTCGGATCGTAGGGAGCAAAGAAGCCAGCGAACATTAGGACCACATGCAATCCCGCGAGTACTGCAACCATGATGGCAGTCTTAGTGCGCATCCGTGGCCTCTTTGCGAATGCGCGGGTCCGATGCGAGCAGCAATACATCCGCTACCAGGTTCCCTCCCACCATAAATAGCGCCGAGAACATTATTCCCCCGATGACGAGATATAAGTCACGGGAAAGCGTCGCTTCCAGAATCAGAGGCCCCAGGCCAGGCCATCCGCAAACAACCTCGACCAATAGCGATCCGCTGAGCAGGCCCGCCAGAGAAAATCCCAGGAGAGAAATGGCTGGATTCGCGGCAACCGGCAAAACGTGGCGGCAGAGGAGTCTTGTCCGGCCGAGCCCGAACCCCCGTGCGGCTTGCACGTAAGGAGCGCCCAGCACTTCGAGAACGCCGGCGCGAACGTGCCTGACAATGACGGCGGTTTCGGAAAGCACCAGGATGATTGCCGGCAGCGCCAGGTGGACGATGATGTCCTGCAATTTCGCCCAAGTGGAAAGGCCCTCGAAGTCAGCCGACATCATTCCGCCGACACGCAGGAATCGCCACCGAACTACGATCGCGAGCAGCGCCACGGCAATCACAAGTTCTGGAACAGAAACGAGGAATGAGCTCGTAACGTTGATCGCCTTGTCCAGTAACCCGCCACGCCGGTTGGCGGCCCACACCCCTAACGGAACGGAGATTATCCAGGTCAGAAGGAGAGCTGTAGTTGTGAGGAGTAGCGTATTCTTCGCCCTTCTCCACAACAACGGCGCCACGGGTGTGTTGTAGGCGATGGAATATCCAAGATCGGCGTGAATGGCAGATTTCATCCAACGCCCGTATCTCACCAGAGGCGGCTGGTCCAATCCGTAATGCGAGCGCAGAGCCGCAATCGTTTCCGGTGAAATCTGCGGGTTAAGCCGCATTTCGTCAAAGAAGCTCCCCGGCGCCATTTCGGTGAACAGGAAGCAGAGTGCGGACACTCCGACCAACAAAAGAACCGCACGCACCAGCCTGCGGCCGAGGTAATTCACGCCGACGCCCCCGTGATCGCGGCGAGATTGGACGCTGCTGCTTTCGCCGAGGCCAGCAATTTTTTCGTTGCGGCATGGTTGGGACTGGAAATGATCTGCTGGGTTGGGCCGACTTCCACGGTCTGCCCTTCGGACATAACTCCGATCACGTCCGCCAACCGTGCCACCAGCGCCAGATCGTGGGATATAAGAAGATAAGTCAGCGAGTGCGCCGACTGCAGGTCGAGCAGTAGATTTGCGATTTGTGCCTGGGTGGACAAGTCCAAGCCCGAAAGCGCTTCATCCAGAACCAGTAGCTGCGGGCGTAGAGCAAGTGCGCGCGCCAATGCGAGCCGCTGACGCTGCCCGCCGCTGAAATGAAGGATCGATCGGTTCATCCAATCGGGAGAGAGACCAACTTCCACCATCAGGGCATGCGAGAGATCGCGACGATTCTGTCGATTGCGGCGTCCCTTGGCCACTTGGCTGCATCGAGCATCGATCAGCAGAGGTTCCTCTATGACCTCCAGCGCCGAGAAGCGCGGGTTCATCGAAGTAACTGCATCCTGAAATACCATCTGGATGCTCGATCGAAACGGAAGCAGGTCGCGCGAATCCAGTTGCGCGATATCGGTCCCCTGAATAAGGATTTGTCCCGAGTCCGGCCTTTCCAGGCGGGTTACACATCGCGCCACGGTAGATTTTCCCGATCCCGATTCTCCGACCAGTGCCAATGTTTGCCCGCGCGGAATCTCGAAATCGACGTCCCGTGCAGCGGCCACGGGCACGCGTTTCTGCCACAGACCGCCGCGGACGTATTGTTTGCAGAGCCCTTTGACACTCAGCAAGCTCTGGATCCGTGCACCGGCGGTCGGTGAAGAAGTCGGCAAGTTACTCCCCATACTTGAAACAGTTAACGGGCCGCGAGGGTTCGGGCATGAACTCGCGCGGATAGCGGCGTGAACAGATGTCCATCCGTTCCGAACAGCGCGGCTCAAACCGGCAACCGACGGGGATACAGGCCGGTTCAGGAGATTCACCTTTTATCGCTGGTAGCCGGACCCGCGTCCGCAATCCTGTAACAACGGAGGACGCCGCAATTCGCACCAGGGCTTGTGTGTAAGGATGCAGCGGCCGCGCGAAGATCTCGGCGCAGCTCCCAACTTCCACAATGCGGCCGGCATACATCACCGCAAGGCGCTCGGCAAATCCTGCAAACAGCGTTGGATCGTGGCTGATGACCAGAATCGCGGTTCCGTATTGCCGTCGAATCCGCAACAAAAGCGCGACGATCTCTGTCTGCAACGTCGCGTCGAGTTTGCTGGTCGGTTCATCCGCGATCAGAAGAGCAGGCCGACACGCCACCGCTTGCGCGATTGCGATCCGCTGACGCTGTCCACCACTGAGTTGATGAGGATATGCGGAGTAGATTTCTTCTGGATGGTCGAAGCCGACGTCGCGAAGCAACTCCATGACTCGCTCCCGGCGTTGCCGGGTGTTGAGCGGCAGGTGCGCGCGCAGCACTTCGCCAACCTGCGAACCAGCCGTCATCACTGGATTGAGCGAAAGAACTGGATCCTGCGGGATCAGCGATATTTTCCGGCCGCGGATCGCGCGCAATTCCCTCTCGGATAGATTCAGTAAGTCGCGGCCGATAACGAGAATAGTTCCCTCGGATTTCGCGTGCGGCGGCAGCAGGCGCAGCAGTGCGCTTGCGAGTGTACTCTTTCCGCAACCGGACTCTCCCAGAATGCCGACGATCTCACCGGAGCGAACCTCGATGCTGACGCCATCCAAAGCGCAAATTGGGTCGCCGTCTTCAGGATGGTATGTGACCGTCAGATTCTGGACTTGGGCAAGATTCGAACCATCCACCAAGCAACCACCCCGCTAGTCAGATCTTACCCACAATGCCTGGGCTAGCAATTGTCTATTAAGGAGCGGAGCTGAGTACAGTTCCCCCTTGGCGAAGGCAAAACACGGCAGAATCCGGGTCTCTGCCATCGGCCTGCAAGACGCTTGACGTCCACCCGATGCGAGATGCTGTCGCCGTCTATCAGAACGTCGATTACTTCGTCACTTCGGCGATGAACACGCCAAAGGGTTCCAGCGTCACTTCGGTGCCTTTTGCGGATGATTGCGGCGTCGCCACCAGACTCTTCAGGTTGGCCGAGGCGAAGCCCTTGCCGGCAAGGTTGAAGGTTGCCTTCTGGGGTGAGGCCGACATGTTCAGTGCCACCAACACGCCCTTCCCTTTGTAGCTGCGGAGATACGACATGACATTGGCGTCGTCTTCATTCAACGCAGTGTAGCTTCCTTCGAGCAGCGCCTCATTGGTGTGACGCAGCGCCAGGACCTTCTTGTACATGTTCAACACTGAATCGGGATCCTTCGATTCGGTGGCTACATTATGAGTTTTGTAGCTGGGTGGAACGGGCAGCCAGGGATCCTTCTTGCTGAATCCCGCGTTCGTGTCGGTGTTCCACTGCATGGGGGTTCGTTCGCCGTCGCGGCCGATCTCCTTCGGCCATCCGGTGCGTCCGATTGGATCCTTTACGTCTTCCTTGCGGGTGGGGTCGTTGTTTTCCATTCCGATTTCTTCGCCGTAATACATGACCGGAGTTCCACGAAGAGTCAGGTAGAAGGCACCCATCAACTTCGCGATGGCGTCATTATTCTTGCCGTCACCGTAGCGGTTGTAAGAGCGGATCCTGTCGTGATTGCTGATCACGAACACCGGCCATCCGCCTGCCGAATCGACTTGCGCAATCTGGCGGCGAAACTCGGGCGGAGAAAGCTTGTCGACCGTGGTAAACATGAAATCCATCGGCATTTGTAACTCGTTGTCGTGGGAGCCGTAGTACTCCTTGAGCTCATCGATGTTCGACGTCCAGGTTTCGCCGATGAGCACGGCATCGGATTCGTCGGCCACTTTGCGCAGCTTCTGCAAGACGTCATGCACCTCCGGGAGCTTGGTGTTGTACTTGTTCTCCGTATTCGGATCGCCCTGCTTGTTGGTGCCGGGCAGGACGGGGTTGTCGGACAGTTTCGGATCTTCAAAAAGAGTGTCGACCGCATCAAGGCGGAAGCCGGAGACGCCGCGTTTGTACCACCACCGCGTGGTGTCGAGCATGGTTTTCTCAAGCGCCGGATTGCGCCAGTTCAGATCAGGCTGCTCGGCGTAGAAGTAGTGATAGTAGTACTGCTTGGTGGCGGGATCGAATTTCCATGCAGACCCACCGAAAAGCGAAATCCAGTTGTTGGGCGGCTGTCCCGGTCCCTTGCCGTCGCGCCAGATGTACCAGTCGCGATGGGACGCCGTCCGCGACGATTTCGAATCGATAAACCATGGGTGCTTGTCGGAGCTGTGATTTACAACAAAGTCGAGGATGATTCGCACGCCTTGCTGCTTCCCCTCCGCGACCATTCGGTCGAAGTCAGTGAGCGTTCCATACATAGGATCAATGTTCTCGTAGTCGGAGACGTCATAACCGAAATCTACCTGCGGCGAGGGAAAGCACGGGCTGATCCAGATTGCGTCCACTCCCAGGTCGTGCAGGTAGGACATCTTCGAAGTGATCCCTTTAAGGTCGCCAATTCCGTCGTTGTTGCTGTCGGCGTAGCTCCGAGGATAGATCTCGTAGAAGACAGCGTTCTGCCACCACTTGTGGCCTTCGGCGTCGCCCGATTTCGTTTGCGCGTTGGTTTGCGAGACAGCGGAAATTACACAAGCGAAGATAATCAGGAACGCGAGAATCGAAAAGAATCGCTTTGACATGGGATTTTCTCCTCCGAAAGACTAACAAACTCCTGAAGATTGAGTCTTCACCTCGGCCGCCCAAAATTCAGGACGACATCCTGGTGGACATACGATTCTGCATCCGCAGATGGAAAGTCGACTACCAATTTTGCTAAATCCTGAACCGCGGCCAGTTTCGCTCCTTTGACGGATGCCACCTGCGACGGATTCCAGACGGATAACTCATATGTTTTGCCGGCCAGTCCGGACAGGGACAAGGTCAACTGTGTGCGGGCGGGATTCCAGGTTTCCGAAAGGACGCGCAAGCCCTGGCTGGCGCCGCCGAGCGAGGGCAAGACGTTCGAGAGGCTGACGCCGAAATCATTCTTCAGGCGAATGCTCACCGTGCTGGTTGTCTGGGTCAGCGGGAATTTTATGGCGACGTGCTGATCGCTGGCACCGGCGGCAACATGGAACAGCAGACTGCGGCCGTTCAGTTCGACAGAGGCCACGTCGGTTCGCGGGCTGAATGCTGGGTTGAAGTCGAATGTGCAATCGGGGCCGGTGCGCTTTACTTCTAGCGTCAAGAGTCCCGGCGCTCTTTGGTAGCTCAGCGCTACCGTGGTCGTGCCGACGCGCAGGTTGTCCAGCGAGAACGATCTCCAATCCGCGGGAATATGCGGAGCGAACGTAAGCGTATGGCTGTGAACATCGCTCCCGAGGCCGAGCATCCCGCGCAGAATTGGGCTGACGACCATGGCCGCCGACCATATCTGGTGAGGAGAACTAGTCGAGAGGGGCTGGTAATAATCGCCGGAGAGCACCTCGGTGACGTGACCGAGCGATCCATCAAGCGCGAGCAGGGCGTTGGACCGGAGATTGGCGTAGGCGGGGAGCGACTGGTGGTAGCGGTACTCGCCAACCGAGGCCCATCCGGTGAAGAGCGGCCAGACGGAGCCGAAGTGGTATCCGCTGCCGTTGTAGATAGAGGAGCGATTCGAAATAATTCGTGTGCCCCAGTCGGTTTGGAGGTCGGCATCAGCGAGTTGGTGAATAGTGGCCTGGGACTTGTCTTCGTCGGTGAGTCCAAACCACATGGGGACAGTGGTCAGAACCGTGAGTTCGTCCACGCGACGATTTTGCTGGTCGAGGGCGAAGGCAAACGCTTTTTTCTCCGGAGACCAAAAAGTCTGATTGAACGCGGACTTCTGCTGATTGAAAGCATCTTGCAGATCTTTGCTGACGTCGTCCTTGCCAGTGAGTCTTGCGAGGCTGGCGAGTGCGCGCAGAGCTTCGAGGCCGAGGCCACTCTGGTAAAACTCCGTCTTTACGGGAAGTAGCGGGCCGCCTTCGACCCATCCGTGGCCGAATCCGAAGTTCTGCGGAAAGTTCTGTGCGTCGTAGGTGGAACGCATGAACTGATACGCCTTCCACAGGCTGTCCCATTTCTGGCGCGCAAAGTCGAGGTCGCCGCTCCGAGAGACATAATCATTCGTCACAATGATGTAGAGCGGTGTGGCATCGGCGGAGACGTAGCCATACGGATAGTCCTTGAACCAATCCACAAAACTTGCGCCTTGAGAGATCTCGTGCGGGATCTTGCCGTCATCGCGCTGGAACTTAGCGATGAACTCGAGGGCGGTGCGAGTGGTCGCGAAGTCGCCGATGGAGTTGAGCGCGAAAGATGTCCAGAAGGAATCGCGGCCAAAGAACCAGGCATAGCCGGGACGCTGGCTAGTGCCCGAGGTTCGGTATCCTGCGACCAGGCCGGTGCCCAGGTCGGGATTGGTGACCAATCCTTGTATTGTGCTGATGCGCGACCAATCGTAAGCCTGCTGGAGCTGCGGGTCCGGAAGAGTGAGGTTCAGCGTGCGGTTGAGGTAGTCGCGGTAGTACCGGGCGGAATCTCGCAGCAGGTCGGGATAGGAAGTCGCCAGGCGCTGATAGTTGGCCTGCGCGTCGGCGAGTCGCTGGGTGGAGGCGGCTAGAACAATAACCTTGCTTGCTCTTCCCTTGCTGGTCACGCCGAGACGCATAGAATTTTCGTTATCCGAAGAGTAGTTCGTTTGATATGCGAGTCGTGCGCTGGAACCGGAGGGCGAACCGGCCATGGCGAAGAACTTTTTGCGCTCTTCGCCAAACACAAACGCGTGTTGCGATTCGTCCCAGTTGAGAAATGTCCCTCCGAGGGCTGCGGGCCACTCGAGTTGAAAGTCGCCGACGAAGCCAGCCTCGATCTCCAGCGGCTGTTCGGTCTCGACGTCGAGCAGAATGACGGCGCCAGGCTCGTGTACTGGAACGAAGAATGTTTCGCGCACGGAGAAATTGTCGCCGGCATAGACGATCGTCGCCGATTCCGGGTGGACGACCAGGGTGCGAGCCAAGCTCTCAGCGGGAACAGCGCGGCCATCGACATGAAAAGTCAGGTGGAAGCCGCGAAAGATCTTCAGCGGATAGACCCAGGCTTCCATTTCTCCACTTTCGTTGCCGAACAGCCCGGCGCGCATTCCGACGACCGGAAGAAATTCCCAGGAGCGGACGGGGCGGGAGAGTTCGAGAGATGGCGGCGACGGCTCGGCGGCAACTGCCGGAGGCGACATAAGAAAGGACAGCATAACGACGCAAGCAAAGAAAAAAGGATGTGCAGGAGGAGAGAGAGCGCTTCTCATTCTTTCAACGTTGCGTAAATGCGATGAGGCCTTCATTTTAAACGGCAGTCTTTTGAACGGCAGTCTAGTGACGCCAGCTTGCAAAGTGTTCAGCCACAAACTATAAGAATTTAGGGGCACAGTCCAGCACGAGCTGATTCCCGGGTATTCCCTCTTGCCTTTTTCACGCCGCGAACTCCTGAAGTCCCTGAGCCGGTCAACCCTCGTTCTGTCGCTCGAAAACGTTCTCGGGCTGGCGCGTCCGCTGTGGGCGCAATCCGCGCCAGGAGCGCCACGGCCAATTGAGCCACTGAAACCGGGCACTCCGCTCGGAGTGAGTTTCGTGGACGTCGGGCGCGTCGCGGGGTTGAATGCCAAGACGATCTACGGTGGCGAGCACAAGAACAAGTATCTACTGGAGACGACCGGCTGTGGCGTCGCGTTTTACGATTACGACAACGACGGCTGGCTCGACATTTTCCTCGTGAACGGGACCCGGCTCGAGGGATTCCCGGCCAGGCAGGAACCGGTCTCACACCTCTTCAAGAACAATCGCGACGGCACCTTTACCGATGTCACTCTGAAGGCGGGACTGGCGCGCTCTGGGTGGGGCCAGGGCGTTTGCGTTGGCGATTACGATAACGACGGATGGGACGATTTGTTCGTTACCTACTTTGGGAAGAATGTGCTTTATCACAATAACGGCGACGGCACTTTTACCGATATCAGCGAGAAGGCGGGGGTCGCGGGCAAAGGCAATCGCTGGAACACCGGTTGCGCCTTCGTGGACTATGACCGAGACGGGCGGCTTGATCTGTTCGTCGCAAATTACATTGACATGGATCTGAAGACCGCGCCGGTGCCGGAGTCGGGACCGTGCCTCTACAAAGGCGTGATGGTGGCATGCGGGCCGCCGGGATTGAATGGCGGGAAGAACATTCTGTATCACAACAATGGCGACGGCACGTTCACGGATGTTTCGGAGAGCGCTGGGATTTTAAAAGCGAATGGGACTTACGGGCTGGGCGTGCTTACCGCCGATCTCGACAATGACGGATGGCCCGACATCTATGTGGCCAATGATTCCACCGCGAGTGCCCTTTATCAGAATAAGAAGAACGGAAAGTTCGTGGACATCGCGCTGGAAGCGGGCTGCGCGTTGAGTCCGGATGGCAAGCCGCAGGCGGGGATGGGGATTTCAG
>WNFN01123663.1_pt1 | contig 14439 bp, 13 predicted proteins | sample 5400161 | NCBI WGS metagenome assembly WNFN01 (sample SAMN13153353, study PRJNA577476) | soil metagenome | isolation source: 80 cm saprolite on Douglas fir-dominated hillslope | place: USA:California | collected 2013-09-17
TATGAGATCGCTGGGGGAATGGGCGTGGCGATGGCCGATCCGCAGCGCGATGTCTATGTGCTGGTTGGCGATGGCTCTTATCTAATGATGAACTCCGAGATCGTGACAATGGTTCAGGAGCACATCAAAGTAATCATCGTGCTGCTGGATAACCACGGCTTCTCCAGCATCGGCGGCCTATCCAAGAGCGTGGGCAGCGATGGCTTCGGCACAAAATACCGCTACCGCACTGACTCCAATCAGCTTGATGGCGACGTACTGCCCATCGACTTTGCTCAGAACTGCGCCAGCCTCGGCGCACACACGATCAAAGCCAAAACCAGCGAAGAGTTCATGAACGCGCTTGAAGAGGCGTGCCGGATTCAGGGCAAGCCAGTCTGCATCGTCACCGAGGTAGACCGCTCGGCACGCGGGAACGATTACGAATCGTGGTGGGATGTCGCCGTAGCGGAAGTTTCGGAAAATGCGGACGTGCAGCAGGCGCGTCAAAACTATGAGGCAAACAAAAAGAAGGAGCGGCATTTTATTTAAGAGCAACCTCACCCCCTGACCCCCTCTCCGCAAGCAGAGAGGAGGAACAGGCAGACTTCCTTCTTGGTAAGAAGAGGAAAAATGTAAAGTCTTTAACCATCGGCAATTACTGGGAGAAAAGTATGATCAAAGTGGCAAGTGCCCCGGTTTCGTGGGGCATTTATGAATTTGAAGGGATAGAACCAAAGTTTCCCTATTCGCAGGTGTTGGATGAGATCGCGGGAACTGGATACACCGGAATCGAGCTAGGGCCGTATGGTTATCTACCTACTGATCCCGCGCAATTGCATGACGAGTTGGGCAAACGCAATTTGAAGCTGCTGTCTGCATTTGTACCCGTTAAGCTGGTGGATGCCACCGCCCAGGAAGCCGGAGCACAGGCAGCGCTGAAAGTTGGCAAGCTCCTGGCGGCGCTGGGCGCGGGCTATATCGTACTGGCAGATGATAACGGCAAAGTGCCAGAACTGGTCAAGCAGGCGGGACAGCGCAGCGGCTCCAAATTATCGGCGGCAGAATGGGATACCTTTGCAAAAGGTGTAGACATGATCGCCAAACGAATCCACGACGAACTTGGCCTGGGGCTGGTGTTTCATCATCACTGTGCAGGCTACGTGGAAACACCGGATGAGGTTCGCGAATTGTTCAAACGTACCAACGCCGATCTGGTTGGCCTATGTCTGGATACGGGACACTGGCACTATGCGGGCGGCGACGCGGTGGCGTGTGTCAAAGAGTTCGGCTCGCGGGTCCGTTATCTGCATCTCAAAGACTGTAGCAAAGAAATCGCGGCACAATCCCGCGCTGACAAAAAAGACTATTTTCAAGCAGTTCAAGCGGGCGTTTTTTGTGCCCTGGGCGAAGGTGAAGTCGATTTCCCGGCTGTCATTCAGGAAATGCAAAATCTCGGTTACGACGGCTGGGCGATTGTTGAGCAGGATATCCTGACTGATGACCCTGGCGTTCCCAGAAAATTTTCGCAGCTTAACCGCGACTATCTACGTGGCATTGGCCTCTAAGGACAAACAATATGGCGAAAAAAATTCCAGTTGGATTAGTCGGCACGGGCCGCATTGGGCGTCTCCACGCCCGAACTTTGAAACAGCTTGTGCCGGAAGCGGATTTGCAGGTCGTGACCGATGTGAACCTGCAATCGGCCCGCGAGTGCGCCGAACTGTATGGCATTCCGAAAGTCGCGGAGAGCTACGATCAGATTCTGGCGGACCCGGCGATTGAGGCGGTGGTTATCTGTTCCAGTACCGATACTCACGCGCCCTTTATTGTTCAAGCGGCACAGGCCGGAAAACAAATCTTCTGCGAGAAGCCAATCGCAGCCGACCTGGCGAAAATTGATGCGGCGTTGGAAGCAGTCCAAAAGGCAGGCGTCAAGCTGATGATCGGCTTTAATCGCCGCTTTGATGCTAATCCTCAACGCATCAAGACGGCAATTGAGAAGGGCGAGATCGGCACGCCCCACCTGATGCACATTATCAGCCGCGATCCCGCACCGCCGCCAATTGAATATATCAAAGTATCGGGCGGCTTGTTTTTCGACATGACCATTCACGACTTCGACATGGCCCGGTTCCTGTTGGGCGAGGTTGCGGAAATTTACGCGACGGCGGGTGTCATGGTCGATCCAGCCATTGGCGCGGCAGGCGATATTGATACGGCCATGATCACGCTGAAGTTTGCCAACGGCGCGATTGGTACTATCGACAACAGCCGCCGTGCAGTCTACGGCTACGATCAGCGGATCGAGGTATTTGGCAGTGGCGGCGCGATTCAGGGTGATAATTGGTATCTAAAAGAAGTCACCGTGAGCAACGCATCGGGCGTCGGGCGGGGACCGTTGATGAACTTTTTTATGGATCGCTATCTGGCATCCTATCAGGCCGAACTGACCGCGTTCGTCCAATGCGTCGCCAATAATACACCGGTGCCTGTAACCGGCAGCGACGGACGTGCGCCCGTCGTCCTGGCGCTGGCGGCAATGAAATCATATAAAGAAAACCGTCCGGTGCGGCTCGACGAGAAGTAAAGGAGTTGGGATATGGTGGAGAAAATTCTGGACTTTATTGACGGTCAATGGACAACCGCTCAGGCCGTGGAAACATTGGATATCGAGAATCCCGCCAGCGCTGCCGTGATTGGCGAGGTGGTGCTAACCCCCCGCGAGGTCGTGGCGCAGGCGGTGGAAGCCGGACAGAAGGCGTTTCAGGAGTGGCGCTACGTCCCCGTACCGGATCGCATCCAATATATGTTCAAGCTCAAGCAGCAACTTGAAGAAAATCTGGACGATCTGGCCCGCACCATCACGAATGAGTGCGGCAAAATCTATTCAGAAAGTGTGGCAGAACTGCGGCGCGGCATCGAAAATGTCGAAGTCGCCTGCGGAATGCCAGTGCTCATGCAGGGCTACAACAACGAAGACATTGCGCGCGGCATTGACGAGCACATGTACCGCCAGCCGCTCGGCGTGACGACGGCGATAACACCGTTTAACTTTCCTGCGATGATCCCCCTGTGGTTTCTGCCCTATGCCGTGGCGACAGGCAACAGCTTCATCCTCAAGCCGAGCGAAAAAGTGCCGATGACGATGGCGAAATTTTTCGCGCTCATCGAAAAATGTGGTTTTCCGGCAGGCGTGATTCAATTGGTCAACGGCAGCAAGGAAACGGTTGACGCGTTGCTCGATCATCCGCTGGTGCGGGCGGTGAGCTTTGTCGGTTCGACGCCCGTTGCCAAGTACATATATAGCCGCGCCACAGCGAACGGCAAACGCGCTCAATGCCAGGGCGGGGCCAAGAATCCGGTGATCGTGATGCCAGACGCGGATATGGATATGACCACGCGGATCATGGCGGATTCCGCTTTTGGCTGTGCTGGACAGCGCTGTCTCGCGGCTTCCGTTGCCATCACAGTCGGCGATGCGCGCACGCACTTCACCGAGTCGATTGCCGATGCTGCCGCAAGTCGGGTGGTGGGTTACGGGCTTGAAAAAGGCGTCCAGATGGGTCCGGTAATTGACGCCCGTAGCAAAACGCGCATTGAGCAAATTCTCGCCGATGGGCAAAAGCAGGGCGTGAATGTGGTCGTCGATGGGCGCAGCCAGAGTGTAAAAGGCTACGAAGACGGTCACTGGATTTTCCCGACGGTTCTGGATAACGTGAATCCTGACAGCGAGATCGCGCGGACTGAAATCTTCGGCCCGGTGCTGAGCCTGATGCACGCCCGTGATCTATCGGAAGCAATTGCGCTGGTCAACAATCGCAGCTACGGCAATATGGCGTGTATTTTCACCACAAGTGGCGCAGCCGCCCGCGAGTTCCGCAACAAGGCGAACGCAGGCAATGTCGGCGTCAATATTGGCGTCGCCGCGCCGATGGCATTTTTCCCATTTAGCGGCTGGAACGAGAGTTTCTTCGGTGATCTGCACGCACAGAGCCATCACGGTGTCGAGTTCTATACGCAAACCAAAGTCGTTGTCGAGCGCTGGCCCAACGATTGGAGCCGCCAGTTCTAAGGTTGGCTTAGCATTAACTCTAAGGAACACCTATGACGACAATGGGCAAATTCCGTCATCTAAGCCAGTGCGCGACGGATGACGGACATTTTGTCATTCTGGCGATTGATCATCGTGGCAACTTGCTTGATGATCTCAATCGCCATGCCGAACGCCCGCTAAGTGATGATGAATTTGCGGCGTTCAAGCAGGAAGTAATTGCTACCCTGAGTCGTGAAGCATCCGGCCTGCTGACCGATCCTGCTTATGGCCTGGGCAAGGGCATCGCCGAGCGGACCATTCCGGGCAAGATCGGCCTGCTTGCGCCCATCGAAGTAACGGATTATAGCTTGAGCGTGAGTCAACGCTCACCGCGTTTCATTCCGAACTGGTCCGTAGAAAAGATTAAGCGGATGGGTGCCAGCGGCGTCAAGTTATTGCTGTATTTCCATCCCGAAGCACCTGATGTTAAAGAGCGGCAAGCGACTGTGGACAAGATTGTTGAGGAATGTCGTCGCTATGACATTCCTTTTTTTCTTGAACCAATTCCCTATTCTTTGGATAAACCTCTCAATAGTGCTGAACTAACGCAGATCACCGTAGAGATGGCGCGGCGATTTAGCATGATGGGAGTTGACGTACTTAAACTGCAATTCCCCGTAAACATAGCGCAATCGACAGATGAATCTGAGTGGCTTCAAGCATGTAAAGCAGTCAATGATGCCTGCTCGGTTCCGTGGGCGCTGCTCAGCGCAGGAGTCGATTATGCAACCTTCCTCAGACAGGCACGTATTGCATGTCAGGCAGGCGCAAGCGGCGTGATCGCTGGTCGGGCGATCTGGGGTGAGGCGGTTGCGTTGCAGGCCGTGGATCGCACGAAATTTCTCCGCGAGACAGCCATTGCCCGAATGCGAGAACTCGCGGCTTTATGCGCCCAGTTTGCGAGACCCTGGTTTTTCCAGGTTCCTAAACCAGATGCCTCCCTGAACTGGTACGAATTAGAGTCTTAATGGATCGGATTTCTGCTCTGTTATGGCAGGAACGCAAGCGCTTGATAAAATCAGGTTAGAAATTTATTCAAACATTAGTTTGACCGCATCAGGAGCAAATTAGAATGGCTAAGGGGTTAAAACCTGGCGACACCGTAAGCGTAGCGAAAGCATATAAATTCTCGCGGGCGTCAGATGTTTATAAAAGTGGGTTGCATCGTGTTCAACCGGGTGACATGGGCAAGGTGATCGACGCAGCTACGGGACGTTCTGTGCTCGTCAACTTCCAGGGACAAGAGTTCACGATTTCCAGCCAGCGACTTCAGCGCGTCATCGTGCCCGAACCCAAGCGGCGAGGCAGGCGGCCCGGCTCAACCAATAAACCGAAAGCGCCTGAGATGACGGTAAATGCCTCACCAGCAACGGATCAGGGCGATGTGGCTTTTGTCAATTACAACGACTCGCAGTTTGTAACGAGGGTTGCCAATACGCTGCTGATACACGGCGGCGCACAGAATGACCCTGATGCTGTTGTGGTGCAAATCAAACTCTCTGAATTGCCGCAGCCGGTTCAAAACCAGATTCGCGACTTAATGCAGGCTAAACTCGCGCTGGGACCGCAGGCTCCCGCTCAGCAACCCAGGCGGCGAGGCCGTCCGCCCAAAAACCAATCATGATCGAGATACGCTAAGCACCGAGAGGTGGCCCATGTACGAAACCAGGCTAATCCAACACCAGATTACCAGTGGATTTATCAATGTTGTGGCGGACGATCATTATCTGCCCGCCTTCTGGGCACATCCTGCGATTGGCGGCGTTTTTCCCGGCCTCGTGTTGATTCATGGCTGGTGGGGACTCACGTCGCACATTCGTACTCAGGTGCGGCGCTTTGCGGAGTTGGGCTTTTACGTCATCGCGCCCGACCTGTTTGATGGACAGGTAACGGCGACTGATGCTCAAGGATTAATTTTCCAACAGCAGCTTGGCGAGGCCGGACCCGCCAAGGTGAACGCAGCCATCGGCGCACTCGAAACGCACAACCGGGTCAATGGCAAGATGGGGGTGGTCGGCTGGCAGATGGGCGGCGAACTGGCCTATCACGCTGCATTCCACCGCACGGATCTCAAAGCCGCGATTGTGTTTGAGGGAAAGCCGGACGAATACCTGACACTGATGCCTGCCAATGAAACGCCTGTCCTGGCTTTTTATGGCGGACACGAACCAACTGTGTTGCCGAAGGTTATTGATCAGGTTCGCAAGGCACTGGCGAAGTCGCCGGGTAAAGGTGAGGTTGTGGTTTACCCTGACGCCTCAAGCGGCTTTTTTGACGACGAAATGCCAACCTACCAGGCCGAAGCCGCTGCTGATGCCTGGGGCAAACTGCTCGATTTCCTGTGCGATCACATGGATATTGACCAGCGCAGGACGCCGCGCACACTAGAATCGGATGCCGAGCTAGGTCTATAGTTCCTCGATGAAACTCGGCCTCATCAGCGACATTCACGCCGATCTCACCAGTTTACAGCTTGCGCTCGCTCTACTGCACGACCAGCACGTTGACCAGATTATCTGTGCGGGTGATGCCGTAGAAAAAGGCCCGCATGGCAATGCCGTCGTGCGCCTTCTGCAAGCCGAACAGGTAGCGTGCGTCGCAGGCAACCATGATCGACAGGCGCTTGCCAACGAAGAGTGGCACGGCGACTATATAGAGTCCGACCCTGCGCCTCCGTCTTACTTCCTGGATAGTCAATCGCTCGATTGGCTGCGACGGCTGCCCCAAACACTCGATCTCAACATTGAATATAGCCGTCTCTGTGTGGCGCATGGAACACCTGCCAATGATATGTTGTATGTTTTTCCGACCAGCCGTCGTCGAGTATTTGAGAAGGTAGTGAGTCAAGCCAATGCGGATGTATTGATTCTGGGACATACCCATATTCCAATGCTTGTGTGCATGGAAGACACGTGGATATGCAATCCCGGTTCAGTCTGCGGCACGCTCTCATCAGGCAGCAGTACATGCGCCACGCTTACTTTGCCCCACTGCCAGTTTAATTTTTTCAATATTGCAACAGGGATGCGGGTGATGCCGCGTCATGTGGAGTTGGGCGAGGTGCGTTGAACGATGGACATTTTACGAGAATTGGAAGTCATTTCGCTAGGGCACATGGCTTACCAGCAAGCCTGGGAAATCCAGGAGCAGATGGCGAAGGAACGCGGTGCAGACGCCGTGCCGGATCGACTGCTTTTCGTGGAACATCCGCATACCTATACGCTTGGTTCATCTGGACACATGGAGAATGTCCTGCTCTCGCCCGATGAACTGAAAGCGCGAGGCATTTCTATCTACGATGTGAATCGCGGCGGTGATGTGACCTATCATGGACCGGGCCAGCTTGTCGGCTATCCGATTGTGAAATTGCCCGCTGCGCGGCCTATGCTTATCCCGGCTATACCGGGGTGTGGCTGGACACGCCTGAGTCGCCAGCCAAGATCGCCGCAATTGGCGTCAAAGTGACCACGCGCCGCGTAACGCTGCACGGCTTCGCGCTGAACGTCAACACCGATCTCGACTATTTCAAAGGGATCATCCCGTGTGGCATTTCGGATAAACCAGTGACGAGTATGCAGGCCGTGCTCGGTCATCCAGTTGATATAGCAGAAGTGGCGGATCGGGTAGCCAAATCTTTTGGTGATATTTTCGGGGTTACCGTCGTTTCTTAACGATTACCAGAATCCAACACGCGGCGCAATCGTCGTGTGGTAGACAACTGAGCCAGCCATTAAGCCCACAATGGCGACTGTCGTTAGTGGCATGATTGGCAAACGGCGCGGCTGGGGCAGACCTAACTTCACTGCCTGCTCCGTCTTCTCACGCCATTTTGCCTTAGAAACAAGCCCCGCTGATGCGGCGACAGGAATAGCGGCGCAAAACATACACATAGCCAACCTCGATTAACTAACCAAAGTGAACCTTGAGGAAAAGTATAACATGTCAGGTTGCGTGCGTAATATAGCGGTGGATAAGAATAATTAGCCTTATTATGGAAAGTTAACGCATACATGCTGCCAATTTAGATGCCAATTAGCATTAGATCGCAATCACGGTATAATGCTCGCACTTTGTTGATTTAGGAGTTTTTAATGCCAACCCGCCGTGCCGTTTACCCTGGTACGTTTGACCCTGCCCACTATGGACACATCGATATTGCGCAGCGCGCCGCGCGCGTTTTTGACGAAGTGATCGTAGCAGTTTATGACAGGCCCGCGAAGAAATTACTGTTCAGTGTGGATGAACGCGTAGCAATGATTCACAATGCTCTGAACGGTATTACTAACGTAAGGGTTGCAAAATATGGTGGATTGACTGTAGACTATGTACGGCAGGTGGAGGCATTTGCTATCATCCGGGGTTTGCGTGTATTCTCGGATTTCGAGCTTGAGTTCCGCATGGCGCTGGCAAATCGCCGCCTTGCGCCGGAGATCGAAGTCGTGAATTTCATTGCCGATGAGCGCCACTTGCACATAAGCTCTAGCACGGTTCGGGAGATAGCATCGCTCGGTGGTGATGTATCTTCAATGGTGCCCCCGCAGGTTGTGGAGGCACTGGCAGCGAAGTTCAGTGATCCCAGGCGGGAAAGCGCCGGGACCGATTACATGGTCAGCCTTCAGGACTGACAAAGATTAATTTAGGGGGTATTACGCAATGGACATCCAGCATCTGGTTGATAGGCTAGAAGACTTGATCGATGAGGGTCGGCATATCCCGATGACCAAGCTGACGATGGTCGATGAGGAACGCGCGCTGGAGATCATCGACCAGATGCGCATTTCCGTTCCTGAGGAAGTCGAGAAAGCTAATCGGGTCATAAACCAGCGGGATCGGTTGATGGCGCAGGCCAATGAAGAAGCGGCCCGCATCGTGGATCTTGCCCGCGAGAAGAGCGCTGAGGCGATCCGCATGGAAGCGGATAACTATGTGCTGGAAGTGCTCAACGAACTTGAGGGACATCTCCTCAAGACGTTAACTGTAGTGCGCAACGGCATCAATAAGATTCAGCAGGACCGCGAAGCGATGCGGGAACGTGCAGAAGCCGCAGTTCAAGAGGCGAATGCTGAATTTGCGCGCCTACCGTATACCCCGTCTCCCGCCGAGGCAACCGCTGCTCTACCGGCAACAACAACGGTTGAGCCTGTCGAAATAACAGTCGATAGCTCAAACGAAGCTATTATATAAAGCAATTTTGAGACTAATATGCGCCCGACGAATAATCGGGCTGAAATCAAAGCCGCCTCAAGGGCGGCTTTATGATTCTTAGCTTGTGCGCTTGGAAGACTGATAGCGCTTCTAGCCTATCGGCTCTGGACAGGCGCTTTCTCGTTTTCCGTAGCAAGCGGAACGGTCATATGGAAAGTGCTGCCTACGTCGAGCGTGCTTTCCACCCAGATTTTACCGCCGTGGGCCTCTATCAGACCGCGCGTCAGCGTCATGCCAAGTCCGGTACCGGGCTGTTCTTTGGCTCGCGGATTGTCGCTGCGCCAGTAAGGTGTAAACAGCTTCTTCTGGTCTTCCTCACTCATGCCAATGCCCGTATCAGTGACCGCACAGTGGACGACTTCGGGCGCGCCGTTTGGATCCCACTGATTCGGTACATGCTCCGCCATGATCGTGATCGTGCCACTGGGCGGGGTGTATTTGTTCGCATTGCTGACGAAGTTGGTCATGACCTGGATCAGCCGCAGTTCATCGCCCCAGACCAGCGGTAAGGTTTCGGGATAGTTCAGGACAACCTTTTGTTCTTTCTCGTCAATCGCGCGCTGCTGTGGGCGTAACGTCTCGACAATCACGTTCGTGAAACTGACAGGAGCCAATTTGAGCGTCAGGTTGCCCGTTTCCTGTGCAGTGAGATCGCGCAGGTCATCCACAAGCTGCTGCATACGGACCACATTGCGCCGGATAACGGCAATGAAGTTCTGCTGCTGCTCGTTGAGCGCTCCGGTCATACCTCCCAGGAGCACTTCGGCATAGCCTTTGATCGAGGCCATCGGATTCTTGAGTTCGTGGGCGACAAAGCCAACAAATTGGCTGCGGGCTTCATTTGCTTCTTCGAGCCGCAGGAAGAGTTGCGAGTTTGTGATCGCGGTATTGGCGTGTTCTGCGAGACCCTGAATGAACGAGGCAGTTACCACGTTGAACGTCTCGGATTTCTGCGCCTCGAGCAGCAGGATCGCGGTGACCTCCGTACCTGTGACCAGCGGCACAGCCAGTTGACCCTTGCCACCGGGCAGCATTTGCATGTAATCCGGGTCACTGGTGATCTCCATCGCCGTAATCAGGGCCGCTTGCCCGGTGCGGAACACCTTGCCCATGATACCGAGGGTAGTCGGATAGGTTTCCCCCATCTTGAAGATGCTTTCAGGATAGCCAACGCTGCCCGCGACTTCAAGGCTAGGTGGGTCCGCATGAACCAGCACCAACGCCCCGGAATCCGCGCCGGACTCACGAACGGCGTTATCAATGGTCAGGTCCACCACGCGCTGGAAGTCAAGCGTGCGATTCAGTTCCTGGTCGATACGCTGCATATTGTCAAGCTGCTGGACACGCTCAGCCAGCGCTTTGTCGGTCATCTGGAACAAACGCGCATTTTCAATGGCGACGGCAGCCTGTCCCGCGAACGCGGTCAGCAAGTTCACTTCGTCTTCCACGAATGCCGTGCCGTCGCGCTTATTGATTACTTCGAGAACGCCAATCACGCCCGCTCGTGTGGTCAACGGAACCGCCAAAATCGCGCGGGTCGCAAATTGGCGCTTGTCGGGTTTACCCTTATTGACCTCACCGAACCAACGGTTATCTTGCTGTGTATCATTGACAATCACATGACGCCCGGTCTGAACCACGGTTCCGGCAATACCGCTGCCGGACGGGATACGGCTGCCAACAAGTTCCTGCCCGGAGCCGCCCACCGCAAGCTGAAAGATCAGGTCGCCAGAGAGTTCTTCACGCAGCAGCAAACTCCCTGCTTCACCCCGCAAAATCTCGACGGCGGACTCGGTAATAACCTGTAGCAAGGCGTCAAGATTCTCAAATTCGCTTGCCAACCTTGAACTGATGTCATTGAGCGCTTTCATTTGCCGGGCACGTTCTTCCGTCTGGCTAAACAGGCGCGTCTTATAGATGGCCGTTGCCGCGAGGTCGGCAATATTCCAGAAGATACGCATCTGATCATCGCTGTAAGTGACGGATGAATCTGTCGTGGAGATGGCAAGACAACCAAGCGCCGAACCGAGTCCAGCATTGAGCGGCACACCCATCCACGCCCGAAGATTGCTATTTTCGACGTGCAAACGTGAATCGCGGCGATTCATTTCCTGGACATAGTTGTCAGTTTTGAGTGGTTGACCAGTTCGCACCACTTCGCTCATCAGATCGCGACCTAAACGCCAGCGATAGCCTTCACGGTCAGGCAGCCGTTCGCCTTCTTCCTGATAGAAGGCATAATAAAGATCTTCCTGCTGTTCATCCCGCAGCGCCACATAGAAATTTGGCGCATTGATAACTTTATCTGACTGCGTATAGATAAATTCGAGCAGCGTGTCAAACTCCATCACGATATTGAGCGCCGCGCTGACCTGGGCCAAAACCCTCAATTCGCTCGTGGTTCGCTGCGCCTCGATGACCATCTGCGCGCGTTCAACAGCCGTTGCCGTTTGTTCCGCCAGAGCCTGTATGAAGCGCAGGTCTTCATACTGATAACCTGATCCGTCCTGCCGTGGACCTAACGCCATAAACCCGTTGAGGCGAGCCAAACTACGGAGGCGAACAATCACCGGTGTGTTGAGCACCGCTAAACGCGCACGTTCCGCGACCAGTTCCGGCATCAACATTTGCCGGGTCTCGATATAGATGATTGGCTGCCCTTTTTCCAGAACCTGCACCAGCGGACTATCAGAAGAGAAGTGAATGTCCGTCTGGGCCAGACCTGCCGCCGGGTCCGCATAGGCCAGATATTCACCGGTGGCTAAATTGCGCAGGAAGATGAACAAATATTTAGGCGCAGCCGTGTCGTCGAGTTGCAGTTTGAGCCGCGCAATCGTATCGTTGAGTTCAACGCTTTGCGTCAGACTGCGGGCAAACTGTTCAAGGCGAGATTCATAAGCGCGCCGCTGCTTGAAAAATGAGGTATCGACCAGCCGTTCCAGACGCAGGCGGGCTGGCGTGAACACAACCGCGATGATAAATAACGTCACCGCGATAATGATCGGATTGGTCGCCTGGATGACGCCGTTGGTGAGCACAAACGCCGCGCTCGTGACCAGCAGGTAGCCTAACACGAGCATGATGCCAAGTGCCGAGTAGATCATTCCTTCGCTGATGACCGCATCCGCGTCGAGAAAGCGGTACTGCAATATGGAATAGCTGAGCGCAAACGGGAAGATCACGAATGGCGGCAGAACATAAACCGATGAGAAAGTGATAGCACTGAGGTTAACCCCCGACTGCTGCCCAATGCGCTCGATAAGGATGGTCAATAGCCACAGTAACGCCGGGGCGCAGGTAAGCGCTGCACCCACCAACGCAATAGCAGCCTGATCGCGCAGGACGGGTGAAGATGAGCGTTGGTGGCGCATCAGGAGGCTGGCGACGAAGGTAAGCATGGCAAAAACGGCGAACCCCATCGCCACCAGTTGTAAGGTGTCGTAGGATCGCGCATCACTTTGCTGGTAAATGATGATGCACGCAGCCGCGCCAATGACAGTCAGCACCCGGCTAGAAGACAAATTGCCAGCGACCAGTACAATCCCGTTTGGAATGTCGAGACAATCTCAAAACGTCCAACGATTGCATAGGCGGCTATTCCACAGATCACGACCAACCAGCGAACCATTGGCTGGCGACGGCGCACCAGCCATAGCAGCGTGCCTAATATCAAAAGGACAATCGCGCACACGAACCCGACGCCGAATTGGAAAAGAAAATCTGACAACGGAACGCGTTGCAAAATAACGCTGTAATTGCAGCGCACGCCTTCCGAAGTCACCAATTCGACACGAGATTGCGGACAACCCATCGTCAGCGATCCGGCGGTTGCGAGCCGAAACACCTTGACGGGGACGCTCATCCCGGTGGGGATAGTCGCCAGAAGCTGGTTTAACTTGGGGCCGGGATCAGTCTGACCTTCAAAGCTCATGTTATTGACGGCAAGAATCTGGTCGTAAGGCCGTAATCCGGCTTCCAGACCGGGCCAGGTGCCGGATTGCAGCGGGCTTGTGCCGTTGACGACAAGCGTGCGCGATGTCATCACGCCCAGGAAAGGCTGATTGTACCAACCAATTGCCAGCCACAAGTCTGGCAACTTTGCCGGGTTTCTTGATCTCCATCGTGGTTCGTGCCGCAACGCTCATGTTGGTCCCCGCTGTTATGCTCAGCCGTAATTCCCCAAATTCTAGCATACTACAACTTTAAGGGACAGCGGCTTAAAACCGTGTAGCGCTTTGGTACTTAATTGTGAAACTCTAACCAGGAAGTGGATTAGTTTCTATTTCTATGGAAAATAGTGGCATGTTGTCAGACGATTTCCCACCAGTTCTCATATGCAAAACTATATTTTAGTATTACGCAGGCGACCAGGATATTTACGGCTGTGGATTGCTCAGGCAGTCAGTTTACTTGGAGATTGGTTCACCACAATTGCGCTCTCCGTATTGGTCGCCCGCTATAGTGGCGGCTCAGGTCTGGCGGTTAGTTTACTGCTGCTGGCAAGATTTACCCCGCCCCTGCTTGTCGGACCGATGGCCGGGGTCTTTGTGGATCGCTTGAATCGCAAAGCATTGCTCATCCTGAGTGATGCCGTGCGCGTTGTCGTGGTCCTGGGCTTTCTCTTTGCAAATGGGCCAGATCGTCTCTGGCTAATCTATGTGCTGTCCATTATTCAATTCAGCTTCTCAGCGTTATTCGAGCCGTGCCGCTCGGCATTGATCCCGTCGCTGGTTGAGCCGGACGAACTCGTCATCGCCAATACACTCGGCAGCGTAACATGGTCGGTGATGCTGGCATTGGGCGCAGTCGTCGGTGGCGCAGTGACGGCCCTGGTTGGCGCACCCACCGCGCTGCTGATAGATGCCTCGACCTTCGCCATTTCAGCCTTGCTGATTGCTTCGATTCACGTGCCTGCGCGTCGCGTTGCGGCAACCGAGTATCAGGCATTGGGTGGCTTACCCGGCCTGATCGAGGGATTACGCTACCTTCGCGCCCGACCCGCCGCCGCCGCAACCTTGCTGGTCAAGTTGGGAGGCAACATTGGTAACGCCGACCTCTTGATGGTAATTTACGCAACACAGTTGTTTGTGGTTGGTCAAAACGGGACTGGCTCACTCGGTATCCTGTATTCGACGTTCGGCATCGGAGCAATTCTTGGG
>WNFN01000005.1_pt1 | contig 14437 bp, 16 predicted proteins | sample 5400161 | NCBI WGS metagenome assembly WNFN01 (sample SAMN13153353, study PRJNA577476) | soil metagenome | isolation source: 80 cm saprolite on Douglas fir-dominated hillslope | place: USA:California | collected 2013-09-17
GTAGCTCTCCGTTGGTCTCTAAACTCATCAACACGCACGTCGAAAGGACGCGGCTTCCTCGCCCACAGGATTTAACGGCGCCGGCCTGCGCCTTGAATAAAGCGTTTACTGTCAGAAATGACAGTTCAGACAAGAGCTGAATACCTGTTAGGTTCGACGCGGCGAGCACTAACTACTCGAGAGGAGCCACGATGGGTGCCAGGATCTCCAAAACATTCGAGATTTCTACTTTCTTATCATGGTCCCTAGCCTTAATCCCATTGCTCACATGCAGCAGGCCCGGAAGCGGTTCAGAAGCGCGCGTTGAACGGCGCACATCTAGTCCCCCGAAAACGCAAAATCAGATGCTAACGGAATCAGGACCTCAGACGCCAGATGATGCTCAGGTGAAAGCGGTTCTCGACAAGATGGCTGCGGCCGGCATCACTCGGCCAACTACTGTGGCAGACGTGCGAAAGGCTTATCTCTTCTACCCGAAGCTCTCGGGAACTCCGGAGCACGTTTTTCACATTGATGATCGGCAGATCCCTGGGCCGGCGGGCAATGTCACAGTCCGCATTTACACTCCTAATCCAACGAGAGGCTTGCCCATCCTGGTTTTCTTTCATGGTGGGGGTTTTGTGGCGGGCAACCTGGACACGCACGATAATCCTCTGCGTTCAGTGACAAACCGATGCGAATGCATCGTCGTTTCTGTCGATTATCGACTTGCACCGGAAAACAAATACCCCGCAGCTCCAGAGGATGCTTATTCGGCAACCAAGTGGGTGGCGGAGCACGCCGGCGATATTGGCGGGGATCCACGTCGAATTGCTGTGGGAGGAGACGGCGCAGGCGGTAACCTGGCCGCCGTAGTTACGCTAATGGCCCGAGAGCGCGGTACACCCAGTCTGGTCTTTCAAATACTGATCTATCCGATGCTTGACGCTTCCACCATGAGGCCGAGTTGGTTCACAGAATCCGACGCTCCGACTGTGACGAGGGAATCTAAACATAAATTGCTTAGCACATATCTCCCAATTGCCGCGAATCTGGGAGACTCCTTTATCTCTCCGATCCGTGCTCAAAATTTCAAAAATTTGCCGCCCGCCTTATTGATGACCTACGGGGGTCATGATCCGATGCGGATTGAGGGTGAAGAGTATATTCGTCGTTTGAAGGAGGACGGAGTTGTAGCAAAGGTTTCTCTTTATCCACAGGCGATCCACGGTTTCTTTTTGATGGCTGGAGAACTGGACGCTGGGAAAAAGTGTATTGATGAAGTGGCGACGACCCTGCAATCGCCGCTATCATTGCCTGACCAGCCGCACCACGCCACAGTTTATTATGGGTGAGGTAATCAACGCTGGTCGAGCTTTGGACTGTCTCGCCTAGCACAACTCAGTAGCGAATGCCCCACAAGACTATGAGCATTTGTGTGGTGATATTCTTGGTGGGTGCGAAGTGATAGCGCGATTCTACATACATCCTGTACGGAGCTTCACCCACTCTGAATGTGAGACCGACGCCTCCGTTCACACCCAGAGCGCTCGCGTTCGAGTGTACCTCTGTTAAATCGCTAACTATGAGTCCTGATGAGCAGTCATATCCCCAGTACACCCAGGCCGGAATGCAACCGATGGTCGTGCCATCCGGAACAGGCCGCGAGAGGCTGGCGGTCCGGTAATACCAGCCGCCACCGCCAATGAAGTAGGTGCCAAGCGTTCTGCCGCGCAACTCCAGTTTGTATCCGCCCGTAAGAGCAAAGAGATTACCGTGCCCACTGACCTTGTTGGTATGTAGTGCGATTTGGATAGGTCGCAGGGTTTGGTTTGTCGGATACAGCGAATTCCACATAAAGTCCCCTACAAGCGCATGTCGCCGAGTAAAGTTATAGCCCGCGCCAGCGGTCAATCCCAAACCCCAACTGACGTGCTGGGCGATCGGACTCAAAGGGGCGTTCAAAGGCATACCGAGACTCGTGGTGGCGCGCGGGTTATCGTTCCCAGTTTCTTTTCGAACCTCTTCACGAAGGTACCAAGGGACTTCGGTTTCTTCTTGGGCCAACATGCTGCAGGGAATGGCTAACAGATGGGCCCAGAATAGAATTGTCATGGCACGCTTCATGATGTCCTCTAAGAGGAAGACTACTTACACCGGAAACTGGCTGTCTCAGCGGACGCGCTGAGCGCCAGAAACCCCTCGGACCGTGCAACTTCACTCTAATTCTTACGTCAAAACGCAGGCTAGTTTGGAAAGCGAGTGCCATGAAACTGTCAAAAATAACAGAGCGCTTAGAGGCGGGAACTGCAAAGGCGCTGAGGTCGCTTAAGTAAGACTAGGTGTCACTTGTAAGGTTATATTGCCCCTGCTCTTAGCGCGAGCAATGACCTCTCGCTTGAGTGAGTCTATGTAGGCGTCGACGTCCTTGGGCGGTGGACACCATTCATGCGATTTCGTTGGCCTGAGTGGAAATGCAACGACCTGGTCAGTAGCAAACGAATCGGCGAGTACGCCGTTCTTGTCGTGGAAAGACTATATTTGTGGAGCACCCCCCGAATTGCATCAAGTACCGAAGTGCAAAACACCCCTGAACGCCGAATCCGCCGAACCGTCGGGTGTTCAGCCCTCCGGCGGCGCTAAGTAATATCCTGGCCGTGCGCGTACTTTCAGATCCTTGCGTTTTACGTTCACTCTAATTTTGTGGTATCCCGTCTCCTTTGTGCCCTTGGGCTCGTAGGTCAACGAATACTGTGAGTGCAGTTCCGCGGCAATATCGTCCACAGCTTTCTCCATCGACCTGGGTCCAAATGTGGCGATGTGTCGGCCCCCGGTTCCCGCCGCGGCCGTCTGAAGAGCGTGACCGGTAATTTGGTCTTTGATATTTTTCAGTGCCCACAGGTTGAAATTCATCAGGTTCCCGTACCCGTAGCGAATGTCTTCCGTTGGCTGTATTTGCACCGTTCCGGGCATCCCAGGCTGTGGAAATATCCCTTCCGGTGTTATCTGATGCCTAACGTCTTTCGCGGATGCCTTCAACTCCGCCAGGGTTGTTGGAATCCCCACGGAATAAATCGCTATGTTGTAAAGCTGCGCTCGCCGCACGACCGCATCTAGCCGCGTATCGCTTCCAACGTCGGTCGCTTCCGACATAATCACTATGACGAGTCGGCGTTCTGGCAGGTCAGCCGCCGACTGCCGTTGTAGATGCCTGCTCAACATGTCCACTCCTGTAGCCATCGCATCAAACAGCTTCGAGCGCTCCGTACCGCAGTTTAATTGCCTTATCGTGTTCTGAATCACCTCGTGATCGGTCGTGAAGTCTGCCAGACTGTCCACCGAGTCACTGAAGCCCAGAGCTGCTGCTTCGTCATTGGGGCCCATCAAAGCATCCGCGAAAAGGACGCCGGTCTTGCGCATATCTGACAGAAGAGGTTTAATTCGCGAACTGGTCTCCACCAAAAGGACCATCGATAGTGAGGTGTGCCCAAAATCAAGATCCGCTATTTTCTGTGGCACCCCGTTGTCGGTAACTTGGAAATCTTTAGCGTCCAGATTGGAGACGAATTCGTCTTTTGCGTTCGTGACTGTCGCGGGCACGTTCACCAGCAGCACGCGGCTTCGGATTTTGCCCTCTTGTGACTGTGGTACCATCGTCACCGGGTCGTATATGGCGGGAGCGGTAGGCGCCTGACCTAGCATAGGCATGGTCACGGTCAATATCGCAATGCAGGCCAAAATCGAAGAAACGCTATGTGCTTTCATGGCCCACGCCCCTCGACCGGTGGAGACTCTGGGGCGGCGTTCTTGGTCCAATTAAGTCTCCACCATTTGCTATAGAGTCAGAACTGGCAGTTCTGACAGCACGTCGGAAGCATTATCCGCGCAGATGCCTTGCCAATGGAGCAGTTGGCTTGCGCAGGCCTTCGACGATTATGGGAAGAAAAATGGTAGGCGTTCGCAGCGACAAATCTACCAAAGATCAAGTCAGTACTAAAGACTGTTTAGGATTTTATGCGCTTGCCCCAAGTTTTTGGCATCGCCGTACCGTACGCGTAGGATTGGACATCGGGATTCGCGCGCGGATTCTCGCGCCAAAGGCCACTGTCCGAACGGAAACACCACACAATTCGAGGGCTTTGGTGGAATCGCTCAACGCGCGGTAGCTTCCCTCATGCTTTTTTCAGGAACATCAGTCTGCTCGTCATCCCATTCCAGTCAACCGAAATCGTTTCTCCCGTCGTCACCTGATCCGTGGCCAGCAGGCTCGCTAGCGGATAAACCAGATGCCGCTCAATCGTTCGCTTCAAATGCCGTGCTCCATATTTTAGGTCCGTCCCTTCGCGTAGCAAGAAATCCTTTGCGGCTCGCGTTGCTCGAAACACGAAGTGTCCCCTGGGCGTCTCCAATAGGCGCTGCTGCACCAATGTAAGTTCGATCTCCAAGATTCGTTCCAACTGCTCCCGGCGTAGGGGCCGGAAAACTACTGTCTTGTCGATTCGGTTCATAAACTCCGGAGCGAACTTCCGTTTCGCCGCCTCCGACGCCATACGTTCAACCTTCTCATCCAGCCGCGGTTTCTCTCCTAGTGTCATCGCTGCTGCAAAGCCCATTCCGCCCGTCATCAGCTCGGTGATCTCGCTGCCGCCCAGGTTCGAGGTCATAAAAATCATTGCCTGCGATAGGTCAACTCGCCGATTATCGCCCAGCGTCAAGGTTGCCTTATCCAACATCCCCAGTAGCAATTGCCAGAGTGCCTCACTCGCCTTTTCGATTTCATCGAACAACAGGAAGCTGATCTTCAAGGTCTCGGTGTGATATTGCGCCAGGGCTTCCTGGGTGATCACAGGACGCGTTTCCCGGTGCCCCAAATAACCGGGCGGTGAACCGATCAGCTTCGCGATTTCGTGCGAGTGTTGGAATTCGGCGCAGTCAACCTTGATCACTCCTCGCGGATCGCCGAAGAGCACCTCCGCCGCAACTTCGACAATCCTCGTCTTCCCCGTACCCGTCGGCCCAAGAAATAACAAATTACCCACAGGACGGCCAGGGGATTGTAGGCCGGCTCGAAACACTCGGTAGAGGTCCACGACTGCCTGTACTGCTTCGTCCTGCCCAACAATTTTCTCGCGCAGTCGCACCTCGAATTCCCGGGACTCCGCTCCCTGGACGGTGGGATCTAGCCGTACTGCCTGTGCTCCCAAGACCTGCCCCCAATAGATCTAAGCTGTCACAGTTGCGCCGAGTGATGTTCGTTGCTCCGGCGTGTCTGCGGGTGATCATCCGTAATCAGCTCTTGCAATTGCACATGATTCATATCCCCACGGTGCCGGACAATCACATCGCCACATATTCTGAGCCCTTACGAATGCTTGTCGTTGCTCCGGGGCAATCAAAGATGCTCCAGCCGCGTGATTGGGCCAAGCCTTCCATCGACGAGACTGAATACCACGAAGGTGGCATGTTCCGGAGGATCTGGCAGGTCCGGGCACCCGACAAGCTTGGTTGCGTTCCAGCAACGAAAATCACCTCGGTCCAGTTCATGATTGCGCAAAATGCGGCGTTAGCAGTGTTGTCAGGCGCCGCGAATGCCGATAGCATAGGGTTCTTTTATAGGCCTAATGTCTAGGTTCTCTGGAGAAGTGATGCCAAGTAAAAGCCTTGCGTGGAGAATGGTTTGTCTTCTAGGTTTTGCCAGTACCATTTGTCTGTCTGTACGAGGGCAGGTTTGGGATTTCTTGGGTGATGCGCAGATTGACGGCACTCGGGATCATGACCGGATCCAGGTCACGCGTCGCGATGGTGTCTTTCACACTATTCAGCTGCGGGTGAGTGGTGATCCCATTTTCCTCGACCGTGTCGTTGTCCACTTCGGAGATGGAACGTCGGAGGAACTGGCCGTTGGAGACCGTATCTGGCCAGGAGGAAGAAACCGCGTCATGGGCCTCGCCGGCAAACCTCATACAGTCGAAAGCGTCGAGCTTTGGTATTACAGGGAGCCTTGGGACCACAGCCCCAGGGTGATTCTGTACGGTTCGTGACGACACCGCGTGGGGTGTTCCGTGTGAACGCGCAAGCCGGAAAAAGCTGCCCAGCAGGAAGAGAGACGGTTTCTGGCACGATCATTGCACCTAAAGTTGTAGCCCAAACCATTCCGATGATTTCGCCGAACCCGGCATGGTTTCACTGCGTCCGAGCAGCGCGCTAAGAGTGAACCATAGCGTACCGCGAACCGCCGGGGATCCGTCAATTCGTGGACTGCACGGGAACGCGCTTGATCAGCACAGCTGTCAGATCATCCTGCTGCGGCGTCCCTCGGGAGAAGCTAACGACCGCCTCATAAAGCTCGGCGATGATGATTTCTGGATCGCGATCACTGAACCTTCGAAGGACTTCGGCAAGACGATCGGTTCCGAATGGCTCCTGCCTAGGATTCTCCCATTCGAAAAAGCCGTCAGTGATGAGGAGCACCATATCTCCGCGTTCCATCGCGAGCTTGGTGGGAACAGCGCCTTCCATTTCCGGCAGGATTCCCAAAGGCAAAACTTGCGCATGCATGTATCGCAGAGACTTGTCTCGGGCAGAGTAAATGAAAAGCGGACCATGACCGGCGGAGAGCAACTCCACCTGGTCGCTACCTTCTCGGAACACCGCCGCGACAAAGGTCGCAAAGCGTTCGGGCGTCAGGTCTTCCGAAAAAGACTGGTTGATATTTCTAAAGATCGTGGCCAAATTATCGCGTTCATTAAAGCTGGCACGCGAATAGGTACGGCACACAGATGCGAGTATTGCAGGGCCAATGCCGTGTCCGGTTACATCGGCCAAGAACACTGCCCACCGGCCGTCGGACAATCTCTTCCAATCGTAAAAATCCCCGCCAGTATCATCCGCCGATTGGCTCCAGCCTGCCACCGCAAACCCCGGATTTGCGGCCGGAGCTTTGGTAAAAGCGACTGCTGAATGGATCGGGCGATCTGGAGCTCGTGCTCCACTTGCTTCAGCTGATGCTGTGTGTCAGCTTCACGCAGCGCCGCCTCTACGTAGCTACGAATTTGGGAAGCAACTATAGCAGCGAGAATTCCCGTGGCCGCAAGAAGCAAAGCAAAGTACGGAACGGCACTCTCGGTCACGGTAAATCCGTCCTTTGGGTTGAATCGCCATCCCAGAAAAAAAGCAGCTGTCAGATATCCGAATGCTGAAGTAAATCCAGAGAAGCAGCAGAGCCTCGGACTCAGCCGCAAAACAGACAGCAGGATGAGCGGGAAGTACGCCAACACCCAGGGTGTGGCCAAGGGCCTATAATCCACGTGCAGCTGCGTGCTTGATAAAAACGCTACTCCCGAAGCGGGGAAAAGGGATTCGAGCGTCAGAGTCCAGTACCATGCGAACTGCGAGACCTCTTTGCCCGATTGCAGGGCCCAGTTTACTGCCCACAAAAGCCCCAGTTCAAATGCGATTAGGATCGCTGCCGTGATGAGCCCCCAACGGCTCATCGCCGAACCCAATGCAAAGATCCGAACAGCGGCGAGAAGTACGAAGAACAGCACGAACAGAACTATTCCCAGAATGCGTTTCTTCTCGCTCTTGAGCAGCGCCTGTCGGAACGTGGGAGAATCTTCACTGATTTGTTGAAAGAAGCCCGTCATCTCAGCCAAGCATCTTCGGGCAGACCTCTCGTGCAGCGCCGAGATCGCTCGTGTTCAACCGGCCTTCCGGCACAAACTAGATATTCTTCGCGCCAGCGGCGGCTGCCGTGAGCTTAGCGGGTGCCGACTTTGCCTCACAGAGGGTGTTCTCGCCGGTTGCCTTCTCTGTGCTTTTCTCGATCTCGAGCGAACCTTTAAACCACGCTCCACTCTCGATAAAAACCTGCCGCGTTCTCAAGTCTCCGGTCACCGACGCCTCGTTCCCGATTTCGATCCGGCCTTTTGCGCACACGTTTCCCTTCACGTTTCCCCTTACCAGCACGTCTCCCGCGGTGATACTGGCGCTAAGTCTTGCCGCCGGTCCAATGGTCAGTTGTCCCTCGCTGAGGCGGACGACACCTTCGACGGAGCCATCAATAAGAAGATCCTCGGCGCCGGAGATTTCTCCCTTCACTAGCAAGCTCGGGCCAAGCCACGAACTATTTGCTTGCAAGTTTCTGAGTTCCGGCTTCGCACTCCCCAGCCTGTTCGGATTCTTGATACCCCACATCTGGAGCCTTCCTACGCTCAGGCGCCATAGCCAAGAAACAAAGAGGTTCGCTCTTGGCCACCAGCTACGAAATCCAGACTGCGGCGAGAACATCAGTTCGCCCTTCTTAGATCATCTTTTCTGTCCTTGGCATCCCGGCTCCGCCACAACAGAAGAGCAGATCCTCTAGCGCCTCCCTACTGTCAAAACCGACAGATAGCAACATCGGCCGCTGGAAATTAGAAAGCGAACAAGCATTCAATCCAGGCTTCCACAAAGGCGGTTATGTTTCGAAAACCTGTGGGTGGGCTCGCCGTATTTCTTCCTTTAACCTCCTGCTGATGAACCGTTCGCCCTGAAAGACGGCTTCCACAGCCTCAATTAGTTCGCTTACAGCGTCCAGCTTGAGGACGTAACCGTTCGCGCCAGTATTAAGAGCTTCTTCAACAACTTCCAGTGAGTCAAAACCACTCAAGAAGAGAATCTTTGAGTAGGAGGCAATTTGGCCGATTTGTCGAGCGGCTTCGATGCCATTGAGCTTGGGAAGGCCGATGTCCAGCAGAATCAGCTCTGGCCTAAGGTCACCGGCTTTTTCAACCGCTTCCACGCCATCGGAAACTTCGCAAACAATGCTCCATTCGGACTTCCTCGGCGCAATCAACCAAGAGACGAGGCGACGCCAGGGCTCAAAATCGTCAGCAACTAAGATGCGGATATTCACGCCGTTGCTCCAGGTCAGCCACGATAACGCGGAGCTTTATCATGGGACCCTATGGAAGCACGATTTAAATGCCACATATTGAAAGCCCACAGTTGGAACAATCCCCTCTAAGAGCAGGTAGCCTTATAATGCAAAAGATTTAAGAATGGCCACGAGCAGATTAGCGGGACTGATGGGACTAGTCCTCGTAAATTCCCCTATCCAGCCCGTGAACTAGACGGTCAATCGAAGCCCCGAATACAGCACACACACGCAGTAGGGTCGAGACGGTGATCGGCCGGCCGGCCTCGATTTGTTGCCAATGGCGTGCGGAAAAACCATAGGAAATCATATCTTCCTGAGAAAGGCCTCGCTTCTCTCTCAACTTGCGGATTCGTTTCCCTAATCGAAGGAAGAATCTCATTTGATTCAAAACAGTCCGCATTCAGCTTGTCCTCGGCCCCTATTGCGATGCGCGCTGTCGCTCTGCGGGCGCGCTTTGCGCACACGTCTCAAAATACGGTCAATAGGAGGCGAAGTCATTGCTCGAAAGCAGCTATCTTCTACTTCTCTGGCTGGCAAAGACCCTGTTCGTTTGACTGGTTGAACCTTTAACGAACTACAACAAAGAGGCGAATGCGCGAATTCTGTACCTAAAGACAGAAGTCTTCGTGATACCGCTGACTTGAGATCTGCGGAAAAACTCTCACAACAGCTTTAATGTGTGGGGGAGTAGTAGCCTGTTTTTGAGTATACGCTTAGCGGAGGAAGTCCCCTAGGTGCGCGCATCTTGATCTTAATTTTTCTCCATCGTCCATCGTGGGCTTTTTTGCTCGACCGGTATCCCAAGACGTATTGATTTCTAAGCTCCAAACTGATCTTTGTTGCGATGTCGTGCAATTCGTTGAGGTTTTCAACGGCGAACACGCGTCCGCCCGTCATCTCCGTGATTTCGCTTAAAAGGGATGGACCGTTGAGCTCTTCGATGGTACGACTGCGATTTCTGAGAGGATCGAAGATGCCGATGGCATAGAGCTGGGTATCGGCTTCTTTCACTAGCCGCTTGATATCGCTTTCTTGGTAGCGACTATGGTTATCACCGCCGTCGGACAAGATGAGCAAGGCACGTTTGGGGTGGCGTGCACTCCTCATTTGGCTGAGACCTAGATAAATAGAATCAAGCAAAGCCGTTCGACCCTTGGGGACGGTGAGCAGCAGGCGGCTTTGCAGGTCTTCAACACTGTTGGTAAACGGACTCGTCAGCTCGGCACGCTCATTGAAGCTAACGAGAAAAAACTCGTCCTCTGGATTAGCCGTCTTAAGAAACTCGACGGCAGCCTCACGGGCCTTGCCAAACTTGTCGCTCATGCTACCGCTGCAGTCAAAGATCACTCCGATTGAAATGGGAACGTCCTCGGAGGAGAAGGTGATGATTTCCTGTTCGACTTTGTCCTCGAAGACGCGGAAATTGTCTGGATCAAGGCCCATAATCAGACGATTGTAAGGATCGGTGACAACCACATTGAGAAGAGTCAATTCTACATCTACATGCAACACTTGGGAGGGCTTGATGAGGGTGCCTGGAACAAGTTTATTGACATCTTGGGAGCTGGGCCCAGCGTCTTGTTGAGCGGGAGTTAGTGCAGAGGACTGGGCTGCGGCCAGCCACGATGAATAAAGCAAGGCCAAAGTGAGGAAAAGGATCAAAGTAGAAAAGATAAATGATAAAGGCTTGGGTGCCACCTCGTGTTTCATTGCTTCCTCATCATCAATCTGGGCTTTCGGAGCTCCTGCGGGCTTACCCAGGATCGAGACTGACCCCCGTCAACCAAGCTATTCTCACGAGGCATCTATTGGAAACTGTCACAACAGACAGGTCGAAGGCTGGCCCATGGGGGCTCTCCTTATGAGAACAGAAGCTAGGTTGCAAAGCGGATCTTTGGCAGCGACACACGGATCTGGGCATAGGCAACAACGCGAATAACTCTCGTCTCGTTTCTCGCCGGCGCCTTGCACTCGGGAAGAGGAGGAATCCATGAATTTGGTCATCATGGTCGAAGGCGCGTGGTGTTGCCGATATTTCCGACTACACCCACCATTCATTGGACGACGCTGCGCAGCAATCGCAACCGATGTGCTAAGGTATCCCGGCGATGGCTTTGTTCTGCAGAACACGAACTACTACACGCCGATTCTCAGCCTGCCCTTTCTCAGTCTTGTCGTCGCCGACTTGGTGAGTCTCTCCCATCGCACCTGGTGCCAGCATTCTCGTAAGAGGAATGTGTCCCTGCTGAACTAGGATATTGGTAACTGCGTCAGCGCGGTCTTCACTGAGCTGTTGATTTAGTTCCGTGCTCCCGACGGTTGAGGCGAAGCCTTTCACTTCGATCATATAGCCGTTGATAGGCTTGGCTTTGTCGGCCAAGGCCAGCAGTTGGGGCGTGTACTTTGGATCTACCTTGGTTTTACCGCTGGCGAAATATACAGTGACCTCCTCAAAGATGTAGTAGTCGTCGAGCTGGCCGAAGCGAGCAATGGCGGCCTCAACGGCGGCTCTATTCGCGGCAATCTTGGCCTCGTGCTCGGTCAGCTTTGCTTGCTGTTGCTGCAAAGCTTCGTTTTGCGCTTTCAGCGCAGCGTTTTGTTTTTCCAGCTCCTCTTCGTTCTGCTGCACTTGTACCTTTGTTTCGTGCAGGCCGGCTTCAATCTTCTCAGCGTCTTGCAGATCATTACCTTTGAAGGAGACGGAAGTAGCTACCAGTTGTTTCTGATCGTTGTAGGTTCCTTCGGCTTTAACCTTGAGCCCCGGGATAAGCGCCGCCATGGACATTTGCTTCCTCCGCGCCTGGAACATTCCCTGCACCTGTCCTACCTGAGTGCTATCCGTCAGCAAGACGTTAACGTCCGTAGAATCTTCAGCCTTTAGAACCATCATCTCCCCGTTTCGTCCTTTGATGACACCCTGAACCTTTACGGACTGCGCAGCAGACACGGTGGTCAGCAACGCGAAGCCCATGAGCGACACTGCCACAACGTTTATCCTTCTTAAGGAATTAAAGTGAGCCATAACGTTGTCTCCTCTCATTCGGCTGCTAGAAAATATCCGTGACGCCCCGAGGACGCAAAAGCACGAAGAAGACTCCTCTCTATTTGGCTTCCTCCATAACCGGGGTCCAAGATCCGTCCGGGTTAAAGCGCTCCATTTTCGTGAATTCGTTGAGGGTGCCCGGTCCGAAGTCCCTCTCGTACACGACACCATCCTCGCTGACTATGAAGGTCTTCAGGCCCGTTTCACCGTATTCGGCAGGTGCCGCTACGAGGGCGAAGCCGCCAATCATCACGCCTTTCACTACGTAGTCCATTTGGCCAAGAGGGGCCGCCGGCCCCTGTCCTTTCAGAATCTTGAAGAAGTATCCATGGTATGGTTCTGCTCCGGGAGAGTATCCCTGTTCGATCACCCGGGCGATCTTTTCGCCAATTGGTCCGCCCCAACTGCCGTCCGGGTTTTGCCAGGCCAGGCCATCCTGTTTGCCGGGATTGCTTATAATGCGCTGGGCGTATTGATTGACGTCGAAACCTTCGCGTGGCTGGAGCGCATACTCGTGCTGTGCTTCTACATAGCCTCGGCAGATATCGATTGCGTCCAGTTCGTCGGCACCGATGCGGCGTTGGAGTAGCTCCTGGCGACCGGCCTTTGCATTGAAGTACCACCTACCTCCCAACTTCACTAACGGTACCGGGAAGGGCCAATCTTCGTCGCCCACGAGAAGGAATGCTCGGCTTCCCTTCTTTGGATCCATGGACACGCTTTTCTTTTTGCGGGCCTCTGCAGCGAAGTCGGAAGCACGCTGACGGTCCTGCGGGTATTCACCAGAGAGAACGATATCGTCATCATCGGGTCCGAAAATCTCTTCCAAAGCGTGCACGTCAAACTTCTCAGCTGCGTCGACAAGTTCATCAGCAGCCTGTTGGGGAGTGTTGAACATCTTTGCGTTCACGCCAGCGGATACGGCCGTGGCTTTAGCGGCGGACTGTTGCCTGGCGACGATCGCGTGTGCGGACAAAAAGAGGAACAGGCCCGGGATTGCTACTGCCGCGGGGAGGATCTTGAGACTTAGCTTTCCACGCACTCGTTTCATTTCGTGCTCCCAACTATTCTTCACAATGAACGCCGCTTACCTCCGCCGGCCACCGCCGCCACGTCCACCGCCGCTGCGGAAGCCTCCACTTCGGGATCCCATGCTGGAGGCACCGCGGCTGCCGTTCGCGCGCGCGCTGGATCCGTTGTATCCCCGAGAACCCCTGGAACCTCCTCCGAATGCATCTCGGTTGCCTGCGCCGCCCCGCGTGAGGTCCCGGCCTCCAATGCTATCTGGCCCCCCTCCGCTGAGCCTGTTACCTGCGCCCAGTCCTCCGCCAGCGCGGTTGCCTAGCCGTCCGTCGCCGGCCCGATTGCTTGCCAGATTGCCGCCTTGACGGCCAAGCTGTTGCCTGGCACCAGCCTGACGGTTAGCAAGCGAGTCGCCTCGCGCTGCGCCGCCAAACCTGTCTGCGGTCGCACGGTCGCGATATGGCGCACCGCCGCGATGTTGCGGATTGTGCCTCCAACTGGAGTCTCCACGGCCTGCTCCAATGCCACCGCGACCGGGGTGTTGCGATGGGCGGTTTCCACCCCCAATATTGTTGCGGTTGCCGCCGATGTTCGAGTTACGGTTGAAATTGTTGTTGTTATTGATGTTTATGTTGTTGTTGCCCCAGCCGCAGCCCCAGCCCCAACCGCCGCTCCAAAATACCCCCATCATCATTCCAACGCCGAACGAAATCGCCAACCCGGCGGCGTAGTATCCTGCCGGGGGATAGTAAATCGGCGGGTAGGGGTAAAGGGGTGCACCCCAAACCACCAGGGGGTCATACGAAGGTACATAAACGACCTGAGGATGCGATTGTTCAATAACGATCACACTCTTGTTCTCGATGACTTTCGTTTCCACCCTTTGTTGTTCCCCCGACTTTAGGTTGCCGTTATCCTGGGCCTTTTTTCGCATGCGCTGCGCGGCATCCATCACATCGCCTTGCTGGGCCAGAAACGCGTTGCCCAGGTCAGTCGTCCACTGAATATCGTCTGCCAGACGCTTAACCACATCAGGCAGGCCAGCCAACGCTTGAATGCTCGGGTCCCACGGCTGTTTCGCGACTGCATCGGCTAACGCTTGATCTTTCAGCCCTGGATTCTTCAAAAGCCATTGCTGAAGCTGAATGAGTTCCAGCGGATACGTGGACGCCGCCAACGTTTGTGCCAGCAATGGGTCTGGATACAGGGCAATGGGAGCCGCTAGGAAGTCCAGTTGATGGGGGGGGATCTTTGGAGCTTGGGCGCTGGACTGCGAAGGCAGTGGGGATAGCGTCGATAACAGCGTGTCACCTGGCATGATGGCAACTGCAACAACCATGGCTGACAACGCGCGCAGGCTCTTACCAAGGGAGCATCGCTTCGGATCCATATGGACGACAGCATCCGGCAGCTGTTCGTCTATTCCGACTGTCAAAAGTTACAGTTTGACGAACCGACGGCAGGCAAAAAGA
>WNFN01239929.1_pt1 | contig 14431 bp, 14 predicted proteins | sample 5400161 | NCBI WGS metagenome assembly WNFN01 (sample SAMN13153353, study PRJNA577476) | soil metagenome | isolation source: 80 cm saprolite on Douglas fir-dominated hillslope | place: USA:California | collected 2013-09-17
GGGCCAGCCAGACCGTTCCGGCGGCGGTCTCGGGCAGGATGCCGGTGTAGGTGCCGGCGCCAGGTCTCTGGCTCAACGCTCCTGGGGTGTCTGCGCCTGATCCCGGGTGCCGCCGTTGACGCCGCAGGCGCCGTCACACAAGGGCTGGTTCCGGGTGCGGCCGCAGGCGCACAGCGCGGCGCGGGTCTCAGCCAGCGGCCTGCGCGGTCCCGTCGATCGCGCCGCCGAGCTTCTCCCTGGCCAGCCCCAGCTTCATGGCGACGGCGACCATCTGAGCCTGCGCCCCGTCGTGCAGGTCCCGCTCGATCCGGCGCAGCCTCGCCGCCGAGTCCTCCACCAAGTTGGCCCGTGACTGCTCCAGCTCACGCACCCGGCGGACGCTGTCCTGCTGCAGGCGGTAGACGGTCCAGAAGATCAGCGCCGCCCCCGCCAGCGGCAGCGCTGCCAACCAAGTCAGCGGCCCCAACCAGCGGAAGGAAGCGAGCAGAAGGACGCCAAGGACGACGTTGAAGATGCCACAGGCAACGCGCATACGCACCCACACATGGGGTGGCGGTATTCCCATGACCTGACCAGAAATCTCATGAGGACGGGCTGCGAGGAAGGGATGTTGTCAGCCGGTGCATGCATCGGGATGCCTCCTGTGGGCTGCGTTGCCGGCCACTCCGGTCACCCGCATCTCAATGCTCGCCGCGCGCGGGCAGGAGATCCACCGTGCGGACACCCGAACCTGAGGTACGGCTAGCACGGTCTCCCGGCTCAGCATGCGACGACGCCAGCAGTTCCGACAGTAATCGTCGGCAGCAACGCTGCCACTCGATCGACCGGTTCGGGGAAGGGCCTGGCCATGGCAGGACGTGACCTGCTGACAGCAGAGGTGACAGCTGGTGATCAAGCTTCCTGCACTCCACGTGTACCAACGAACGGCGAATGATGACGGTCACCGACGCGGCCTCGTCAGGGTCGTGAGCAGCCACGCTCGCGCGGCTTGCCCTGCCGATGCCTTCCGGCCACCGGGTTACGCTGTTCGTATGAGTGACTCACCGTTGTCCCCCCAGGAATTCGCGCCGCCGCCGCGGCGCACGATGAGCTGGGTCCTGAGTACAGCGACGCGGTAGTGGCATCGTTCCTCGAAAGAGTCGACGAGGAAATAACCGCCCGCGCTGACGCGCGCCTTGCGGGTATGCGCCAGCCAGAGCCCCCAGCGGCACGAGACGACCGCCGCACGCTGCTGAGAGGTGTCGCGATCGGCCTGGGGGTCAGCGGCCTTGCCGTCTTCGTGGTCGGCGGCAATGCCGATGAACGTTTGCATCGCCTTCTCGGCGTGCTGCTTGTCCTGGCGGTGATATGCACGGTCGGCGCGGGCTGGGCGGGGCGGCAACTGCGGAGCCGCCGGGCCGTCGGACGCGCTATCCCCATCCCCGGCAACGATCGTCACATGATCTAGCTGGGCATGGTGGCTGTGGTGAACCTGGGCCTTGATCATTCCCGGGCGGTTATTGATCTTCCGTACCATTAGCCCGCCACGACGAGCACGCCCGCCGGGCCGCTGCTGGCGCGATGGGCATTCGCCGACCTGGGACCCGGCGGCCCGCTTGCCAGGCATAGGCGCCTATGAGGAATCCGGAGGAGAAGTCGACTGGAGCGCTCTCCGCACCCGTGAGAGGAAATCGGCCTGTTCAATGCGGCTGGTGACCCGCATGCGCTGGAACGCGCTCTCGAGCCTGACGTCGACGTAGAGGTCACCGGCATCCTCGTGGAAGTGAAGGAACGCCCGCGAGCCGAGAGCGAAATAACCACGCTTGCGCTCCCGCAACTCGGGGAGCTTGCGCAGCTCCACCAGCAGCGCCTCTACGTGATCAAGGTCTTGCTGCGTTGCATGCCGCACGCATCGAGCATGACGTTGGACGTGGAGGCAACGCAAGAGCCGACCTGTACTTGCCGGGCAGCTACGATCGCCTGGCCGCGGCCCAGAAAGTTGTCCGCAAGCCGGCGGCCCCTCTCTGGCCCGGCTGCTTGCACCGGGCCCGCTGGCAGCGGCGGTGACCGCGAGCCGGGCGTGCGCGCACATTGCCAGGGTCACGTGCCGATTGGCGGCGACCAGGTCACGGGACGTGCACGGGAGGCCCGGTCTGCCTGGCCGCGACGTTACGGGTTCCGGCAATGAGAGACGGCAGTGTCCCGGTCCCCGGATAAGGGGTCGCGTTGGGCTCGTCGATCACGAAAGGCTGAAGACCACGAGATGTAGTGACCGTCCCGCTCAGGGCGGGCGGGATCAGCGTGCCGACTGGCACGCTGGAACAGGCCGATGCTGTGGCGCCCATCTGGCAATACACTGCCGGGCTCACTTGGAGATCGCCCGAGGTGACGAGCTTAGACACCTGCGCCACGGGCGCCGGAATGCCGGAGAACGCGGTCGGGTTGGGCGTCCCTGTAACCGGTGCCCCCCACCAGCAATGGCTGGCGGCCGTCGGCGGTGTCGGACAGGCCCCCGCTACATCACTTGCCGTGAGTGTCTTCACGCCCCGGACGACGTGGAATGAAGCGTGCAGCGTGGGCGCATTCGGAGTCCCCTGCCCGGCGTACGTGAGCATCGCTTCGTTGACGGGCTGCAGCTGGCCGCCGGATAGCGATATCACGATCAGGTCGCAGGTCAGGCCGATATTGATCTGAGCCTGTGTCGGCGGGCATGCGGCGTTCGGGTCCCTTGGGGTGAAGGACGCTGACGCTGGCACCGTGAAGGTGGTGTTCAGGCTCCCGTCGGCACCGGAAAAAGCGACTACGAGCGAGCCAAGGTCGACCTCATTGGTCTGCGCGCTCGTCGGGCTGATGATGGCGGCCAGCCCGCTCGCCTCGACGACCACCATGAGCGTGCCGGCCGGGAGGCTGCCCGCAGCGCATGAGATCGCGATCGCCGACCCTGGCGTGACGCCTTCCACAGCGGCCGGATTGGGTGATGTTGCGGCGTTGCTGTAGCTGCAACCGGACGTCGAGGGCGGGATCGGCGTCGCCGACGCCGACGTGACCTGGACGACGCTGGCGCCGCAGACCAGGCCGAGTGCCCCAAGGCACAGGAACGCCTTCCGTGCTACCTGGTGCCTTCGCGAGGAGGTGAACTGAAAGATGCCGCGGTGTATGGACTCCTCCTTTGGAGCCTCACGGGGGGCCCTTCGGGAACTGCTGACACCGGGCTGTCCACTCACGCATGTCGGTCGGCCTCGGTGGGCTTCCGCAAGCTACTGCGGAGTAAGCAGGAGCGGAGCCATTCTGTGTCAATGGCATGAATCATGTCAAGCAGGGTTAGCGCCGCATTTGCTCTGCGCGTTCCGTCGGCTCGAGGCTCGCTCCCGCCCCCTGCCAGGCCCTTCGGCGCGCAGGGCGATGCGCCGGGGCGACGCTCACGAGATCACGTCACGGGGCAGAGCCAAGCACCCGTGCGTCCCGAGGGACCCGCCGTGCGCGGCGTCGCGACCGACACGGGCCCGTAACGGAGCCGCCTGCCCGGGCGGGCGACTACCGGCCTCGCCGCTCGCCCACTGGACTGTAACGAATCCCGGCCGCCGGACGCTAACCTACATTGTCAGTTTTTAATCCGAGATGGCGCACTTGGGCCTGGCCCGCTGGCAGGTGAGGTTCCGCGAGTGCGGGGCGATTGGAGGAGCATAAATGGGCGGAGCGCACCGCGGGCGTGCGGTCGGCAGTGGCTTGCGCGGGGGCCGGGGCGTCGCGGCCGTTTGCTGGCGCCGGGGCGTCGCGGCCGTTCGCGGGCGCCGGGGCGCGGCTGTGGCCTGCGCCGCCGTGGCCGCGGTTGCGCTGGCCTTGGTCGGCGTCGCCGCATCCGGGGCGTTCGCGCCGTCGGGGCCCGGGGCCAGAACCGGACTGACGGTCAGCGCGTCGCCCGGGAGCGTCGCGGGCGGTTCCACCGCACCAGCCGACGGCACGGCCACACTGGCCGGCACCGCTGCGGTTAAGGGCGTCCCCAGCTATAACCCCGGTGAGGCGCACTCGCCGCAACTGCTCCGCGACCTGTCTGGCCCGCTGGACCGGACCGGCATGACGAGGCAGACCGCGCTCCAGCCTGCCGCGACGACGGCCAGCAGCCTGCCGAAGGGCGTGGACGTGGCCTCCTTCCAGCACCCGAATAAGGCTGTCATCAACTGGTCACTGGTCGCCCAGGCTGGCGACAAGTTCGCCGCGATCAAGGCCACCGAGGCGTGGAGTGGGACGGGGACCAACGGGCCCTACTACAAGAACCCCTACTACCCGGCGGACTCCTCAGGGGCGACGGCGGCGGGCCTGTACGTGACGGCCTACGCCTTCGCCAACCCGAATATCTCGGACGGCACCAGCCAGGCCGATTACCTGGCCGCCTACACCAATTACAAGATCGGCGGCCTGTTCCTGCCGGTCATGCTGGACCTGGAATACGACCCGTATGTCAGCACTGACGGCACGAACGCGTGTTACGGCCTCAGCCCTGCCGCGATGGTCGCCTGGATCTCCCAGTTCGTCACCGAGACGCAGAAGCTGACCGGGCAGCCGCCGATCATCTACACCACCGCCGGCTGGTGGGACACCTGCACCGGGAACAGCACGGCATTCAGCGCGGACCCGCTGTGGGTGGCCGCGTACGCGAGCAACGCCCCGCCGCTGCCGGCCGGCTGGAACGACTGGACGTTCTGGCAGTACACCAGCAGCGGCACGGTCAGCGGCATCACGGGCGCTGTCGACCAGGACTATTTCACCGCGGGTCCGGGCACCCGGCAGACCCTGGCGGGTAGCGCCGTCTCGATCCAGGTCCGCTCGCTCAACGCGCTGGCCGGGCAGCCGGTGACCTACTCGGCGACGGGCCTGCCGGCCGGCCTGTCCATCACTCCAGGCGGCCTGATCTCGGGCACGGCGTCGGCGCCCGGCGCGTACGCGGTGACGGTCACGCCGTCGGCGAGTTCCCCCGTCGTTCCGGCGTCGGAGTCCTTCACGCTGTACGTACACGGCACGATCGCCGTCCGGTCGCCGGGCAGCCAGAGCACGGTGGCGGGAAGCCCGGTCGGCCTGCAGGTCCAGGCGACCGACTCGGCGGCCGGGTACAAGCCGGCCTTCACCGCCACAGGGCTGCCGCCCGGCCTGTCGATGAGCCCGGCCGGGCGGGTCTCTGGCTGGGCCTACCAGGCCGGAACCTACCAGGTCAAGGTCAGTGCGACCGACAGCCTGCAGGCTTCGGGATCGGCGTCGTTCACCTGGACGATAGCCCGGGCCGCCGATCAGGGGGCCGCCGGGCCGTTCCGGCTGGACAATGGCGGCAAGTGCCTCGACGACACCGGGTATCACACGGCCAACGGCACCCGGATGCAAATCTCGACGTGTACCGGCGCAACCAACCAGAAGTGGACGGTCGTCCAGGACGGGACGCTGCGGGTGGCCGGGAAGTGCCTGGATGTCTACCGCGGCGGCACCGCGAGCCGCACCCCGGTCGTCCTGTACTCGTGTGACGGGTCCGGCTCGCAGCGCTGGCAGTTCGGCACCGACGGGGAACTGGTCAACACGGCCTCTGGCCAGTGCCTCGACGACCCCTATTCCCATACCGCGAATGGCACGAAGCTGGATATCTACCGCTGCACCGGCGCGACTAACCAGCGCTGGACCGGCCCCGCCGCGCCATTCCCCTCGGGGGTCTCCGGCAAGTGCCTGGACGACTTCCGCCACAACGCGGTGAACGGCACCAGGGCCGACGTCTATGCCTGCGATGGCGGGTCCAGCCAGCACTGGACGGTAATGCCCGACGGCACGATCCGCGTCTTCGGCAAGTGCCTGGAGGTCCATAACTCCGGCACGGCGAGCCTGACCCCGGTGGACATCAACACCTGCAACGGCTCGGCCGGGCAGAGCTGGCGAATGGCGCCGAAGGGCCCGATCGGCAGCGAACTGATCAACCCCCACTCCGGTCTCTGCCTGGCCGACCCGGGCGACTCAGCCACGAACGGCACGAGGCTGGTGATCGAATCCTGCCCGGCGCCCCCCGATCCCGGCACGTCGTGGCACGCCATGTGACCGACGGGCGGCCGTCGGCGCGCTTCGGGTGGCCGCGCCGCGTTCAGGTCACTACGCTAGCGGCGCCGGGCGCGCATGGCCCGCCTCCAGGTGGCCAGCACAACGGCCATGGCCGCGACCACCGACAAGGCAACGCCGGGCAGGATCCAGGTAACAGACTGTGAGCCAGCCGGCTCGGGGTCGCGGGCTCGGGCAACTCGCCCGACCTTGTCGGTCAGCCCGGGCCTGGCCACGGGCAGCGTAACCGACGGGTTCGCCAGCGGCCGGCCCGCGGCCGCCGCCCGCTCGGCAGGGGAAATGGCGCCCGCCGGGGCCGCCCCTGCCGCATACGGGTTCCCGTAGGCCTTCGGGTGACCGGCCGAGATCGGCTGCCTGATCACGCGGGCCGGCCGGCCCGGCGCTGTGACGTTCAGCTGCAGGGTGTAGTGGCCCGCGGCGGCGTAGGCATGCTGCACGCTCGGGCCGGTCGCCGCGGCGCCGTCGCCGAAATTCCAGGAATACCCGAGCCTGGCGTGCGGGCGGCCGGGATCGAATGCGGTGGCGCGCAGCGTGACGGGGTGACCTGGCCGGATCGGCCCGATGCTGCCGATCGCCGCGATGGGGCGCCCGTCAGGTCGCGCCAGTCCGAGAATGTCGGGCTGGCTGAGCATCCAGGCGGTCAGCATGCCGGGCACGGCCAGCGCCAGGCTCAGGGCCTGGCTTTGCGCCGCCCCGCCGTCGGCGAAGGCGTTCATCAGCCCTATGGTGTCCTGCGGCTGGTCGTAAGGATAGGAAGCTGCGGGGGCGGCTGGCCCGCTGTAGTAGCTGTAGTTACCCGCGAACGTGGCATCCGGGACGCCGGCCAGCGTAAAGGCGACCTGGTCACTCGACCCGAGTGTGTCGGCCCCGATCGGGAGCCACCGGAGCTGGCCTGGGGTGAAGACGGGCTGCCAGACCTGCCGTCCGCCCGCGTCGTGGTAGGTCAGCTCCCGATAGCCGAGCTGGCGGAAGGCTCGGAACGAGCCGGCTGGCGCCTTCTTCACGACCGCCGCGAAGGCCTGGTTCCTGGCCGCTTGCGCGGCCGACAGCGAGCGGGTCGGGTAGAGGCCGTTGGGTGCGGTCGGCGAGAGGAATAGGTGCATCGGCATCAGCGGGTTGGCGAGCTTGCCGAGGAACCGCACCGGGTAGCCGATACCGCTCTGCTCCTCATTGAACATGGCGACGATATCGGGCACGCTCCCGTTCGCGGCCTCGTTCACGTAGTTGAAAGAGCCCAAGATCCCCTCTTCCTCCGCATCGAAGATGACAAACCGCAGAGTCCGGGCGGGATAGAGGCCGCGGCTGCGCCAGGATTCCGCCATCGCCTGGGCGACGCCAAGCTCGATGGCGCAGCCGCTGGCATCGTCAAAGGCCGACTGCGTCGAGCTGGCCTCGCCGTCGTAATGGCAGCCGATCACGACCACCTGGGCCGGCTGTCTGACGCCGGGGACGGTGATCTCGACGTTGACCGCCGGCGCCGTGGCCGGCCGGCCGGCCCAGCCCGGAACCCTGAACGGGTAACGCCGGGCCGTCGCCCCGAACGGGCTGAGCAGCCTGAGCATCTCCGTGGTCCAGTAATCCGCGAAGCCTGCGTGGCCAGATGCGTCCGCGCGGTAGCCCGCCTCGCGCTGCTGGAAGCGCGTCGCCATGAAGGCGAGCTGACCGTAAATGAAATTGGGGTCGATGACCGGCCCCGCCTGCGCCGGACTCTGCCGCGGCTTGCTGGATCTGGTAGCCAGCATGGCCGCGGCAGTGCCGTGCGTTCGCCCGGCCGTCGCCCTCGCCGGTGCGCTGCTGAGCCAGGTCAGCAGGAGCCCCGCGGCCAGGGCGGCCACGGCGCCGAGCCGCCAGGATCGAGGGCGAGCTTGACGTATGGGCATCGATCTGGCCCTGTCGGCCGACTTACGGCAAATCCGGAGATAAGCCTCGCCCTCCGTCGGTCCCATGGTGGTACAGACATATGCCCGGCTTCGCGGCGCGGTAAGCCCTTCTGGCTGAAGGTGCCGCGCCGTCGAGCCCGGCTCGTGATGGCCAGCAGTCATCCCGACTGCTGAAGGGCGTTGATGCATCCGCGTGTCCGGTTAGCAAGTTCGCCGACTTGGGGACTACGTGGCTCGTGCCCTGGCTACGTGCCCGACCGGTTCGCGGGTGCCAGCGGGGGGCAGCGCGCGAGCGCGGACGGCCAGGCCGAGCGTGCGGGTGAGCAGCATGCCCAGGGCCATGAGGAGGAGGGTGTCGGTGATGGCTCCGGAAACGACATGGTGGTCGGCCATCCAGGTGCCGAGCTGCGGGCCGAACCAGTGGGCGGATCCGTAGGAGAACGCGGACCGCGCCCCGATGATGGTGATCCAGAGGATGGCATAGCCGAAGTCGGCGCGGCTGACGGGCCTGCCGGTTCTGGGGTTGCGGTAGACCTGCATGAGCCCGGTCGCCATCAAGCCGAGCAGGATGCCGGCGGCCGTCCCGGCCAGTTCGAGGTACAGGCCGGTCCCGTGCGTGGTGAGGGACTTCAGGTAGATCGGGACGATCACCCCGGCCAGGACCAGCGGCCGCGCGATCCGGAACCAGCCGATCTTGCGGTGCGGGCCGATATCGGCCTCCAGTACGACGAACAAGACGATGACGTTGATGAGCAGGGCCTGGCCCACTGCGGACATATCGGTGACGCTCCTTCGAATAGGACATCTGGTCGTTCGCTGACGTTCCTGACACTGCCGTGACCTGCGGGTGCAGCGCGTCGGAGCGCGGGCTCAATTGCGGCATGCATCCGGGAGCCGGCGTCTCATGCCAGCTGGCATGAGAGGTCATGCCGGGCTTTCCACCCGGACCTCAGCCCGCGGTCCGATGCGGCGGCCCCGGCCCGTCCCTAGCGTCGGCGCAGAGAGAGTCCGGGATCCGGCAAGGTGAGGAACAGTCGTGTCAGAGGTCATCAGGGTGCTCGCGGTCATTGCGATCACCGGCTACGTCATCGGGCGGCAGCTGATGGGAGAGCCGCTGCGCGGGCCACCATGTCGAGCCGGCCGACGCTGGCCCGCCTGGCCGGTGAGTGGCTGGCCCGGCGCCAACGGGGACGGTAGCCCGTGATCCGGCAGCTTGCAGCCAGCCCGGGACCGCTCAGCGGTACCGTGCCGTCGCCGCCGCGGAAGGTCAGCGCGCAGACTGAGTCCATGCTGCGCGCGCTGACCTTGCTGTTCCGCGGAGGCGGGGCCGTACTGATCGGAGTGGCGACCTTCGGCTACTCCGCGGCGTCCGGCCGGGACCTGTTCATCGAGGCGGTCGCCTTCGCCATCGGAGCCGTGGTGGTGGCCTACTGGCTGATGACCGACCTGCGCCCGGAGCACCGGCAGCCGCACGTCCTGGCCGGCGCCCTGATCGTGATGGCAGCGGCATCCGGGTTCGCCAGCATGGGCGCGCACGGGGGCCGCTGATCGGCTTCGCATTCATGGCCGCGATCGCCGCCGGGCCGGCGGCAGCCTGCTGACGGGCTGCGTGACCACCGCGATCGCGCTGGTCGGCGTGGAGGTCGGCGCGCTGGTCACCGGGGCCAGCGCGACGAGCGCGCTGGGCTTCCCGCTGCTGCTCATCGTGGCCTTCGTCAGCGGCCGGAACCGGGCCGCCTACCGGCGTCAGGCGGAGCAGTCCGCCGCGCTGGTGACGCAGATGGAGCAGTTGCGTGCCGAGCAGCGCCGGGCCGCTGTGCTGGACGAGCGGACGCGTATCGCCCGCGAGATCCACGACGTGCTCGCCCACTCCATCGGCGCGCTGGGAATCCAGCTCCAGGCCGTCCGTGCCGTGCTGGCCGAGCAAGGCGATACCGGCCGGGCGCTGAGCCTGCTGGACCAGGCCCAGCGGATGGCCAAGGATGGCCTGGCCGAGACGCGGCGGGCCGTGCATGCGCTGCGCGCGGACACCGCCGGGCTGGACGAGCAGCTCGCCGCCCTGGTCGATACGCACCGCAGCCGGCATCACGCCAGTGTCAGCTTCGGCATCGGCGGGCAGCCGCGGCCGCTGCCGCCCGAGGCGACCATTGCCCTGATCCGCACCGCCCAGGAGGCCTTGGTCAACGCCGCCAAGCACGCCCCGTCTCAGCCCGTCGACATCGACCTTGAGTACGGGGAGTACGGAGCTCTGATGATCATCAGCAATCCGCTGCCGTCGGGCAACCCCGGCATCCCCGGTCCCGGACCCGCATTCAGCACCGTTAACGCCGGATACGGCCTGCGGGGCATGCGCGAGCGGCTGCTGCTGATCAACGGCTCCCTCACCGCGGCAGCGGGCAACGGCCGCTGGACCGTGACGGCGCAGGTGCCCCGATGAGCCACCCGGCCGAGGCGCCACTGCGCCGCGGCCGCCGCTGACGGCCAGCAGGCAATCGATCTGGTGGCCGAGCATCATCCCGACGCGATCCTGCTCGATCTGCACATGCCCGTCATCGACGGGATCCAGGCCACCCGGACGCTGACCGCCGAGCATCCCGAGGTCGCCATCGTCATCCTGACCACCTACGCCGATGACACCTCGGTCCTGTCCGCCCTCCGCGCCGGGGCGCACAGCTACCTCACCAAGGACGCCGACCGCGCCGACATCGCCCGGGCCCTGCACAGCGCCGCCCGCGGCCTGTCGGTCATGGACCCCGCCGTCCAGGCCACCCTCCTCGCCGCCGCCGGCAGCGGCAGCACGCTAAACCCGGGTGAAACCCGTGACCTGCCCGACGGGCTCACCGCCCGGGAGGCTGAGATCCTGGCGCTGATCGCCCGGGGCATGACCAACCCCGAGATAGCCGCAGCCCTCGTCCTGAGCAACCACACCGTCAAGAGCCACATCAACCGGATCTTCGCCAAGACCAGATCCCGGGACAGAGCCGCAGCCACCCAGTACGCCCAGGCCCACAACCTGCAATAGCCGGCGGAGGATGGCGTGCCACGGCCTGGGCCGGGCTCTTGCCTGCCGGCCCAGCGTGACCGCTGACCGTTCAGGCCCGGAAGCGGGTCGCCTCCTCCGATCCGCCGGTCGCGTCGCCTGGCTTGTAGGAGTGCGCGCCCGCTCCAGCCAGCTTGCCGCCCTGGACGATCAGGTACTCCTCGCGGATCGGCCGGTCCTCCAGCCAGCACTCCAGGATCTCGCGGGTCCCCGCGGCGTAGCGGGCCTGGGCCGACAGCGACGACCCCGATATGTGCGGCGTCATCCCGTGGTGCGGCATGCTGCGCCACGGGTGGTCTCGCGGCGCTGGCTGGGGGAACCAGACATCACCCGCGTACCCCGCCAGCTGCCCGCTCTCGAGCGCCCGAACGACCGCGTCGCGGTCGCAGATCTTGCCGCGGGCGGTGTTGACGATGTAGGCGCCGCGCTTCATGGTCGCGATAAGCTTGTCGTCGAACAGGCCCTGCGTCCCGGGGTACAGCGGCGCGTTGATGGTCACCACGTCGCAGTGCGGCACCATCTCGGCGGTGCTCTCGTAGAAGGTGAGCCCGAGTTCATCCTCGACCTCAGCGGGCAGCCGGTGCAGGTCGGTGTAGTGCAGGTTGACGTCGAACGGCTTGAGCCGCCTGAGCACCGCCAACCCGATCCGGCCGGCGGCCACGGTGCCGACGTGCATGCCCTCCAGGTCGTAGGACCGCTCCACGCAGTCGGCGATGTTCCACCCGCCCCTGACCACCCACCCGTAGGAGGGGATGTAGTTGCGGACCAGCGCCAGGATCATCATCACCACGTGCTCGGAGACGCTGATGCTGTTGGAGTAGGTGACCTCCGTTACGGTGATGCCGGCCTCGCTGGCCGCCTGCAGGTCGACGTGATCCGAGCCGATCCCGGCGGTGATCGCCAGCCTGAGGTTCCCGGCCTTGGCGATCCGCTCGGCGGTCAGGTAGGCGGGCCAGAACGGCTGGGAGATCACCACGTCCGCGTCGGGTAGCTCCCGCTCGAACACCGAGTCGGGTCCGTCCTTGTCGGACGTCACCACCAGCGTGTGCCCGGCTGCCTCCAGGAAGCTGCGCAGGCCCAGCTCGCCGGACACGCTGCCCAGCAATGCCCCGGGGGTGAAATCGATGGCGCGCGGGGTCGGCGTGGTCTGGCCGCCGGGGTAGGAGCTGATCTGCGGGATCTCGTCGCGGGCATAGGACGTCGGGTACCCGTCCACCGGATCGTCGTACAGCACGCACAGCACCTTTGCCATCGTGGCTCCTGTCTCGGGGGGTGCGCGACCGTGCGCTCGCGCTCCGCTCGGTAGTGCTAATGAGGCTACTGCGCCAGGCTTTTTCAGGACATGCCCCGGGGTCCTGGGTGAACAGGCAGAACGGAGCCTGGGCCGGCACCGGGCTCCAATTCAACTTCCATAACGCGCCACGTGCTGGCCCCGTCCATCTGCGCCCGCTATCGTCGGCTGAGCGTCATCGTCGGACCGGAGGTCCCGGGCGGGCGCCCGCCCGGGACCTCCGGGTCTCGCTTCTCGGTGACCTGAGGAGTCTTGACTAGCGTGCTCTCATCGGCCCTCCGGTCGGCCCAGAGCGGGCGTCAGGGCGACGGGTAGCCGATGAGCGCTCCGAGGCTCGCCAGCGCCTCGGTCCGGGCGCGGTAGTAGACCCAGACTCCGCGCTTCTCGCGGTCCAGGAGGCCGCTGTCGTGCAGCACTTTCAGGTGATGGCTGATCGTCGGCTGGGTCAGGTCGAACGCGTCGTTCAGGTCGCAGACGCAGGCCTCGCCTCCGGCGTGGGAGGCCACCAGGGACATCAGCCGCAGCCGGACTGGATCGGCCAGCGCCTTGAGCAGCGGCGCGATCTGCTCGGCCTGCTGCGGGGACACCGCGCACAAGCAGGGCCGCGTCGCCGGGGAGAATGCCCTCGACGGGCACCGGGAGTTCGCCGGCAGCCTCGGCACCCAGGTGGTGAAGATCTTCGACCAGGCCGCCGCCCGGACCGCGCTGCGCGACCATGAGGCCGCCGCGGCCGGCTTCGACCCGGTCACGATCGCCTCCGAGGCCGATGACCACAAGGCCTATTACCCGGGCAGCCACCGCATCGCCATGCGGTTCACCGGCGACCGCCACACGGGCCGGCTGCTGGGGGTCCAGCTGTTCGGTCACCGGCATGCCGAGGTTGCCAAGCGCATCGACATCGCCGCCACCGCGATCTTCCACGGGATGACCGTCGACGCGGTCAGCGACCTGGACCTGTCCTACACGCCGCCCCTCGGCAGTCCCTGGGAGGCCATCCAGATCGGCGCCCAGGCGTGGGTCAGGCACGCCCGCCTCCGGTAGGCGCCGACACAGGGGCATGCCGGGCGTATCAGGGCGCGGGTTGCGGCCCTGCCGTCCATCGTTTATCGTCGATTAACGATGAATACGGTGGAACCGCTCGAGCGGAGCGCGGCCGAGGAGTACGCGGCATGGTTCGGCGCGCTCGCTGACGGCACGCGCGTCCAGGTGGTGTCGCTGCTGGCGCGCAGCGGCGAGCCGATGACCGTGAAGGAGATCGTGGCCGCGGTCCGGGTCGGCCAGTCTACGGTGTCGGCCCACCTCAAGCGGCTGGCCGAGGTCGGATTCGTGCGGGTCGAGCACTGCGGAACCGCCAGCCTGTACCGGATCAACGAGGCCTGCGTGGAGTGCTTCCCGACCGCGGCGGACCTGGTCATGGGCCGCCCCGTGCCCACCCCCGACGCGAGGGCGGGCAGGGCCCGCCGGGCTAGCTGACACCGATTGCCTGGAGGACGACCATGGCGCAAGCCGACCGAGAAGAGATCAGGGCCGGGGTCGTACGCCGTTACTCCGCTCTCGCCCGCGCCGCGCAGTCCGGGCAGCAGATCACTGACTGCGATCCCGGCGCGTTCACGGCAGGATGCTTCGGCCCTGCCGGCTACGGCGACCTCAGCGACCTGCCCGAGTCAGCCGTCCGCGCGAGCCTGGGCTGCGGCAACCCGGTCGCCGTTGCCGATCTGCACCCCGGCGACCAGGTGCTGGACCTGGGCTCTGGCGGCGGGATCGACGTGCTGCTGTCCGCGCGCCGGGTCAGCCCCGGCGGCCGCGTCTTTGGGCTCGACGCCTCGCCGGAGATGGTCGCCCTGGCCCGCGAGAACGCGGCCCGCGCGGGCGCCGGCAACGTGGAGTTCTTGCCCGGGCACATCGAGGACATCCCGCTGCCCGACGGTCAGGTCGACGTGGTCATCTCCAACTGCGTGCTGAACCTGTCGGCCGACAAGCCCCGTGCCCTGGCCGAGGCCTTCCGGGTCCTGTGCCCGGGCGGTCGGCTCGGGATCAGCGACGTGATCGCCAGCGGGGAGGCTGACCCCACGCAGCGGGCCGAGGCCGAGCAGCTCACCGGCTGCACCAACGGCACGCTCACCGCCGGCGAGTACCGCGATCTCCTGCTGGCCG
>WNFN01236126.1_pt1 | contig 14427 bp, 14 predicted proteins | sample 5400161 | NCBI WGS metagenome assembly WNFN01 (sample SAMN13153353, study PRJNA577476) | soil metagenome | isolation source: 80 cm saprolite on Douglas fir-dominated hillslope | place: USA:California | collected 2013-09-17
CCGATCAACGGCTGGGCGGCATAGTTGCCGTACATGATCATGGTCGTCCAGCGGCCGAAGTTGGCAGTGGTCTCCAGCTCGGTGCGCTGAAGCGTGAAGTCGTTCTCCGCAAAACGGAAGCGCGAGGTGAAGGTCAGCAACGCGTTCGGCTGGTACGACGCGCGCGCCACGTAATCCGACTGCCTGCTGTCGAGTCCGCTGTTGAGGCCGGTGTTAGTCGTGCCGCCGAGGGTAAAAGAGTTCAGTCCGTAGATCTGGTAGGATTGGCCGAACAGGGCATTGACGTTTCCGCCCTGATTGAACTGGGCGGTATATTGGATGCCCGCGTTCGCCCGGCCGCCGCCTTCCACGCGGTCCCAACCGGAAAACTTATTGATCTTGAACAGATTTGAATCGTCGAAGATCAGGCTTTGCGCATCCTCGTTGGGGAACGAGCCGACCATGGTCTCGTTCGGCCGCAAAATAAGCTGGGCGATCGGCTCGATCGTCTGCGTGCCCCAGGACTGCACGTTGATGAGCGGGTAGCGGTATTCGAGGCCGGCCACCGGCATGACGCGCCCAACGTTGCTGTCACCGACATTGATGAAATTGGAGACGCCTGTCTGATCGGAGATGTTCATGTTGGCAAAGTCCGCGCGCATACTGAAGAAGGGGGTGAACATCTGGCCCCAGGAGTCGACGACGGTGTGCTTCCAATTCCACTCGGTGGACGCTCGGGTGTAATTGCCGGGGACGCCGCGCAGCAGGCAGTTGTTCGAGTTGATCAGCGCTGGGTCGGCGGTCTGGGCGCACAGCGCACCGTTGAGCGCCGCCTGCGAAATCGCGTCGAAGTTGGCGGTCTCGCGGGAGATGCTGGTCAAGTTGTTGTGGAAGCTGAGTTCACCGCCGAATATCGGGATGTTGAAGACATAGTCGTGATCGACCACCGGGTGCACAATGGGGAGTTGGCTCTGGACGTCCGCACCTGAGAGGCCATAGAAGTAGAGCGCCCGCGCGTCAAAGTAGCTGCGGTCGCCGCGGCCCGCGAGGTAGACTTGCGATAACGCGTAATCGATGCTGACATTGAGCAAATTGGTCGGAATTGCCAGGTTTCGGATCAGTCCGTAATCGTAGAGGTAATTCTTGTCCGACAGCAGCGTCCCGTTCCAGCCCCACACCCATTTATCCGAAATGTTGAACTGCCCTGCCGTGTCCACGCTGTAGCGCCAGTCGAGATAACCCGGCGTGTTCACGAACAGATCTTTGTCGAGCTGAAAAATACCCGTGGCCCGAATGCTGTAGGCGCCGTCGACCAGTCGTTGACGCCACTCGGCTTGCAGCAAGGGACCCTGTTTGCTCGTGATCATCGGCGTGAAGGTAAGGTCGTAATCGGGCGCGAGCACCCAATAGTACGGGACTGTGACCCCGAACCCGTAGACCGAGCTGGTGCTGTAGTTTGGCGTGAGGAAGCCGGTCTTCTTCTTCACGGTCGGATCGGGCGCCGACATGTACGGCATGTAAGCCAATGGGACGCCGAAAAATTCGAGCTGGGCGTCCTCGAAATAGAGCATCTTCTCGTCTTGATCGTGGATGATCCGCGCCGCCTTCACCTGCCATTTCGGCGGTTTCGTGGGATTCTCCACGCACGGCTCGCACGCGGTATAAACGCCGTTCTGGAAGACGGTGATATTGCCCGAACGCTCCGCGCGCGGCGCGGCGAAGCGCGTCTGCTCGGCCGCATCGAGTCTCAGGGAATCCACGAAGCCGTCGCGATAGTCGTCGCTGAGGTCCATGATTTCGCCGTGAGTGACCGTGCCGTCACCGTCGGTCAGCTGTACATTTCCTTCGGCATGCAGGCGCTTGGTTTTCTGATCGTAGATCACCCGATCGGCTTCGAGCGTGGAGTTGCCAAAATAAAGTTGCACATTGCCGACGGCCGAGACGCGCTCGTTGGTGTAGTCGTAGTTGATCTCCGCGGCGCGAACGAGCATCTGCTCCTGCGAACGTTCGGGCCTGACCGGGGGCTTCGGCCGTGGGGTGAAAAAAACTTGGACCAGTCCCGGCGACACCCCGGCCGAGCCGGTAATCACCGTGACGGCGAGCGCGAAAATGCCTACCGCCGCCCACCACGTGCGGCAGTGCGAGAGGCGCCGATGGTTAGCAGGGCGCGCCATCAGCCGTCCTCCTGGTAGAGGAGCGCAATCAAGCCGGTCACCGTGCCGATGGCGGGCGGCAATCCTGCGGCGGTCAGCGGGGCCATCATTTCGGCTTTGCTCAAGTCTCCGGTGACTTTCGACAAGATGTAGAGCAGGAAGCCTGCGCCGATGCCGCCCAGGACGATCTTCTGCACGCCCCCGAAGCGGAAGAAACGCAAACTGACCGACGCGGCCCAAGCCTGCGCTTTCGGCGTGGTCGATATACGACGACAGTTCCCAGAACGGGACGGTCTCAGGCGTGGCGAAGCTTTCTCCAACCTGCACCGGCGTCAGGCTGGTCTGCAGCAAGAAACCGTCGCGATCCGACGGCGCTGTTCCAGGGGTGTAAAATCTCGTCTCTTCGAGCCGCCAGTATCCCGACTCGAGGGTTGCGCTTTTGGCCTCGATGCGGTCACGGAAGCGACCGGCCGCGTCGAACCGGAAAACGCTGACGCCGCCCAATTCGATGCCCTGCTGGCGGCTCGACTTGGCGTTGATGACCGACTGGCCGTCCTCGCTGCGTTGGCGTACCCAGAATCCGCGTCCCGTGCTGCGGAAGCTGCTGTCGCGGCCGGACAGGTCGGCTTCAAGCCGCGTCGAATGCTCGCGCAAGCTTGCCGAGATCGGATTATAGACCGTCGTCAACACGATCCCGATCAAGGCGGCGATGACGAGCGCGGGTGTAATGAATTGCCAAGCTGAAATTCCCGCCCCCCGCGCAACTACGAGCTCCAAGCGGCGCGATAAATTCAAATAGCAGAACATCGCGCCGACCAGCACCGCGAAAGGCATCACGCGCTCGGTGATGAAGGGCACGCGAAAGAGCGTGATCTGGGCGATGAGCAAGGCTGAGACGTCCTTGATATCCGCGGAGCGCCGCAACAATTCGAGGAAATCGATCATTGCGGTCAGCACCAACGTACCCGCGAACACGGCCAGCACCGCCGAGAGGAAGCGCCACCCGAAATATCGCGAGAGTGTGCCGGTGATCATGGCGCTTGTCCCATGAGGGCATTGGTGCGCCGAGCGACGCGCTCCATAACGGCAGTGATTGCATTGGCGATGAAGGCCGGAGGCTCGATGATGACGCCGCGCGAAATAGCGATGTAGCCCAGCACGAACGCCGCCATCAGAGCGAGGTAGGGAAGCGCCAAGGCGATCGGGGTGTGCACGCCTGCGATCATGCCGACGAAGCCCAATCCTCGCAGCGCCGCCACGACGCTAATCGCGCCCATGAGCGACATCGAGCGACTCTGCCGCGTCGTACGCGGCGCGCCGAGATAGGCGTAGGTCATCACGACGAAGGCGAGCGGGTAAAGGGGCGCCGTGAGACGGTCGTGAAATTCGGCACGGATTTGATCCGGCTCATCGGAAAACGTCATCGTGGTCAGCGCTGGATCATAAAGCTCCCACAGATATCGTTCACGCACCGAATATTTCAGGCTCTGGTTGCCGTTCGAGAGCCAGGACAGGTCGAACCCATAACTGTCGAACAGCACGAGCGCGGGATCGCGCTGGCCGGTCTCATGCCGTTGTACGCTGCCGTTCTCCAGCACGAGAAACAAGCCGCGCTCGTTTTTTACGATGTCGCCTTGCTCGGCCAGGATGGTTGCTCGTTCCTTCGGATCGCGCTGATCATCGATGAGGATGCCGAGCAATTGTCCGTTCGGGCGCCGCTCGCGAATGTGAAGCGCAAGTCTCTCTTCCAATTTGATGAAACGGCCGGGCTGCACGATGTTGGAGACCAGATCGGCGCGAACTTCGGTCGCCCAGCGCCGCAGTTCGCGTAGTCCCCACGGCGAGACATAGGTGCTGATCGCGGCAACGAGCAGCGAGACCACGAGCCCGGCGGCCAGGAACGGACGGAAGAGAACCCATGGCGGCATTCCGGCCGCATTCATCACGATGAGTTCGGAATCGTTGCCCAACTTGTTGAGCACGTGCGCCACCGCGATCATCAGCGCGATCGGCGCGATAATCAGGACGAGCAGCGGAATGATGAGGCCGGTGATTCCGATGAAGACGAAAATGCTTTGACCCTGATTCGTCATCAGGTCGATGTCGCGCAACGCCTGCGTGATCCACATGAGCGCGGTCACGCTGGCGCAAATCACCAGGAACGCACCGAGCGTGGTGCGGAAAATATAGCGGCCGATGGACCCCATCCGATTTACGCGTCCCCGCTCGCGACAGAAACGTCGGTGCGCCGGGCCCCCGATGCCCGTCAACGGCGCGCCGATGCTATACCCACCCCTTTTTACCCTCTATTTGATCCGGCAACAAAGTGGCTTGGCCAAGGCAAAGCCTTTGAGTATGCACAACAAAACGTTAATCTAGATCGTGTGTCGCGGCGGCCACAGGCGCCGGCGCGGCAAGTCTTTCATAAGCTCTCAGGGGGTCGGCCGAGGACGAGGTGCTTGGAAGGGCTTCAGCCACGCCCGGCGGCGGCCATCGAGCGGATGTCTTACCCCTTTCCTGGTGCGGGCAGGGCGCGGAAAACGCGCCCTTTTTACGTCTTTACGCGAGTACCCGCAGATAAGTTCGCGCAATCGGCGCAAGCTTGATTGCGCCCGCAAAACCGGCTTCCACTTTGCGGCGAATCGAAAGGAAAAGCCCTCATGTCCGGCCGCCTGAAGCTTGAATTTACCCCCTTCGCCACGCCCGCCAAGGGTGTTCTTGTCCTGTTCTGCGAGGAAGGGGTCAAATTCGGACCCGCCGCGCGCCGTGCGCTCGCGCCGACGGGCGATCTCGTCATGCGGGCGGCCGCAGCCGATCGGTTCAAGGGCAAGAGCGGGTCGGCGCTCGATCTCGTCGCGCCGCCCGGGCTCGATGTGTCGCGTCTTGTCGTCATCGGCGTCGGCAAGGCCCGCGACCTCAAGGCTCAGGATTTCGTCAAGCTCGGCGGGGGCGCGATGGGCAAGATCCCGGCGACCGCGAGCGAGGCGACCCTCATCGCCGATCTCCCCGGCGGCGCCATCAGGCCGGAGCGGGCGGCCGAGCTGGCGCTGGGTGCGCAACTGCGCGCCTATGCCTTCGACCGTTACAAGACCAAACGCAAAGAAGAAGAGGAGAAGGCCGCCAAGATCACGGTCGCGATCGCGGTTGCGGGCGTGGCAGCGGCGGAGAAGGCGTTTGCCCCGCGCGCCGCCGTCGCCGATGGCGTGACAATTGCGCGCGATCTCGTCAATGAGCCGGCCAACGTACTTTATCCGGAAGAATTCGCCCGCCGCGCCGGCAGCCTGAAAAAACTCGGCGCCGTCGTCGAGGTGCTGGGCATCAAGGAGATGAAAAAGCTCGGCATGAACGCGCTACTCGGCGTTGGACAGGGTTCCGAGCACGAGAGCCGCACGGTCATCATGCGCTGGAACGGCGGCAAGCGCGGCGCCGCACCGCTTGCCTTCATCGGCAAGGGCGTCTGTTTCGATACCGGCGGCATTTCCATCAAGCCCGCTGGCAGCATGGAGGACATGAAAGGCGATATGGCAGGAGCCGCCTGCGTGGTCGGGCTCATGCATGCGCTTGCGGCGCGCAAAGCGAAAGTCAACGCCGTCGGAGCCATCGGTATCGTAGAAAACATGGTCGACGGCAGGGCCCAGCGCCCTGGCGATATCGTCACCACGATGTCGGGGCAGACCATCGAGATCATCAACACCGACGCCGAGGGCCGGCTCGTGCTCTCCGACGTGCTCCACTATGTGAACAAGCATTTTAAGCCGAAGTTCATGATCGATCTCGCGACCTTGACGGGCGCGATCATCGTCGCGCTGGGGCAGGAATATGCCGGATTGTTCGCCAATGATGACAAGCTCGCCGAACGGCTCGTCAAAGTCGGCAACGAAATCGGCGAGCGGGTATGGCGGATGCCGCTTGGGCCGGAATACGACAAGATGATCGATTCGAAATTCGCGGACATGAAGAATACCGGTGGGCGCCATGGCGGCGCCATTACGGCGGCGCAACTGTTGCAGCGCTTCGTCGACAAGACCCCGTGGGCGCACCTGGACATCGCCGGCACCGCCATGGGCTCGCCGCAAACCGAGATCAACCGCAGCTGGGGCTCAGGTTTCGGCGTGCGGCTGTTGGACCGGCTGGTTGCCGAATACTACGAGTGAGTCCTGGGCCGGGAGGGCGGACGCAGGCGCGACCGAGGGCGCAATCGCCATGACGGAAATCGTGTTTTACCAGTTGCAGCGCCAACCGCTCGAGCGTGTGCTTCCCACGCTGATCGAAAAATCCCTCGAACGCGGCTGGCGCGTCATCGTGCAGGCGGCTTCGGAAGAACGGGTCGAGGCACTCGACGCGCAGCTGTGGATCTTCCGGGACGACAGCTTCCTCCCGCATGGAACTTGGCGCGAGGCTGAGGCGAGCGAGCAACCGATCCTGCTCACGCTCGATGGCGATAACCCGAACGGTGCGGCGGTGCGCTTTCTGATCGACGGCGCGCCGATGCCCGCGGATGCCGACGCTTATCGGCGCATCGTGCTCATCGTTGACGGCGAGGATCCCGACGCGGTCGAGGCCGCGCGCGCGCGCTGGAGCGAGGGCAAGGCGAAGGGCCTCGATGTCACCTATTGGCGGCCGGACGAGGAGGGACGCTGGCAGCGATTGGGATGAGTTGGGTCGAGCGCTCGCTGCCGACGCTGCGGCGCAATCGCGTGACACCTGCGGTGCTGCGGCGCGTTCGGGCGTGCAGTAGCGCCATTGCCGTCATGGCCGAAAAGTGTTGGAATATCACCGCTGGCAGTCGATCGGTGCAGAGGGGAACAACGCGCATGTCTCTGCTCATCGTCTATGTGGTGCTGGTGATAGCGGGCGATCTCGTTGCCTATCTTCTTGGGCTCGTGATTGAACGAGAGGTGCCGGCGGCAAGCCTGCCGGCCTTCCTGGCGATGTATTTTTTGTTCCTCTGGGTCGCCTGGGTCATCGCGGTGCGAATCACGCAGCCGAAAGCGCAGCCTCAATAAGCTCGGTCTCAGCGTGACGCTCCCACGGCCCCCATTGGGATGCGTGAACGTCCCGACAACGGCACGCTAGGCGGGAAAAACGCCTATTGATCAAGGTCATGGTGCTGACGCACAATCTCGGCGGCTGGGCGCGTCGGTCGCGGCCGATTGTCGAGGCAGGACCGTAGCTCAGCCTGACCGGCGTCACGCTTGTTCCCAAGCCTGAAACGTTGTTGCGCAAGCCGGATTGGGCGACCTTTTCCGGGGGCAAGAACGACGAGCTGCGGCCGGTGACGGCAGCTGATCTCGTGAGTGCCGAGGGGCAATGCGATAGTGGCGCCGGGCAAGCCGCGGCCGATCCGACTGCGCCGGGGGGCTCCGTCGCCGGTGGCATCGCGCTGCAGATGACGGAATGCGACGTGGTGCGGCGCGCCGGCCCGGTCGAAAAGATCGATATCGGTTCCGATGAGCGCGGCGAGCGTGCTGTGACGCTCACCTATCTTCGCGGGCCTTGGCCGGGGGTTTATCGCTTCGCGGGCGGGCGCTTGGTATCGATTGAGCGCGCCCCGGGTCCACCGCCCGCGCCGGCGAAAGCGCCGAAGGCAAGCACGAAGAAACCAGCCGGCACCTGATCGAGCTGCAGAGGTCAAGCATCAAGACGCAACCTGGGGCGCGGGCGGCAGGCGGCCGCAATGCTGCCGGTTGCGTATCGTCATCGGCAGCGCCAATCTTGCGCCGGGCGGACCGGAGCGGCCGCCAGGATGGAGGTTCGGCATGTGCGTTCCCGGATGTCAGGAAGCGGTGCGGCATGCGCTTTCGCGGCGCGGCTTCTTCAAGGGGGCGCTCGCCGCCTCCTTCGGCGCTACGGCAGTTGCGCCCGAGATCGCGGGCGCGGCGCCCGCGCGCAGCTTCACCTCGGTGGTCGATTTGACCCACACTATGTCGCCCGACTTCCCGACCTTCTTCGGCGTGCCGGGAATCGAGATGGACAAGAAATTCGACCTCAAGAAAGACGGGTTCAATCTCTATTGGTGGCGGATCGTCGAACATGCCGGCACGCACTTGGACGCACCGATCCATTTCTCGGAGGCCGGTGCCACGGCCGAAAAAATTTCCGCGGACACGCTGGTCGTGCCGCTCGCGGTGGTCGACGTGGCGGCCAAGGCCGCGCACAATCCCGACTACTTGCTGACGGTTGAAGATCTCGCCGATTGGGAGATGAAGCACCATCGGCTGCCGGACAACTGTTGCGTGGCGATGCAATCCGGCTGGGCGCAGCACGTGGGCAACCCGGCAAAATTCACCGGTAAGGACGGCTCCGGCGTCTTCCACTTCCCCGGCGTCAGTCCGCAGGCGGCCGAGTGGCTGATGAACGAGCGCAGCGTCGTGGGTTTAGCGGTCGACACACTGTCGCTCGATCACGGTCCGTCGAAGGATTTCAAAGTTCACTACGCCTGGTTGCCGTCGGGCCGCTGGGGATTGGAGAACGTCGCCAATCTCGACAAGGTGCCGCCTTCCGGCGCCATGCTGGTGGTGGGACTGGCGAAGGTGAAGGATGCAACCGGGGGCCCGGCGCGCCTCATAGCGTTGGTCTGACGCGCGCCTCACGGGCCAGGCCCGGTCTTGAGGCCTCTCTTGAGTGCCGCAGCCGCTTGATTGCCGTTACGGTGGCTAAGCGTTTCAGCCGCCCCGGCCTCGCGCCACGAGACCGGGGCTTTTGCTTGCGCCGAAGAAGACAGTGCTCGGGGCAATCCATTAGTAGCAGACGTACACTCGCCCGAGGCCGGGCACCCATCGCCAGCAGCCGGAATCGATCACCACGATGCCGCCGAAGCCGCGCCCCCAGTAACCGTGGCCGCCGTGAGGGCCGCCACCCATGCCACCACCCTTGCCGCCGCCGGCGGAAGCTGCGGTCGGGATGAGCGCGGCGGCGCCGATGGCGGCGGCGGTGGCGACGGCGAAAATCGTTTTGCGGATCATGGGTCTCTCCTGGTTGTTATTGGATGTGCTCTCTCCACATCCTGCCCGTCAGTCGGGCGAGCCAGCCGTCGGGTTCAATGGCGCGGATAAACCGGGCGCAAAATCGTGCGGCAAAGAAAAGGGCTGCGGAAAGGTGCGCGAGACCGATGTTTTTTGCCCGTTCGAGCGCAGCCGGCGCGGTCGCGCAGGGCTGCCGTTGCATCACGCGCGCGGTCGTGCGGCTTGCCGCGCTAGCACACCCTCGCTATAAGCCGCCGCGATCTACTCTCCTGCGTTTTCCTCCTTGAAGAATAATCCAATGGCGATCGAGCGTACCTTTTCGATCATCAAACCCGATGCCACCGCCCGCAATTTGACCGGGGCGATCAACGCGATGATCGAGGGCGCCGGCTTGCGCATCATCGCGCAAAGGCGCACGCGCATCACCCGCGAGCAGGCGGAAACCTTCTATGCGGTTCATCGCGAACGGCCGTTTTTCCGCGAGCTCGTCGAGTTCATGATCTCCGGGCCCGTCGTCGTGCAAGTGCTCGAGGGCGAGAACGCCATCGCGAGTGAGAATTCGGTGCACGGTTCCGATGCTCCCGAGACGGCGCAACAGGAAATCGCGCAGTTTTTTTCCGGCAACGAAATCGTGGGGTGAGGCGAGGGGCTGCGGCTTCCTGCTGCTGCGGCGCGTGGCGTTTTGGCGCGCTGGCCAGGGCATAGGTTTCGCCTGTAGATTAGTTCGGCGTTGGCGCCGGGCCGTCGAGACGACGCGCCCGCGCGCGGGGAGAGTAAAAGGGACGTCCCAGTGGGTTCGATCGCACAAATGATGGATCCGGGCACGTGGCTCGCCATGGTCACGAGCGGCTGGAGCGACATGAGCCACACCACGTTTTGGGTCGCCCTGCTGAAGATCATGTGGATCAACATCCTGCTGTCCGGCGACAACGCGGTCGTCATCGCGATGGCGTGCCGCGGGCTGCCCCATCGCCAGCGGGTGTGGGGGATGGTCCTGGGTGCGGGCGTGGCCGTGGTGCTGCGCATCATCTTCACCGTTTTCGTGGCTGCGTTGATGCAGCTGCCGTGGCTCAAGATCGTGGGCGGGCTCGCGCTGTTCTACATCGCGGCCAAACTGTTGGTGCCTGACGATCCAGACGAGGACGAGACCGAAGCAACGGAGCATCTCTGGCGGGCGGTGCAGATCGTCGCCATCGCCGATATCATCATGAGCCTCGACAACGTGATCGCCATCGCGGCCGCCGCTCAGGGCAACATGGCGCTGCTGGTCATTGGCCTCGCCATCAGCATCCCGCTGATCGTGGCCGGTGCCGCGCTGATCATGGCGCTGCTCGACCGCTTTCCGATCCTGGTGTGGGCCGGTGCCGCGCTGCTCGGCTGGATCGTCGGCGAGGTCATCGCCACCGATCCGGTGATCCAAGGCTACCTCGAGCCCCGGTTCGGCGCCGAAGGGTTCCACTACATCACGTTATTTGCGGCGCTCATCGGCGCAGTCCTGGTCCTGCTCGTGGGCGGCTTGTGGCGGCGCTCGAAGCTGGCCGCGCATGCCGAGAGGGTGGGGGTGGCGGAGTAGCGTCGCAGGATCGGCGGTCGGCGGTCAGCGCTCGCAATGGGACACGTCTGCGATCACTGATGCGATGACGCGGCCGCGACCAGCTACAACTCCCAACCGAGCTTGCGGTCGAGTGAATAAGGCCCGCCGCCGCGCAAGGCGATGGCAAAGAGGATGAGGCCCCAAAACAGCGGATACTCCCATCCGCCCCTCGACCATGCGAAGCCTTGCGGCCAGTGCGCGACGAACGTAATGACCGCGAACTCGATGGCCGCCGCCGCCGCGATCAAGCGGGTGAACAGCCCGAGGATGATCAACACCGCGCCGATCGTCTCGAGAAAAAAGACCGCATAGGCGGCGAAGATCGCGGGCTCGATCCCGCGGCGCGCCATGCTGCCCGCGGCGAACGCATCGATGGTGGCGGCAAAGCCCTTCTCCGCCATCGGCATCATTTTCATGATGCCGTGCACCAGCAGCATTCCACCCGCCGTGAGGCGCACGACCAACCACGAGAGGTCACGGGTATGTGAATAGAACGAAGCGAGCGGTGGAATGATCGGCTTGGGCTCGCCTGCCGACACAATGCGTGAGTCCGACGTTATCGTGCTCATGGTTTCCCCCTTGTTGGCATTGAGGCTTGTAACCGATCATAACACCGAACAGCGCCCGGAATTTCCGCGCTTTTTCCACTACGACCGCGCCTGGATCAGTTGGAAGTGCCCGATCGAACAAGCGCCTCCCAGTCCTTACGGCGAATCGATGCAAGCGACGTATTCTAGAGGCACGACGGAACGAATTGTCGGGGATTCCCAACCGCCGCCAGTCGATGTTTCGCGCCCTTTTTCGGTCGCCGCAGGGGGTGCCGGCGGTCGCCCGTGCATACGCATCCCGCGTCGCAAAGCCTTGCTAAGGTCGCATTTTTCGTATTTCTTGTGCCACAATTCGGATTTTGGCCGCTCCGGCCGCTGCGTGCCGAGAGGCCGCATTCGTTTCGGATCTTCCCAAAACCCGGGTTGTGGCGCGGTCCGCAGCGATGCGGTTGCGCGTCGCTCACTTCGAGACTTCACTGACTAGGAGACAGACGATGCAAAAGGGCACCGTCAAATGGTTCAATCCAACTAAAGGCTACGGGTTCATTCGGCCCTCGAGCGGAGACAAGGACGTCTTCGTCCATATCTCGGCGGTCGAGCGCGCTGGTCTCAGCACGCTCAACGAGGGTCAGACTGTCGAGTACGAGCTCGTGACCAATCGCGGCAAGACATCTGCGGAGAATCTCAAGGTGTCTTGACGCGGCGGGAAGTTCGGTCACTCGGCCAGCGAGTTTTCCCGTAGCCCCCGGCCTTGCGCCGGGGGTTTTGTTTTGAGGCGGACCGGGCGGAGAACCGAAAGGAATTTCCTATTCGCTTCGATCCCTGTCCTCTGTGTCCTGCGCCGCGGGAACGATCAATGTCCCCTCGGCCGGATGAGTCGCTTCGATCAGGCAATGCCCGCCGATCAGCTTGACGCGTCCCTCCGCCAAGAGCCTGAGCGCCAGCGGATACAATCGATGCTCGACATTGAGAACACGGGCAGCGAGCGTTGCGGCGGTATCGTCGTCGCGCACGGGCACCGCTGCCTGCGCAACGATCGGGCCGGCGTCGGCCTGCGGGACGACGAAGTGAACCGTCGCGCCCGATATCTTCACTCCCGCCTTGAGAGCTTGGCCGTGCGGATCGAGACCGGGAAACGACGGCAAGAGGGCCGGGTGGATGTTGAGCATGCGGCCTTGCCAACGCAGCACGAAGTCTTGCGTTAACAGCCGCATGAAGCCGCCGAGACAGACTAGTTCCACGCGATGCTGGTCGAGCACGGCTTGGAGCGCGCGCTCGAAGGCGGCCCGATCTTTTCCGTATGGACGGTGGTCGACCACGGCCGTGGGAATCGCATGCGCCTCGGCGCGTGCGAGCCCCGCGGCATCCGGCCGGTTCGAAACCACCAGCGCGATCTCGGCGGGGTAGGAGCGCTCCTTCGCCGCCTCGATCAGCGCCGCCATGTTGGAGCCGCGACCGGAGATCAGGACGGCGACGCGCTTCTTGACCATGCGCTCACCGGTAAAGATACAGCCGCCCGCGATAGGCGACAGCGGGACCCGAATTCGCCCGCACGGTCGAGCCCAGCAATGGCTTGATCAGCGCCACCGCCTTCTTGCCGACGTCGAGGTCAACGCCAGTCTCGGCATCGGTGAGGCCTGTCTTTGCCATCGCGCGTCCTTCGTTTGCACGCGCGCCTCGGTACTTGGGAATCCGCGACTGTGCAATGGCTTGATCGCGGCTATACTCATCGTCGCATGGCCACATGTGCGCCGGACGATGCTGCCAGCGAGGCGCGCGGGCCGAGTCGGGGCGCAGATTTGAGCATTCCGAACCTCATCACGCTCGGCCGCATCCTGCTGGTGCCGGTCGTGGTATGGGCGATTACGGCGGGCGAAATGCGGATCGCATTCGTCTTGTTCCTGGCCGCCGGCATAAGCGACGCCGTCGACGGTTTTCTGGCCAAGCGGTTCGGCATGGCGACCGAGCTCGGCGCCTACCTCGACCCGCTCGCCGATAAGGCAATGCTGGTTTCGATCTATGTCGCGCTCGGCATCGCGGACGCCGTTCCAGGCTGGCTTGTCATCCTCGTCGTCTCGCGCGACATCATGATCGTGACCGCCGTGATCTTGTCGTGGCTGGTGGACAAACCCGTGGCGCTTAAACCGCTTCTGGTCTCCAAGCTCAACACGGTCGCGCAGATTGCGCTCGCTTGCGTGATCATGGCGGCGCGCGGGTTCGATTTCGACGCGGGGATAGCGGTGATGGTGCTCACCACACTGGTCGCGGCCTTGACCCTGCTTTCCATTGCCTTCTATGTCGCCGAGTGGGTACGCCACATGAACGCGGCAGAAACGGGCCCCTGACCCCCTGTTCGGGGATGATCCGATGATCTACGGACGCCACCTCACGTTCTGGGTCGCGACGTTTCTAGTGCTCGTCGCGCTGCTGTGGTTGCTCCACGACATTCTGCTCCCGTTCGTGGCCGGCATCGCGCTCGCTTACGTGCTCGCGCCGCTTGCGAATCGCGTCGAACGGCTCGGCGTGAACCGCACTATCGCGGCGCTGCTGATTGTCAGCCTCTTGGTCGTGACTTTGCTCGCGCTGATCGTGCTGCTCGTTCCCCTGTTGATGCAGCAGGGTGCGGCGTTGATCACCCACATTCCCGGTTATTTCAAGCGCATCAAGGAACTCATTGTCGATTCGAACTTGCCTTGGCTGAACTGGCTGGACGCCGCCGAGGCGGGCAAGACAGCTTCCGACCTCGTCGGACAGGTGGCCACGTGGCTGCTGAGTTTTTCGTATTCGTTGTGGACCGGCGGAAAGGCGCTGGTCTCATTCGCGTCAGTGCTGATCGTAATGCCGGTTGTGACCTTTTACTTGATCCGCGATTGGCACGCCATGATTGACAGGGTGGACAGCTGGGTACCGGTGCGCCAACGCGGCGCCGTGCGTCAACTCGCGCGCGAGATCGACGCGGCGATCGGCGGTTTTCTGCGCGGACAGTTCGGCGTCTGCCTCGTGCTCGGCTGTTACTACGCCATTGCACTGATGTTGGTGGGGCTGGATTTCGCGCTGCTCATCGGTCTCACCGCCGGCGTGATCACGTTCGTTCCCTATATCGGCTCGATGACCGGGCTGATGATCGCGGCCAGCGTGGCGATCGCGCAATTCTGGCCGGACTGGAAGCGGATCGCGCTCGTCGTCGC
>WNFN01223623.1_pt1 | contig 14422 bp, 9 predicted proteins | sample 5400161 | NCBI WGS metagenome assembly WNFN01 (sample SAMN13153353, study PRJNA577476) | soil metagenome | isolation source: 80 cm saprolite on Douglas fir-dominated hillslope | place: USA:California | collected 2013-09-17
ATGGTGATGGTGCTGGCTGTCATTTATCTCTTGCTGACACGCAGGCACTCCCATTGGGGCGAAGCCGAAAGTGCGGGGACGATGGCTGCCGTACAAACGCACAAAAAATAGTCGGGCGAACAGTTGGAAGCGGATCGCGGATTGCTGCCTCAGACCGCAGCTCCTTCAATGCGCGCCGCTTCGGCGTTGACCTTTCGCCTCTATCCGACGTTGCGAGCCATCGAGGCCGCGTGCGGTGAACTCGGAGCATTCCAGATAGCCCATCCGTCCTTACAGCCCGACGCCGGATCGCCCGGCAGACGTTCTGCCGGAGGCAGTCGAAGCACCCAAACCAAGAAAGGAAGGAAAGCCATGACGGCATTCAATCGCATCGCTCTGATCTCCAGCGCGGCCTTGCTCGGCGCGTTCGTCCTCGCCGCGCCTGCTCGCGCCGAGGAAAACAAGTGGCCGGGCACCAAGGCTGGCGAGCCGACCCCCAAGCCGAAGGGCGTGCCGGCGGTGCTGGCGAAGAACCTCGCCAACTTCGACGACCTCGACTTCCGGGTCTACACCGGTCAGCAGTGGCAAAACCTGCACAAGAGCCACACCAAGGACGTCATCGTGCACTGGCCCGACGGCCACACGACCCAAGGCATCGAGAAGCACATCGAGGACCTCAAGTTCATGTGGACCTTCGCGCCCGACAACCGGATTCAGGAGCATCCTTCGCGCTTCGGCACCGCCGACGGCGAGTGGACGGCGGTGAGCGGCTGGCTCCAGGGCACGTTCACCAAGCCGATGGTGCTCGCCGACGGCAAGGTCATACAGCCGACGGGCAAGGCGTACCGGATTCCGATGGCGACCATCGGCCACTGGAACAAGGAGGGCATCATGTTCGAGGAGTACCTCTTCTGGGACAATGGCGAGTTCATGAAGCAGATCGGGCTCGCGCAATAGGCATGCGCAGAGAGTCGACGGACTCAGGAAAGTTGTCCCGGGACAACATCTGAATCGCTAGTAAAATCATCGGCTTGTGCCGATATTTTGGACTTTCGCGGGTGCCCGGTGAGCTGCCGAGCAACCCGGCGGCAGAGTCGCTGGACTTGATCAGTAAGATGACAAGTCGAGCTTTCTCTCGACCCCCTTTCCACATTGGAACCCGCGACATTATCCCCGGAGCACCCTGAAGCGGTGCAGTTGCGGCATCATCGCCCGATTGAACGGCTGAACCGCGAAAAGCCTTTGTTACCATTGGAGCGGCTTGAGACGGTGGATTCGTTGGAGACGCGCCCTGGCTGAAGCCTCGCTTGCAGCGCTTGATCTCGGGTGTCGCAGGTTTCGAGGCGGATTGGCGTTCACTCCACGTTGATCTGGGCGCAGGCATCCACGTGGATGAGCTTGAAGTGAAGACGCCGCCCGCGTTTCGAGCTCAAGCGCCGGACCTTCTGAGAGCCCAGGCCGTGGACATCGACGCGTCGGTCTTTGGCGGACTTCGCGCCATTCACATCACCAACGGCCACATCACCATCGTTCAAGAAGCGGGTCATCGATCGTGGGAGGGACCGATTACCCGAGCAGCGCAGACGAAGAATCAGGACTTGAGCCAGGTGCTGGCCGAGCTGTTCTCCAAGCCTCCGCCGATCCCCGCAACCTCGCTCGATAGCGGTTCGCTTACCTGGATCAACGTGGATCCCGGGCAACCCTTGGAGCGCGTTCGAGTAAGCGGGCTGAAGCTCACGCTTCAGGGATGGGCGGTCACACTGGGCTCGGCTGCCACGCCGGTTCGACTCGAGCTGAGGTACCAGCGCGGGGAAGCTGTACACACGGCAACTCTGGACGTTCAGGCCTCCGCGAGCGCCGACCGACGAGGGTTGGTGACAAGCATCGACGCCGACGTCGTCCGACAGGACTGGGCGCCGGAGCTTTCGGTCGGCAAACTCTTGAGCGTTCGCCTCGCGTCGAAGTTCGACACGGCACATCGGAGGGTCGACTTCGATCTGGACCGCGCCCAGTTGCTGGACGATACCGCGACGCTCAAAGGCGGCGCCACTTTGCCCGACGATCCGGCCGCGTTCCCCACGGTGCGCGATCTGGATGGCGCCGTCGACCTGGAGCGCCTTACCTCGTTCCTTGCGCCGCTGAAGCTTCCGGTGTCGGTAGACCGGGGCGCGCTCCATTTCCACGCGAGGAACACGGATGCGATCGACGTCGATGGCAAGGCAAATAGGCTCGTTGTTGATGCCGGTGGCGCGACCGTCTCTTTGGCCGGCGCTTCGCTCACCGCAACGCTCGGACTGCGCGGCCCCCAATTGCTCCGAGCCAAGTTGAACGGCCACTGTACCGCCGCCGCGCCACACGAGAAGCCATGGTTCAACGAGGATGTGCAGCTAGATGTCAAAGCGGAGAATGTCGCCAGGGACTTTAGCCGCGCGCGCGTTCGAGGCACCGTTGAGGGTCGGTGGGGCCAGCTCGCGGTCGAGGACGAACACCACGCCGCGCATGAAGTCGCTCACATCACCTTCCGTTTTCCAAACCTTGCGCTGCTTCGTCCACTCCTGCCAAAAGCTTGGCCGATCGATTGGGCCAGTGCTTCCGCCACGGGCAGGATCGACGGGCAAGCTCGGTTTGGCTCGAAGCGGCTGAAGATTCATCAGACGTCCGAGATCGCGGTGCAAAACCTTATCGCTCGCCTACCCGCCGGACCTCTGGCGGTTCAGTCGGTGTCGGCCAAGGTTCGCTCCGAAGAGACGGATCGCGATCACCATGCGGAGCTCGGGTTGCGGCTCGCCGGTATTCAGTGGCGAGGGAGCAAACCATGGGACCAGACGTTGGACGCGACACTGGACATCGCGGCCGCGAACACGCGCCTTCACCTCAAAACAGACGGCGCTCTCGCGCCCTCGGTCTCCGCGGAGGTCCAAGCAGACTTCGACCGAACCCGCCACGAGCTGGTCTCGCAGTTCACGGCCAACGCAGGTCACGCCTCATTTCTCGCCCCCTTCCTCGAGCACGTTCCGGGCCTGGCGAAACTGGATTTGGGGAGCTTGGAAGCTGCGGTGTCGGGACGCGCTCATCTGCAAGGCATTTCGCGATTCGATCGACGCACGCTCGGACGCGCGCGCGGGGAGGCTCGCCTCGAGGCAACGGTACGAAATGCGCGCTGGCTTGGCGAAGACCAATCCGCGTCGATCGCTTCAGCTCGTTTCGAGGCAGCGGCGAAGGGCGACGGCCAGCAGGCGACGCTTGAGAGTCATCTCGATATCCAGGGCGCGAAATACACTCGTGACGATGACTCCTACAGCGCCACGCCCATTTCTCTTCGCGTTTCGGCGGCGTTGAATCGGCGTTCCGGCGAAGCGAACGCTCACGGCGAGCTGGAGGTGGGCCCGGTCCTCCAGAGCGAGGGTTTCGACTACCCACTCGAAGGGCTGAAGTTGTCTTTTTCTTTGGAGCGCCAGGCGGACGGCGTGCTGTTTCTCCCCAGTGCCAGACTCGAAAACCCCGCCGCCGGGACGATGCTCGAGGTGCGCGGCGGATTGGCCCTTCAGGAAAATCCCGCAAAGCTGTCCGCTCACGGCACTCTCACGCAGGACTTATCCAAGGTTTGGCGGAACGCCGATGTTTTCTCTGCGCATGGGCGCGCCGAGCTCCGCTTCGACGTGGAATCGCCCGACTCAAGGGTTTTCGATGCCTCGTCGGTGCTCACCTTGAATGGCGTTGATTTTCGCATGCCAGCTTGGGGACTCATCGCCGAGGGAGTCGACAGCGAAATTCCATTGCTCGGTACTTTCGCGCTCAAGTCGAATGGGATTGCGGCGATCCGGAAACGCCACATCAATCCGTACTCGGCCCTGCGCTTCGCGGATCAATATCCGCTGTTTAGGCAGCAGAGCTACCTTTCCATTCGGCGGCTGGTGATGCCTCAGGTCACCCTCGAGTCCTTCGCCGGCAACCTCAAGGTGGACCATAACTTGATCTCGATGGACCAGATGGAGATGTCGGTGCGGGGCGGGCACCTCGCGGGGCAGTGCCTGGTCGACACCGATCCCAAGAGGCTTCGCGCCAAAGCGGAGCTCCGCGCCGTCGGAATCCTCTCCTCTCATGGAGAGCCATTCGACGGGAACGCAGCGATCTCGATCTCCCTGCGCGATCGGAGCGTCGACGGGCGGGCGGAGATTCTGCGAATCGGGCGTCAGCACCTGCTCGACCTGCTCGATCTCGAGGATCCTCAGCACGCGCTGCCGGCGTTCAATCGCGTCCGGCAGGCGCTCGGGCTCGGCTATCCGGACAAGATGAAGGTCACCTTTGACCGCGGGTTCGCCAACGTCCACATCACCTTCGGTGGCCTGGCGAAGTTGGTGAAGGTGGACGACTTGCGAGGCATTCCGATGGAGCCGCTGCTCGACAAGTACCTGACGGAGGCAACGAAGGAGGAACTGTGAAGCTGGCACTCGTGTCGCTGTCGTTTGCACTCACGCTGAGTTGCCTGGGCACGCCTCAACTGATTGTGGTCGACCGCGCAACCGCGCTCGAGGAACAGGCGGGCGGGAGCTATGACGAGCTCGAGCGCAAGCTCACTCGGGCAGGCATCGGGCCGCATCCGGTTCCCTTCACGCCAGAACAGCTGGAGGCGCTCGGGATCCGGAACGAGGACATCTCAAATTGGAGCGAGCTGACCGAAGCGGATCGGGTGGATCGACTTTTGCGTTTAAAGTGCCTCGGTGAAGGAAAGGACGGCCTGCTCGTCGAGACGCCGGACGCATGCACCGCGGCGGTGGACTCGGAGCGAATCGCCCAGTTGGTGGAGCGTGGAAATCGCGCCCGGGCCCAACTTTGGAAATGGATGCAAGGCGAGCGGCCCAAGGCTTCGTTGGTCGAAGTGCGTCGCGCCTGGAAGGTGGCGCACGAAACGGGGCTGATCTGCGGCGCCTGGCGCGAGCGCGACGACGGCTCATGGGAGGCAAAGCCGTGCTGAAGCGCCTGGGGCTCTGCGGGTGCACGCTTCTGGTTGGACTTGCAGCGCGAGCGCAGGATGACGGACAAGACGGGATTCATGCCCCGCTGCGGCTCACCGCAGGCAGCGCGGATGAGCTGCTAGGGCAGTTTGGTCCCGACGATCGCACCCTTTACTTCGTCTCGACCGCTGAGGCGTCCAGCAGCATTTACGCAATCGACGTCCACGAGGGGCGCAGTCGGCAACTCTTCGACGAAGGGGCGGACGCGAAGTGGCCGCGCGCCAGCCCCGACGGACGGACGCTGCTTTACATCTCCTACCGAGATCAACCGACCGGCCAGCTGTGCATCCGAAAGCTGCCGTCGACGGAAGGACGCGCCTGCCTCGCGCTCCCCGGCGCCATTCAGGCAGAGTGGATCGACAACTCGCGGATCATATTGGTCGACCGCGCGACGCTCCAAGGCAACCTTCAGCTGCTCGAAGTCACAGTCGGTGCTGAGCTCACGGCGAAAGTGCTCGTCCCGGGGGACGCGACCAGTCCCGCGGCATCACCGGATGGACGGTGGCTGGTCTACGTGCCGGTCGTGCGCGAAGTCCCGCAGGTCGGTCCCGGCTTCGCGGCTCACGCCACGCCGACGCTGGCACTGCTTCGATTGGGCTCTTCCGAACCTCCAGCCGCTCTTCAAATCAACTTGCCCGGATTGACCGCCCAACCGACGTTCTCTCGCGACGGGCGCTTCCTCTACTTCGTGCAGTTTTTGGCGGATTCGAACCACGACGGCGTGGTCGACGCGTCCGACTCGGGAATTCTCTTTCGAATCCCGTTTCCACCCGGTTCCAATCGCAGTGAGCCCGAGCAGCTCACGGATCCGTCATGGAATTGCCAGTACCCTTCAACCTCCAAGACGCGCCTCGTCGCGACTTGCAACCAAGGTGAGGATCTGGACATCTTCGAGCTTCCGCTCGCGGGGGAAGTTCCGGAAGACTGGACGTCGGAGCGGGTCAGCCTTGAGCTTGGGCTGGTCTCTCGCCGCTCCGAGCAGCTGTTGCTCTACCGCAGGCACCTGCGCGATGCGAGGACCGCCACCGGACGCCGTTTGGGCCTGGTTCGGCTGGTTCGCTTACACCTCGAAGCAAGCGAGTTCGACGCGGCACGCTTCTATGCGCGAGCCGTGAGCGAGGGGGAAGATGCCACCACCCAGGGCCTCGGGCGTCTGTTGCAAACCTTGGTGGATCATCGGCGCCAGGTGCGCGAGCGCGAGTTAGGGCGGCAGGTGGGCACCTTCAATCAACTCACCCGGGAACGGATGAAGGCGCTGGCGCCGGAGGATAGAGACTCGCCGGCGGCGTTGTGGCTGGCCCACGTCATCCGCAGCGAGTTGTCCGACTCGCTCGGAGACAAGACCCAAGCGCGGCGCGAGTTGGAGGCTTCGGTTCCCAACGAGAAGACACCACGTTCGATCATTGAGCTGTACGCAGAACGCGTGGATGCGCTGTATCGCTCCCTGGACCGGCGGGAGCCGTTGGTGGCGGCGTACCGGCGGTTGGCAGGGCTCAGCTCGCTCGCTCCGGACGTGCGGCTTGGCTACGCTCGGGCCGCGGTTCGAGCAATGTATCGAGGTCGACCCTATGACGAGGCCGACCGTGTGCTCGCCGAGGCGGCCCGCTCCGAGCCACCGGACACCGAGCTCGCTTTCGCGTTGGAGCTCGGGCGTGCGCTTCAGCTCATTCGCGATACACGCTCCGCGGGCGCGCGGGATGCGCTAATCGATCTGTACAAGCGGCAACGACGGACAGACCGCCAACGAGCGGTGATGGTGGACGCGGTCGCGCGTGCGTCCGCGTTCGGGGCCGATGGCGTAATTGAAGAGCTCGCCCAGGATTATGTCGAAGACCTGCCGCGCGGAACCGCGGAGCGGTTGCGGGCCGAGGCCCTTTACCGTCACGCGTGGATCGGGCGCGCGGGTCGAGAGCGCGGCGAGGGAGACTTGACGACGGCGCGGGCGGACTATGATCGCATCGTCCAGCAAACGCACTCGCTGGAGGCACTGGTCGGCTCGATCGATCTGAGCATGCGGCTAGGCGAACGCCACCAAGCGATCGCCGATCGCATCCTGCGAAGCGATCAACCCGCGTGGCTCAAGGCGTTCGCGCAGGCCTATCTTCGGGCATACGAGATGCGGACCTTAACGGGCGAAGCGCACGCCAAGGCGGTCGACGCCGCGTTGGCGCTGCTCCGTGGGTCCTGGGCCGACTTGCGCCGGCAGCAGTTGCCCTACGCGCTGTTCGGTGCGATTCGCCATGAGGCTTACATCGAGAGCGGCGACCTTGACCAAGCTGAACGAGCGAGCGGGGCCTACGAGGTCGCGTTGAAAGGGCTCAAGAGCGACGTCCGGCTTCGCGCGATGCTGCTGGGACAGCTGGGGATCTTGCAGACGCAAGTTGGCAATTTCCACATCGCCCTCACCCCCTTGGACGAGCGGGAGAAGCTTCCCTACGTGGACAATTCGGCCGGACTTGCTGTGCGGCTCGCAAGGGCCCGCGCCTTGCTTCACGTCGGACACATGCGGCACGCGGCCGAGACCGCGGAGCAGGCGCTCGCGATGACCGACCAAACACCATATCTGCGCCAATATCGCGTCCTTGCGCTGGATCGCGCCGCACTCTATGCGCTCGCAGCGCGCGGTTATGAGCGGGCGCTGGCTCTCTACGAGGAATTGCTCCGCTTTACGGACGCGAGTCCGACCAGCCAACGCAACCGCGTCGCCAGCCGGATCGGCCATGCGGCGGCAGCACTCGGCGCTCATCAGCCGGAGAAGACCTTGGTGGATCTGACTGGGATCCACCTGATTCTGGACGCGCCGGGCGCGGCCAGCGCATTCGTTCGGCCGCACACCGATCCGGGCGACGTCTTTCGCAGCTACCGGCTGATCAGCGCCGGCCTCGAGGCCAATGCCCTGCGCCAGCTCGGGCGCTTGGCGCAAGCCTCGCGCGCCTTGGAACGCCGACGCGAGCTTCTGGCAGAACTGTTGAAGAAGTCCGACCGCGACGAAGATCTTCAAGCCATGACTCTGGTCGAGAGCCAATTGGCGACCAACGCGGTCGAACGAGGCGACAAGGCGGCAGCGGCGCGGTGGGCGAAGGCGAACCTCGACGACGGATCGGCGCTTGGCCAGAGGACTCAAACGCGGCTCTCGCAGGAAGAACGCGACGCGCTCTGGCTTGCGGCAGAGCTCGCGGCGTTTCAAGGCATTCAGAGCGCTGATGGCCTGCCGGCGCGGCTGAAGAACGCGCTTTCCGAATTGGCCCGCCGGCCTGGGAGAAGTGGGCGGACCGAAGCCCGTTGGCTCGAGATCTGCCTCGCATTGATGGCGCTCTGAGAGAGTTGCATCCGGATGCAACTCTTAGCTGGTCCGGCGACGGGCACCTATCCTGGACCGAAGCTGCTCAAGCCGCACCGTTTGAGTAGAGCGCGAAATCGGACTTTCTGTCTGAATGGGTCCCACTTGGGATCTGCCGGCAGAAGAACGAGATGCACGTCGCGCGCATTCGCCGCGCGCTCGAGCCAATCCAGGGCCGCATTCGGTTCGCCCAACCCGGCCTCGACAAGAGCCATTGCATAGGGCGGAACATAGTGGTCGCGCGAGATCTCTTGCAACGTGCTCAGCATCTCTCTGGCTTCCTGGATTCGGCTCTGCTTTGCGAGGATGTAGCCGCGAAGTGACAACACCTTGCTGTTGCCACCTGACAATCGACCCGCCGAATTCAGGGCTTCAAACGCCAAGTCGATCTCGCCTGTCTGCTGGTACGCCTGCGCGAGTTGGAAGTAACCAATCCAGAATCCCGGATCGATCGCGATGGCTTGGCGGGCAAACTGAACCGCCGCTGGATAATCGCGAGCCACGAAGGCAACCTGAGCCGAGAGGGCGTGCTGTACCGCATAGAGAGGATCGAGCGCTCGGGCACGCTGCATCTCGGACCCGGCCTCCTCGCGTTGGCCCATATGTGAGAGGGTTATCCCGAGATTGCGGTGCGCAAACGCATAGCTCGGATCCAAGGTGATCGCCTTTCGGAAGGCCGTCTCCGCGCCGATCCAGTCCCAGTCGAACCAGAACTTCACGACTCCGAGCGAGCTTTGGACCTCGGCGAGGTCAGGCTCGGCCCGGACCGCTTGGGCCGCAGCGTCCCGGGCGCGCGGCCCTGCCGATAGCGGAGGCGCATCGCCGTTTATCGGGCTTGCTGCGTAGGCGTCGGCGAGGCCAGACCATGCGAGGGCGTAGTTCCGATCGAGCTCGGTCGCCTGGGAGAAATACTCGATCGCTCGCTGCGTTGTACGCGGCGTGAGCTGATTCCAGACGTGGCGCCCTCGGAGGTAGAGATCGTACGCCTCGGGGTTCCTCGTCTGTCGGCGGGCGAGCGCGCTTAAGCGTTCGGGCGACAGCCGCTGCCGGATCTGCTCCGCGATGGCGGCGCTGAGCTCTCGCTGAAAAGCAAGCATGCTGCTCGGCTCACTGTCGTAGGAAGCGGACCAGATCTGGACCTGGTTGGCTGCCCGAATGAGCTTAGAGGTGACACGCACCCGATTCACCTCGGAGCGAATCGAGCTCTCGACCAGATACGCCGCATCCAACTCCCGACCGATCTCGGCGAGTGTCTTGGCGGTGCGCTTGTATGTCATGACCGAGGTCCGACCGATGACGCTCAAGTGTTCGGGATCGATCTGACCTAGAGCCGTAATTGTCTCCTCGGTGAGAGCATCGGCGAGGTAGTCACGATCGGGATCAGCGGCGATGTTTTCGAACGGTAAGACGGCGAGCCTCACCCGCGACGGTGAGTTCTCCCCCAGCCCAACCGTCGCCGCAGCCGAGGAGCCCACCTCCCGTCGCCCTCTCGCGGGTAGATTTCGAAAAAACAGCAGATAGCCCAGCAACGCCGCCGCCAGGACCGTTGCACCCGCCGCCACACTCCTCCGAGTCGCCGGGCGCCAAGTGGAGCCCGGTCTGATTCCGGCGAGCTTGACCTCCGCGCCGGAATCCAGCTCCTTTCTCAGACTGACCAGATCCGCGAGCAACTCCCGCGCCGACTGATACCGGCGCTCGCGCTTCTTCTCGATGCATTGATGGATCACTTGCGCGAGTGAAGGCGACACTTGGGCGTTGAGCTTGGCGAGCGGCTCCGGTGCTCGGTGAAGGATCTGCTCAAGTATCTCCTCGTTGGTTCTTCCGGTGAACGGGCGTCGCCCCGCCGCCATCTCGTAGAGCACCGTGCCCAGAGAGTAGATGTCCGCGCGACAGTCCACCTCCTGCCCCAGGGCCTGCTCCGGGCTCATGTACTCCACCGTACCCACCAATGCGCCGGGCGTTGTTTTCGGCGGCTCGGAAGCATCGCCGACCGTCGCCTCCCTCCCAAGCCCAGTCATTTTGGCCACCCCGAAGTCCAGCACCTTCGCCTGGCCGCGAGGGGTGATCATGATGTTGGAGGGTTTGATGTCCCGGTGAATGATGCCCTTGGCGTGCGCCTCCTCCAGCGCATCCGCTACCTGGCTGGCGATGCTCACGATCTCGGCCGCATCCAGCGGGCCTTCCTTGATGCGCACATCCAGTGTCCGGCCTTGTACGAATTCCATCGCGATGAAACTGACGCCTTCCACTTCGCCGATTTCGTAGATGTGGGCGACGTTCGGATGGCTGAGCGCCGCGGCCGCTTTGGCTTCGCGGACAAAACGTCGCATTCGGTCGTCGTCCCGGGTGAACTGCGCGGGCAAGAGCTTCAGCGCCACCTGGCGCGCGAGTAGAAGGTCGTCGGCGAGATAGATCTCGCCCATTCCACCGACGCTCAAGAGGGAGCGGATTTGGTACTGCCGCAGCTTCCGCCCTGCCACGGTGCGGACTCGCTGCGCGGTGACCATTTCCGCGGCGACGGCATCGGGAGGGGTCTCCAGAAAGCTGTTCCCTTCTCCGTGGGCAAGTAAGGATTCGACTTCTCGGCGCAATGCCTCGTCGCCCGCGCATGCGGTCTCCACGAACGTGGAACGCTCCCGGCCGGCCGGCAGCTCGAGCGCCTCCTGATAAAGCCGCTCGATCTGCCGATACCGTTCAGGTGTCATCCTGCTTGCCTTGGCCGAGCGCTCGATGCAACCACGCTTTGGCCATCCGCCAGTCGCGCATCACGGTTTCGGGCGAGACCTGCAGGACCTCAGCGGTCTCCTCCACCGTCAGCCCGCCGAAGAATCGGTACTCCACGACGCGGCTTTGCCGTGAGTGCAATGTCGCCAACTCGGTCAACGCCTCATCTACCGCGACGAGCTCGGCGGCTCGCTCATCCGTTGCGAACATCGCTTGGTGGAGGGAAACGGGGCGCACTCCACCGCCGCGCTTGGCGGATTGGCGTGAGCGAGCGTAGTCGACCAAGATGTGACGCATGGCCTGGGCGCCGACCGCAAAGAAGTGACTGCGATTCTGCCACTTCTTGGCGGGCTGACCCACCAGCCGCACGTACGCTTCGTTGATCAACGCGGTGGTTTGCAGAGTGCCGCCTGGCTGCTGACGGCCCATGTGGCGCCTGGCCATGCGCCGCAGCTCTTCGTAGACCAGCGGCATCAGCCGGTTCAGCGCCGCCCCGTCGCCTTTGTTCCAAGCGACAAGCAGCTGACTCACCTCACCTGGCGGTTGGGCCATACTTTCTCACGACACGATCGACTCAACCGGTTGTGTACCATACCGCTTGCGGCCGGAGCTACGCTCCGACTCTGGGCGGATCACCAGGAGTTGTTTCGGTCGGTGAGGATCAGGCGGGCGGGCGCGGAACGATTGATCGATAACGTCGAACGCGCTCGCCTACCCCGCTCGACCGACTCTTGTTCCGAGCCGGTCGAACAGGGTGCTAACAGATTTACTGGAAGCGCTCTCCAGCGGCAGTGCCGCATCCGGCCGCCACGAGCTCACCGTCGGGGTTGAAGAATTCCGCCGAAACATCGCTGACAAACTCGTCCGGATTGTCTCCGATTTGAATGTTTTGCGTGATTGTCTGCGTTAGGGCCAGGACACCGTCTCTGGTGATGAAAGCAGTCGACGCTGCGCGGTAGCTGCTCTCACTTCCGTCAGCACTCCACACCCCGTGGCCAGGGCTGCGCACATTCGGAAAAACTATGGTGCCGGATGTCTCGGTCATCGTCCCTCCGCGCGCGAACGTCTCCAGCGCTCGAAACGCGCTGATTGGCTCACCGGTTTTGCAATCAAACACGCTTACCCGCACGCGCCACGTTCCTTCCAGCGGCTGGGCTTCCGCCGCCTGGTCATGGCGCTGCGCAACACCGCCTCGCGCTCCGGCAAGAATCAGTCCACTTCCAAGGGCAACAACCAGGATGGGTATTCGCTTCCACAGTCTTGAGATCATGAGGTCTTCCTTCTTGGGCAAAAGCGGTTGAAGCCAGTCCACCGCCGAGATGACCAAACCCAAGGCTTCCGTCAGGGGGAACGACCGATTCGGCTGCTCCCATCTATCCAAACGAAAATGGCGCGCGAAACCTGGCACGTCCTCTCATTTTTCTGCCTTCCGAGGTTACCGTCAGACGCTACCTGGCGCGCTGGATTGAGGACAGGCGCCTTCGGAAGGTTGCCAGTGCCGGCGACGATGAGACGCGTTTGCAGCATCACGCTGCGCTCGAGCTCGGCGAGGTACTCCTGGCCGAAGTCCGACCGAGCCACATCCGGAGCCTCGTTCGCAACCTCAAGGCGAAAGTAGGGCAGGGGAGGGCGCAACTCGCGCCTCGGACGGTGCGGCACGTCTATGGAGTTCTGCACCGAATGTTCGAGGGGCGCGGTCGCCGACGAGTTGATCGAGTCCAACCCGTGCGCCATCAAGCGAGGAGAGTTGCCGGCCAAGATTGACAAGGACCCGACCTGGCGCAGCGCAGCCGTTTTCACCCGAGAAGAAGTCGAGCAGCTGATTTACGCTGAGTGTCCCCGACTGGATTCGAACCCTATTTCGGCAATTAAATTAAACATGCGACAGCGCACGCCTTTTTGCTGATTCGCTTTGCCGGATGGGCACTTGGGTCGAAAGAGATCAGCCTCGGTGTCGGTGATGCAGCACGATGCCGAGACTCGAGCCGCTAGAAGCCCTTCTCGGGATCGGCGACGTTGTAGATTTTTTCTCCAGCGGCGTACCGGCGGATCAGCTCCCGCCTTACGCGCCAGGCGCGGTCACCATCCCCGCCCAAATTTTCGCCGTACGAGGAGGAGTGCGGCGAAATGATGATGTTTGGCGCTGACCACAGCGGATGTCCTTCCGGTACCGGTTCGGGGTCGGTAACATCGAGCGCCGCGCCACCAAGCTGGCCGGACTTGAGCGCATCGATGAGGTCTTTCGTGACCGTTGTGCCGCCGCGCCCTACCGAGATGTAGTAGGCGCCCTTTTTCACCCGCGCAAACATCGCCGCGTCAAACAGACCTTTCGTCTTTTCGGTTAAGGGCAGGGCATTCACAATCACATCCGCTTGGCTCGCCAGCTTGGGCGTTTCGTCGGGAAGCCCGACATATTCGACGAAATTCGGTCCCTCGCGGCTCGAGCTGCGCGTGGCAACCACGCGCATGCCTAAAGCGTGCGCTTTCTGTGCCGTATCAGTACCGATGCCGCCGAGACCCGCGACGAACATGGTCCGGCCCTCGATCTCCCGGAAGCGCGTCCGCGCAACACCGCCTCCCCACACCCATTTCTGTTGCAGCTGTGACCTCATGATTCCGTCGATTCCGCGGGTTAACGCAAACATCAGGGCGATCACATGATCGGAGATTTCGAGCCCAGAGACCCGCTTCATGTTTGTCAGGAGAATGCCCTCTTTGGATTTCAGGTGTGGCGCGCAATATTCGATGCCCGCAGAGTCCGCGTGGATCCAATGCAGGTTCTTCCCTGCCTTCACGATCTGCTCATTGCAAGCGCCAACCACTGCATCGGCGTCGCCAAGGAGGGGCAGAATTTCGCTGCCCCATGCGCCTTGCCTACTGATCGGGATCAGCTTCACGTTCGGCGCAGCGGATTGCAACCAGGCAATCCGGTCGGGCGTATCGACGCACACCACGATCTTCCGCGGCGGCTTCCAGCCCTTGACCATTTCGCGAACCGGTTTGTCGCTTTCCTGCAAACCCAATTTTGCCACCACGCGTGCGTCGCCCGGATTGACCGCCGGCGAACTAGGGCCGCCCGCTGCGTGAGAAGCCGCGACAAAAGGGGAAGCCCCGCCAATCATCAGGCAGATGCCACATAGCCGTAACACCGTGCCGCGGGCTCTGGGTGATTGAGTGCAGAGCGATTCCTTTGGCGGCATCATATAGGTCCTCCATGGAGGCAATCAGCAGACCTTCCTTCTCATACGGCTGATGGCAAAGCAGAGCGGATTTCTGTCTTTCCACGCCCTGCTGTATTTTTCCAACCAAGATTCGAATGAGGTACGCTCCATTTCAAACGCTTTCTGTACCACGTCTGCACACG
>WNFN01246394.1_pt1 | contig 14419 bp, 15 predicted proteins | sample 5400161 | NCBI WGS metagenome assembly WNFN01 (sample SAMN13153353, study PRJNA577476) | soil metagenome | isolation source: 80 cm saprolite on Douglas fir-dominated hillslope | place: USA:California | collected 2013-09-17
CAGACTCTCCACGGCGAAGCAGCGCTTGGACTACTTCTGTGCCCACTTTGCCCGTACCACCAGTCACTAAGATTTTCATAAAGTCTCCATTGATTAGCGAACCGACAGCCGGGTCCAGGCACGTCAGTAATACTTACCGAATATTAATATTTACTGAACGTGCCGTATTATTAAAGATAAAATCAAGAATCGTCAAATGATTTTTCTTTCCGTTCTGTTAAACTTAATGCGTGTCTGCTAAAGGTTCTGTAACTCCCCGCCGTGGCCGCCCGCCCATTGAAGCAGCCGAGTCGCATGCGGCGATTTTGGATGCCGTTTATGAGCTGCTGCAGGAGCGTTCGGTCCGTGATCTCACGATGGAAGCCGTCGCCAACCGGGCTGGCGTAGGCAAGCCCACGCTCTACAAGTGGTGGCCGACCAAGGCCGCGCTGGTGCTGGCCATGTTCCGAGAACGAATCGCTGTCGCCTTGCCGCCACCGTCAGTTGGGACGGCGGAAGAGGCGATCCGTGACGCGGCACGTGCCTTGATCGGGCCGTTGAACGGACAGTTGGGTAAGGTGCTGTCCGAGCTGATTGCCGAAGGCCAAAGCGAGCCAGCGATCCTCCGGGAGGATCCGGAGCTGATTATCGATGCAGTGTTCGGTGCGATCTTTTATCGCCTTCTGTTCCGGACATCACCGCTGACTGAAGAGTTCAGCGACAAGTTAGTCACCCAGGTGTTCCGCGGCGCCCGAGCTAGAGCAGGCCAAGCTACTACACGTTCAAAACCTCGCCGGGTCAAACCGGCGTGATCTTCAGAGTGACAATCAAGCCCACGGGCGGACCCTCGTAATTTAAGGCCTTCAATTAACTAGCTCGACCGGCTTGCCATGGGGGGTGCGCCGGTAGGCCTCGGCCCAGGCCTCCTTTCGCGCGAGCAGCGAAGCCGGATCGGCCAAGCCCTTGTGCGTGACCAAGCGCTCGAGAGCCACAAGCCAATGATCATAGTAACGCGAACCGTCGTCGGGTTCCCCGCGAGTCGCGGCGGCTTTGAGCTCGTTGGCGAGGGCAGTCGCCCATTCCTTCCATGTGAAATTCCCCTGCTCGGAGAGCTTCACCGCGAGCGCAAACGCCTGGGCCTGCCAAGGCTCGGCAAACACAGGTTCGCGCTCGTCTCGCGGCAGCCGCGGCAGCGCTTGGAGATGCTCGGGTTCCAATATGGAATTAGGCGCACTCAAGGTAGTCGTCCCACATGTCGAGATACACGGCATCGCGCTCCGAGGCTTGCTCCCCCCACAGCTCGCGCGCGGCGAACCACACCGAGTACAGGTGTTGCGGCTTCTCGTCCTGGGAATCGGCGTTGGTGTCCGGGAACACGTATACGCCATGGTGCAGGTGGATTGTGCCAAGCTTGCCGCGAGCGTAGCGCGGCAGTCGCGTGTGACCAGTCGGATGGATGTTGCGGGCACGTACGCGCTGGCCCACCATGAAGCGAGGCGCCACCGGTACTTCTCGGCTCGCAGGTTTACCCTTCGCGACCATACCCGGAACGGCACCCGAAATAAGCGCGGGAACGGCCTTGGGTGAGCCCGGCGCCAGCTTGCCGCTCTCAACTTCCGCGCGAGTGACCAGCCCGCTTTTAACCATTAGCTCAATGAGCGCGTGCAGCCGTTGCTCATAGTAGCTCATGCGCAGATATTCGGGCGCCGGAATGCGCTCGACGGCGTGACGAGAGGCATCGCTGGTCCATTTGCCCCAGGCCCTCACCGCGCCGTTGAGTGCGAATACTCGGGCTTCCCAGGGCTCGTGGAATACCGGCTCGTTGCTCTCGTATTGAATCGGGCCCATGCCGTGCATGCCGCCCGTGTCATGCACGCCATTCATAGGTTGGCTCCTGCCTGCGGCAGCTTGACTTTGGCGATGCCGACCATCGCATCACGTGTGACCAGCGCAACGAGTTCCTCCTCACTCAGCTTTTCGCTGCCTGCCGGCCGCTCGGGTAGCACCAGGTAGCGAACTTCCGCTGTGCTGTCCCAAACGCGTATTTCGACATCCTCCGGCAGCTCGAGGCCGAATTCGCGTAGCACGCCGCGCGGGTCGATCACTGCGCGCGAGCGGTAGGGCGCGGACTTGTACCAGACCGGCGGCAAACCGAGAACCGGCCATGGATAGCAGGAGCACAACGTGCAGACGATAAGGTTGTGCACCCTAGGCCCATTCGCGACCACGATCATATGCTCGCCCTGTCCGCCGGTGTAGCCCAGTTCCCCGATCGCAGCGGTGGCGTCGGTCAGCAGGCGCTCCTTGTAAGCGGGATCGACCCAGGCTCGTGCTACCACCCGCGCGCCATTGCGCGGACCGACCTTGTGCTCGTAGGTATCGATCAACGCATCAAGTGCCGCCGGATCGACCAACCCCTTTTCGACTAGCAACGATTCGAGCGCCTTGACGCGAAGGGTGAGGTCCGAAGGAACCTCCTGATGGTCGTGATCGTGTTCGGTCGCTCTCATAGTGACCTGTATTTTGGCATCCTGGATGGATGAGCTGAGGCTACTCCCTACAGCGTCCGACGTCACCAGACTTTTTGCACGAGCCAAACTGCATTCGGCGCGCGAACCGGCGGGGACACAGATACCGTCAAGCCCGACATCCGTGAGTTCGGTTGTCCATGTTTCGCCGGCTGATACCGGAAGTGCGCGCGTCAGTGTTCCCGTCGTGACGATCTCGCCGGCTGCGAGTGGCGGATTGAGCGGATCGCGCACGAGAATATCGACGAGATGACGCAGTGCCGAAACAGGTCCATCCAACACGTTCGTAGCGAGACCGTGATCGAGAACCGTGCCGTCGCGCTTCAGATCGATTTCGAAGGTCGAAAGCGTCCGGCTCCAATCCTCGGCGTGCACCGCGATGAGGTGCTGAGGCCCAATTAGCAGGGCACCGTGCAGGCCGAACGCCGCGACCGCGTCGGGAGCGGAAAACTTCCATCCAGGAAAGATTGACTGCACGATTTCGAAACCGTGCCCGACCCAATCGATGCAAGCCAGTAATGCTGCCTCGTCCATACCCGGTGTTGGCGCCAACGCGAGCTTGAAGATGATCTCCGGCTCTATTCGTGGCTCAGCGAGACCCACGAGCGAGAACGTATCGCCGATCTCGGCGAGGTTCTGTACCGTGCGGTTGTAAACATATCCCCACATCGGTCCGTATTCGGGCCACGCCGCGCGATTCGTGAAGCCGATCTTGCGTCCCACCGGCATCTCGCCGCGCCTCTCGCGCATTTGCCTTATTGCAGCAGTCACGCGGTAAGCATCGTCGAGATCGAAGGCAGAAAGGCGCGCAGAGAATGGCAAGATCTGGTTGCAGGTATCGAGGGCGGCCAACGCTTCGGCAGCGATGGCCTGCAGTTCGGTCGCGGCGTTTGTATTACCGTTGGTCATTACGACAACATATGTGTCTCACGCATTTACGATGCCGACGACGATCCAGGTCTTGATGAAGGCGACCCTTCATACAGAGAGAGGTCTTCGTTGATATCCACGAGGCGAAACACCTGCCCACCTGGAGCCTGGAAATAAAGGTGGGGATCGGGCACATCGAGCTTCTTTACGCCGAAGGCGAGAATTTTCTGTTTCATTTCCTCGGTGTTATCGGTCTTGAGTTCCAGGTGGATTGCCTTCAAAAAGTCGTTCTCGTCCAGAGCGGTGCTCTGGTAGACAAAGCAGAAGTGGAGGTCATCCAATTGAAAACGGTCCACTTCATCGGTTTTTACTCTGACTTTGCACCCCAGGACATTGCAATAAAATTTACGAATCCTGTCCTGTTCTGATCGCGCGGCAAAAACCGCCGTATGATTTCCAAAAATTACCTTTGCCATAATCATTTCCTCCAGAGGGTAACGCACTCAATCGTTGTTGAGGTAACTCCCGGATACGGTTTCGGTTTTCTGTATGATGTTCTCCTTCGCTTTTATTGAGGATACTTTTCATGCTTCGGCAGCGCAGGATTCATTTCGTCCCATGGATGCGCGTCACAGGTCCACACGTCCATTTGCGGTTTGAACCAGCTCGGATCATCCAGGCTCGCGGTTCTGATCGCAACAAATTGAGGAACGGCATCGGGCTTGACCACAATCGGCGCGCCGCAGTCAGGGCAAAAGCCCCGGCGGGTCATGCCCCCCATTTCGCTGGGCGACGCATGAAAGCGGGGCGAGCCTTGCAAGAGCTTGAAAGCTTCCGTAGGCACGATAACGAAAGCCGAAAACGGTCCGCCACTGGCTTGCTGGCAATCGCGACAGTGACAGTGAAGCATCACAATCGGTGTGGCTGTTGATGCGTAGCGGATCGCGCTGCAAGCGCATCCACCGGTGAAGGGAGTTGTTGGGTTCATGTTTTATCTGAATGTTCTGATTCGTTGTGGATTCGAGTTTCTCTGAAGTGACGTACAGGTTTTTGCTTGTGAGATAGGTTAGCGCCGGTGTTGTAGAGGTGAGAGTAACAAGTGTGACGGGATTCAGAGGAACCGCATATCACGGCGATAAGCGCTAGCATCGGCGAGGTGTGGGGCCAAGATTGGGAAACGCTTCATACCAGCCATGGCAACGGAGCTCTGGGCGCCGCGCTTTATCTTGCCCGGAAGCGTTCGGACAAAACTTTGCGCGAGTTAGGCGGACTATCCGGCGGTGACGATGGCGATTCGCTTGGCTAGACGTTTGGAAACCGATAAAGCCTTGGCGAGAAAGATAAAACGCGTGGAGAAAATGTTGTTTGCGTTGCTAAGACGTGACCCCTATCGGGACCCTCCCTACGGCAATGTTTCGTGCCTAGGGGTTTACTGTAATCTGTTTCGGCGAATTCCATCGCACGACCACGCAATGGCGTTTTACGACGATCCAGAGTACGCGGCGCTCAAGAAACTGCGTCAAGTGACAACAACTAACATCACCGTCACTCTGGCCAAGGAGTTCATCGCTGCGAGATAGTCTCGCCATGGATTACTAAAGCGACCTTCTGCATCGGATAGGCGAGGATTTTTTGAAACCGCGAATGGATCAATTTCATTTATTCGCGTCTATTCGCGTCCATTCGCGGTGAGTTTTCCCTATCACTCATGCAACGAGGCGCAGACCGCCGTCGCAAACGATGACGTGGCCAGTCATGAACGTGTTACCGATCAGAAAGCTAATTGCTTGGGCAATATCGGCGGATTGGCCAATAGTTTACCCGCAACGGTTTCAGTTCAGCGGCCAAGATAGGCACTAACGCGCTGATCGCCGCATTGGCAGCTCCGATGCCCGCGGTCCCGGGCGAGGCAGCGTGCGCACTAAGACCCGACAGAAAGGTGATACTGCCATTCTGGCCGAGCACTTCCAGGGCCGCTTGCGCGCAACCGAAATGCGGGAAAACCTTCTCCGCGAAACCTTGTTGTACATTAGGGAGGGTCACTGATGAAAACGGGCCCATCCCTTTGTCGCTGCCTAATGCCAAAACCAAATGGTTCAAAGATCTGAGCCGGGAGAATACGCCCCGTATTTGTTCCAAATTGGCGGCATCTACCCGGACAGATTCAATATCTCCTTTCAGAGAAGCCAAAGCTCGATCCAATCGATTCCCATCCCGGCCGGCGATCGTCACCTTGTAACCGAGCTGTAAAAGCAGATCCGCGGTGGCTAAACCAATTCCAGAAGAACCACCGAGAATCAAAACGTGTTCTGTTTTTCCATTCATTTCTCGTAGCATGTTTCGAGTTTAGGCTGGGAAAAACAGTTAACCAGTTCTCGAATTATCCTAGTACTGACAACACCTGGATACTAGTATAGATATAGCTAGGAGATGGGATGACGAGTTCTGTTACCAGGTCGACTGCCCGACGAAAGGAGTTTGGCGAGTTTCTCCGTTCGCGCCGGGAACGGTTATCTCCGGCTGAGGTTGGGTTGCGGGGAGGAAGCCGCCGGCGCACTCCCGGTACTTGGCTAGAACAAGGCCGTGATGTGCATGCCTCGGCTGAGGTTCTTCATGCCGTAGCCGATACACTTCGTCTCAACCAGACAGAGAGACATCATCTGTTCTCTTTACACGGTAAATCGTTGCCTGGCGTGGAAGCCAAGGGTCCCGAATCGGTGCCGGAATCTATCCACCGAATGTTAGATAGCCTGAAGACCCAGCCTGCTTATGTGCTCGGGCGTAGATGGGATGTTTTGGTTTGGAACCAGGCCGCCGTAGCGGTCTTTGGGGACTACGGAAAACTGCCTGAGGAAGAGCGCAACATCATGTTCCTGCTCTTTGCCAACGCCGATCATCGAAAACTCCTGCTTGATTGGGAAGAGGTAGCCCGGGCTTCGCTGGCATTCTTTCGCGTGGATAGCGCCAAGTATTCAGGGGATCCTGACTTTGTTCGTCTGATCGATGTGCTTACCCGGCGGAGCCGCGCCTTCCGGACTTGGTGGCCGAAACATGAGGTGTCGAAGCGACTAACCGGTCTCAAGCGAATTCAGCATCCGACCGCCGGCCCGATGGTTTTCGAGCATGTTTCCTTCGCTCACATGGATGGCTCCGATATGAAGCTGATACTTTACACACCGCTGCCGGATCTGGACTCGCAACAGAAGATGCGGGTGCTGCTACGAGGAATACGGTGATGAGCTTGTCTTCCTGGCCTCTGCTAAAACGGGCCGAAGGATTAACTAGGAGACGAGGGTTTCGCTGGCGGCCTCGCTGATGATATCGATCACTACCTTGGGCGCGGTGAGCAGCGGCGTATGATCGACTGGGTGAGACCGGACCTTTGCTCCCATCCGTTCGGCCAGGAAATGCTGCGTCTTCGGGCTGATCATGCGGTCTTCTTCGGCAATGAGGTACCAGGAGGGTTTGGATCTCCACGCGGGCTTAGGGGCCGGCTCCTGGTAGTTGAAACGTGAATTCCTGACTCCGTTACTGAGTGCCGGTATTCACCTGAGAAATGCCTTGATCTTGTCAGCGATGAAGTCTCCCTCTTCTTCCAGAGCAAAGTGCCCCGTATCTAATAAGAAAAGCTCTGCTTTTGGCAGGTCGCGCTGATACGCTTTCGCGCCTTCGACCGTAAAGAACGGATCGTTCTTTCCCCACACGATCAGGGTTGGAGGCTGGCTAGTGCGGAAATACTCGTGCCAGCGGTCGTAGTGCCCGAGATTGGATTGGTAATCGTAGAGCAAATCGAGTTGAACCGCGTCATTCCCAGGACGATCCAGGAACACCTGGTCAAAGGTCCAATTGTCGGGGCTAATCTGTTTTAGGTTCTTTGTGCCGTGGGTGTATTGAAACCTGGTTGTCTCCAAGGTTAGCAGGGCACGCACCGGTTTTTCGGTTTCTGCATTACGTTTTGCCCAGAAGGGCTTCATCGCATCGAAACCGCTCCCAATCCCTTCTGCATATGCGTTACCGTTCTGCACGATAATGGCCTCAATGGCCTGTGGATTTTTCGACGCAATTCTGTATCCCACGGGGGCGCCGTAATCCTGCACGTAAATGCTGAACTTCTTCAGACCCAGGACACCCAGGAGCAATGCCTCGACCTGGGCAGCCAGGTTATCGAACGTGTAGCTAAAGTCACCGGGCTTCGGCGCGTCACTGTAGCCAAAGCCGATGTAGTCAGGCACAATCACACGAAACTGATCAGCCAGCCTCGGGATCAGGTCGCGATACATGTGAGAGGAACTGGGGAAACCGTGGAGGAGCACAATAATGGGAGAATCCTGGTCTCCAGCTTCCCGATAGAACATTTTGTGACCATTAATTTCGGCATAGTTATACGTCGTCATCTGAAATCTCCTGTTGAATTGGGTGTGTGATCTTCTGTTAAAATCGAGAGGGCATCGGTTCCAACGATTATTCCTCAAATAACCGGATTATTAGTCCTAAGCGGGTTATCGATATCGTGTCAACGAACAATTCGATAAACAGATAGCGTGCCAACCTCGGTCATCTGGTTGCTGGCCGCTGGTGATCACCTCGGAAAAGTTGGCGGCGTCTCTTTGTACGAACATTCGCACTTACGAATTTCTGCCTCTCCCTATCCTAGCTTGCTTCGCAGCACAGCAAGGTTCAGGGGATCAATTAGTCATGTTCCCTCAGGGAATGCAGTAAAATGGCCGGTTGCCAATCTCTGAGTCCGAAATCTCGTACGATGTGGGGTCGATCGTTTGCGCCAGTAAATGCCTGATTCTGGAACCGAAACAGTGAATAAGAAAGGTGCGATGTGCGCCTGCTCAATAGCGACACCCGGGGTATTGGCAGCGCCCGAGCTCCCGGATATTTTGCTGGTCCGGAAATTGCTCTTAAGAAATAACCGCATTAATAGTCATTGATAGGTTATTAGAGCGGGCAAATCCTGATCTCAGGAACAAACACCATCTTGGAGTATTCGTATGCGAGCAATCATCATCAAACAATTCGGGGGGCTAGATGGCCTAGTCATTGAGAAGCTGCCTGATCCGGTACCGGAGCCAGGCTCTGTGCTTATCGAAGTGAAAGCATTCGGTATCAACCACGCCGAAACCCATATGCGGAAAGGGGAGTGGGCTGAGGCAGCAACCGTTACCGGGATTGAGTGTGTTGGGTTGGTTAAATCTTGCCCCGGCGGAGAGTTCGAACCGGGAACCAAAGTCGCTGCCTTCATGGGTGGGATGGGACGCACCATCAACGGAAGCTACGCTGAATACACGTGCCCGCCCGTCACCAACGTGATACCCATCAAAACAGATCTGCCGTGGGAAGAGTTAGCGGTCATCCCGGAATCCTACGCCACCGCCTGGATGTGCTTGCATCGCAATTTAGAAATCAAAAACGGTCAAACCCTGGTAGTCCGAGGAGCAACGTCAGCTTTAGGTCGGGCGGCGGTTAATATTGCAGCGGACGCGGGTTCGAAGATTATCGCAACCACTCGGAAAAAGGAACGGTTTGATACACTGCTACAACTTGGAGCAGAACGAGCTGAGATCGAAACTCCAACCCTTTCGGAGTCCATGGCTGAACGGAAACAGATCGACGCAGTATTGGACCTGGTGGGCAACACGACGTTCATGGATTCTCTCCGCCTGTTGCGTCGAGGTGGACGTATGTGCCTGGCAGGGTGGCTCGGCGGCCTTGATCCGGTAAATAACTTTAATCCGTTACTTCAGATGCCAAGCGGAGTCTATTTCACCTTCTTTGGTAGTTTTGTATTCGGTACGCCGGAATTTCCAGTTTCCGATATTCCTCTTCAGTCGATCGTGGATAAAGTAGCGAAAGGGGTCTACAAGGCGAAACCGGCTCGCGTGTTTCAATTCGATGACATCCGTGAGGCACATGAGGCCATGGAATCCAACCAGGCCAATGGCAAAATGGTGGTCCGGATTTGAGGCCGGCGTTCTAATCGACCACACAGCTTTGGCCCGGTGAAGGAATAGCCGCAACAGACGTCGCCAAGGCTATGTCGGTCAAGAAAAAGCGCAAAAAGCACAAAAAAGACGAAGAAAAATCTCACGCAAAGCAGACTTCCTCCGTCGCTAAAGCTATGGCGGACAAGTCGCCCCGTCTCCCCCTTTAGCATCCCTACCCGCTATGCGGGTGCAATTCGGACTTGGCGCAGTACCCCAACACTCCAACACTCCGCGCGGCCGGATTCGACGACGAGAACGAGAACGAAGCGCCTGGTGAGCTACGTCGGCTCGCTGACAGTGGTCAATTCCCTGACCGTAATCTGCGTAATCTGTGTAACCTGCGGATCTATTCCTTCAACGCTGATTAGGTCTTCGGGTGGAACGCTGGCGGTGAGCTTCCTGTTTGGCTCGGTTGCCACAGATGCTCATACTGCACCACCGGCGGGCGCGGCCGCGGGTCTTATCGAGAAATAAAAAGGTGCAGTTTTTACCCTCGCATGCTTTCACCAGCGAAAAATCTTCCGAACAGACCAGATGAGCCATCGCTTCCGCGATAGGCAGTAGCAATGCATTGGGGGTGGTGAAGCGCCTCAGAGGCCGCCACTCAAGACCCGATGGTGCGGGGCGTTTTTTGTGGTCAGCAGACCTCGGTACGATGGCTCCGTAGCCTTGATCACGTTCAAGCACTTTATTTAATGGTTCCAATAGCTTCTGGGTTTTCGCCGCCAAAGGCCGACCCATATGGGAGCGAACAAATTCGCGAAACCATTCGCGTAAGGCGCGGGCTTGAGCGGCTACTTCATCGAGCTCTCCCGGAAAGGAATTGGCTCGAATCGCTACAGCTTGTTCCGGATCCAAAAGTTTGGCCTGGATGAGCCAAGCCAGAAGGTCTTCTCCATCGGCAATCCACTCCACCACGGTATCTACCGGCGTGCCAATCGAATTGAGGAAGTCGAGACCAAGGTCATCTGCGATGAACATTGCCGGAGGGCGGTTAGCAGATGTGGCCAAGGTGCCTGTCCCATCTTTAGGGATCCTCTCCTTCATAGTATCGCTCAAACGATAATGATGCAGACAGATCCATTCAATCTCCCAGGGAAAGGTAACTCGGCGTTTATTGTCGGACTTTGGCCCGGAGGGAATGAATGATAGTAGCCAGGCAATTTATTGCCTGGAACAGATTCAATCGAGAACCCGTCCCGTAGGGACGGTGTGATTGGATCCGATAGGCGTGCCACGATTAGGACGATTAATCAACTGGGGTAGGGATCAGACCGTGCCCTACGGGACGGATTCTCAGTTGGACGTGTTCCAGGCAATGAATTGCCTGGCTACGATCATCTAGTCCCTCCGGGACAAAGTCCGACAAGTCCCGTAGGGACGGTATGATTGATTTACCCCTCGCTTCGTATCCAGGCACTCGTGCGAATATCATCGGTTTTTACAACGGCTTTATCTGATGGCAAACCTTGGGATGAATCCCATCATACCGTATCCTTACGGGACGGATCGTCCTTTCACACATCCCAGGCAGTAAACTGCCTGGCTACCTTCATTCAATCCCTCGGGACAATAAGTCCGATAGGCCCCTCTTGGACTAGTCTCAGAACATCCGATATTTCGTACCGTCTAGTCTGATAGGGGCAAAGTCTATAAACAGCTAATACCGAGGGGATTGCGAGCTCACAAGCTGGTTGGCATGCAAAGTGGTCCGGTTAGGGGGGATTTTCCTTTTGCGCAAAGGGATGACGAGATCGACCAATAGTAATATTGTGCGCAGCCTATGCCCGAAATCGACGAAGACGAGCAGTTCTATAGTGACACGCAGAACATTGCCCATCCAAAACTGAACGACCAGCAACTTGCCATGCTCGAACAGGTCGGCACGCGTCGCGTGGTTCGCCGGGGCGAATTGGTAATCAAGGCCGGCCAGCGTAATCTTGGCCTAACGGCGGTTTTACAGGGTGAGCTGGAGGTCTTCGAATCGCGTGACGGACAGGAGCTGATCCTCGCGAACCCAGGGCCGCGCGAATTTCTCGGGGACGTGTCTATGCTCATGGGCACCGCAGCGCTGGCGAACTCTCGAGGCAAGGCGGAGGAGAGCGAAGTTCTGCAGGTGCCGGCGGATCGGCTTCGGCAGGCGCTGGCCGAGTTGCCCGGCGTCGGCGAACCGATCGTGCAAGCATTCATCATGCGGCGAAAACGAATCATGCGTGACCGTGAATTTGCCGGGTTGCGGATTCTTACCCCCAAGGATTCTCGAGATGGTCGCCAACTCGATGATTTTCTGGATAAGAATCATGTGCCCCATCGCGTGATCGACTTTCACACGGAAGACGGGCGTGCTTTGGCCGAACGTTTGCACTTGGCCAGCCATGATTTGCCCGCCCTGATCACGGCAAATGGAATGCCGCTTCGGCATCCCTCGTTGCGAGAAGCGGCGCGCATTGCCGGGTTACTGAAGCCGCTAACCTCCGGCGACGATGAGGAAATCAGTTGTGACCTGGCCATCGTCGGAGCCGGTCCAGCCGGTCTCGCTGCCGCCGTTTATGCTGCCTCTGAAGGTCTACGAACCGTGGTTCTGGAAGCGTACGCACCGGGCGGACAAGCCGGATCCTCATCGCTGATCGAAAACTTTTTTGGGTTTCCCACCGGAATCAGCGGTGGAGAACTGGCTTTTCGAGCGCAGCTTCAGGCCTATCGTTTCGGAGCAAAGTTTTCGACCCCGGCACAGGCGCTCTCCCTTACCCTGAACGAAGGCGAACACCGCGCCACGCTGAGAGTCGAGGGCTGTAACTGCGCTCTCCATGCCAAGTGCGTGATCATTGCTACGGGGGTCAATTACCATCGGCTGGAGGCCGAGGGGCGTGAGACCTTTGAATGCGCCGGTCTTTACTATGCCGCCACTACTCGGGAAGGCCGGCTATGCGCCGGCTCAACCGTCGTAGTTGTTGGCGGCGGAAATTCTGCCGGACAGGCGGCCATGTTTCTGTCTGAGGGCGCCAAGAAGGTGCTGCTGGTGGTTCGCGGCGATGGTCTAAGCAAAACGATGTCGACTTATCTCTCACGTCGGGTTGAGGTGAAGGAAAATATCGAGATTTTAACCAACACCGAGATCAGGCAAATGATCGGCGGGAAGGTCCTCGAAGCGGTTGAACTGGAAAACACCAAGACCCACGAACGATGGATGGTGCAGACGCCGGCGGTCTTTTCCATGATCGGCGCCAAGCCATGCACCTCTTGGTTGCCAGCCGAAATCGAGCTCGATGAGAGAGGGTTCATTAAGACCGGCCAGTCGGTGGCCAACTTGCCTGCTTGGAAAGCCATGGATCGTTCCCCTGGACCGCTGGAAACGAGTTGGCCGGGAATTTTTGCTGCGGGCGACGTGCGCTCCGGCTCGGTTAAACGTTGCGCCGCTGCCGTGGGTGAAGGCGGAATGGCGGTCGAAGGTGTTCATCAAGTTCTGAAGACCTACAGTTAGCCCAAGCCTTCTGTTCAAAATTCCGTCTTTCCAACCTCGAGCAATGCAGGCTTGTACGTCGGGAAGTCGGTATGCAATACTAGTGCGCACACCAAATGGTCCGGCGGGCTTCGCAAAACCAGCACGCGCCGCCACCTGCCGCGAACCTCGGCATGGCGCGTCCTCCAGCCATCTATGTGACTGCGATTGTCACGGGCTTGGTGCTGCATTTTGTATGGCCGATCCCGTTCGTTCCCAACTTGGCAATTCCGTTCGGCGTGCTGATCGCGGCTTTTGCAGCCACGCTTTTCCTCTGGTCAATCAGAACATTCCACTCAGCGGGTACGCCGGTGCCCGGAAATCAACCCACTACCGCTATTTGCCACTATCGTTAACTCTTCCGGATCGCCATCGATAAAGTCCCATCAGTGACCGACTCTTTGTCCAAGGCTTTGATAAATCGATCTCTGTACGTTGCTGGCGGAATGCCAACGCGACGTAGAAATGTTCTTCGCATGCGTTCTTCATCGCCGAAGCCACAAACGTAGGCGACGTGCTTGATGCTGGTCCGACCATCTTCGAGCCATCTGCATGCCGCCTCTACGCGGAGGTCCTCAACCAATTTGGCCGGCGTCCCACCATGCCATCGGCCGAAGTGGCGGACAAACGTTCTACGGGTCATGCCAACCGCTTTCGCCAGGCCATCTACACTAAGATCCTCATTGAGATGGTGAGCAATCCAGGCCGGAAGCTCCGCTAACTTTGAATCTGGAGCCATGATTCCAAGGCGAGTCTGTGAGTCCAGTGCCCGACTGAATTGCGCTTCACTGCCGGCACGGTGGAGAAACATCACCATCTCTTTGGCGACTGAGAGACTAACGTTAGTGCCGAAGTCACTTCTAACCAGTGCGATCGCCAGGTCGATACCGGCGGTCATACCTGCCGATGTCCAGATAGAACCATCTTGGATGTAAATTGGATCCGATTCTACCTGCACTTTGGGATACATCGCCTGCAAGGTCGCCACCTCACACCAGTGCGCTACTGCGCGTCGACCTTCGAGCAGACCGGCAGCAGCTAAAAGAAACGCCCCGTTGCAAACGCTGCATGTACGCCGGGCGTACCTCGATGCCTCTCTAATCCACAAGACCAAAGGGGAATTACTGGTAAAGGCGGCGGCTCTTAATCCACCAACAACGATCAATGTATCCAAGCGATTAGCCTCGATGGAATTGACAGCCTGCGTTTGCATGACCACACCAGAGCTCGTGCGAATCGAGCCGCCGGTCTCGGAGAGATAGAGCAGCTTATATGCGGCGCTTCGGGTTTCGAGGATTTGGTTCGCCCGGCTGAAAACCTCGGCCGGACCATGCAGATTCAGTGCTACGGCGTCGCTAAACAGAACAAAACCTATGGTCAGCCGCTCACGCATTTGCGCACGTTCTGCAGGATGGATTTGCGCAGAAAAAACCAAATGAATTGTAACTGGTTAATGCGGTTTTCCGTGGGCTGCAAGACAGAACTGGGCCGGGGCGTAATGGGGGTGTGATTGGTGACTGGTGATTGGTCGGGCGTCGCCCTTAAATGGT
>WNFN01018644.1_pt1 | contig 14418 bp, 11 predicted proteins | sample 5400161 | NCBI WGS metagenome assembly WNFN01 (sample SAMN13153353, study PRJNA577476) | soil metagenome | isolation source: 80 cm saprolite on Douglas fir-dominated hillslope | place: USA:California | collected 2013-09-17
GCCGTTCATCACCCACTGCAGGGCACCGACGCCGGTGTGAAACTCGCGCCCGATGGTCGGCAAGGCGATGTTGACGACCGTCGCGTCCAGCGCCGCGATTCCCGAGCCAAGCACGGTTACCGCCAGCACCCAGCGGCCCTGTGCCGAGGAGTACGAAAGGGCGGGAGCTTCCACTGTGATCATGTCGCCGGCTCCGGTAATTCAACGCGTCATAGTACGGCTCTGCCAGCCCCACCAGGTGCGGCCCAGCCTCCCCGCGTGGCCGCCTTCCGGCCGACGCCCGCAGCCTAAACCCCGGCGACCGTGAAATCCAACGGCGGCCACGGCGAACGAGGCGGAGGCCGAAACGTGCAGCCTCCACCACGGTCCTGTCCGACAAGCTCCGTAGCTCGGCATGGACCACGAGATCGTCGGGCTGCACCCATCCGTGACCGCCGCGCTAGACGCGCAGCAGGCCATGATCGCCGCAGCCGGGACTTGACCGCGTTCTCGGGAGGCTTCAGGTAAAGCCCGACCATGTCGCGGGTGTCGATTCCGTACGCCGCCATCCGTCGAGATGAGTAGCGGCACCGATGGCGTGCCGGTCGATGGTAGGGAGGAGCAGCTCATGCCCGCATTCTCACGACGGACCCGCGGGCCGGGAGGAGCCGCTGCCACTGGACGTCCGGAAACCTGACCTTTGTCTCCTCGGAAAGCCGGGCCGCTGCCTGGCCGAGCACGGTGAAGTTCCACAGCAGGGCGTCCGGCGCCGCCGGTCTTGCTCTAGGTCGGCAGCGGTGATGCCGTCAGCCAGCCGCCCCGCCTGATCGGCGGCATCGATCATCTCGGTCAGAAGCAGAACGTCACGCCGCATACAGGGACCGAGCATCCGCGAGAACACCCTGGCGGAGCAGTGGATGCAAGGCACGCCTGGACACCAAGTTCACCTGACGACGCAAGAGATCGGACAGATCGTCCGCCAGATCCTCGATCTCCCAGCCCAGACGCATGCCCGGCATGACGGTATAGAGGATGTCAATATCGCTATCCGGGCGCGCCGAACTGCGGGCTGACGAGCCGAAGACCTGCAGCTCGGCAATCCCGTACCGCTCGCAGATATCCGCGAGCCGACACTCGTCAACTTCTACGCCAGCGATGCTTGCCATAGCACCTCAGACGCGGCACGTCGCCGACCAGCACAGCGCCACCAAAGCGACGAGCGCCACGGGCGGTACGGGAACGGCGCGAGAATCGCTTAATTCACGGGTGATGTTTTGCGGCATACCGGCTGTGCTGGTGCTTGGAACTGGGTCGGAAAGCAGATCGACCAGATCTGAGCTTTGTCCGGCTGCCCGCCGGCGCCGCTCGGAGGGCTTCCGATGCTGCGGCGCACGGGCTCCTGCCGGCGTTGGCAGCGCAGCATCTGGTCGGGGCGGTTTCAGGCAAGCGGGCGGGCGGGCACGCTCTGATCAAGCCAGCCCCGGCGATAACCACGGTTAGCTCGAGCGCACCGGCGGGGTGGTCTGGCATGTCTGCGCCGGTGTGAGAGCGGCGATGGGGGTGCAGTGGTCGCCGAGGCGATGGCGCGCCAGGCGTGCCGGAGGAGCGCGTCAGAACCTGAATTCGCCGCAGAAGGGAACCGTTGTGCAAGCCATCACCGCAGGAGACCGTGCCGCGGGCGCCGCCGGGCTGACGCTGTGCGACATCCCCCGCCCCCACGCGGCCGAAAACGACGTGATCGTGCGCGTCCACGCGGCCGGGTTCACCCCGGGGGAGCTGGACTGGCCGGGCACATGGACCGACCGCGCCGGCCGCGACCGGGCCTCGAGCGTGCCCGGACACGAGCTGTCGGGTGTAGTCACCGGGCTGGGCTACGGCACCACCGGCCTGACCGTGGGCCAGCGAGTGTTCGGACTGGCCGACTGGACCCGCGACGGGTCGCTGGCCGAGTACACCGCGGTGGAGGCCCGCAACCTCGCCCCGCTCGCGGCGGACATCGACCACACCGTGGCCGCCGCCCTGCCCATCTCCGGGCTGACCGCCTGGCAGGGCCTGTTCGACCACGGCCGCCTCACGACGGGCCAGACCGTCCTGATCCACGGCGCCGCGGGCGCCGTCGGGTCAATCGCGGTGCAGCTCGCCCGCGAGCTGGGCGCCCGCGTGATCGGCACCGGTCGTGCCGGGGACCGCGAGGCCGCCCTCGGCCTGGGCGCGGACGCGTTCGTGGACCTGCAGACCGACCGGCTGGAGGACGCCGGCGAGGTCGACGTGGCGTTCGACGTGATCGGCGGCAAGGTCCTCGAACGCTCGGCCCCGCTGGTACGCGCCGGCGGCACGCTTGTCACGATCGTCGGCCCGCCGATGGTGCGGCCCGCCGACGGCCGGGCGGTCTTCTTCGTCGTCGAGCCGGACCGGTTCCGGCTGGCGGACCTCGCCGAGCGGGTGCGGTCCGGGCGGCTGAACCCGATCATCGGGGCCGTCCGGCCGCTCGCCGAAGCGCCATCCGCGTTCGCCCCCGGCCGCCGGGTATCCGGCAAGACAATCATCCGGGTCACCCACGGCGGATAACCGAAGGCCGATAGCCGATCAGCCCCGTGAGCCATCCGGTTGTGACGCACACCGCCAGCGGCGACCTGAGTCCCGGTGATCGGATCGAGGGCGGGTACCGATTTCAGTCCGGCTGCGCAGGTGCGCGCGCTGCCCGGACCCAGTTTCAGGGCCGGCGAGGCCTCGTCGTGAACAAGCCAGCCAGGTCCAGGCCCGAGGGCAGGGTGGCCTTCGCGGAGGCCGACAAAAGGCGCGAAGCGCTCGGGGCCGGGGAGCGTCATTGGACCGAACGCTTTAGCGAGGACGATCTGCCGCCAGGCGACGGGCCCACGGGTGCGGCGATCAAGCTCCCCTCCGATATCGCTGGCAAGACGCGGTGCCGTCTTGTCGGCGGAGGTCTGCGTTAGGAAGCCCGGCTTCGCTCACGGCTACCCCAGCGTGGCATCCCGGTCCCGCGCCGATCAGGCGGCGCGGCCCTGCGCGGCGATCGAGACCGGCTCCCATTCGCGCCAGGTGCCCAGCCGCGACTGGTAGTCGGCCGTGACGGTGGCGAGCGCCCTGTCACCGAAGAAGATCCGCAGGGGCGGTTCCCGGGCATCGACGACCTTCAGGATCGCCTCCCGGGTCGCCTCAGGCTTGCCCAGTGACGCCATGCGCGGGGCCAGCTGGTCGGCGGTGCACTGCCGGACACTGTCGTACGCCGACAGCGGGCTGGCGCGGACGGCGGACGAGCCGAAATAGTCGGTCTCGTAGCCGTCCGGCTCGATCAGGGTTAATTTGATGCCGAAGGCGGCGACCTCTTGGGCCAGCGCCTGGCTGAGTCCTTCCAGGGCCCATTTCGAGGCGTTGTACAGGCCAGCGCTGGGAAACACGGTGATGCCGCCGATCGAGGACACCTGGATGATGTGGCCGCTGCCCTGGTCCCGCAAGTACGGCAGGGCGGCCTGGGTCACCCACAGCGCGCCGAACAGGTCGGTCTCGATCTGGGCGCGGGCTTGCTGTTCGCCGACTTCTTCAATCATGCCGAGCAGGCCGTACCCGGCGTTGTTGACCACGACGTCGAGCCGGCCGAAGTGGTCGTGAGCCGTGCCGACCGCATCAAAGGCCGGTGCATGATCGGTAACGTCGAGCCCGCGCAAGGGTTGTAACCGACGCCTCGGCACGGGTGACCGCCCGGCCATCGCGGTCGACGATAATGGGGCGGGCCTGGCCGTGTGGCAGGGACCCAGCGACTCGCTGGGCGTAAGCAAGGCCTACGCGCGCAGGTTCGCATCATCCGGGGCGTTCGGCCCGCTGCGGACGCTGTCCTCCGACGGCCGCGTCGTCCGCGTGGCCTCCAGCCCGCTGGGCCGGTTCTCTGTCATCTGGCAGCAGTCCTCCTATCCGTACGCGATCCGCGGGCGATTCGGTCCCTGACGGCCGCGAACTCGAGCTGGGCGGACAGGCCATCTTCCGGGTGGGTTGAACGACCGCGACGGCGAGCTTCCTGAGAAGGCTTGGTGCCGACGCACGTCACACCGCCGCGGGTAGCGCACCGGGTGGCTGTGGCTGCTTGGCGAGCACCGACCAGTCGCCACCTTGCGCCGCTGCGCGGGCCGCGGCGTCGAGAACGAGACCCTGGTTGACCGCCGTCGTGGCGGCGGCGAGGTCCAGCGGGTGGCGGCCGAGCACGGTAGCGCCCACGACTCGATGGGCGGCCAGGACCAGCCGCCGATACGACGGCACGCTGGGATCCTCGACGACGATGACCTCGCCCCCTGGCCTGGGTTCCTGCTGGCCGACGGACGCCAGCTCGAGGCCGATTCCCTTAACGATGGTGGTCGGCACCCCAGCGGTCATCCGCTCGTCGCCACCGAGCGCGTTGATCGCCGCCACTTCGGCCTGCTTGACGGCGACCGGCCACAGACCCGGGACCTGGCCGTTGCGCTCGGCTACGTCGCCCGCCGCGAACACGCCAGGAACGCTGGTCTGCATGCCGTCATCAACGAGCACGCCGCGGTTGACCGCGATGCCTGCGGCCGCGGCCAGGTCGATGGTGGGCCGGATGCCCACGGCCGCCAGGAAGATGTCACACGGCAGCGACGCGCCGTCCTGCAGCACGAGCCCACTCACGCGCCCGCTGCCCCGCAGCGCGGCCGCCTCCACACCGAGCCGGACATCGATGCCGAGCCCGCCAAGGTGCGCTCGTACCAGCTCGGCGGACCGTTCGTCGAACTGCCTCGCCAGCAGGTACGGGGCGCGCTCCAGTACCGTGACATGCAGCCCGAGTTCCCGCAACGCGCAGGCGGCCTCGATACCGAGCACCCCGCCGCCAGCCACGATCGCCCGCCTCGCGCCCTGCTGCTGGGCGAAACTGCGGATCGCCATCGCGTCGACGGCTTCCCGCAAGACAAACGAGCCCAGCGCCCCGAAGCCGTCGATCGCGGGCAGGGCGCTGGAGCTGCCCATAGCCAGGATGAGCCGGTCGTAGAACAGCACGTCACCAGTCCCCAGCCGCACTCGCTGGACGGATGTGTCGATCTCCGTTGCGTGCGTATTGAGCCAGGCGGCAATATCGTGCTCGTCGTACCAGGACTCGTCTAGCAGGTAAAGGCCCCGCATGGCCGACCGGCCGTAGACCAGCCGGTATATGCCCATCCGGTTGTAGAGCACCTGAGACTCACTGCCGACCAGGTGGATCTCGCAGTAGGGATGGCCGCGACGGAGGAAGTCCGCCGCAGTGACACCGGCGATCCCGTTGCCGATGACAACGGCCGACATCAGTGAGCGGTCGTAGGCGGTCTGCCGCTGCCCGGAGTTCGCCTGCCCGCCGGGCTCGGGAGCGAGCGCGATCTGCACGGACCCGGACATAACCCGCGCGCAGCAGGCCATCCGCGTTTTCGCCGCGTACCCGAGCCGCCGGAGGGTGTTCTGTTCATCCTCGTCCGGCGGAGTGAGGCCCGCCATCCCGTCGATGACCGCTACCGGGTCGGCGCCGCAGACACCCATCCGGCAACCCGCCTCGACCTGCTGCCCTGCCCGCTCGGCGGCCTCGAGCAGGCTGGTCCCCACCTCGACGTCGACCGACGTGTCATCGGGTGCGAAGCGCACTTGGACGAAGCTGCTCTTCGCCTTGGTCGCGATCGCCCTGGCGGCCGCCGATCCGACCTGAACGACGAGCGCGGGCCGGCCCGGCACCTCTTGCTCGAACCGCCGGCTCGCGGCATACGTGCGTGCGATCCAGATCAGAGTGAGGACCAAGACGATGGCGCGGATCGGCCAGCGGATCCACGGGATGGCCGCACCAGTCACTGTACGGAATGAGTCAGCGAGCACGACGCCCGCGTACCAGTAGAAGATGTTGATGGCGGCCGTTGGATATATGGCGGTCAGCATCCGCGATGTGACCGGCAGCAGCGCGTCGAGCAAGTAGAACGAGGCGATGCCGCCGGCGGAGTACACCGCTAGCCGCTCGTAGACCTGCGCGGTTTCCAGATGGTTGGAAGCAGCCAGCGTGAAGAAGCCGAGCACGAAGCCAGGAAGGGCGGCAACGAACAGCTTGCGTGGAGACACCCAGTTGCTGTCCGCGTCGCGCATATCGGCCTGATAGGCGACCTGCGGCTTATAGTCATAACAGTTCTTCGTGCAGCCCACGCACGGCTGGCAATGGCTGTTCGGCACTCTGACGAAGGGGGTCTGGCCGTAGGCCCGCTGCAGGGGCAGCAGCGGGCAGATGCTGCTGCACCAGCCGCTTTTGCCAGTGAATAGCACGCCGCCCAGGAATGCGCTGGCAATCGTGGCGGCCAAAAGTATGCCCGTCGCCCGGCCGTTCGTATTGAAGACAGCGATCCGGGCGCTCGTGATACCGAAGAAAAGCACGAAGGCGATAACGAAACCGTGACGGCGCATCCAGGCCGGAGGCGTGAACGCCCGGGTGAAGCCGAACACCCGCGGCGCCTGGTTCACGGCCGCGAGCGGGCAGATGTTGCGCCACAGCCCGGGCGCCACGAAGAATACAAGCGGCAGCAGCGGCACGATGACCTGGAAGAAGGCGAACAACGCGCCCGCCGGTCTGACAAACAGCCCGGTGACTAGCGCAAGATAGACAGCCACGCTGACGACCCGCACGGCGCGCCAGGCCGAGATGGGCACGTGCCTGGGCAGTTCTGTGTAGTTGCGGAATACCGGCTGCCCTGGCTTCGGGATGGGTCCGAGGAATACCTGGCCGGCAACGCGCGTGATCGGGCCCGGCTCTCGCGTCGGCGCGGGCTGTGGCGCCGGTTGCGAGGGAACGGTCTCGGGCGCCGCGCTGGCCGTGCCAGGCGCCGGGCGCGGCCCGGCTACGGCGGGGCTGGACACCACCTCGATCTCCGCGGTGCCGAAGCGGATGATATCGCTGGTGCCAAGGATTGCCCGGCCGTCGATCGTCCGGCCGTTGACGAAGGCAGCGCCGCTGTCGCCGAGGTTCACGATCGACAGCGCCACGGGGCTCGCCATTAGCTTGAGATGAGCAAAGGACACGGCAGTACCGACGAGGACCGCGCCCTGCCGGTCACGGCCCACCTCGGTCGCGCGGTCGACGGTGACGCGTCGCGCCGCCCTTCCGGGTTCCCGGATCTCGATAACGGGTGGCGGGGTCATGGCAGCGCACCGCAGTTCGCCGTGCTGGCGCCGGCCTCGGCCCGCCGCAGTCGGCCAGCAAGGATCCGGCCGAGATCCATCAGGAGCCGGCGGCCGAGGTCCGGATGAGCCGCGAACAGGTCCTCGAAGTTGCCCGGCGCCATCTCGGCCAGCACTGCCGCGGTGAGCGCCCGGACGCCCATCGAGCGCGGCTCGCCGTCGAAGAATGACACCTCGCCCACCACGCAGCCCGCCTCGAGCAGGCCGACCCGGCGTGACCGGCCCAGCCTGCTCCGCTGGGCGAGGACCTCGATCGAGCCCTCGAGGACCAGGTAGAGCGATCCGCCCGGGCCACCGGCTTCAAGGATGGTCTGGCCGGGTCCGAACCGCCGGGCGTGAGTGAACTCAAGGATTGCCGTCCAGTCGGCCTCGGATGCGTCCGGCAGCAACACGTCGGCTGCCCGGGCTCGATCCGCATCCTCCGCCGCCGGGCTGGGGTAGTCGAAGAAGGACGCCCCGTGGTCTGGAGCCATTTGGTGACCTCCAAAGAACGCAGGAGTTGAGGCGGCCTTCGAAGACCGGGGCCGCCGCCGGGTGGCTCAGAAACCAGTGCCGAACACCTCCGCGAAGCATCCGAGGGGGTCGGCGCCGTAACCGAGCGCCGTACACGACGGATGCGAGCCGAGGGTTCCGGTGTCGATCGGGCCGGGCTCCACACCCGTGGTGACCCAGGAGTCGAGCGTGCGGACGGCGCTGACGTAGAGGGCATCGGTCGGAGCCGGCGGATCGAACGGGGCATGGCCCATGTCGTTGATCAGGTACAGGCGAAGCCGGTCTCCGCGGTCCGCCTCGATGATCCGCTGCGCGTACCGCAAGGTCTCGCTCGGCCAGATCGTCGTGTCGTGCATGCCCTGGATCAGGATCACTGGGACTGTGATCTTCGCGCCGTATTCGAGATTGCCCCACGAGCGCTGCACCGATTCCGGGCGGGCCGTTACGTTGTAATCGAGAGCCGACGCCTCGCCCGAGAGCACCATCGCTCTATAAGCGGGTTCGGCGACACCGATCTCGTCCGCCAGCCCCGCTTCGACCTCTTCTTTTGGCAGGCCAGAGAGCGGATTCGGCAGCCCCGTCAGCGGGATCTTGCCATCGGTCAGATACGACTGCGTGAAGGTCGTCAGATCGGTGAGGTCTCCGTTCCCGCCCGATACCATGACGTAGCCGTCGAATGGCCGGTCGGCGTGGTCGGCGAGCAACCCGACTCCGGCCAGGACGCCGCGCGAGTTCCCAAGCGCGTACGCAGAGGTGGGGGCTGTATAGAGCGCGGTGAGCAGGTCGCGCAGCAGATGCCCGGTGGCAGCAAACTCGCGGCCGTAGTCGGCGGTCGAGTACGGCGGCCGGAAGAACTGCTCGTACGGGAACCCGGGGAACCCGGGCATCGGATGGTCCACCACAGCTACCGCGAAGCCATCGGCGAGCAGTTGCTGATGACGCGGGCGGAAGAAAGTCTGGGTCGAGGTACCCGGCGGGATGTTTACCAGGAGCTTGGAGCCGTAGTTCTCGGGGACGCGCAGGATGTAGCTCGTCGGGATCTTCGGCAACGAGGCCGAATCGGCCAGTTCCCCGTCGGACGTGTAGGAGGCAGGGCCGCACGCGAAACATCCGAGTGTGTAGGCAAAGCCGGGGGTGAGGCCTGATCCCTCCACCCAGCGGACCTCCTTGATCCCGAATGCCTCCCGATCAGCTTGACCGATGAGCAGCGTCTGCGTGTGGACGTCGCCAGGGGCGGTGGCGGCGTCGGAGGGCGTCGCGGCCGTGGCTGTTCCGAGCGAGCGTGAATGCGCATCCGATCCTTCCCCTATTGCCTTACGGGAGTTCTTCTGATTGCCCCACAGCTGCATCCAAGATCGGCGACAGCGAGGCCTCGCTTCCCGTTCCTTGCCCATTTGCCATAAAAACGACGGTAGAACTGACGCCAAAGGCCACCGCACTGACCGTATGGCGCCTTTCTTCCCGCAGTATTCCTTGTCCGGGTGAAATGTAAAAGGAAGCTAGCCACACAAGTAAGACACGTAGTAGCACGAATCGGGGTGGTCCGTGCTGTCGGCAGCGGCCTGGCGGGCGAGTGCCTGGCCCACCGCGGCGATAGCGGCCAGCCCGCCCCGTTCAGCCCGCTGGACTTTGCCTCGAACCTGGTGAAGCCTGCCTGCCCGTGGCGCAGCCGCACGTAATAGACAGGTAGGCCCGGCAGGCTTGGGTATGGGGCCGCCGCTCAACGCCTAAAGCACCGCGTGCCACTGGGAAGCGGCGGCCATCGGGGTGCTAGCACGAGGACCTTCCGTTGCCCGGTGAGGGATGCCATCTCGTATGCCAGTACACAGATCTAGGGCAAACTTCCGGTCACGCCGCGATGAAAGTAGGCCCGGCTATCGCTTAGCAATGCTTAACAATGCTTATGGTGCCTGGTCAGGTCCATTCACCTGCTTACTCTGCCCGGAGCAACTGGCCCGGATGTGATCGCGCGGCCAGCGGCGCGGGGACTGTCGCTACCACGTTGGCGGCGGCGAGCACCCCTGTCACCAGCGCTGCCAGCAGCAGCGGTTTGACCACCTCCACCGGCACGACGCCGAAGTTCGTCGCGAACACACGCCAGAGCACCTTCCCCGCCGCGATGCCGACCGGCACTCCGGCCGCGACCCCAGCCAGCGCCACCGTCGTGGCCTGCCAGTAGACCGTCGCAGCGACCTGACGGCGGGCGAACCCCAGCGCCTTCAGCAACCCGGCCTCTCTGCGCCGCCTGGCCAAGCTGACCAGCAGCATGTGCACCGTCGTCGCGGCGCCGAAGAGGCAAAGCGCCACCCCGAACAGCAGCGGGAAGTTGACCGACGCACCGAAGTTGACCAGAGCGGTCGGCTTAGCTGGCCGGTAGGTGAGGCTGGGGTACTGGCGGATGTGCCGTGCCAGGGCCGCACGCCCCGCAGGCCCTGGAGCGGCGCGGACCAGCACCACGTAGCCGATGCCACGCCCGGCCGCGCGCTGGCAGGAGGACTGGCCGGGCCCTGGCGGGCACTGGGCGCTGACGAAGTCACGGATGGTCATCACCGCACCGTTGCCCAGCCCGCCGGTGCCGGCGTTCAGGGACGCGCGGCCGATCACGCGGAACGTCGTCTGGTGCGGCACCCCGGTGGGGCCGGTGACCGTCACCCGGACGGCCGTTCCCAGCCGGGCACCTGTGGCACGCATGGTCGCTGCACCGAGCATGATGTCCCGCCTGCCGCCGAGCCCACGGCCGTCCACGGCCGACAGCAGGGCTGGGCCGCGGACCGGGGTCATCACCACGGTGCGGACGTGGCGGCCGTTGATGTTGACCTCGACGAAGGCGGCCAGGGTTATCTGCTCGATCGCACGGTCCCTTCGCAGGCGGTCCAGCAGCGGCCCAGTGACCACCGATTGGGACCCCGGCGCCCCGTTGGGGGCAAAGTAAGCCTGGAACGGCGCGCCGTACAGCGCGGGTGAGGAAATAAGGTGCGTCAGGCTGGCGCCGAAGACGGCCGTCGCGCACAGCGCTGCAACCGCCATCACCATCCCCATGAGCGCCGTGCCCACGGGTTGCCTGCCCCCGCCGCGCACGAGCGCGTGCCGGATCCCGATCAGTGCCGTAGCTGGCAGGCCAGCCCGGGCCGCGGCCCGGCCCGCCGAGACCGCCACGGGTGCCGTCGGCAGTGGGCGGCTGCTCAGCAGCCGGGCATGGCGCACTGCGGGCCATACCGACAGCGCGGTCACCGCGGCCACCACCGCCAGCGTGCCAAGCGGGAGGACAACGGGGTCGAAAGACATGCGGCCCGGCGAGGGATCGGCAAGCCGAGCCTCGCCTACGGGTGTCAGCGGGGACACCAATACTGCCAGCAGTACTGCACCCGCAGCACCCGCTGCGCCGATCAGCAGCGCACGCCCCAGGCCGAGCAGCACGAATTCCCGGTGGCGCAGGCCCAGTGCCGACAGGACATGGTGATCGGCGGTCTCGGTGGCCGCTTGCCGGGCGATTTCCTGCCCGATGACCGCGAGCGCCGCCAGCACGGCGAGGCCGGCCAGCACCCACCAGCCGATGACCTGCGGCCGGATCGAGCCTTCCACCGCGACGGCGGCAGCATCCAGGTCGAGGGTGCCATACACGCCCAGCGAGCGGGACCGGGCATCAAAGCCGGCTAGGTCATCGGCACCGTGCACGAACCGCACGTAGTACAGCGACAGCAACGCCACGTGGTGATTCACCGCCGCCGCGAACGCCGTCGTCGCATAGAGGTCGTAATGCGTGCTGGTCCCGGAAGGAAACTCGCTCTCGGCCGCAACGATGCCCACCACTCGCAGCGAAGCCCGCGTAGCCAGGGCCTGATTTGCCGCGCCCCTTCCCAGCCGCGACGGGCTGGCCAGCGGCACCTGGATCACCGAGCCGATGCGCAGGCCGTTGTCCCTGGCAAGCGTGAAGGAGGCCACGACCTCGCTGGGGTCAGATTGATCGGGCATCCGCCCGGAAAGGAGTGTCACCATCCGCGGCAGCAGCCCTGGCGGCACCTCGTTGATCAGGAAGTTGCTGGCGTCGATCGGCTTGCGGCAGGCCTCGCACCGGGGCACACCACTGTAGGGCACCAGCACCGGGGTTACCGACGCAACGTCCGGCAAGCGGGCCCGCTGCGGCAGCGGGCGCCCGCTATACACCACAACGTCGTAACTATGCTGCGCGGCGAAATCCGGGAAGGCGGCCACGGTCCGGCGTGCGGCCGCAACCACCGCCAGAACCGACCCGCCAGCCACGGCAACCAGCACGCTGAGAGCCAGCCAGGCCTTCCAGTACTGCCGGAATCTACTGCGGAGCACCGCGACGACAGCCCGCGCGCAACCTCCCCTGCGCATCCGCCTCGAAGTCTCGACCACACCAGCGCGCATCGGCAAGGTAGCCAGCCACCAGCATGGCGTCGTGCTAGCACCACTGGGCAATGCGCACACGCACATATCCGAGAAGGAACGCAAGGCACCACCCTGGCAGCGTGCCCGCCGTCCCCGGTTGCTGGCCTGGCGCCTCACCACCAACTCCCCGTATCCGGCCACTCCGGTGATGCGGGCTGGACCGGCCTCTTTACCGTGTTACCGGCGGGCAGCCACACTCAGGTCGGCCAGGACCGTCCGGGCGGCCCCCTGCCCGCACATGCCGTGCACGCCGCCTCCCGGCGGGGTGGACGCCGAGCACAGGTAGACGCCAGGCAGCGGGGACCGGTAGGGATTCCAGCGGAGAGTTGCCCGGAACACCGTCTGCCACAGCGTCCCGGCCCCGCTGTTGATGTCCCCGCCCACGTAGTTGGGGTTGTACTGCTCCACCTCGGCCGCGGTCCGGACCGATCGGGCCAGGATCAGGTCGCGGAAGCCGGGCGCGAAGCGCTCTATCTGCGCCTCGATCCGGCCGGACATGTCCACCCGGGAGCCGGCCGGCACGTGGCAGTACCCCCACAGCGTGTGGCACCCGGCCGGGGCCCGGCTCGGGTCCACCACCCCGGCCTGCGCCACGATGCAGTACGGGTGCTGCGGGTGCTGGCCCGCGGCCGTCTCTGCCTCGATGCGCGCCACCTCGGCCAGGGTGCCGCCCAGGTGCACCGTGCCCGCTTCCCGGCAGGCCACCGCCTGCCAGGGCACCGGCCCGCTGAGCGCCCAGTCGACTTTGCATACCCCGGCCCCGTACCGGAACCGTGCCAGCGCCCGGCGATGCCAGGCCGGTATCCGGTCGCCAGCCAGGGCAGCCAGCTGACGCGGTGTCAGGTCGAGCAGGACGGCCTGGGCAGGCGGCAGGCTGTCCAGCGACCTGACCCAGCGGCCGGTCTCCAGTGTGCCGCCCAGCGAGATCAGCTCGGCCACGAGGGCCTCGATGAGCCGGGCGCTGCCTCCTTCGATGACCGGCCAGCCCACCGAATGGGCGGTCATCATGAGCACCAGCCCGAACGCGCCGGTAGCCGGCGCGGTAAGCGGGAGCATGGCGTGCGCGGCTGCCCCCGCCAGCAGCGCCTGGGCTTCTGGTGTGCGGAAACGCCGCGCCAGCAGGCTGGCGGGCAGCAGGCCGCCCAGGCCGAACCGGGCCATCGCGAGCGGGTGGCTGGGGACGGAGCGGAGCGGCGCCAGGATGTCGGGCAGGGTGAGCCCGGCGTCTCGCACCAGCGGAGCCAGCAGCCGCCGGTAGGCGGCCGCATCACGGCCGAGCCCGGCGGCTGTCTCATCCACCGACCCGGCTACCGCGCCCGCGCGGCCGCCGTCCAGGGGGTGGGCGAATGCCACTTTCGGTGTGCGCAGCGTCACGCCCCGCCCTGGCAAGTCCATGGCCTGGAAGAACGGGGAGACCGCGGCCAGCGGGTGTACCGCCGAGCACACGTCATGGTGGAACCCGGCCAGGGTGAGCTCCTGCGTCCGGCAGCCTCCGCCCGGCGTGTCCGCCCCCTCGATGACGTGCACCGCCAGCCCGGCCCGGGCCAGCGTCACCGCCGCGGCGAGCCCGTTCGGCCCCGACCCGACTACGATCGCGCGGGCCGGCCGCCCGGCGCGTGCCTTAGCCATCACGCCGCCTCCCATGGGCATCCCGGTTCCCGGCGCGCCGGGCCCGGCCGGTTCATAGGTCGAGTATTCCGCCCTCGGCGGCCACCATGACGGCGGGTGTCCCACCGGCAAACCTGGCCGCCAGCGCATCCAGTTCATCGTCGGTCCGGTCCGGCTTGTGGTGGGCCAGCATGACCCGCCGCGCGCCGGCCCGGCGCCCCAGGCCGGCCGCGTATTCGCCCGCCGCGTGCCCCAACGCTGCCTCCGCCGCCACTTCGCGGGCCAGCAGGAACGAGTCGTGGATCAGCAGGTCCGCCCCGGCTGCCAGGTCCAGGGCAGCCGGGTGGTACTCCCCCCAGCCTTCCGGGCCCGGCCCGGCAACGGTCGGGCAGTGATCAGGGATGCAGGTGACCACGCAGCGGCTGTCGCTGACCCGGTAGCCGAACGTGCGGCCGCCCTTGTGCGGGACTTCCCGCGCCTCCACCGTACAGCCGCTGGCCTTGAACGGCCCCGGCTCGATGGTGCCGAAGGACCATTTCCCCCGCAGGCCGCTGGGCGGGATCGGGAAGTGCGGCGGGGACATCCCCCGGGCCAGCACCTCCGCCGCGGTCCTGCCATCGCCCCTGGCCGGGCAGGAGCAGGGTCACCCGGGCGCCGTCGCGGTCGCCAGCCCGGAAGAACGGCAGCCCCTGGACATGGTCCCAGTGCAGGTGGGTGAGC
>WNFN01231766.1_pt1 | contig 14402 bp, 11 predicted proteins | sample 5400161 | NCBI WGS metagenome assembly WNFN01 (sample SAMN13153353, study PRJNA577476) | soil metagenome | isolation source: 80 cm saprolite on Douglas fir-dominated hillslope | place: USA:California | collected 2013-09-17
CCGTCGAAGCCGCCCGCCTCGGCCAGATGACCGACTACGAAAAGCTGATGATCGAAGTGTGGACCAACGGCGCGATCACCCCGCAGGACTCCATCGGCCTGGCCGCCAAGCTGGTGAAGGACCACATGAGCATCTTCATCAACTTCGAAGAGCCGGTAGAGACCACCGAAGCGCCGCAGGACATCGCTCACGATCCGCGCCTCGAGCACCTGGACCGCTCCGTCGAAGAGCTTGAGCTTTCCGTGCGTTCCTATAACTGCCTGAAGAACGCGAACATCCAGACCATTCGCGAGCTCGTCCAGAAGAGCGAAAACGAAATGCTCAAGACCAAAAACTTCGGCCGCAAGTCGCTCAACGAGATCAAAGATATACTGGTGAAGATGGGCCTCGCGCTGGGCATGAAGTTCGACGAGCACGGCCGCATCATCTGGCCGCCGCTCCCAAGCCAAACCGCCGCACCGGCATCAGAAGACACCGTCGGACTGTAAGGCGACAAGGGACAATATAAGCGATGCGACATCTCAACTCAGGTTCAAAACTCGGAAAGCAGCCGGCTCATCGCCGCGCTGTGCTGCGCAGTCTGGTCACCAATCTGTTCGAACACGGGCGGATTACTACCACGCTAACGCGCGCCAAGGCGGCGCGCCCGGTGGCGGAGAAAATGATCACACTCGGCAAGCGCGATACGCTGCAATCGCGCCGGCAGGCAGCCTCTTACATCATGCTGCCTGCCGTCACGCAGAAGCTGTTCGGCGAGATCGCGCCGAAATTCGCGGATCGCGCCGGTGGCTACACCCGCATCATCCACGCCGGCAACCGCGTCGGCGACAACGCCAAGGTGGCTATCCTTGAGCTCATCGGCTACGAATTCAAGCTCAAGGAAAAGAAAGAAAAGCCAAAGAAGGAGGAAACGGCGGAAGTAAAGAGCTGAGCACCCCGTCTCAAGGCAACAGTCAAAAGCCCGTTCCAGCAGACCGGAACGGGCTTTTTGTTTGCCGCAGTGCTGGCGAATTGGCCGCAGCTGAATGGTGTGTCAGGCAGAAGGAGATCTGCTTGCCGCTATTTCCGCTTCACTTGCGGATTGCCGCCAGCGGAACCAAATCCAAAGCACGCCGAAGGCGGCGAATGCGCCGACGGAGTCAAGCAGGGAATCGTAAGGCGAGGCCGTACGGCTGGCGACGAGTGCTTGGTGAACCTCGTCCAGGACGGAATATCCCGTGGCGCAGAAAAATGCCGCGATGCCCCACGTCCAGCGCCACCCTTTGCGGTCGCCGCGCACGCCGCGATAAAGCAAAAGATAAAAAATAAAATATTCCGTGAAGTGCGCGCACTTACGGATGAGGTGATGGAGGAGTTCGAACTGGTTGGCGGTCAACGAAGGGTCTAGCCAGCGCAGGATCGGTTCGAACACCCAGCGGGTGTGCTCCGAGGAAAAGGTGTCTGTGGACATAGCGAAGATGAAGCACGCCCACAGCACGACCGGCCACCAGGCGCGCAGCCAAGCCGGCGCGCGCGGCGCACGCCAGCGAGCCTGAATCTCTGGCAAATGGGGAGCAGGGCGCGGGTTGCGCCAAGGCTGGAGTTCCGGCACTAAGAATCGGCTCCCTCTGTTTTTTTCTTCACGCTATTCCACCCGCCCTTATTCCATCCGTATTTATTCCATGCGATAGTTCGGCGCTTCTTTCGTGATGATTACGTCATGAACGTGGCTTTCGCGCAATCCCGCGGCGGTGATTCGAACGAATCGGCCCTTCTCCTGGAATTCCCTCAACGTTGCGGCGCCGACGTAACCCATGCCGCTCCTCAGTCCGCCAACAAGTTGATCCGTCAGTGCGCCAAGCTGGCCTTTATAGGGTACGCGTCCTTCGACGCCCTCAGGCACGGACTTGCTGCGTTCCTCGATGTCCTGAACCAGCGCGTAGCGGTCCGAGCCCGATTCCATCGCGCCGGTCGAACCCATCCCACGGTAAGACTTGAACGTGCGGCCTTGGTAGAGAATCGTTTCTCCCGGAGACTCCTCGGTCCCGGCAAAAAGGCTGCCGATCATCACGCACGATGCGCCTGCCGCCAGCGCTTTCGAAATGTCGCCCGAATACTTGATGCCGCCGTCGGCAATGATGGCCACGTCCGTGCCCTTCGCGGCCCTTGCGGATTCCATGATGGCGGTCAATTGCGGCACGCCCGCCCCAGTGACCACGCGCGTCGTGCAGATAGAGCCCGGTCCGATGCCCACTTTCAGTCCATCAATGCCCAGCGAAATCAGTTCCTTCGCGCCTTCGTAAGTGGCTACGTTGCCGGCAACGAGCTGCATTTCCGGCAAGCGCCGCCGAATCGCCTTAATCGCTTCCATCACTCGCTCGGAGTGGCCGTGCGCCGTGTCGATGGCCAGCACGTCGGCTTTCGCCTTCGACATTTCCACGGCCCGTTCGAGAAAATCGCCCGTCGCCCCCACGGCGGCGCCCACGCGCAATCGGCCGTGCTCGTCTTTCGCTGCGCGGGGATATTCCAGTTTCTTCTGGATGTCTTTGACGGTGATGAGGCCCTTCAGGTTGAAGTCCTGATCGACAACGAGGAGTTTCTCGATGCGGTGCTTTTGCAGGATGCGCTCGGCTTCTTCCAACGTCGTGCCCACGGGTACGGTCACGAGATTCTCTTTCGTCATCACCGAGCTCACCAGTTGCGAATGATTCTTTTCAAATCGCAGGTCGCGGTTGGTCAGAGGTCAACGATCATCCCGCTTTCCGAGCGCTTCACCCGGTCGACTTCCTCGCCCTGCCGGTCGATGGGCATGTTGCGGTGCACCATCCCGATGCCGCCCTGCCGCGCGATGGCGATGGCCAGGCGCGATTCCGTGACCGTGTCCATGGCCGCGGAGGCCAGCGGGATGTTCACCTTCAGCTTGCGCGCGAAGTTCGTGGCGGTGTCGACCTCGGTCGGCAGCACCGACGACTTGCCCGGCAGAAGCAGCACGTCGTCAAAGGTAAGACCCTCGGCTATCGGACCGTCCATCATTCCATCCTCACGCAAAAACATTGGGCGTACGCAAACAGGCGCCATAAAGCAGCGCAGCCCAGCGGGTCCCCGCTGGGCTGGCAGACAACTTCATCAAATTGAAAAAATGCATCACCGTGAATCTTCAATTCTAAGGGGCATTGGGATTCCGGTCAAGTTGAGTGGCAAAATCTTCGAACAACAGCGGAAACGCCTTTGGAATGGCCTCGTTGCATAGCGGTACAACTCAGCCTTGCCAAAAAGAAAAACCGGGGCTGACTCACTTGAGCCAGCCCCGGCGCCAGTTGTTAGTTTCGACGAGTCCGCCCGTTTAGAACGTGAACCGGGCGCCGAATTCACCGCTGAACGCACGAGGAGTAAACGAACTGCTCGGGTTAATGAAGCCCTCGGGCTTCATTAACGATCCCGAGGTATTCGTATTGTGGAAGTTACTTCCGAAGTTGGTCTTATTCGTCAGGTCAAACGCCTGGAAGATGAGCTGGAGGTTCCAACCCTCACGTAGCCGGATGTTCTTGGCGACCCGCATATCCATCTGGAAGAACGGATCGCCTCGAACGGTGTCATAACCGGCCTGATGGCAAGTTCCGGCGGCCAAGCAGTTGAATGCAGCGACATCGGTGCTGATTGCCGTGTAGTTTGTCGGATCAGAATTAGGCACGATCACCGGCCGGGAATAGCCGCTCCCGCGTGCCAGCACATCGAAACCCGACCTCAGGTCATAGGGGCGCGCCGAGCCATAAGAAACGATTGGCGCCACCTGGAATCCCAAGGGCAACTGAACGATGCCGCTGAGCGAGATGTGATGGCGTTCATCATTGTTTGTCGGCCCGAAGTCCCGGGGATCCCATATGTTGAGCGGGTCATGCGGGTAGTTCCGGAACCCTGAGGATGAATCCGGACTCCCGGATTCGACTCCCCATCCCATGGCGCGGGAAAGGGTGTAGTTGGCATTCAGACTGAAATGCTTCGTCATGTGCTGGCGGTAGCTGAAATTCAATCCGTCATAGCGCGAGCGGTTGACGGACTGTTCATCCATGACCCGGCCAAGAACTGGCACGCCTGCGGCGGCAAAAGCAGCCGAAAGGGGACGCGCTGTTATGACGAACTGATTGCCTTTGGAATCAGTTCCGATGCCTGTTGCGATGCTTGGGTTTATATTCACGGTCTTGTTTTCATGCAGGCCAAGTTCGTGGACATATTCGATTTCGACGACCGAGTTCTTCGTCGCGGCCCATTGATATCCGAAGTTAAATTGCTGGGAAACCGGGTTGCGATACTTCGGGTCCATCAAACGACCTGTAGCGCCATCAACCAATGACGTCAGTGGCGGCGGAATCGTCGGATTCGGGTCCATGCCATAGCGCCAGTTGCCCAGAGTAATGGGTGTTCCGGGGACCATGTCGGTTGGTTTAGTGAGCGAGAACAAGCCCTGATAGATCGTCGGGTTGGCCTGCTGAATCATGAAGAGCGGTATGTTCTGGAAGATGTTGCCAAAGTACAATCCATAGCCGCCACGCAGAATGTGCTTACCCTGACCGGTGAGGTCGTAGGCAAAGCCGACGCGCGGGCTGAAGTCATGGTTGTCGTCGTGCGAAAGTACAGCGTAGGGGCTGTTAATCGCCTGGAGTTCCAGAAAGGTTCTGCTCTTGGCAATCGCGCTTGCGCCGACAAGGTTGAAATCCTTGTCCCAACGCACTCCTAAGTTCAAGCTGAGTCTGCTGGTGACCTTCCAATCGTCTTGAAAGTAGAGACCCAACTGTTTGGTCCCGCCCGGCATATCGAAATAGGGATTCCCTGCGCTGGCCGACATGCCAATCACCGCCCCAGGTGTTGCAAACTTCTGCGGGAAATACGAAGGGCCGCATTTGGTTGTATTATTGTCGACTGTTGCGAGAATGCAACTCGGGTCCTTTCCGAAGTCGACTTCCAGCGTCGAGTTGGATTCGAAGAATCCTCCGAGCCGCGGATTATAGATGTAGTCGACTCCCCCAGCCAACGTATGCCGACCGTAGGTCTTGGTGATGTCGTCTCGGAATTGGAATTTGCGCTGATAGGACTGTTGCGGAACGTTCCCGTTGGTGCCGAACGAAGCGTCTGGGAAGGTCACCAGAGGTACCTTAAGGGTGCTGTCGATCACGTTGTTCCAATACTGGTATCCAACCAAAAAACTGTTGACCAGTGAATTGGAAAGAACCGAGTTCAGCGTAAAGTTAGCTGCCTGCAAGTGGTTCTTGGTGAAATTGCCTTCCGTCAGGTCACCAGTCTGGTTTGATTGATCGTTCAGGCTATCGTTGGCCTGCGAGGTGTAACTGAGGTAGGCGGTCTCGCGGTCGTTGAACCTGTAGTCCAAGCGGCCGTTGTATCGATTCTCGAAAAATGGCCTCGGGATGACTGCTGACGGCTGCGCCGCCAAGCCCGCGGTCTGGGCGGCCTGCAATTCCGAAAGGGCAAGCGAATCTTCCGATATACTGGTGTGCTCACGCTGCCTCTCGAATGCGAAGAAACCGAAGAGTTTGTCCTTGGCGATCGGGCCGCCGACGGATCCGCCAAAGAACTGGCGGCTGTACGGACCCTTTTGCCCCCCCGGTTGCTTCTCATAGAAGTTTTCCGCGTTGAACTGCTGTTCCCGGAAGAACCCAAATGCCGAGCCGTGATAGTTGTTTGTACCGGACTTCGTAATCATGTTGATGGCCGCGCCTTCGGAGCGTCCATTGGCCGCCGAGAAACGCTGCGTGCTAATCACGAATTCTTGGACAGCCTCGAGGGGAAGCTGCATCACGGGGCCGCCGACAGTGTTGTCTTTGTTGTCGACGCCATTGATGGTCACGTTGACGTTGCGGCCGCTCTGCCCATTTACAGAGAGAATGGCATAGCGGTTCTTGGTTGGGTCATACGAATCCGTGGCCTTCACGCCAGGCGCAAGATACGCCAGGTTGGCCACGTCGCGGCCCAATAACGGCAATTCTTCGACCTCGCTAGGCGTAATCGTTTGGCTCACGCTCGTCTTCAGTTGATCAACGAGCGGGGCCTCGCTCGTTACTTCAATCACTTCACTCGTCGCCCCTGGCTTCAGTTCTGCGTTAACTGTGGCAACTTGGCCGATCAATGTTTCGACCGTCTGCGCCACTGTTCCGAAGCCAGTCTTGGTGACGGTCACGGTGTAGGTGCCCACCGGTAGCAATTCAAACCGGTAGTACCCAGTCTCCGACGTGGTTGCCGTTCGGGTCAGATCGGTGGCCTTATTCTTCGCCACCACCTGAGCCCCGGACACCACTGCGCCCGACTTGTCCGTGACCGTTCCCTGAATCGCGACGCTAGCGGTAGCCTGGGCGAAAACGTTTCCACTCCCCACGCTAAGGGCCAAGACTCCAATCAGCAAAATATACGTAAGTCTTTTCATTTCTATGCTTTTCTCCTGAGGCAGCGAGCCTGCCAAATCTCCCCATTCCCCTTCAAACTTCCAAACACAAATCAAGAGAGGCCCCTCGGGCTAGACAACACCTGGCCCGAAGGCTTTCTCGAATGGACCACTCGCGTGGTCGGCTTTTCCAGTTCTTGGAAACGAGCAGACCTAATTAAACGACCATCGAACCCAATGCCCAGAAATTGAGTCCGCCTAAAGCACTATGCAGCAGGTTGGGCAATTTATAGACCAATGTCCTCAACTTGTAAAGTCATGATAAAAATGACTTTATTTATAAAACTCAGGAATAATTTCATAAAATACAGAAATCAGTATGTAAGTCACTATAGAAATTCATATAGACAACCCACCGCCGGTGAAAAATTCTCCCCGCCAGAAGTCATTTGGCAACGCAGAGCGGCGGCATCTGCGGCCAAATCTAGCGCGATGCCCTGGCGAGAACCTGCGGATGCCGATAACCACTCCCAAACAGGCTTGTTTGCCTACTTGGAACCAATAGCTTGAGCTTGTCTGCACTGCCTTCGTGAAATACAGTCTTTCCGTGGAACCCGATACCCCTCCGTTTGAGCCACATCGACTATTGAAAAACGGCCACGCCATGACCATCGCCTCGGCTTTTGTGCCCAGGCGGTTCGATATCCCGCCCGCCGAAGTCAGGCTGTTTCAGGTCGATCCGGAATCCCGGTTGCTCGGACATTGCCACTGGCAACCCGGCAAGCGGAAAGGCGTGCCAATAATCGTAGTCGTGCACGGACTCGAGGGTTCGAGCGATTCGAATTACGTGCGCGGCATCGCGGAGAAGGCCTTCCATCGCGGTTTCCACGTCGTGCGCATGAACCAGCGGAATTGCGGCGGCACCGAAGCATTGACTCCCACCTTGTACAACTCCGGCATGAGCGGGGACTACCGGACCGTCTTCGAAGAGCTGTCAAGTGGCGATGGTTTCGAGCAGATCTTCTTCACCGGCTACTCGATGGGTGGAAACCTGATGACCAAGATGGCCGGAGAGTTTGGTGCAGCCGTGCCCAAGGCGCTGCGCGGTGTCTGCGCGGTGTGTCCGGCCCTTGACCTTGCTGCTTGCGCAGACGCGCTCGAGCGCGTGGACAACTATCTTTACCAGCGGCACTTTGTGAATGGCCTGATGTCCCGTTACGCCAGAAAACAAAAGCTCTTTCCGGGACGTTACAAGCTCAACGGTCTGCCACCGGTTCGAACCGTTCGCCAGTTCGATGATGTCATTACCGCGCCGCAGTTCGGCTATCGCGACGCGCAGGACTATTACGACCACGTTGGAGCGAAACGCGTCGCCAAGACTATTACGACCATGTCGGCGCGAAACGCGTCGCCGCTCAAGTTCGCGTGCCCATGCTGATGATCACCGCGCAGAACGACCCCTTCGTCCCCTACGCATCTTTCCTAGCCGCCAAAATCAGCGAGAATCCCGCCATCCAGTTTGTCGCGCCCCAACACGGCGGCCATTGCGCCTTCATTTCGAAACACTCCGGAAGCGAGCGCTTCTGGGCCGAGCAGCGCATTGTCGAATTCTGCGAGTCCCACCGGCAATCCCAATAATTTCCTTCTCACGCACTCATTGAAAGGTTTCAGCGCGGAAACGTGCTGCGAGAATCCCCGCGCGCCGAGGATTTTCGCCCAAGAAGCAAGAAGCAAGAAGCCAGAAGCAAGAAGCCAGAAGCCTAGCCGATCCGCTTGTTTTCTCCGCCAACTAAAAACTAAAAACTGACAACTGCCTCACCCCAGCGGCTTCTCCAGCGAAACCGGAAATTCCGGCGTCAAAAGTTGCGCCGGCCCGTCCGCGGCAATGACCATGTCGTCTTCGCAGCGCATCCCGAATTCACCAGGAATGTAAATCCCTGGCTCATTCGAAAATGTCATGCCCGGCTCAAGCACCGTCTTGCTTCCACGAACGAGATAGGGATGCTCGTGCCCGTCGAGTCCGATGCCATGACCGAGGCGGTGCGTGAAGTATTTGTAGTCTGGTCCGTAGCCCGCGTCGGTGATCACCTTGCGCGCGCCGTCATCCACTGTGCCCGATAGCCGTCCAGCCCGCGCCGCATCGAGAGCGGCATCCTGCGCTTTGCGGACGATTTCGTAAACGCGCGCCACTTTTTCCGGTGCCTTGCCGAAGATCCCCGTGCGCGTCACGTCCGATTGGTAGCCGGCCACCGAGCAGCCGCCGTCGATCAGCACCACATCGCCATCTTTCAGTTTTTGCGGCTTGATCGTACCGTGCGGCAGCGCCGCGGACGCGCCCAGCAGAACCAGCGCTCCGCCGGGCAAACCCATTTTCGAAAAACCACCCTCCACCAGCTTGCCGATGTCCTCCTGTGACATGCCGTCCTTCAGCGAAGCGAATACCGCGCGAAAAACATTGCAGGTTGCTTCGCAGGCCAGCCGCATCAGCTCAAGTTCCTGCGCCGACTTGCGTCCGCGGCACGCGATGGTCACCGCGTCGGCGGAAACACATTCGAATCCCGGAGCCGCCCCGCGCAGATGATCGAAAAACATGAACGGCGCGGTTTCTTCCACGCCCACGCGTCCCGTTCGAATCCCGCGATCGCCCAGAGCCGCCGCCGCGATCTTCGTCGGACTCTCATCCTCCTGCCATACGCGGACTTCCGCCGGGAACTGCAACTTCTCGCGCAGGCGCCCTTCTTCAAACCCCGGCACGACAAGTATGGGTTTGCCCGTGCGCGGAAGCACGAGGGCAAGCAGGCGCTCGCTGATTCCCCAGCGGATGCCGGTGAAGTAGTAGAGGGAAGTCCCGGGAGCAAGGAACAGAGCGTCGTAGCTCGGCGCCAAGTCCGACATCAGTTTTTGGGCGTGCTGCAGCCGTTCACGAAATTCATCGGCCGTGATCGGCCGCACTCGTCCGCCCAGCGGCTTCAGTCCCGCAAACGCCTGCGGCAGTCCTCCGGACCCATCCACATCCGCGGCGCGTACCACCGGCGTCAGCGCGAGCGCGGAGGCAGCCGCCGCGCTAATCAAAAACTGGCGGCGCGCAGGCTGGTGAAGGTGTTCCTGATTTAGTTTGTGCATGACAGGAAAAAGGTTTATCTGGCCGGAGCATAGCTTGTCAAGGCAGATCGAAGCGCACAGAAACATGAGAGGGACAGAGTTTACTCTGTCCCTCTCTCAAACCGCTTTCTCGCCGCGCCTAATTCGACGGTGGATTTTGCGAATTCGGATAGGCAGCCGGTTGTTCCGCATTCGAACGCTGCCGCGATCTCTTTCCCGGCAGGTAGGTGATTTCCAGCGGCTGTTGCAGCGTAAAATCGAGTCGTGTTTCCGACGGGATCTTCACCTGTTGCCCTTTGGTGAAGACTTGCACACCCGTGCCGGCTCCCCCGCCTACCGCTGCACCGATCGCCGCTCCTTTTCCGCCTCCGGCCACCGCACCAATCAGCGCGCCGAGGGCCGCTCCGCCTCCGATGGTCTCTGCGGTGCGCTTCCCGCGAGAAGCGCCGGACTGTTTCACGTCGCTGCTGACCACGTTATAAGTCTTTCCTTGAAAGACGATGCTGGTCAACTCCAGTCCGAGCTCGCTGCGGCCAGTCATGCGGCCCGCTGAGCTGGCACTGACCAGCTTGATGTACGCGTCCGCTCCCGCCGGCACGATCACCTTGTCATCCGCCACGATCGGCGCGTCTAGCGATGCCTTGAACACCTCCCCAGCATGATTCGTTTTCGAATCGATGCTATCGATCGTTCGAACCGTCACAATCGTATTGGCTGGCAGCGTCACGGTTACCGGCTGTGGCGGTGGAGGAGGTGCTGGTGCCGCCGTAGGAGCCACGGCCACCATCGTCGGCGAATCAGGCGCAAGTTGTCGAGATCTTTCTGCCTTAGGCGGGACTTTCCTTCTTGCCGTGCGCTTTGCTGCTTGGTTTCTGTCGCGATCTTGTAAGCCGCCAGCCTCGCTGCGTCGTTCGGCACTTGTCCGGTCAGCGTCACCTCTCCGTGTTTGCTAACCACGTCCACTGCCGCTGCTTTCAGCGCCGGCTCGGAAAACATTTTTGCTTTGATATCCGTCGTGATCGCGGCATCGCTCGGCGCCCCGATCCGCGAGCAGGAGACGCCCATCGCCGACATCAGCACCAAAGCCAGAACAGCTATTTTGTTTTTGCGCATTTCTTCCTCCGCGTTGGCAGCTTCAGAACGATCGGGAGGACTGGGGGCACCCCGAGGTGGTATTTCTGTCCTATGCACGATGGTACAGAACAGTTTTCATCCTGCATGGACGCGCCACACGGACACACTGCTGCCACTCTGGATTGTGCGGGAGGTGGTGCCGGAATGCAATCCGATGTGGTAGGAGTCTCAACAATAAATCTGTCCGCTCAAAAAAACAGGAGGTGCTCCCTGAGCACCTCCCGGAATTGACAACCTGGAATTAAACTTAGAAAACGAACTTCAATCCCAGTGTCATGGAACGGATCCCGCCGCTGAAGAACTTCGACGGCTGCAGGAAGTTCGGGTTCGCGGGCTGAACATAGCCCCCCGTGGTCGTGGCAGTGGTAACGCCCGCATTGCTGAACACGTTCCCATTGCTCAAGGCGTAGTTCGCGTGGTTGAGGATGTTGAACACATCCACCTTCGCTTGCAGATATTTCCCTTCTGTGAAGTGGAAATTCTTGGCGACGGACATATTGAGGACGCCGAATCCCGGGGTCGTGATGCTATTCCGTCCCACAGTGGTTTTCGCCCCAAGCCCGGCAACGACATACCTAGCGCCAGCGGTCACTGGCGTGTAGCCGATTGCCGGGTGCTTAGAAGTAGAAGTCGGAGCGCTCCGGTCAAAGCAGGCGCCACCAGCTGCTACGCCCGTCGGCACAAAGCCGGGATCGCCGAGACCGGTGGATGGGCCGCTGTTCGAAAAGCCCGTCAATCCGCCGGCAAATTCACAGACGGCGAACACGTCGGAGCCAATGAGCCCACTGCCGAGAGGATTAGAAATAACGCGGTCCCCGGCGGAGTCACCGTTCCTGTTCGCGTCTACGCCGGACTGAAGAGTGACGGGTTGTCCTGTTTGAGCAAGGAATACGGACCCGATCTGGAATCCGTTGACCAGTGTCTTCACCCAGCGGCTGTCCGACTTGAGATTCGGAACCTGATAGGTCCAAGAAAGTGCTAGCTTGTGCCGGACATCCAAATCCGAGCTCGCCCAGTCTTCAGAAATGCGAGTGGTGTCTTGGGCGCGCCGGGGATTCAGAAGGCTGGTGAAGAATTCATTGGTGGAGTTGTCCAGCGTGTGCGCGTAAGTGTAGTTGGCGTTGAAGCTCAGCCCCATCCTTGACCGCTGCATGAAGCTCACCGAGCCTGCATGGTAAACGCTGCTGCCAAACGGCGGATCGGAAGTTACATTGGCGGTAAATCCAAACGGAGCGTAAAGATTGGAGTTGAAGTTCTTAAACGCGGCATCCGTCGGCGTGCTTGCCGTCCAAGTAGCGGGCACATCCGAGGCTTTGAGGAACGTTGGTAGCGGCGCGATGCCCGCATCGAACGCACTCTCGCGATTGCGCCGGAACTGCACGGGCAGTGAGATACCGCGCGTGGCAAGATATCGAACCTCGACGCTGGCGTTGCGGTAGATCTCGTGCTGCACTCCCAGAGACCATGTGAGGATCTTGGGCATGACCGTGTCGTCGATGTAGCTCGTGGTCAGAGCTCGCGCCGCGAGCTGGCCTGCAGGCGGAATGTAGGTCTGCGGCAGACCGCCACCAGCCAGGAATCCGGCAAAATTCGCGTTGGCGCACCAGGATGGCTTTGGCGTCAATGTGCAAGCAGAAGTCGGATCCAGTTCGCTCTGCAGTTGCGGAGGCAGCGTGATCGAAGCGAAGTTCTGGAACTTCACATCGTAGGCAATCCCGAATCCGCCGCGAATGGAAGTTTTCCCGTTTCCGCGGGGATCGTAGGCGAATCCAACGCGCGGTGCGATGTTGTTCTTGTCCGTCTTGGGAATGCCGAAGGTGATGACGCCAGGGACGTTGGAGATGGCGTTGAGTATTTGGGAGCTGTCGCCCGCCGGATTGGTCCAATACTCGTACCGCACTCCGAGGTTTAGCGTCAGACGCCGCGACAGTTTATAGTCATCCTGGCCGAACACGTAGAAGGCGCTCTGCGTGCCCAGGAAACTGCCCGTTCCTGCGTTGCGCAGAGTTCTCCCGAGTTGATTGCTCTGCTGGTCCCTGATGAATTCCTGGAGCGTGTCATACCAGTAGTCCCCGTTACTCCGCGCCAGGAAGAACTGCGGGTAGATGAAGTGGTTGTATTGTGCGCCGAACTTGAGAGTATGTTTGCCCTGCGCCCAGGAGAAGGTGTCGGCAACTTGATAGGTGTTCTGTTTTTGATTCTGGTTGTCGCCCGGGCCGATGGTGTTGAATCCCAGGTCGCCGATGGTCACGTCAGACGGGCAAGCGGTGCACGGATTTACGTTAGCCAGATAGTAGAACGAATACTGCAAGCGCAGGTCGTTCACCAGGCGGCTGTTGATTGTCCAGACGTCGTTCACCGCGATCTTCCGGTTGTGCAGGAGTTGCGCTTGATTGAAGAGTTCCTGTGTCGAGTTCACTGGGAATACGAAGCTGGCTTGATTGAACAGGAAACGCCCGCCAATTTGGTGCCTTCCCCAGGTGTAATCCGTATTGACCTGAGCGTCGTGCTCCTTCTGCCCAACCGGGCTGATGATGATGAGGTTGCCGATGGGGATATTCTGTCCGTTGACAGCAACTGTCCCCAGATCGTTTTGTGGCGCGACAGGAAAATTGTTCAGAATATTCTTCACCGCAGAATTTACCGCTAATCCTTGAAGTGTTGTCAATCCCGCCGCTGTCGGCTGAATCAACGCCGTCGGGGTTCCCTGACCGTGCAGCTTCGTGTATTCGTATGCGCCGAACACGAAAAATTTGTTCCTGAGGATTGGGCCACCCATCGTTCCGCCAAACCGGTTGTTATCGAAATCCGGCTGGCCGGGGATCGTTTTCGCCGCGATGGCATTCTTGGTCAGATTGTCAATCGAATTGTAATTCTTGTTCTGGTTGTACCATTCGCCTGAACCGTGCCAACTGTTGGTGCCCGTCTTCGTCACTAGGCTGAATTGGCCGCCAGCCGAATGTCCGTATTCTGCGCTGAATAGATTGGTCGTCAGGTTGAATTCCGCAACCGCGTCCGGGATGACCGTGGAATTGTTGCCCGTGACTCCCAGGTTGTTGTCATCCACTCCGTCAACCGTAAAGTTGTTGTCACGCGGACGTGTTCCTCCCACCGAGCCGCCGATGCCTGTTACACCACCGGGCTGCGCCACCACGTTGGGAGCCATCACCGCCAGGTTGAGCGGGCTGCCGTTCAACGTTCCCGAAGCGCTCGGAAGCTGCACGGCGTTCGAATCAAATGTATTGTTCAGCGCCGAAGACGTCGTCTGAATCTCCACTCCCCCGCTCGTAACCTCGACGATCTCCGTCGCGATGCCCAAGTCCAAGTGTGCGTCCGCCACATTGTCCTGGTTGGAGACGACGCTGACGTCCGTCACCAAGAAATTCTTAAATCCCTTGGCTTCTACGCTCACCTTATACAAGCCCGGAATCAGACTCGGAAACGAATACGTTCCCGCCGAGGTGGCCGTAATTCTCACCGACACACCCGTCTCCTGATTCGCGGCCGTTACCTGCGCATCCGGAACCGCTGCCCCAGAAGGATCCAATACCTGCCCTCGCAGCGTTCCCGTGATTCTCTGCGCCGCCGCCGGCATCGAGAAGATCAGCGCCAATCCCGGACCAATGCAGAATAAAACAACCCTCTCACGCTGCTGAACCGACATCCACCCAGCCCAGCACCCATCCATCCTTCAAGTCTCATGTCTCCCCCTCAATTCGAACTGCCTCGAATTTGCCCCATACTTCTGACGCCTCTATTTCCCGCCACCGTCCATTCGAATGGGAAGGGTCAGCAT
>WNFN01205579.1_pt1 | contig 14394 bp, 15 predicted proteins | sample 5400161 | NCBI WGS metagenome assembly WNFN01 (sample SAMN13153353, study PRJNA577476) | soil metagenome | isolation source: 80 cm saprolite on Douglas fir-dominated hillslope | place: USA:California | collected 2013-09-17
CTGCGCGAGCGGCACCTGCTGCTGCTGCTGGACAACTTCGAGCAGGTGATCAAGGGAGCACCTCAGCTCGCCTCCCTGCTCGCCTCCTGTCCTCACCTTAGTATGCTCGTCACCAGCCGGGTTGCCCTCCACCTCTCCGGAGAGCAGGAGTTCCCGGTTCCCCCACTCGCGGTTCCCGATCTCACACAGCTGCTTTCGCCTGAGACGCTCACGCAGCAGGCCTCGGTGCGGCTCTTTGTGCTGCGCACGCAGGCCATCCAGCCTGCCTTTCACGTGACCCCTGCCAATGCCCGCGCCATCGCTGAGATCTGCGTGCACCTGGACGGTCTGCCGCTGGCAATCGAACTGGCCGCTGCTCGCAGCAAGCTCCTGCCGCCCCAGGCGCTGCTGAAGCGGCTCTCCCACCGGCTCGAGGTCCTGACAGGGGGAGCGCGGGACCTGCCCACCCGCCAGCAGACGCTGCGCAACACCCTCCAGTGGAGCTATGACCTGCTGACGGAAGAGGAACAGCGCCTCTTCCGCTGGCTCGCCATCTTCGTCGGCGGCTGCACGCTTGAGGCTGCCGAAGCGGTATGCCAGGCGGATTGGGCAGGCAGCGAACAGGCCTCCTCGGTGCTTGAGGGAATCGCGTCCCTGCTCGACAAAAGCCTGGTGCAGCAAACGGAGCGAGAAGGGGATGCACCTCGACTCGTCATGCTGGAAACCATCCGCGAGTTCGGGCTGGAATGCCTCGAGCGGCAAGGTGAACTGGAAGCCGCACGACGAGCGCACGGACACTACTACCTGGCGCTGGCGGAGCAAGCCGAGCCGCACCTCTTTGGTCCCGAACAGCTCCTGTGGCTCGATCGCCTGGAACGGGACCTGGATAACCTGCGTGCCATCCTCCAGGCGGGCATAGCTGGGGGTGTGGAGGAGCGGAAGGTGGCTCTGCGTCTGGGGGCGGCCTTGCGGACCTTCTGGCAAATATACGGTCACTACAGTGAAGGGCGTAACGTGCTGGAGCGACTCCTGGCAGGTGCCGGGACGATCGCGGCCCCGGTCCGCCTCAAGGCGCTCAACGCACTCGGAGTGATCCTATGGAGCCAGAACGACACGCGCGGCTTAGAGCCGGTCGCCGACGAAGCCCTGGCGCTCGCGCGGGAACAGGGAGACCACGGGCAGATGACCGTCGCCCTGATCCTGTGCGGAGTAGCCAAGATGCGGGAAAGGCGCGACTACGCCCAGGCGCAGGCGTGCCTGGAGGAAGCCCTGGCCTCTGCTCGCGTACTTGGAGATCGCTTCCTTCTCTTGTCTGCGCTCCTGAGCCTGGGCCTCCTGGCGTGGTACCAGCAAGACGCTCCGCAGGCGATTGCCTGGTATGAGGAGAGCCTGATCCAGTGCAGAGCCATGGGTGAGCAGTTGCTGATGAGTCTAGCTCTGGTCGGGCTCGCACGTGCCGAGTTGAGCCAGGGCCATGCAGCACGCGCCCGCACCCTGCTGGAAGAAAGCCTGACCATCTATCGGGCGCTCGGCAATACCTGGTGGATCGCCATGGCCCTCAACTTGCTGGGGCAACTGGCTTTCCAACAAGGGGAGCTGAGCCGGGCAGAAGCGCTCCTGACCGAGAGTGCCCGGCTGGCTTCCGAGGTCGGAGATCAACGCAACATCGCGCAGTCGCGCCTGCTCCTGGCGGGTTTGGTCGCGCTGTGGGGAGACTATGCAGTTGCCCGCCAGCGGTATGCAGAGGGTCTCGCTATCGCCCTCGATATCGAGCACACGAACTACATCGCCTCCGGGCTGAAAGGGCTGGGCTGTGTGGCCGCTGCGCAGGGGTTGCCTACCTGGGCAGCCCTGCTCTGGGGAACGGCAGAGCCCCAACGCGAGTCCCGCAGCGTCGCCATACCGCAGGCGCTCTATGAACGCATGGTGGCCGTGGTGCGCAGCGAGCTGGGCGAGCCGGCCTTCGAAGAGGCCAGGGCCAGGGGGCGCACCATGACCCCCGCACAGGTGCTCGCCTCGCCTGAGGCCTTCGCGCCACAGGTCCTGCAGCACGCCCAGGCAGCGCCGGGGTCCGCTCCGACCCCTCCCGCAGGTCATCCCATCTATCCAGCAGGGCTGACCGCCCGTGAGGTGGAAGTGCTGCGGCTGGTGGCGCAGGGGCTGACCGATGCCCAGGTCGCTGAACAACTCGTCATCAGTCCCAGAACCGTCAACTGGCACCTGACTTCGATCTACAACAAGCTAGGGGTCTCCTCGCGCAGTGCGGCCACGCGCTACGCGATGGAACAGCACCTGGTGTGACAGGGCAGATGTCTTTCCGCAGATCCCTGACATCCCGCCACACACGTGCGCTTGAAGCCCGGTCACCCTTCCTTAGAAGCGCCACCCCAGTAATGCTACAGGTATCCCTCATAAGCCCGGTCTCCTAAACCTCAAAGACAGGTAATCACAACAGGTGATTCTACAGGTGAGCTTTTGCCTTCCACAAAGTAGACTAGGAGCAGAAGGCTTTGCTCGTGAAGTAAGAAGAACAGCAGATCCAGAGGGATTTGCTCAGGCAACCACCGGACGAACACAGCAGGGTGAACAGAGAGGAGGTTTCCGATGTCGGTAGAGCGTACCCGCGCCGTGATGATGCGCTATCTGGAAGCGCACGATGAGAGCATGCTCGATCCGCAGGCCGTCTTTACCATCATGGGCACAGGCAAGGTGACAAGAGGCCGTGAGGCGATTGGGCAGTTGATCAATTCCTTCTATCAAGGCGTCTTCGAAGCCCAGTACGAGTTGAAGGATCTGCTCATCGCTGAGGGTCAAGCGTGCTTTGAGGCGGAATTGGTTGGCAGGCAACTGAGCGAGTTTGCAGGCATCGCGCCATCTGGCGAGGAGATCCGTGTGCCGCTTTGTATCGTCTATGAACTGGCGAATTATCTGATCACGCACGGGCGCATCTATTTCGGGACAGATGCGCTACGCTAGCAGGGAATGACCCTTGTTTGCAATTGACGCAACGAGACGAGGGGGTCGCATACCCTTGTAAGAAATGTGTAACGAAAAAGTTCAGACGGGTCTTTGCGGGACTTCCGCCACACCCAGCCGATACTGTGCGGTGGAACGAGTCCTGCTCTCGTTCCGCATACCAGGAGCACTTGAAGAAGGAGAAAAGCTATGAAGTTCAAAACATCATTGACGCTCATCCTACTCGCCAGCCTGCTGGCAGCCCTGCTGGGCCTCGTCAGGGTGCCGTCTGCTCATGCCCAGAGCACCATCACCGTCAGTACCTGTGATGAGTCCCACCTGGACGCCGCGATCAATCAGGCCAACAGCGATAATGCCGATGATACCATCGCCTTCAGTTGTAGTGGGGATATCCTGCTTACCAGCACCCTCAACATCTCGGGGAGCATGACCCTGGATGGCGATGGGAAGCAGGTCACCCTGGATGGAGGCAACAGCGTGGAGATCCTGTATGTGAACAGTGGCGTCACCTTTACCCTCAAGGCCTTCACCATAGCCCATGGCTCGGCCTCCTGCTGCTCGGGCGGCGGCCTCTTCAACGACGATGGCACGGTGAGTATCGCCAACAGCACCTTTGCCAACAACTCGGGCGGCGACGGCGGAGGCCTCGCCACCTTGGATGGCACGCTGACCATCACCAACAGTACATTCGCCAACAACTCGGCCGCGTGGGGTGGCGGCCTCTGGAACGGCAGCGGCGTCAACTCCATCACCGGTGACACGAGTAGTACGGTGAGCATCAGCAACAGCACCTTTGCCAACAACTCGGTCTCCGACGGTGGCGGCGGCCTATTCAACGTTGCCACAGATGGCACAGTGAGCATCAGCAACAGCACCTTTGCCAACAACTCAGCCGGCCGATTTGGCGGCGGCCTCGACGGCGTCTATACCCACGTGAGCATTGCCAACAGCACCTTTGCCAACAATTCGGCCCCCCGAGGCGGGGGCGTTAACAATGAGGGCTTTGGCGGCAGCGTGAGCATCGGAGGGAGCATTGTAGCCGAAAACACCGGGGGCAACTGCTCGGGAGGAATCAGTGACCAGGGCTACAATCTGGAAAGCGGCACGGACTGCAACTTTACGACAAGCACCGACCAGCAGAACACCGATCCCCAGCTCGATTCCAATGGGTTACAAAATAACGGCGGTCCGACTCAGACTATCGCCCTGCAGCAGGGCAGCTCAGCCATTGACTACATCCCTGTCTCTAGTTCTAATAATTGTCCAAAGACCGACCAGAGGGGCGACCCACGACCAGACGGCACTTCTGAGAGCAAGTGCGACATTGGGGCCTACGAGTCCAGCTACCCGCCGGTACTGACGGCGAACGTGGCGAATGTGAGCACTGTGGAAGGCAGTGCCTTCAGCGGTACGGTGGCCACCGGCACGTACAGCGGGGCAGGCACGCTCTCGGCCACCATCAACTGGGGCGATGGCAGGAGTTCCGCGGGCACCGTTAGTCTCAACACAGACGGCAGCTACAGCGTCACGGGCAGCCACACCTACGCAGAGGAAGGCTCCTTTGACCTCACGGTCCAGGTGAGCGCGAGCGTCGGGCAGAGCGCCACGGCCACTGGCAAGGCTGCCGTCGTAGATGCGCCCTTGACCATCACCAGGCTGGTGGTGGGTGCCACTGGAAAAGGGCTGGCAGGGCTGGCCGCCACCTTCACCGATGCGGACCCGGCTGGCACGGTCTCCGACTACTCGGCCACCATCAGCTGGGGGGACGGCGTAACCTCCGCAGGGCTGGTCGCGACCAACCCCATTGGAGCGGGCTTTGTTGTCGTCGGGGCGCACCAGTATGCGAAAGCGGGGACGTACACGGTGACATTGACGATTCACGATGGCGGCGGCAGTAACATCACGGGGACGAAAACGCTAGTGGTGCCCTGATCGCGACCAACCACGAGGACGCCTGGTGGAATGAGGAGTTACCTGGCTGGAGTGGAAATGACGTTGGGAATGGCAGGGGCCAGCGAGTAAAGGGCGGGCCTTCAAGGCCCTGGAACCCGTTTCACGCTCTTGCACCCGGCAGAGCAAACAGGCAATCCCGCCGAGTCGGGAACAACTTCCCGGCGAATTGGGAATGCATCTCATGACACGGGAACACCTGCTCAGGTATGCTCTTCACAGGTGATGAGGATGGGGGATGGGCAGTTCGTCCTGCCTATGCCTGGAAACGCCATCACATCACAAAAAAGGAGGCAGCAGATGTATTATCGTATCGCGATCCAACGAGGAAGAGATCACCTCGAATGGCCAGTAACCTGGCAGTGGAAATCAACGGCGCTTAGCTCACTGCAGAGCCTGTTTCAGCTGCTTCGGTTCTATGGCGCTCTGCCGCAAGAGCAGCTGCGGGTGCTTTCCTCCCCCTCACGGGAAGGCCTGGAGGAGCAGCTCAGGCAGGAGAACAAAGGGCTGGCATCCACTTCGGTGACGGCAGCACAATTTCTCCGTGAGCGAATGCTCCGCCCACCGATGGTGGTGCGGAGCATATCCGAACGTGAGAGAGGAACGTCGCTAGAGAGGGGAGCCATTGCGGTGATCAGCCAACCGGCAGTGAACGAGCGGGGCGGGGAAGGAAGCGTCCTGGAGAGCAGGGGCATGAGTGCTCTAGAGAGGCGACGGGAAGAGCTAGAAAGCGGATCTGGTAGCGATCACGATCTCCCCCATAGCTTCAGCTTGCCACTCTCTTTGCCGCAAGTCCTCGCCTGGATGACCCTCCTGGCGAGGGTGCAGCGGGGCGAACTGCAGCCCTAGGTCGTACTCGAAAGGAACAGCAACAGTCACGTAATGTTATGGCCCCAAGTCATGCTGGAGCATTGAGAAGCCAGCAGCAACAGGAGGAAAACAATATGAATAGAATAGTGATCCGGCAGGCCGTCGTGGTAAGCATCCTTGGAGCTCTCCTGTGTGTTGCCCTTCTGCTGGGTGTGCTCCTGTTGCTCGTCAGCATCGCTGGAACGCATCCCCCGCAGACCGGAATTATGCTTATCGCTTCTCCTTCCCATCTTGCCTGATCCGGCAAGCGATGGGAAGAGGAGAGCATTAGCACATGATCAAAGAAAGGAACGAAATCTATGTCAACCGAAGAGAACAAAGCAACCGTACGTCGTGCCATTGAGGAGGGCTGGAATCAGGGGCATGTCGCTGTCTTTGATGAGCTAAACGCCCTCAACTTCATCAATCACGATCCTGGCGCCCCCGACGTTCGCACCAACGAAGATTACAAACGGTGGGTCACTGAGAGCCTCAGCGCTTTCCCCAACCTCCATATTACGATTGAAGACCTGGTCGCTGAAGGAGACCAGGTGGCGACGCGCTGGACATTTCGTGGCACCCACACCGGTGATCTCGTTGCGCCGATAGCTCTCCCTGCGACTGGCAAGCAGGTGACGGTGACGGGTATCAGCATCGTCCGCTTTGCTGGAGGGAAGGCCATCGAAGCCTGGTTCCAGGGGGATACCCTGGGTTTCCTGCAACAACTCGGCGTGATCCCTGTGCCAGGGTAAGCTAGTGATTTTCCGCGTAACATCATTGGAAATCTGTAGCAAAAAAAGTCGTCTGCCAACGTCTTCATAGTGGCTCTCACTCATTCACAGGAAAACTCGATGAGGCGTTACGGATGTACCGCGACTCAATCGTTCTAGCATCTCTGAAGATACAAGGGTTCAAGGAGCGCCTGGGCTGGCAGATTGTAACAAGGGGAAGGCTCAAGAACCATTCACACCAGTAGAAAGGATTCATCATGTATGATGCCATCGTCGTAGGGGCCCGCTGTGCCGGTTCTCCGACAGCTATGTTACTCGCCCGCAAAGGCTACCGGGTGTTGCTGGTCGATAAAGCGACTTTCCCCAGTGACACCATGTCCAGCCACTTCATCCGCATACCCGGTGTCGCGCGGCTGAAGCACTGGGGCGAACTGGACAAGATCATCGCCTCGAAGTGTCCACCCATTGCCACATTTACCATTGATCTCGGTCCATTCGCTCTTGTCGGCACACCGCCTCCTGTCGAGGATGTCGCCACGATGTACGCTCCACGGCGTACTGTCCTTGATAAGATACTCGTTGATGCGGCTGTGGAAGCAGGTGCCGAGCCCCGCGAAGGATTCTTGGTCGAGGAGATTCTGAGGGACGGTGACCGGGTAACGGGAATCCAGGGGCGGGGTCCAGGTGGTCAGAGTGTGAAAGAGTACGCACGTCTCGTGATTGGGGCCGATGGTATGCGTTCGCTCGTCGCACGTAGCGTGCAAGCCCCAACCTACCAGGCGAAACCCACGCTGACCTGCGCCTACTATGGCTACTGGAGCGGCGTCCCTCTCGCGGGGGCTGAAATCTATATCCGGCCGCGCCGCATGTTCATCACCTTTCCCACCAACGAGCATCTTACGTGCATCTACGTTGCCTGGCCCATCTCCGAGTTTCATACCGTCCGTGCCGACATCAAAGGAAACTTCCTCAAGACCCTTGACCTCACACCTCACTTTGCTGAGCGTGTCCGCCAGGGCAAGCAGGAGGGGCGCTTTGTAGGCACGGCTGATCTGCCCAATTTCTTCCGCAAGCCCTATGGACCAGGCTGGGCCCTGGTCGGCGATGCCGGCTACCACAAGGACCCCTACGCCGGTCAGGGTATCATGGATGCCTTCCGTGATGTGGAACTGATCGTCGAGGCCATCGATGCAGGATGGTCTGGACGGCGATCCTTGGAGGAAGCGCTTGCCATCTATGAACAGCAGCGCAACGAAATGGCACTGCCTCTCTATGAGTACGATACTCAGCGTGCCTCCATGGAGGCTCCCCCGCCGGAAATGCAGCAACTCTTTGCGGCCCTGCAGGGGAATCAGGAGCAGACGAACCGCTTCTTTGGCCTCGTCGAGGGGACGACGTCCTTCTCGGAGTTTTTCTCGCCTGAGAACATCCAGCGGATCATGGTAGCTGCTGGTGTAGGAGCAGCGCCAACGAAGCCTACCGGCTAAATGATAGGTGCACTTAACGTTAGTATCAGAGTAAATCCATATAGCCTCCAGAATGTTAACAAGGTTAACAAGTTACACAGCAGAGAAAGGAGAACATCCCGCAACGGAGCAACAGCCCCTCGCAGGGCAAGCCCTCAAAGACGTCGTTGGCGGATTCTTCGCTGGCTTCCCAGATGCTACCACTGAGACGGTGGCGGTGTATGCGATCAGCGAAGACCTGGCGGTCTGGCGCTGGGTCATCCGTGGCACCCACACCGGCTCGTATCGAGGTCTCCCCCCGACGGGTCGCAGTTTTATCCTGCCAGGATGTGAATTCATTGCAGTCCGGGAGGGCCTGGTGCAACGGGTTGAAGGCTACTTTGATCGCCTGAGTATGCTGCAACAACTCGGCGTGGTTCCTGCGCCAGGGCAAAGTAGTTAGTTCATCCCGAAACTCTTTTGCGGATGAGATGAGCAGTTTCCCTCGTTCAGAGGTGAGAGTAAGAAAGGAGTCACTTCCATGTCAACCGAAGACAACAAGGCGCTCGTTCGTCGTCTCATTGAGGAGGTCTGGAATCAGGGCCATCTTGCCGTCTTTGATGAGCTCTATGCCCCCGACTTCATCTTCCATGACCCTGGCCTGCCCCAGGTTCGCACCCGCGAAGAAGACAAACGATGGATCGCCGGGATCCTCAACGCCTTCCCTGACTTTCATATCACGATTGAGGACTTGATCGCGGAAGCAGACCAGGTGGTGGTGCGCTTGACAGCTCGTGGCACCAACACAGGTGCTATCGGTGCGCCGGCGCCTCACCCCGCGACCGGCAGGCACGTCACTATCACAGGAATCGCCATCGCCCGCTTCGCCAACGGCCAGTTCGTGGAAATCTGGCACCAGGTAGACTGGCTCGGCATGTTCCAACAACTCGGCTTGATCCCTGCGCCGGGGCAGGCCAGCTAAGACGTTGCTCTGCACATCGGTGCTAAAAAATGTAGTCTCATATTGTTTTCAGAGTGGCTGGTATGGAGCATCGGCCACTCCAGTCAGGGAAGCAACACTTCCCCTAAGTGAACAGTAAAAGAAAGGAGACAAGCAATGTATGTAGCTATCCGTCGGATGAAGGTGAAACCTGGATTAATCGATGAGGCAGTACGGCGAATTGAAAACGGATTCGTGCCTATTATCAGTAGTGTGCCAGGTTTTGTCGAGTATGTCGGGATGCAAGTTGGGGAGGACGAGGGTTTAACCATCAGTTTCTTTGAGACGCAAGAGCAGGCCGAAGAGTCGACCAGATGAGCCGCCGAGTGGGTCAAACAGAACTTAGCACCACTGGCTGCCGGGCCACACGAGGTCGTGGCAGTAGGCGAGGTGCGGTTCCGCAAGGCCCAGTAGGCTGAAGGGGGAAGCCCTCTCTCACTCAACATCTTAGTCGTTTTTCTGTCAACTCCCATCGTCCCTGCCAGTTTCATGCACACACCAACCCTAGAAAGAAAGCAACACCCAGAAAGGAGTTTCTACTATGTCCACCGAAGAGAACAAGGCCCTCACACGTCGTGCCTATGAGGCGTTAAATCAGAGAGACCTGGCCGCCTTCTATGAACTGCTTACCCCTGACTTCGTGCTTCACGATGCCTCAACAACGATCCAGGGCCTAGAAGCCTACAAACAGTGGATCTCGCTGTACTTCACCGCCTTCCCTGATGCCCGTCTCACCATTGAGGAGATGATTGCTGAAGGAGACAAGGTCGTGGTTCGCCAAACCTTTCGTGGCACCCACACCGGCGAGCTCATGGGTATTCCACCGACAGGCAAACAGGTAGCAGTGCCAGGGATTTTCATTACCCGTATCGTAAACGGGAAGGCCGTCGAACAATGGGCCAACTATGACAACCTGGGTCTGATGCAACAACTTGGCGTTATCCCTACGCCATGACAGAAGGAGCAAAACAATGGGCATGACCACCGATGGCCTGTCCTACTGGCAGGCCGAAAGCAAGGAGATCGAGCTCCTCGAGACCACGATTGGCGACCTCTTAGCAAGAGGTACACGAGGAGTGTCCCACAACGCTGGTGTTCAATGATGCGGTGTTGCATATGTCCCCTAATGGTGCCGGTCAAGGGCAATGGCCCTGGATGCTTAAAACGAAAGATATCACGTTGTATGTCTCTGGTGGGCATTGGAATGGGATTGCATCAGCGCGGTTCAGTTCGCACTACCTCTGGTCGTGTCGGAGTGTGCTTGAGGCGATTGTGAGCGCTCAGACGTTCCTTGATGACCTCTTCAAGACTGAGATGTTCTTGCAGGTATCTTCCGTTGATCTCTGTGTCGATGTGGCAGGATGGGAGGATGTGGAGCGGTTAGATCGGGTCCAGAATTTTATCAGTCGTTCGCGCAAGCGGACTGTGCGTGATGAGTCGGAGTGGGCTACTGAGGTGAAGTCGCGTGAGTATTCGGTGGGATTTCAGCGCACCGGCTATGACTTTGCCAGGGGCAAGCATGGCTTGAGTTCGTTGTCCTGCCGCATGTATGACAAGTCGCGTGAGCTAGTGCAGTCAGGCAAGGAGTGGTTTGTTGATCTGTGGCGCTCACATGGCTGGTCTGAGGACGATGGGCGTGTGTGGCGTGTCGAGTTCAGCTTCAAGCGGGAAGCGCTACATGAATTGCAACAAGAGAACATGTCCCATGAGGTGGTGTTTTGGGGGATTGAGGATGCCTATGAGCTTCCTGAGCGGCTGCCGGTGCTGTGGGCGTATGCAACTGGTCAAGTCGATGGTGGTCCTGATCGTCTGCCCGATGGCTGGTTACGCTGTGTGGTGCCCAATGGCGATAAGAATCGCTCGCGCTGGCCGACGCATCCCGTCTGGCAACTGATCCAGACAGCGTTTTTAGACCCGATGGAAGTACCAGTGGGACCGAAGCAGACGGTAAAACAGTTTCTTGAGCATTGGCTAGAAGAAGTACACAAGCCGAATATTCGGCAAGGTTCTTACGTGAGATACCGTACTAACCTTAAATACCACATACTTCCTGTTATTGGAGACGTGCAATTGCAACGGCTTACTTCGCAGCAAGTACAATCTCTTTACTCGCAAAAGATCAAAGAGGGGCTGTCAGCAAGCTATATTCATTCGATACACGGGTTGCTTCACGAGGCGTTAGATCAAGCAGTAAAGTGGAAGCTCATTTCAATTAACCCATGTGATAGTGTCACATTGTCACGTCTAGTAAGATATGAGATACATCCTTTGACCAGAGAACAAGCTCAAAAGATGTTAAGTACAGCTAAGGGCCATCCGTTAGAGGGGCTTCTCACAATGGCTTTAGCTACTGGAATGAGAAAATGTGAGTTGCTCTGCCTACGATGGGAAGATGTGAACTTGGATGATATGAGCCTCCAAGTACGTCGGACCGTGGCAAAATATAAGGGCGGGTACGTAGAGAGTGAACCGAAAACGGCGGGAAGCAGGAGGAAAATTATACTCCCTCAGTTCGTTATTGATACACTGAAACAGCATCGCGTCCATCAATTAGAAGCTCGTCTAAAGATGGGGGATGCATGGATTGATCGTGATCTAGTGTTCTGCACTGTGAACGGGGACTACTATCCTTTTGCTACCCTCGATCAGCAATTTAAAGCACTACTTAAAAAAGCTGGTCTACCACTTATACGGTTTCATGATCTACGTCACAGTGCTGCAACGCTTCTGCTAACGATGGGCGTTCATCCTAAAGTAGTACAGGAGCTTCTAGGGCATAGCCAAATTCGCATGACGCTAGATACATATTCACATGTGCTTCCATCGATGCAACAAGAGGCGATGAGCAAGCTTGATGATGTGTTTCGCCGCAATAGCGGTAAAGACGACAAGAAAGTTCAGTAATTCATCATGACTATGTCCGTCTTAGATATGCAGCGATATTCATCGCATGTCTAAGGAACGGAACAATAGACTTACTCATCCCAGAATGTCCGAACACGCCAGTAGCGTCGATTCGTCAGCTCATCTCCTGGCTGGTCGGCACTGCTGGCGACCAATCCCGCGAATTGGAGATGCTGAACCGCCTCCAGAAGGACTGCAGAGCGTCGTTGATGGGCTGTGATATGTCGATGGGTCTGGAGGATCTGCTGGAGGTCTTGTAAGCTCATCCCTTGTGTGGCTCCTCGATCGGGGAGAAAATCCAGCACCAGATCTGCCAGCTCCTTTTGCTGCTCCTGGCGGGCTAACTGCTCCGGTATCTTCGCATACCTCAGTGGATCGGCCAGGGGAGCAGAAAACACTGCTCGGAGGCGACAGTGAGCTGCCCCCTTTTTCATACAGCTCTGCTCGAAGATCTGTACCTGCTCACCAAAACGTTCCGCTGCCCCTTCGATAGCGCCCCATAATACCGAGCAGAGTTGGCGTGGGCTGTCATAGAGAAGTACGACTTCATTTGCATACGAGGAGGTTTCATAGTTGAAAAGAGGAGGGGTCAATCCTTCCCGTGTTTGGCGTAATCGCGCATGGACATCTCTCATGGCCAGCAAGAGGTCCCGCCCACTGTGAATCTGGGAGAGGACGTAGCTGCAAAGATGACTCGTCAGGCCATTGATGATAAAATAGCGTCCGTACTCCCGTAGCAGCATATCGGCAGCGACACCTGTCAGGCGACTTGCTGCCCCTACTCCCGCTAACAATGTCCCATCATCATAGAGCCGACTTGCAAGAGGTGAATTCGAGGGAGTTTCCCCGATCGCATCCCGATAGGCGGAGAGGAGCGAACCGCCAAAGCGCTCCGTCAAATATTTCTCCCATGTGACGAAGATTAAGCCGTGCATGCGGCCTCCTTCCTGGAAAGGACAAAGTGCGCCAGCTTTACTCACTAGCTTGAGGTAATTGCTGTTAAAGTATAAAAAGTAACTCGTGCTCTGTCAATATTCAATAGAAGGAAGAATGCAGTGTCCCCTTGTGGGTGCCAGGTTCCCACCCATCACACCGTGCTTGACAGCCTGCTGACAAGGCGTTAAGAAGAATAGTACTTTTGGGGTTGGAAGGGAGGCAAGCGATTACTTGGCATTGCTCTCATTAAACTCATATCAGCAGGACGGTATTTCCTCAAGCAACAAAGCTGGATGGGAGCTTACTCCTGGAGTTTCTTTTTGACGGTGGTCAACACTTCATCCAGGTCAAATGGCTTGCCAATAATCTCAATGGCATCTATCTCCCCGACGAACTGTTCAAGCGCAGCTCTATTGGTGGTGGTGAGCACGAACTGGCGTCCTTCTGCTGCCTTGGCACCTTTGATGAGTTGGAAAAACTTCCAGTTCTCTTCGTAGGGAGGCGCAATGTCGTAGATAATCACCTGGGGTTAGATGCTTTCATAAAGGTCACCAGGTCTTGCCTCCCCTTTTTGAAGTCGATCACGTGTCTGCCAATTGACGGGATACCTTCGTTATCTAACAACAGCCGTATTATCTCGATAATATCTTCGTTGGAGTTGATTGCGATTACCGGATAGGTGTTTGCTGTTTCTCCCATATACTTCCTCGGTGAATTCGCCAACGCTGTCAGATTTGCTGTCAAGCTATATGTATTAAATGTATGAAGCTAGACGATAAGCGGCTTTAACCTATTCCCACACTCCCGAACAGCGGTATATGTACCATCCAGCCATACATCGATGCATAGAAAGTGCCGCCTACCTTCATGCACTGCGCTCGCGTCGTAATCGTACCAGTCAGGCCGAATAATGAATTGGCATCGAACAGCGTTTGCCCCGCATCTCCCGCCGGTAAGCAGAAATTTACATGCAAATGCCAGGGCGCGACACTCAGCGGGATACGCGCATTCAACTGGCCCTCGCTGGCATCCGCAGGCGCGCTATACATCACGCCGGCGAACTTGTAGCCGTCGCCGCTTTTTGCATAAAGCAGTGCGCTTGGATGCGCCAGGTCAAACGTGGTTTGAGCCTCAACAAAGCTCTGCACATTCGCAAAATGATAGATGTCTTGCGGCACATTGGGTGCGAAAATCCGGTAGCCATCTTTTAATGCCAGGTGGTAATCCTTTTTTAAATTTTCTCCGGGCGAAGCGATGGCGAGCGCGTAGGGGCGTTATGGCTCGCCTCTTGCCCCTTTGCTCGCGCTCGCCCCTGTACCAGGGGCAGCGTAAACGTGATACATGTACCCTTACCTGGAACGCTTTCCGCCCAGATCGTCCCACCATGCGCCTTGACGATCGCCTTGACGATCGCCAGGCCAAGGCCGCTGCCGCCACTTGTGCCAGCTCGTGACCGGTCAGCGCGGAAAAAGCGGTCAAAGATGTAGGGCAAATCGTCAGCATTGATCCCTGTTCCTGTATCACTGATCCACACGTTGAGCCATTTTCCCTCTGTACTTATATCTGCCCTGGCTCCAATCGTAATACTGCCGCCCGCGGGCGTATAACGCCGGGCGTTATCCAG
>WNFN01235049.1_pt1 | contig 14377 bp, 12 predicted proteins | sample 5400161 | NCBI WGS metagenome assembly WNFN01 (sample SAMN13153353, study PRJNA577476) | soil metagenome | isolation source: 80 cm saprolite on Douglas fir-dominated hillslope | place: USA:California | collected 2013-09-17
GCGAGGCCGCGCTGGTCCTCCTGCTCGAGGACGGAGCCGGCATTGACGGCCAGCCGCAACGCCACCCGGTGCTCGGGCCGCGCGTTGCGTCGGATGTAGTAGGACATCCCGTTCGGCAGCCGGCCCCGACGGACGGCCGGGTCGAAGGGGAGCGGGTCCTCCAGCCGGTAGGTCGTCGCGGCGGGCGCGGCGCTGGCGCCGGGCCGCGGACTGGGCGGAGGCGCGTCGTACGGAAAGATGGCCGGAGCGACGGCCAGCGCCGACACAAGGAAGAATCGTGTTTTCACACGAGTAACTTATCTCAGGGGGGGCACTCACGCACCATCCCGATGGGCGTTCGCGACCCCCCTGAAACCCCCCTCGCACGCCGCCGCCGCTGCGCGGCGCCGCCGTGCTCTGCGGTCGGTCGGCCAGTCGCGATACAGTTGATCGTCGATGAGGCTCTCGCAGCGGATGGCGCGGCTGGGAACGGAGACGGCGTTCGAGGTGCTCGTGCGCGCGCGCGCCCTGGAGGCGCAGGGGCGCAACGTCGTCCATCTCGAGATCGGCGAGCCCGACTTCGACACGCCCGGCCACATCACGGAGGCCGCCATCGCCGCCCTTCGCGGCGGGGCCACCCACTACGGTCCGTCCGCCGGCCTGCCCGAGCTGCGGGAGGCGGTCGCGCAGGACTCGACGCGGCGGCGCGGCGTGCGCGCGACGCCCGAGATGGTGGTGGTCACGCCCGGCGCCAAGCCGATCATGTTCTTCGTGATCCTCGCTCTCGTGGACGAAGGCGACGAGGTCCTCTATCCGAACCCGGGCTTCCCGATCTACGAGTCGATGATCCGGTACATCGGCGGCATCCCGGTGCCGGTGCGGCTGCTGGAGGAGAAGGCGTTCACCCTGGACGTGGGACAGCTCTGCGACCGCGTGGGCCCCAAGACGCGCCTCATCATCTTGAACTATCCCCACAACCCGACCGGAGGCATCATCCCGGAGAGCGGGCTGCGCGCGATCGCGGAGGTGGCGGCCAGGTACAACGTGCCCGTCCTCTCGGACGAGATCTACTCGCGCATCCTCTACGACACCGAGCACAAGTCGATCGCGGGCATGCCGGGCATGGAGTCGCTGGCCATCGTCCTCGATGGCTTCTCCAAGACGTATGCCATGACGGGATGGCGGCTGGGCTACGGCATCATGCCCGCGCCCATGGCGCAGGTGGTGGCCAAGCTGCAGACCAACGCCACGTCGTGCACGGCGACCTTCAGCCAGCTCGCGGCCGTTCAGGCCCTGCGCGGCGACCAGTCGTCGGTGGACGCGATGGTGGCGGAGCTGCGCCGCCGCCGCGACGCGATCGTGGATGGGTTGCGTGCGATTCCCGGGTTCACCTGTGCCCGGCCCAAGGGCGCTTTCTACGTCTTCCCCAACATCACGCGCACGGGTTACGGGAGCAAGGCCCTGGCCGACAAGCTGCTCGACCAGGGCGGCGTGGCCTGCCTCAGCGGCACCGCCTTCGGCGAGTTCGGCGAGGGGCACCTGCGTTTCTCGTATGCGAACAGCATGGAGAACATCCAGGAAGCGCTGCGGCGGATCGCCTCGGTGGTGGGATCGTAGACGGAGCCGGGGCCTATACTTCGCGTCATGACCTTCCGCATCTTCTCCACGACCGACATCGGCCAGGAGGCGCTGCAGCGCCTGCGCGACAAGGGGTGGGACCTCGAGGTCTACGACCACGTCGAGCCGCCGCCGCGCGCCCTCATCCTGGAGAAGGTGAAGAGCGGCATCGACGCGCTGATCACCACCCTGCGCGACAAGATCGACGAGGAGGTGTTCGCGGCGGGGAAGCCGGCGGGCCTCAAGGTGGTGGCCCAGGACGCCGTCGGTTTCGACAACATCGACCGCGCCTCCGCCAACAAGCACAAGATCCCGTTCAGCAACGACCTGGCCCTCCGAGCAGATGGTGCGCGAGCAGACCTGGTCCACCTGGCATCCGTACCATCCGTGGCTGGGCGACGAGGTGACGGGCAAGACGGTCCTGGTCGTGGGCACCGGCCGCATCGGGAAAAGCTTCATCAAGAAGGCGGTCGGGTTCGACATGGACGTCCTGTGCTACGACCCCGCCTTCCAGGACGCGAAGTTCGTCGACTCCGTCCGGCGCGTGATGAAGGTGCGGCACGAGGAGGGCCTGTCCACGCGCCTGCAGACGATCGCCTACGTGCCGTTCGAGGAGGCACTGGGGCAGGCCGACTTCGTCACCCTGCATGTGAACCTGACGCGGCCGGGCGAAGCCGCGGAGCCGACGTTCCACTTGATGGACGAGCGCCGGCTTCGCCTCATGAAGCGGACGGCCTATCTGGTGAACACCTCGCGGGGTCCGGTGGTGGACGAGAAGGCACTCGCCCGCGCCCTCGAGGAAGGGTGGATCGGCGGCGCCGCCCTCGACGTCTTCGAGACGGAGCCGCTCCCCGCGGACAGCCCGCTGCGCGACGAGGCCCTGAAACTGAAGCTGCGCGTGTTCCATCACTTCGCCTCCGCCGGCCGCGCGACGCGGCTCTCACCCGATCCGAACGTCGGCATGGCCGGGCGGGCCGTGCAGGCGGTGATCGACGTCCTCGAGCGGCGCTACGAAGGCGATCCGAAGAAGATGCCGTACGTCGTGAACAAGGAAGGCTTCTGAGGCGCAGCGGCGTTTCCGTCTCCGCGCTCGTGCTCCTGCTCGGTGGCGCCGGGCCCGCACGTGCCCAAGGTCCGGCCGCTACGGACCAGGCCCGACTCTGCACGAGGACGACCGGGGAGCCGGCGGTGGCCGCTTGCCGCCGCGCTCTGGAGCTGGGGCTGCCCGCGGCACGCCAGCCCGCGATCGAGGCCACGCTGGCCTCGCGCCTGTCCACGCTCGAACGATGGGACGAGGTGGTCGACGTGTACCGCGGCGCGGTGTCCCGGCGTCCCGCCGACGGCCAGGCACGGATCCGCCTCGGGGCTGCCCTCCTGCACATGCAGGATCGCGCCGCGGAAGCGGAACCGGAGCTGCGCGAGGCGACGCGGCTGCGGCCCGAGGACGCCGAGGCCCAGGCCCTCCTCGGCAACGCGCTGGCGTTGCTCGGACAACCAGCAGATGCGGTCGGTGCGTTCGAGCAAGCGCTGCGTCTCGATCCGACCGTGCTCGATCAGCGGCCCGCCGCGCGCGCCGCCTACGATGCGGCCCGACGCGGCGAGCGCTGGCCCGCCCGCGAGGACTGACGACGGGGGAACGGCGCGAGGCCCGCGACCGGGGGACTTCGCCTCCAGGCCCCAAGGGAGGGCCTGGAGGCGAAGAGGGTCAACGCGTGTTGGCTGCGGCCGCGGCGGCCGCCTCCCTGCCCGGCAACTTCGGCGCCGGAGTGCACCTGTTCTCTCCCGCGATCCTCGAGGCATCGATGTACACGTGCGCGGCCTCGAAGAAGACGAACGGTGGCGTCGCGCCGGTGCCGGTCTCGAAATCGGGACCGGACGACGCCATCTTCAACTCCACCCTTGCGGGCCCGGTGCCGCGTTGCACGCACCAGGTGTAGTAGATGCTGTTGTCGTGCATGTCGCCGGCGCCTCCGCCGCCGTCGCCGGACAGGCCCAGCGCGTAGTTCTTGTGCTTACTGAGGTTGATCCACCCGGCGGGGGTTCCGCCGGCGCCGCCGGACCCCGGGTTGCAGGGCACGCCATCGACGCGGCAGCTCAACCACAGCGCGGCGCCGTCGTGGGTATCGCCGGTCGTGGAGATGGTGACGTAGACGGTGTTCGAGCCGGGTGGGACGAACACGGTGCCGTCGAAGTTGAAGAAATCCGCCGCAATGCGGAGTATCGGCCCATTGGCGCTCGCGGGAGCAGGAAGGCTCGAAGAGAGCCCCGCCACCGCCAACGCCACGGCCAGGACCAGTTGCCATCGCATCTTCATCGTTCTCCTCCTGTTTGTCCGACCTTGGCTACGATCTCTCGGGCTCTTTCCCGCACATGTGGGCTCGCATCACCGAGCGCCCGCCGCGCCAGGGGGGTCGCCTCCGGGCGGCCAGCGATCGCCTCCAGGGCGAGGAACCGCACGTCGGACGAGGGGTCGTCGAGCGCCTCGGCCAGGACGTCTGCCGGCAGCTCCAGGCCCGAGGAGAACGCTCCATAGAGGGCCTGCGTGCGCACGCGCGCGTTTTCGTCTTTCAACGCTCGGAGGACGACGGCGCGGGCCTTCTCCCCCTGGCGCTCGACCAGCGCCTCGACCGCCCTCGATCGAATGTCGGCATCGGGGTCGGTGAGCAGCCTCTCGAGGTCGCGGGTGCTCGCCCATCGCTCGGGAGGCACCGGCTGGACGGACCGGCCCTGTCCCTTCGGGTAGACCCAGACGACCCTCAACGTGGAGGGCGCATTGCCCTGCGCTTCGTAGAAGAAGAAGGTGTCCTGGTCCTTCAGGATCCGCCGAATGCCCTCGTCGAGCGGGACGTCGCCGAGCTGAACGGACACCGTCGTCTCCGGTACGTTCTCGTCCGTCACGAACGCGACGTTGGCCGCTCGCGAGATCTGGCCCAGCACCCACTCGAGGGTGCGCCCCTGCACGTCGACGCTGAGCCGGCCTTCCTTCGAGCGGATCGTGTCGCGTCTCCGATCACCGGCCTGGTCCGATGCGGCTCCGGTGGACGTCAGGGCGATGAGAGCAAGACCGGCTCCGACCAGGTTCCGCACGAAGGCCTCCTTCGGTGAGAGGCTGCGACCATACGCGCCGCCCCGGAACCGTGGCTACTGGCCTGAGGTACAGATCGTGGTGCAGGGCGCCAGAGGTGGAGTACAGGGTGGGTCCAGCCTGGCGTACAGCATCGGTACAGGTGGGTACAGGAGGCTCTCACGCAGTTCTCAGGACGGCGGTCGGGAGCCTTGACGAGAAGATCAGGGCCTCAGGTGGATGGCGCTCCGGCGGCGGAGGGGTAGCTGAGCTCCCGGCGCGACTCCACCCGCATCTTTGTCAGGATGTTGCCGACATGGAACTTGACCGTCCTCTCCGTGATTCGCAGGGAGGATGCGATCTCCTTGTTGGACAACCTCCCGTCCCTCAGGAAGCCGATGACTTCGCGTTCGCGCGGGGTCAGCGCGAGATGGAGCGTGGAATGGCGCCGCTCCGCATGCCCGTGCACCCAGTGGAGCACCACGGAACCCGGAAACCAAAGCCGCCCTTCGGCGAGCTCGTGGATGGCGCGCGGCATCTCCTCCTCGTAATGATCGTAAGTGACGAGTCCCCACGCCCCCGCGCTCATCCAGCGCATGCATTCCGCGTCGTCGCCTTCAAGGGCCAGGACGAGCGGCCGCAAATGGGGGGATCGCTGCAGGGCTGAGGTCAGGGCTCCTTCGATCGCCAGCGGATCGCCATCGAAGATCCCGATGAGCGCCTTCTTTCCCCGTGAGACAACGCGGATCTCCTTGCGTTCGGAAAGCAGGCGCCTGTACTGCGCCGCCGCAACGGGATGGGCGGCGTACAGACAAACTGTGATCAGGCAAACTGCGATCGTGTCCACAGCCTTGCCCCTGCCAATGGGTCTTGGAGTCACAAAACGATATCCGGAGAAACGAAATACGTCAAGCTGAGCGAGTCCCGTCCGGCGGATGGTTTTGCCGCCGACTACCCCGTGTTCTGCAGCCCGGCCGCGATCCCGTTCACGCAGAGCGCGACCAGGTCGGCCACCGCGTCGCGCTGGGGATCGTCGTCGCCCAGGGCGCGCAGCCGACGCAGGGTCGTCACCTGCACGAAGCTCATGGGATCGACGTACGGGTTGCGCAGGCGGATCGAGCGGCGCAGGATCGGCGTGTCCTCCAGCACCTCGTTCGTGCCCGTCACGGCGAAGATCCCGCGCTCGGCGCGGTCCCACTCCGCGAGCACGGCCCCGAACACGCCCTCCTGCAGATCGCCGGGTTCCACCAGCCCCGCGTAGAGCCGCGCCACCGCGCGGTCGGAGCGCCCCAGCCCCATCTGCGCGTTGTCGATGAGGGACCGGAAGAACGGCCACTCGCGATGCATCGCCTTCAGGAGGGCGCCGGCGCCGGGATCGCGGAGAACGCCGGCGAGCGCGGCGCCCAGGCCATACCACCCGGGGAGTCCGTGGCGGCTCTGCGTCCAGCTGAAGACCCAGGGGATGGCGCGCAGGTCCTCGATGCGCTCGCCGTCCCTGCGCTTGGCCGGCCGCGAGCCGATGCGGAGGTCGGCCACCTGGTCGATCGGCGTGGCCTGGCGGAAGTAGGACAGGAAGCCGGGCTCCTCGTAGACGAGCGCGCGATAGGCGCGTAGGCCCGCCTCCGAGAGCGAGTCCATCATCGTCACCCATTGCGCGGCGGGCACGGGAGGGGCGGTGTCGCGCAGTCCCGCGCGCAGGACGGCGTTGAGGGTCTGCTCGAGGTGGCGATGCGCGATCCCGGCGTGTCCATAGCGCGCGAACGCCACCTCGCCCTGCTCGGTGATCCGGATCCCGGCCTCCACGCTGCCCCGGGGCTGACCCAGGATCGCGCGATTGGTCGGCCCGCCGCCCCGTCCGACCGCGCCCCCGCGCCCATGGAAGAGCAGCAGGCGGACGCCTTCCGCGCGGCAGACGTCGGCCAGCTCGCGCTGCGCGCGATACAGCTCCCAGTTCGAGGTGACGAACCCGCCGTCCTTGTTGCTGTCGGAATAGCCGAGCATCACCTGCTGCAGGCCTCCCCAGGCCTTCAGGTGGCGGCGGTAGACCGGCAACGAGAAGAGCTCGGTGAGGATGGCGCCGCAGCCGCGCAGGTCTTCGATCGTCTCGAAGAGCGGGACCACCTGCAGGCCGCTCACCGGCGGGTCGGACTCCGGAGCGAAGATGCCCGCCTCCTTGGCGAAGAAGAGCGGGGTCAGGATGTCGCTGACCCCCGCCGTCATGGAGACGATGTAGACGTTGCAGGCGTCGTGGCCCAGCTCCTCCTGCATCCGGCGCGTGGTCTGGAAGAGGGCCAGCACCTCGGCCGTGCTCTCCGACCAGGCGCGGTGGGGATGGGCGAGGGGGCGCGGGTTCTTGAGCTCGCGCACGAGGACCGCCGTGCGCTCCGGCTCCGAGAGCGACAGGTAGTCGTGCTCGACGCCCGCCGCGCGCAGCAGCTCGGCCAGGGCCTCCGCGTTGACGCGACTGTGCTGGCGCAGGTCGAGGCGGGCGAGCTGGAAGCCGAAGGCCTCCGCGCGCCGTTCACTGTCGCGCAGCAGGCCGTGGGCGAGACGGTGCGCGCCCTGCGCGCGCAAGCTGTCCGCCATGAGACGCAGGTCGTCGCGGAGCTCGCTGGCCCGGCGGTAGGCGGCGCGCACGTCGTTGGGTCGCGGCGGCTCCGTCGTGCGCGACCACAGGCGCTGGGTGCGCGTGACCGCGTGCTCCTCCGCGGACCCGATGGCCCCGCGGGCCAGCACTTCCGCGCGCCGGCCGGCGTTGAGCCGCCGCGCCGCCTGCACCCGCGCGCGCATGAAGGACACCTTGCGCCGGTAGGGCTCGGAGGCGAACTGCGCGCCCGCGGAGGCCGCGATGTCGGGCAGGTCGGCCGCGTCGCGGCGCAGGCTGTCGCGGAGGCCGAGGGTGAGGACGGCTTCGTCCTCGGCCACGCTGAGGTGGCGCTGCAGCCGCTCCAGATCGTCCTCGTACAGGCCCAGCGCGGTCTCGCGATGCACCAGGAGCGTGTACTCGGTGACGGCCGCGGTCACGTGCGGGTTGCCGTCACGGTCGCCCCCCATCCAGGAGCCGAAGCGGAGGAAAGCGGGCACGTCGAAGGGCTGCCCCGGATAGGAGCGCTCGAGCGCGCGCTCGAGGTCGGCGTAGATGCGCGGCACCACCTCCCAGAGGGAGTGCTCGAAGTAATAGAGGCCGTTGTTGACCTCGTCGAACACCGCGGGCGCGCGGCGGTGGACCTCCTCGCTCAGCCAGAGGGCGGTGATCTCCTCCCGGATGCGGTCCTGCACCTCCGTCCGCTGGCTCGGGGGCAGGCGCGCGTCCTCGAGGGTCTCGGTGAACCGGGCCAGGCGCCGCAGCTTGTCCAGGACGGTGCGCCGCCGCGCCTCCGTCGGATGGGCGGTGAACACGGGCTCGACGAGCAGTCCGCGCAGCCGGTTGCGCAGGACCTCCGCCGGCACCTTCGCCTCCGCGGCCAGGGCCACCGCCTCCGCGATCGACTCCTTGTAGGCCCCGACGGTGGCTTCCACCTGCCGCTCGAGCTGGCGCAGGACGCGCAGCCGATGGTGCTCCTCGGCCATGTTCACGAGGTGGAAGTAGGCGGTGAACGCGCGGACGACGAGACGGGCCTCGTCGAGGCTCAGCCCTTCCGTACGTTGGAGAAGGGCCTGGCCTTCCGGCCCGAAGTCGCGAGGCCATCCGCCCTGCGCGCGTAGCGCCTTGGTCTTGGCCCGATGCTCCTCGACGAGCGCGAAGCCGGACTCACCCTCCTGCTCGCGCAGGACCTGGCCGAGCATGCGTCCGAGCGCGTCCACGTCGCGGCCGAGAGAGTCCTCTTCGTGATCGCGCGGGCGTGAGGATGGGTCCACGGGCCCGATTGTATGCCCCGTATTGACGGTCGCCGGCCGTCCATCTACGCTGACCCCACTTGGCTCCCCGCGCCTCTGGCGGCCACCCCCCTGGGCACGTGGCTGCGGCGACACGCCCCGCCCCTGCCCGGCGCACCTCGCCCGGTGCGTCGCGTGCCTCCTCCGCCGGCCGGGAGCCCTTGTGGGCCTCCTACGACGACGAGCGTTTGCTCGACGTCCGCATGTGCGATCTGGGCGTGACCCTCGAGGACAGCCCGCTCGAGCCTCGCCTGGACCAGTTGCGGGCGGAGCTGGCCGGCCGCGGCCTGGAGTTCCGGCCGCACTTCTGGCTGTCCGAGGAATGGTTCTGCCCGGACGGCGTCCCCGGGGTCGCCATCCCCTTCTATCTCGCGCATCCGCGCCTGGCGCGCCTGGAAGAGAAGCAGACCCTCGAGGTCGAGGGGGGCACGCCCGAGTGGTTCCTCAAGATCCTGCGCCACGAGGCGGGCCACGCCATCGAGAACGCGTTCCACCTGCGCCAGCGGCGGCGGCGCCAGTCCCTCTTCGGCCGCAGCTCGGAGCCGTACCCGAAGTTCTACCTGCCCCGGCCCTACAGCCGCAGCTTCGTGGTCCACCTCGACGGGTACTACGCGCAGAGCCACCCGGACGAGGACTTCGCGGAGACCTTCGCCGTCTGGCTCACCCCCGGATACCCCTGGCCGGAGCGCTACGCGGGCTGGCCCGCCCTGCGCAAGCTCGAATACGTGGACGCGCTCATGCGCGAGCTGGCCGGAGTCACGCCCCCGGTGCAGACGCGGCGGACGGTGGATCCTCTCTACCGGATCCGCAAGACCCTGCGCGCGCACTATCGCGAGAAGCGGCGGCTCTACGGGCTCGACCGCCGGAAGGCTTACGACGAGGACCTGCTGCGCCTCTTCACCGCGCCCCCCGGCGATCGCGATCGACCGAGCGCGGCCGCGTTCCTCTCCCGCAATCGCCCCGAGCTGCGCCGCCGCGTCGCGCGCGCGACCGGGGAATACCAGTACACCATCGACCGCCTGCTCCGGAGCATCATCGTCCGCTGCCGCCAGCTCGGCCTGCGCCTCTCCCGCTCGGAGGAGGAGACGCGCCTCGACTTCGCGCTCAAGCTCACCTTCTACACGATGGAGCTGCTGGCCACGGGCCGCCACCGGGTGCCGCTATGAGTCGGAAGAAAAAGCCGCCGGCAAAGAAGCTGCGCGTGCTCGCGCTGGTCCATCCCGACCTCGTGCCGCCCGCCACCGCGGATCCGGAGGAGCTTCCGGGCAAGCCCTGGAAGACGGAATACGACGTGGTGCGCACGCTGGAGGCGCTGGGCCACGAGGTGCAGATCCTCGGGGTGGGGGACGAGCTGGGAGGGATCCGGAACGCGCTCTTCGATTTCAAGCCCCACATCACCTTCAACCTGCTCGAGGGCTTCGACGACATCGTCACCTTCGATCACAACGTGGTGGCCTACCTCGAGCTGCTCAAGATGCCCTACACGGGGTGCAACTCGCGGGGCCTGCTCCTCTCGCGCGACAAGTCGCTGGCCAAGCAGCTCCTCAGCTACCATCGCGTGCCCGGCCCCGACTTCGCGATCTTCCCCCGCGGGCGCAAGGTCCGGCATCCCAAGCGCCTGGCCTTCCCCCTGATCGTGAAGTCGCTGACCATGGACGCCTCCATCGGCATCTCCCAGGCCTCCGTCGTCGACGACGAGGAGCACCTCGTCGAGCGGGTCCGCTTCATCCACGAGAGCGTGGGCACGGACGCCCTGGTCGAGCGCTACATCGAGGGGCGCGAGCTCTACATCGGCGTGATCGGCAACCAGCAGCTGGCCACCCTGCCCGTGTGGGAGCTGCTCTTCAACAACATGCCCGAGGAGTCGCGGAAGATCGCGACGGAACGGCTCAAGTTCAGCCTGACCTATCAGAAGAAGCGCGGGATCGTGAGCGAGGAGGCCGAGGACCTGCCCGAAGGAGCGGCCGAGCGGATCCGCGACATCGCCAAGCGCGTCTACCGCACGCTCAAGCTCTCCGGGTTCGCGCGCATCGACCTTCGCCTCAGCGAAGGGGGCCGCGTGTGGGTGATCGAGGCCAACCCCAACCCGCAGCTCAGCCGCGACGAGGACTTCGCCCAATCCGCGCGCAAGGCGGGCCTCGACTACGGCGACCTCATCCAGCGCATCGTCAACCTCGGGATCCGCTGGCAGCCGGCGCAGCTGGGCTAGCGCCCGATGGCCGCTCCGTCCGGGGCACGCCGGTCGGCGCCCCCTTCGAGGGTGTCCGCGGCGGCGTCGTAGAGAATCCCCTCCGCCACGCCCTGGGTGGCCTGTTCGCCCTCGCCTTCCTTGACGTCGTGCCCGCGCGCGCGCAGGAGCGCGATGGTGTCGGGGGAGAGGCCGTACCGCTCGGCCCAGATGCGGTCGGGCAGCCACTGGTGATGGAAGCGGGGCGCATCGATGGCTTCCTGCACGTTCATGCCGAAGTCCACGACGGCGACGATCACTTCGAGCACGGTGTTGATGATCGTACGGCCGCCCAGACAGCCGATGGCGAGGAACACCTTGCCGTCCTTGCTCAGGATCGTCGGGGTCATGCTCGAAAGCATGCGCTTGCCGGGGGCGGCGAGGTTGGGGTCGGTGCCGATGAGTCCTTCGGCGGTGGTGAGGCCGGGCCCGGCATTGAAATCGCCCATCTCGTTGTTGAGGAGGAAGCCCCCTCCCGGGACGACGATCTTCGATCCGTAACCGTCCTCGAGCGTGTAGGTCAGCGACACTGCGTTGCGGTCGGCGTCGATCACGGAGAGGTGCGTGGTCTCGTGGCTCTCCGCCGGCCATTCGAAAGTGGACGGTGACGAGGTCGAAGCCTTCCTTTCGTCGATGGTGCTCCGCAGCGTGCGCGCGTAATCCTTCGAGACGAGGCGGGCGATGGGCATGCCCGGATTGGCCTCCGGATCGCCGAGATAGCGCGCGCGATCGGCGAAAGCACGCCGCATGGCCTCCGTCATGAGGTGGACCGTGTCCGCGGAGCCGAAGCCCTTGGCCTTGAGGTCGTAGCCTTCGAGGAGGTTCAGCATCTCCAGCAGCGCGGTCCCGCCCGAGCTGATGGGCGGCATGACCAGCAGGTCGTAGCCGCGGTAGGTGCCGTGCAGGGGCACCCGCTTCACCGGCCGATAGGCCTTGAGGTCCGCGCGTGTGATGAGACCGCCATGGGCCTTCATCTCCGCTTCGATCAATTCGGCCGTCTTGCCTTCGTAGAAGCCGGCCGGCCCGCGGTCCGCGATGCGCTCGAGGGCGTCCGCGAGGTCCGTCTGCTGCAGGAGGTCCCCCGCCTCGTAGGGGACGCCCTTGCGCGTGAACTGGGCGATGGACGCGGGGTACGGCATCATCTCGGGCAGCACGTGCCGCAGGGAACGGGCGAGTCCCGGCGTCACCACGATGCCCTCGCGGGCCATCGCGATCGCGGGAGCGAGCAAGCGCCGCCAGGGGAGCTTGCCGTGGGCGCGCCAGGCCATGTGCAGACCGGCCACCGTACCCGGCACGCCGACGGACAGGTGGCTCTCGTGGTGCTTCTTCTTGTCGTACTTGCCCGCGGTGAGGAACATGGTGGGCGAGCTGCCCGCGGGAGCGGTCTCGCGGAAGTCGTAGGCCACGGGATCGCCGCTGGCCGGCCGATAAAGGAGAAAGCCACCGCCCCCGATGTTGCCGGCGGTCGGATGGGTGACCGCGAGCGTGAAGGCCGTGGCGATCGCGGCATCGACGGCATCCCCGCCCGCCCACAGCACTTCGATCCCCACCTGCGAGGCCATGAAGTTCTGCGAGGCGACCATGCCCTGCTTGGCGCGGATGGGCTGGGCGCCGGTGGCGAGCACCGCCGCGGGCGCGGAAACGGCCAGCAGGACGAGCACGAGAGCGCGGCGCTTGAGCATGCCGAGTAACCTCCGAAGCCGGAGGCTATCACTGCGGCGGGGCCTCCAGCCACGGTGGTAGGCTGATGGCCATGCTCGCCCTCGCGATGCCTCTCGCGCTCTCCGCCGCCGTGGCTGCTCCGCCTCCCGCCCCGCCGCCCCCGACGCCGCTGCGCACCCTGCGCGTCGACTACGTGCACAGCGGAAAGGCGGGGGACGAGCGATTCGCCCTCGACGGGATGGCTCTCGAAGGCCCGTGGCCCGGCCGCCCGGACCGGCTCCTCGACGACAGCGGGCTCGGCAAGTACCGGTTCGAGGTGAAAGGCGAGGGCGGACGCGTCCTCTTCTCCCGCGCCTTCGCCAGCATCTACGGAGAGTGGGAAGGGACGGCGGAAGCGAAGACGGTCCCGCGCGCGTTCCACGAGTCCGTGCGTTTCCCCGCGCCCGCCTCGCCGGTGCGGGTCGTGATCTCCGGACGGGCCGACGGCGGCCTCTTCAAGGAGCTCTGGGCGGTGCCCGTCGATCCCGCGTCTCCGCTCGTCGATCGCGCGCCTTCGCCGGCGGCCGGGCGCGTGTGGGCCGTGGTCGAGAACGGCCCGCCCGCGGACAAGGTGGACCTGCTGCTCCTGGGCGACGGCTACACGCCGGCCGACTTGGACAAGTGGCACCGCGACGCGCAGCGCATGGCCGAGCTGCTCTTCGCGGTCTCGCCCTTCAAGGAGCACCGCGCGGACTTCAACGTGTGGGCCATCGACACGCCGTCCACGCTGACCGGCGTGTCGCGGCCCTCCGACGGCGTCTATCGCCACACGCCGATCGGGGCCACCTACGACGCGTTTGGCTCCGAGCGCTACGTGCTCACCTTCGACAACAAGCGGATGCGGGAGATCGCCGCCGCCGCGCCCTACGAGTTCGTCGAGATCGTGGTGAACGACCTGAAGTACGGCGGGGGAGGGATCCACAACCTCTACGCGACGGTGGCTGCGGACAGCGCGTGGGCGCCGTACCTGTTCGTGCACGAGTTCGGACACCACTTCGCGGGCCTGGCCGACGAGTACTACACGTCGCCGACGAGCTACGAGCCCAGCGTGGGGCGGCCGGAGCCGTGGGAGCCCAACGCCACTGCCGACGCGAAGGCGGGCAAGTGGCGCGACCTCGTCACGCAGGGGATCGCGTTGCCGACGCCGTGGGCGAAGGCCGAGTTCGAGGCGGCCCAGCGGGACTTCCAGGGCCGCCGCCGCGCCATTCGGGCGGAGAAGCGGCCGGAGGAGGAGATGGACGCCCTGTTCCGCGAGGAGCGGGACTGGACCACGCGCCTGCTGGCTCCTTTCGCCGGAAAGGTCGGGGCCTTCGAGGGCGCGCTGTACGAGGCGACCGGGTACTACCGCCCGCAGGCGGACTGCATCATGTTCACGCGCGACGAGGTGGGCTTCTGCACCGTATGCCGGCGGGCCATCGAGCGCGTCATCGCCATGTACGCGCGGCCCGCGGCGGCCGGTCCCTGACCGGCGGCGGCTGACCGCGGCCCCGGCCGCGGCTATCATGGAGGGGTCGGACATCCGCGGACCCCATCCGAAAAGAGGAATTCGCGTGCCCGAGAGGTCGTTGCAGGCCTACTATCCCGAGCTGGTCCGGATCGGTGCGGAAACGCGGATCGAGGCGGGGGAGATCCTCTGGCATGAAGGCGATCGCGGCAATACGGTCGCCCTGCTTCTCGAAGGCACCCTCGAGGTCGTCCACGAGCCTCCCGACGGCGAGGAGGTCGTGCTGCGCACCCTGGAGCACGGCGCCGTCGTCGGGGAGCTGGCGGGCACGGATGGCCGCGCCCGCTCGGCCACCGTGCGCGCGACGACCCCGTGCCGGCTGCTGACCATCCCCGCGCCCGACTTCCGTCTCCTGTTGCGGCGCCGCCCTGACATCCTGGAGGAGCTCTACTGGCTCCAGGTCGAGCGA
>WNFN01237267.1_pt1 | contig 14376 bp, 9 predicted proteins | sample 5400161 | NCBI WGS metagenome assembly WNFN01 (sample SAMN13153353, study PRJNA577476) | soil metagenome | isolation source: 80 cm saprolite on Douglas fir-dominated hillslope | place: USA:California | collected 2013-09-17
CCGGAATTAGGATCGAACATTGCGGGATCGAGCCCCTGGTTGTAGCTCACGGTATTCACGAAGCGCTGGCCGGCCATGTCGCCGTTGTAATAGCGGGTGAACCCATATGGCGTCATGACGCCCTGAACCTGCCGGTAGTTATCGTAGATTTCTTCTTCCAGATTGCGCTGCTTGTCCACGGGGTCGCGCCAGCTAAAAGTCTTCTTTATGGGAAGGTGGCTGTCAGCGTCGAAGTACAAGGTGACGCTCTCATTCTTCGAGTTGATTAACGTGACCTGCAAGGCAGGATGCTCCGCGGCAATGGCGTTGCCCTCATAGAGCAGGGCGACGCTGGGATCGTTGACCCAGGTGCGAAGGATGATATCCAAAGAAAACTTGCGGCGCCGGAGATAATCGGTGACATCCTTCGGCTCCATCGGATGCGGTCCCTTATAGGTGACCTCGTACGCCTTATCGCCGTTGTAAATCTGGGCGATATCGCGCTCTTTGGTGATTTCGATCCTCTCTTTGTCGGGAAACTGAGTAAAGCGCCAGAACAGCACCCCGTTGCTGGTCGGGCGGCCGTGAAAAAAACTATAGGCACGTCCGCTCTGCTGCATGTCGCGCACTCCGAGGTAGGCTTGGCCGCCGAGAGTCTGAATGGCTTGATCGAGCAGCGCCCGGGCTCTGTGCGCATTCTCCTGATCGGTAGCGAGTACAGGGGAAACCGCTGGGGCCTTGTCGGCTGGCAATTCGGCCTGTGGCGAAGATTGCGCCCCACTGGCCGGAACCAGGCCCCACACCAAAAGAAACGAGAGCAGTATGCGGGAAAGCAATTTCATTCAGCTTGAGGAAGCGATGCGTGCAATGAGAATTGTAGTGTCTGGTGCGGCATTTCTGCTCGCAGTAACGAAAGACTTTCCTCCGCTTGGATGCAAAAAAGGACGCGCGTGCTGACTGTCTGGTTGCTTTTTTAGCCGGCCAATACCGCGCCGCCATTAACGTTGAAAACCTCTCCCGTAATGAAGCTTGCATGCGGAGTGCACAGGAACAACACGGGAGCTGCAATCTCTTCCGGCGTTCCAGCGCGGCCCATAGGAATGGTGCGGCGGATTTGCTCTCCACTTTTTGGATCTGCCAACGCCGCGGCGCTCATCTCGGTGTCCACCCAGCCGGGGGCGACGGAATTCACGTAAATACCCGCGGAAGCCAACTCCGTCGACAGTCCTTTCACCATGCTGATCAGCGCCCCCTTGGTAGCCGAGTAGTCACAATGAAAAGCCTCGCCGCGCTGGCCGCTGGTGGAGCTGATCAAGACGATGTGCCCGGCGGCAGGTCCGTTACGCGACTGCGCCTTCATCTGTGAGACCGCGTGTTTAACCAGGCCGAAAACCGCGTCCAGATTAATCGAGACTGTCGAGCGCCATTGCTCGTCGGGCATCCGCTCAATGGGGACGTCCTGGGGTGGCCACACGCCGTGATTTGCGACCAGAATATCGAGCCGTCCAAAGCGTTTGACCGTCTCAGCTACCAGGCCACGGGCCGCGTCCGGGCGGTCGAGGTTGCAGGCAACCGGGTAACAGAGCGCCTCGCCACACTCCTTGGCAAGGGCCTCGGCCTGCGCACGAGCTTTCTGATAGCTGAAAACCACTTTGGCGTCGGCCGCGGTGAACAGGCGCACCGTGGCTGCACCGATGCCGCGGGAACCGCCTGTGATGAGTGCTACCTTACCGGACAGGGAGAGGGGAACTGGCATGGCAAGCTAGTTTCCAGTTTCCTTGCTGCATTTGCAAGTAGGACGCGGAGACTCAAGGCAGGCTCAGTCAGACACTCTTAGGAACCGAGCGACGAAGCGCGTTCCGCCTTGAGTTCGCGGAGCAGCAGCCGCACCAGCATCCCGTCAAAGCGGGTTCCACTCATCTTAGCCAGTTCGTCCAGGGCTTGACCGGGAGTTCGAGCGGCCGAGATAGTCTGTTCCGTCATCATGTTGGCGTAGGCGTCGGTTAGTCCGATGATCCGCGCCCAGAGGGGAATCTGCTCGCCCCGCAGTCCGTCCGGATAGCCCGTACCGTCGAAACACTGGTGGTGATGTTCGATCGCCTCGCGCATCATGCTGCTGCGCGGAAGCGTAGCCACGATCTCGGCGCCAACGTGGGCATGGGTTCTTACCCTTTGGAATTCAGCGTCGGTGAGCGGTCCTGGTTTATTCAGGATGTGGTCGGCTACAAAAATCTTGCCCACGTCATGCACTCGGGCGGCGTAGACCAGATCGGTCGTCTCCTCGGCCGACAGACGAAGCGCCCGCGCAATAATCTCGCTGTAGCGAGCCACCAGGTCGCCATGGCCCGAGGTTCGCAACTCGCGCGATTCAGCGGCGCGGCTCAGGGCTTCGATCGATTCCTTCAACAGAGGAACGTTGAGATCCTCATCTCCGCCGCAAAGCTTGCGCAGAGTTAAGGTCAGCTCCTCAAGATGCTCCAGACCGGTGTGCTCGCGTTGAAGGAAGCCCTCGATATAAGCGGAAACCTGTTGCCGCTGGCGGGCAAAGTCCTGGCCCTCGGCGAACTCCTGGGCGGTCGATACCAAGTCTCCGCCCCAACGCTTGGACACATACATGCCGGCATCGGCGACCCGGATGATGTCCTCGATCGAAAACCCGTGCGTCGGAAAACTGGCGACGCCGAAGCTGCCAGTGATTTTGTGCTCGCTCAGCATCGAATCGCTGGCAATCCACTGGCGCAAGCGCTCGGCCAGCACCGCGGCCTGGTCGGGACCTGTCTCCGGCATGAGCACGATAAATTCGTCGCCTCCGTAGCGAGCTACGACGTTCGACTGGCGCGACTTCTGCTCCAGCAACCGGCCCACCCGCGCCAGCACCAGGTCGCCTTCGAAGTGGCCGAGAGTGTCATTCACTTCCTTGAACTTGTCCAGATCAATGAGCACCACGGAGAAAGGACGTCCCGATCGCGAAGCGCGCTTCCACTCCGCGGACAAAGCCTCCCAGAAAAAACGGCGGGTCTTGATTCCGGTGAGACCGTCGGTGATCGACTGCTGCTGCAACTTTTGGAAGACGAACGCGTTGTGCAGGGCAGTGGCAAGCAGGTCTGCCAGCGTGTTGAGAATCAGGACATCCTGCGGAGAAAATGCGCTCTCACTCCGGCTTTCAATGTTGAGGACACCGAGCAGCATCTCGCCATAGATGATCGGGATGCAGAGTACGGCGCGAGCGTCCGTCAGAATGCCAGAGAGTTGGCCCTGCACCGCATTCTGCACCAGGGCGCGTTCTCCGGTGCGGGCCACGCGGCCCAAGATGCCCGTTCCCACGGGAATTCGCTTGCCCACAGCGTGAGCTGTGGCGCCCGCTTCAGCCTTGATCTCGATCTCCTTGGTCCCGTAGTCGAGTAATCCAATCCCGATGTGATCGAAGCTGAAGTTTTTCTGGATCTCTCCGACAATCTGGCCCAGCATGTGGACCGGATCATCACTGGAGATAGCGGTGCGTGAAATATTGTTGAGAAAGGCGAGTTGCCGGGAGCGGCGCTGCTCGTCGGCGAACAAGCGCGCGTTTTCCATGGCGACCGAGACCTGGCCGGCCGCGGTGATCAGCACATCCAGGTCCCGCTGCTCGAACAGGCATTCCCGCTCGCTGCTCATGGCTACGATCACTCCGGCTGGCTTGTTGCTCAGCAAGATCGGGGCTGCGATCAGGCAACGAGCGGGATGCTCGGGGATATAAGTGAGGCCCAAACGTGAGCGCGTTTTTTCCAGATCCGAGCGAATGAGCAGGGGCTGACCGGTTTGGATCACATGTTCGGTAAAGGCGCTTTCCAGCTTGCGAGAGCGCTTGGGAAGAACCTGGTTAACTACGACCTCGAGTTCGAAGCGGATCTCATCTCCCTCGCGGAATGCAATGTAGAAGTTGCTGGTGTCGAAAATCTGCCCGAGCTCGGTCTGGAGGGTGCGTAAAATCTCATCCGGGTTCAGACGCGCGCTGATGACTTGCCCCATCTCCGTGAGCAATTCGTATTCTTTTGTGCGGCGATGGGCATCGTGAGTTACCACGTAATTCTCCAGAGTGAGGCCCAGTTGCAGCGCCAGCCCGACCATCAATCGCGGGCCCGACGATCCGAAGGCTTTGCGCTCCGCATGCGGAAACAGGATGACCCCGAAATTGTGTTCCCGGGTTTGAAGACTGACGGCAGTCAGGTTGCGAATTTCCGCTTGCGTGAACACACGCTTGAAATCCGCGAAAGTTCCAGCCTTGGCCGCGGGCAGAGGCTCTCTCATCTCCGACAAATCATGGACGGTAAAGATACCGCTCTGGCGATAAGCCAGTTCGGAGATGTACTCTCCCGCTCCGCTGGTTTCGAGCGTTTCCAGAAATCCAGGAGAAAAGCCCCGCTGCACCGAGGGCAGCAGGCCGCTCCACTCTGCGCCGACAAAGATGGCGGCGCGGCGCATGGGGAGAGCGCCCATCAGCCGGTCCAGAGCGGCCTCCATGCTCGGAAGTAGGTCGTTGGCGAAGAGCAGCCGCCGGGGGTCGACGCCCAGAGTGGAAAGCGCCAGCGTGCTTTCCTGCACGGCATTGCGCTGGTTTTCAAAGAGCACCATGACCATGGCAATGCCTAACAGCATCTGCGGCACCGGACCAAACATGCTGCTGGCACTGCCCAGGCGCTCACCCCAGGGACTGCGCAACTGGCCCACAGCCATCAACACCGCCCACAAGGCGAGCGCGAGAGCAAGCACCTGAAAGGCAAGCGAACCCCGCTTGTGTCCATTGATGTAAAACACCGCAGAGCAATAGAGCAACACGATGGCAAGCCCTAGGCCGAGACGAAGGGTCGGCTGCGCATCCGGCTGAAACGTGCCGCCTACGATGTGTCCCTGAAGCGTCAGGTAGGCGAGCAGGAGCAGGACCGTACCAAGCGCGGCGTCATACCAACGAAAGCGATAGGGTCCGCGCATCAGGCGCGTCGAAACGAAGATGCACAGCGCCATTGCGACCAGAAAAACTGAACTCGCGAAGAATGCCAGCGCCGACGGCGCGCGGTAGAACGAAAAAGCGTCGAGCGCGTAGTGAAGGGAATAAGCAGCCCAGGCGAGTTGCCAGGCGCGGAAATAGGCCTGCCGGCTCTGTTCATGGAGATACGTGAAGACCAGGAACAGCAGCACCGAGACGAACCCCGGAATGATCACCACGCTGATGGCAATGCTATTCATATGGCCGGCGAAAAGTTTCCCGCGCGCAGACGTTCATAGGTTTCGAGGGGAAACGGTTTTTCAATGTTTTCATAGTACGGCGGCGAACACAACAGCATTTAAGTACAGTGCCCATCGCCTAACAAGCCAGAAAATCATGTATTTAGCTTTCGTCGACCCCCCCCACTTGCTTGACGGCACTTTTCCGCCGCCCGTACCATCGCAAGGGATTCTGAATGAACCAATCATCAGGCACTCCTGCCGGCACGCTGAAGCCCCGCGTACGTTTTGCGCCATCTCCCACCGGATTTCTGCATGTGGGCAGCGCACGCACCTTTATTTTCAACTGGTTATACGCCCGCCGGAATGGGGGCACGATGATTCTCCGCCTTGACGACACCGATGTGGGACGCAATACCGAGGCCTCCGTAAACTCGATCTTCGAGGGGCTCAAGTGGCTGAATCTAAATTGGGACGAGGAGTACAAACAGTCCGAGCGGGGAGTGCTCCACCGCCAGATGGCAGAGACGATCTTTCAGAAGGGGTTGGCTTACCGGGATTTCACTCCGGCCCACGCGGGCGATAGCGAGAGATCCGGCGCGCAGGGGACTTGGCTGTTCAATCCCGGAATGCGGGAGCTTTCGCCTGCGGAAAGTGATCGCCGCGCCGCTGCCGGCGAACCTTTTGCGCTACGTTTTCGCGTGCCACGCGAGGCCGGGCAGCTGGTGCGGTTCACGGATGCAGTTTACGGCGAGCAGGTGAAGGCGGCCGCCGACATCGAAGACTTTGCGCTGTTGCGCTCGGACGGCATGCCCACTTATCACCTGGCGTCTTGTGCCGACGATGTCGACCTTCGGATCAGCCACATCATTCGCGGCCAGGACCATCTTTCGAACACCTACAAGCATGTCCTGATCTTTGAAGCTGCCGGTTTCGCGCCGCCGCAGTTCGCGCATCTGCCGCTGCTGGTGGCGCCGGATGGAACCAAGCTCTCCAAGCGCCGTCACGGCCCAGTCGTAAGCGTGACCACCTATCGTGACGCAGGATTTCTACCCGAAGCCTTCATCAACTTTCTGTGCCTGCTGGGCTGGTCACCGAAAAATGATCGCGAGAACATGTCTCTGCAAGAACTCACCGACGCCTTCTCGCTTGAGGGCATCAACCGTTCGAACGCCGTTGTGAACTTCAAAGAGCCCGTTGTGGGGCGGGCACTCTTGCCCGCCAACCCCGCCTCCGATGCTGTAGCTTCCAACCTTGTCATCCCGCCCAACGTTGTCATCCGGAGCGAAGCGAGGGACCCAGGTGTTGCCGCCACGGAAGACACCTTCGACCCTAAAGCACTCTGGCTGAATGCCGAACACATTCGAGCTCTGCCCGTGGAAGACCTGAGCGCACGCCTGCTGCCCATCGTGCAGGCAGCCGGATTCAACGTTACACCGGAAAAGATGCTGCAGATCACGCCGCTCATCCGCGAGCGTATCAAGCTGCTGCGGGACGTGCTGAACGTGGCCGACTTCTTCTTCGTCGACCACCTCCCACCCTACGATCCCGCCGAACTCATCCCCCAAAAAGGAGACGCGGCCATGGCGCTGAAAGTGCTGAAGCGCGCGCAGGAAGTGTTGGCCCATACCGAGTTCAAACATGATCCGCTGGATCAAGCACTACGTGCCGCCGCCCAGGAGATGGGAATCAAGGCAGGCCAGATGTTCCAGCCCATCCGCGTCGCCGTCTGCGGCCGTAAGAATGCCCCGCCGTTATTTGAGACGCTCGAGGTGCTGGGTCGGGAGACCACCCTCATGCGGCTCGAGCAGGCGATCCAGAAAGTCGCATAGGCGGAGCGGGGTTGAAAATTGCTCTGCGGATTTTTGCATCCCCGCAGCCCCTCAATATTCTTGTATACATGGAGTACTTTGTACTATAAAGTATTATCGTGATTGAACCCGATGAACCTTTTCGTTGCCGGCTCAACGTGCGCTGGATCCCTGCCGAAATGACCGCTCCGCCGGCGCTCAACCCGAACGAAGCTACCGGCCCAGTCGCGGCAGACTATGCCTTGCTGATCAATCCGTTTTATCCCAAAGACGCAAATGCGAGCTTCGGCAAGCATGTGCTGACGCCGACCCTGGCTCTGACCAGCTTCGCGGCAACTACTCCTGTGCATTGGCGAGTCGAGTACTTTGACGAAAACCTGCTCGACGGACGTCCGCCATTTCGGCCGATGCCGCAGGTCGTGGCCATCACGGTGCATCTGACTTTTGCGCGGCGCGCCTACGAGTTGGCCGACTGGTACCGGGCGCGGGGTTCGAAGGTTGTCTTCGGTGGGCTACACGTTCTCTCTTGTCCCGACGAGTGCGCTCCTCACGCCGACGCACTGGCGCTGGGAGCCGGCGTGCAACTCTGGCCCCGGATCCTGCGCGATGTAGAAGCCGGTTGTCTGCAGCCCCGCTACATCGCCACATACGAGAACGACTATTGCGACGATCCGCCGCCGCATCGTTCGATCCTTCCGCGGCACAGCTTCCTGACGACGACAAGCCTGATTGCCACCCGCGGCTGCCACAACCGTTGCGGCTTCTGCTATTTGGCAACCGATGGCTTGCGTATGCCGTACCGCATGCGGCGTCCACAGCAGGTAGTCGAGGAGTTTGAGGCTGACAATCAACCCTACGCGGTCTTCATCGACAACAATCTGGGCTCCCGCAGGGACTATCTCCACACTCTGTGTGCAGCGATGCGGCCGCTCAACAAAATTTGGAGCGCAGCAGTATCCATTGACGTCACCGATGATCCCAGCCTGATCCGCAACATGGCTTTGGCGGGATGCACGGGCGTCTTCATCGGCTTCGAATCACTCTCCGATGACAATCTCGCGGAAGCTCACAAGAAAACGCCAAAGACTTCCGACTACGCGCGGCGGGTACGCCTGTTGCACGACCACGGAATTCAGGTGAATGGCTCGTTCGTTCTCGGATTTGACCACGACCGCAAAGACGTCTTCGCGCGCACCGCGAAGTGGGTTGAAGAAAACCGATTGGAATGCTCCACCTTTCACATCCTCACGCCCTATCCTGCGACGCCGCTATTCCGCCAAATGGAAGCTGAAGGGCGACTTCTTCATCGTAACTGGACTCTCTATGACACAAGCCATGCGGTCTTTCGACCCAGGCACATGACCCCGGAAGAACTCGAACACGGCTATGCCTGGATCTATCAGCGTCTGTTCTCACACGCTTCAATCTGGCGGCGCCGTCCGGAAGATTGGCAGGCCGTGCCGCTGTATCTCGCTATGTCGTACCTGTACAAACGTTCCAATCGCTTCTGGCACCTGCTGATCAAACACGATCTGGTGAACCCGGTCTGGAGGCCGCTGGTGGAGATGACGCGCTGGCGCCATGTTCGGTACCGCCGCAAGCTCGCGGAGCGCAGCGAGCTACCCACTGCCCCGGGTCAAGTCGTTTCAGCCGGAGTCTAAAACGAGCAGGGCGGATTTTCGAGGTGCAATTCCGGCACGAGTCGAGCCCGCGCTGAGGTTTTCTTTGCGATAAGATCATTAGGATGAATACGTCCACTGCCGAGGCCAAAGCCGGAGGAAGCCCCGCTCCAGAGCCTCGCCCGTCCAACTTTATTCGCGACATCATTCTCGAGGACCTGAAGACCAACAAATACCAAGGCCGCGTGCAGACTCGCTTTCCTCCGGAGCCCAACGGCTACCTGCACATCGGCCATGCCAAGGCCATCTGCCTAGACTTCGGACTCGCCGACGAGTTTCGCGGACACACAAATCTGCGCTTCGACGATACGAATCCGGAAAAAGAAGAAACCGAATACGTCGACTCCATCCAGGAGGATGTGCGCTGGCTTGGCTTCCATTGGGACGGGCTCTTTTACGCATCGGACTATTTCGGTCAGCTCTATGAGTGGGCGGTGAAACTGGTCAAGAGTGGAAACGCCTACGTCGACGACCTGTCGGCCGAGGAGATTCGCAAGTACCGTGGCACCCTCACCGAGCCCGGAAAAGACAGTCCGTACCGCAACCGGTCGGTGGAAGAGAATTTGGATTTGTTTGAACGTATGCGGGCGGGGGAGTTTCCCGACGGGTCGCGCACTCTGCGCGCGAAGATCGATATGGCTTCGCCGAATCTGAACATGCGCGATCCGGTGATGTACCGCATCCTTCACGCCGAGCATCACCGCACGGGCAACAAGTGGTGCATCTACCCGATGTATGACTACGCTCATGGGCAATCGGACTCGCTCGAAAAAGTCACGCACTCCATGTGCACCCTCGAGTTCGAGGATCATCGCCCGCTCTACAACTGGTTCATCCAGCAGCTGGGCATCTTCCCCTCGCAGCAAATCGAGTTCGACCGACTGAACCTGACCTACACGCTGCTCAGCAAGCGCAAGCTGCTGCAGCTTGTGCAGGAAGGGCGTGTGCGGGGCTGGGACGATCCGCGCATGCCCACGCTCAGCGGCATCCGCCGGCGGGGATACACCCCGGAGGCGATCCGCAATTTCATCGGAGCTATTGGTGTCTCAAAGACCACGGGCTCGATTGAGCTGGCGATGCTGGAGCACTTCGTCCGCGAAGACCTGAACCGGCGCGCTCCGCGCGTGATGGCTGTTCTGCGACCGCTGAAAGTTGTGATCGACAACTATCCCGAGAACCATGTCGAAGAGATGGACGCGGTGAATAATCCTGAAGACGCTGCCGCTGGCACCCGCAAGGTCCCGTTCTCTCGCGTTTTCTACATCGAGCAGGATGACTTCCGCGAGGACCCACCGAAACAGTACTATCGCCTCTCGCCCGGCCGCGAGGTCCGCTTACGCTACGGCTATTTCATAACCTGCAAGAGCGTGGTGAAGAACAACAAGGGTGAAGTGGTCGAAGTTCACTGCACCTACGATCCCGCGACCCGCGGCGGAAATGCTCCCGACGGGCGCAAGGTGAAATCGACCATCCACTGGGTCTCGGCGGCTCATGCGATCGACGCTGAGGTGCGCATCTACGAAAACCTGTTCAGCAAGGAAGATCCCAGCGAAGTGGAAGAGGGCAAGGATGTACTGGACAACCTCAATCCGAATTCACTCGAAGTGCTGACCCATGCGAAGCTTGAACCGTCGTTGGCCAATGCCGTTGCTGGCAGCCGTTATCAGTTCGAGCGCCTGGGATATTTCTGCGTCGATCCTGATTCGAAGCCGGGCAGCCCAGTGTTCAATCGGACCGTAGCGCTGAAGGATACCTGGGCGAAGGTGGAGAAGAAACAAAGCAGAAAAAATTGAAGTGGCAGCAGCGAAGTTTCAGAGTTTCCACAAATACACGCGGAACCACGTCGGGGGGTTGCTATAGCGATGCTTCGACTCCGCAGTGACGATCGCTTCGCGATCCTCAGCGCTCCCGCTCAGCATGACAGGGTCGCGGAAGAGCACCAACTGAAGAACAACTTCTCGTCTATTGGTGCGAACTAGGCAGGTTTCTTAGCTGGACCTCAGTCTCAATTCGTTCTCGCCGCCGCTGCCACTCCCGCCAGCATCTTGTCCAAATCGGCGCGTGACAGATAGCGCCCGTTGACGATCACGGCGGCAATCCTCTGCGTGTTGCGGATGTCTTCGAGGGGATTTGCATTGAGCAGAACCAGATCGGCCAGCTTGCCTTTTTCCACAGTTCCCAGTTGGTTTTCCAGTCCAAGAAACTTTACTGGATTAAGCGTCGCCGTTTGCAGTGCCTCCATCGGCGTGAAACCCGCGGCCACGAATCTTTGCAACTCTTCGTGCAAGCTGAAACCGGGGAAAACGTAGACTCCCGGAGGCGTATCCGTTCCGGCAAGAAACTGAACTCCGGCGTGGTGCATGGCGTTCACGACCTCCAGTTCTTTCTCGACGAAGCGTTTCCGTGTGGCCAGGTCATCCGTGTTAAATTCGTGGAGAATCTGGTCAGTGAATCGCTTCCACGTTACATCCTTCCAGTACGCCGGAACGTATTTGGCTCGAGTGTCGTGAGCGAAGTCAGCTTCGTCGAGCAGGTTGCCGCCACGCTCCCAGACCAGCGTGGGGCACTGCCAGGTGTGGTTTTTCGCGAGCAGAGCAAACAGTTTAGCCGCGCGCTGGGGGTCATAAGTTGCAAGAAACTTTCCTGGCCCTTTCGAACCTTTTAGGAATTCATCTTCACGCGGCGAGCTGCCCTCGAACACACCGATCAGGTGCTCGAAACTCTTCTGCCCGGCATTCGAGGCTTCAGACGCACGCACCGCATCCGGCACATGGCCGACGAAAGGAATTCCCTGCTTGCGTGCTTCGTCCGCGATGGCGAAAACTGCCTCGCGTGGAACCAGCGATTGCAGTTTGATGAAATCTGCCCCGCGCCGCTTGAGATCATCCACTGCGCGTCGGCCGTCGTCTGGAGTAGCAACTGCGAGCGAACTTGGAAACCGCGGCTGCGGGCCGTCGAGCATCGGCCCGGAAATTACCATGCGAGGCCCGAGCAACGTTCCGGCGGAAATTTCCTTGCGCCATTGCTGAAGCACTTCCAGCTCTCCCCCCATGTCCCGAACGCCAGTTACCCCATTGGCGATAAAGAGAGGAAGAGTAATCTCTTTTCCACGAGGGAACCAATCTCCGAACACCATGTGAACGTGCATGTCCCACAGTCCGGGGATAAGAAATTTCCCTTTGCCGTTGATGCGAACTCCCGCGGGTTTTGAACCCCGGAGATCGCCGGTTTTGACGACTTGCTCAATGCGTCCGTTTCTCATAAGCACCGTGCGATGCGGCAGCGCGGGCGCACCGGTCGGCGTGACATCGATCACGGTGACGTCCTCGATGATCAGAAGCGGAGACGAAGGCGATTGTGCGCGGCAAGTTGCACACAACCACACCAGGAAAAGAATCCACAGAAGGAGTTGTTTCATTAGGAGCAGATCTTAGGGACGCAGACGGTGCTAGTCAAAGGATGGTTTTGTTGAGAGCTGACAGCTGAGGTGACAGCTAGTTATGCACGTGCGGGCTCTGTGCAGGATTCTTTCGGTGAGCCGGCGGTTCTTTGACCACCTTCACGTTGAAACTGACCGGCACAGTTTTCGGAGGATAGCACGCGGCATTGTCGCAGGCCTGGTAGCGCAGCACGCCGTGCATCACGTATTTTCCGGGAGTAACCGAACGCAGCGGATGCACGGCCAGTCCGATGGTGAAATCTCCGGTATACACGTTCAGTTTTTCGTCGGGGGAGAAGGGAAAACTCAAGTCTTCGCCGGCGGGATATGCAATCTTTCCCAGAATAATGTCGGTGGGCAGATCCATCTTCAGCGCCGTGGGGATGAGGAACTCAGATTTGGGAGCGTTCGAGTTGATGTGATAGCCGTGGGGGACGCGGAAATCCAGGTTCACCATGGTCTGCGCGGCGCGCGTGGCCGTGACCACGGGTACGGGCGCCATCGTCACGGAAGGCGGCTTGCCGGTTTGCGCCGCGGTCGCAGCGGAAAAGAGAACGAGTGCAGACAGGGACACCCGAGAAACCGCACGAATACGGATTCCGTGTCTGCCATGAAGCGAGATCGGACTGCTGGTCATTTTTATTTTATTTATTTCTAGTCCTGTTCTTAAGTCCAGCCGAACAGGCCCCACCCCGAACTAATATCTTAGAACCGACGCCAGCCGGTTCCTATTATCACTTCTGAGTCTGCGCGCCTTGCGCCGGGACGGCAGCCGCCTGACTGTTAACCGGCTGCGTTTTCAGTGCACTCTTGATGGCGTCTTCGATCTCACCCTTGCCTTTGAGTCCGATGATCTTGTCCACTATTTTTCCGTCACGCCCGATAAAAAAGCTTTCGGGCAGGGCGGGGATGCCTCCGTACTGATCGCCGATCGATTCTTTCCCAATCAGGATGGGATAGTTGACGCCCATATTCTTGGCAAACTTCGCGATGTCTTCCTTGCTGGCGTCATCCATCGCCACGCCGACGATCTGCAGGCCTTGCGCCCCATACTGGTTCTGCAACTCCACGAACCAGGGCATTTCGATCTTGCAGGGACCACACCAGGTCGCCCAAAAATTGAGGAGCACGGCCTTCCCTCGTAAGTCGGACAGTCGAACGCTCTTGCCATCAAGTGATTCCAAAGAAAAGTCAGGGGCGACGGTCGACTTAGCGATACGAGGCGTTGAGCCCGTGCGGCGAGCCATGTGAAAACCCACATACAACATCAGCGCAACCATCAGCGCCACAACCACCAGTACCAGAGGATTACGTTTCACGGATCAGAACTCCATTATCGAATGCAGCATCACCAAGCAAACAGGTCACAAAGCAAAACGGTTCAAAAACGATAGCCAGTTTGAAATCAAAGTGAAGCGGCCTATCACCAGCAATACGCCGAGTGCGATCAGCAAACCGCCGCTCGCCACTTCCAGAGCATGCATGTGCGAACGGAAGCGGCTATAAAACTTCAAAAAGCGCTCGATCCCCAACGAGGTCAGCAGAAACGGCACAGCCAGTCCAAGCGAATAGACCGCCAGCAGAAGGATTCCCTTGGCCAGCGTTTCCTCTCCCGCAGCCAGGGTGAGGATCACGGTGAGAATCGGGCCCAGGCACGGAGTCCAGCCGAAGGCGAAGGCAAAGCCAATCACGAATGCTCCAATCGGCGTACTGCCGCCTTTCAGACTGTGCATGCGAGTGTCGGCATAGAGTGCCTTGATCTTGAAAATCCCCGTCAGGTGCAGACCAAACAAAATAATGACGACGCCGGCCACGATCGACAAAGTGTGCTTGTAGCGGGCTGCGACCTGACCGATTTCGGTCGAAATCGCTCCCAGTGTGATGAAGACCACACTGAAGCCGAGGATGAATCCGATAGAGTTCACCATAACCCGGCGCATGAGCTGGGCTTGGGACGTTTTCAATTGGTCCACGCCCACGCCGGAGATAAGAGAAACGTATCCCGGAACTAGCGGCAGCACGCACGGCGAGAGAAACGAAATCAAGCCCGCGAAAAAAGCGGCGATCGGAAGTGGCAGATTCGACATCAGCTTTTATTGTACCTGCATGGGTCGGCGCCGTTTGTCGAGGGCTCGCCCCTACAACGAATGAGACGCGCGGCACGGCTATTGGTTTCAAACGCTGTCCTTATTTCAGAGACCGTCGCAGATTTATCGCTTGGCAGGGGGTTGTTGGGCAGGTGAGGACTGGAACGACGGCAATTCGT
>WNFN01018890.1_pt1 | contig 14368 bp, 18 predicted proteins | sample 5400161 | NCBI WGS metagenome assembly WNFN01 (sample SAMN13153353, study PRJNA577476) | soil metagenome | isolation source: 80 cm saprolite on Douglas fir-dominated hillslope | place: USA:California | collected 2013-09-17
GTCGGGTAAGGTGGTGGCGCGTAGCGGGCTTCGAATGATGCGGACGTTTCCACCACCTCCCCTATCAACCGTACGGCGGGTTTTCCCTCAGTACGGCTGGAAGGTTGGCCTTTCAGGTAGCGCCTTCCCCCATGTCGCCCAGGTTAAGCCAGCACCAGGCATGCCCTGCACATCATGTAGGTTTGCTTCTGCCCTTCGTGCACTCCGTCGCCTCATCTGGCGCCCCGCTCTGTGTCGGGACGATGGACTCGGTGATGCACCGCCATACGAGGAGTTGGCTCCTCTACCCCAGAGGTCCTCGCTCCGGTCTGGGTTCTAGTGTCCCAGTCCATCCACGCTTATTCGACCTCATCCGTCCCACTCGCAGGCGCATCCCGATTTCGCCGCATCGCGGTTTATACGGAATGCCTTCGCTGTGCTGGTGCACCTAGGCGACCCACGACTGGTTCCGTGCTTTCGTTGCGCGTTCCTTATCGACATGCCGCCCTCTACGACCCCGGGGAGTCCATCGGCTGCCTCTGCTCAGTTCTTCGCCAACGGCATTGGCCTTCGTCGTCACTTAACCCGACTCGGCGCTCCCAATTACCCCATCATCCGCTTCCGATGGGAGAATCATTTCGGGGCTTCCCTGGTTCGCTATTCGCTACGGCCTGTCGATTTGCTGGCTTCCCTGGCGGATCTGACCGGGCTTTACCCCAGCCAACCGAGACTTTTACACCCGAGCTTTCAACGGGTCGGTCACCCTTTCCGTTGTCAGGCATACCTACGGTGGTAACTGAGCAAGCTCCACCGGCGGGACTCGCACCGGGACTCGCACGTCTCTGCCGCTGCTATCGCGGTGCTTCTCTTTCGATCGCTTGACTACGCATTCTGGGCTTTATGGCATCCGCTTTACGTGGCGATCCTTACGCCTCCCAACTTTCCTCTGCACACTTCCTATCGCCGACCGCTTCTCGTTATTCATTACATTTTCATATCTTTTCAATTCTTTCGTGTCTCTGGCCGCAGCCGGGCTCTTGTCTCGCTGGGTGTATGGTATGGTGCTATCGCTCTGGGGTACCTCTTCGCCCAAGGCATTCTGCGCTTCGTGAATATCTTTGTTTCACCTGTTGCAGGCTGGCTTTCGCGAAAACAATACGGGGGATTGGTGCCGCGCACGACTTCTTTGCTGGGCTTCTCGCTCCAGGACGCATTGCCTGAGCTGGTCCGATTCGTTTTACTCCTGCTGGTCTGGTGCGTGCTGCTGCGCTGGCTCTACTTCGAGCCCCTCAAAAATCAGACATCCGAGCCAATGCCGAGTCCAGAGCAAGCTGCGTAACCGGTGAAAAAATAGGCAGGTGGCACAGACGATAAATTCTAAGATGATTCTGGATGGCGCATACGGAGGTCTTGCGTGTCCGGGATTAAACTCAACTTCGTGCCGGTCGATTTGCACTTTTCAGCACGGTTCTTGTGGATGGATGAGATAATCGGGATGCGCGCAGGAGGTTCGCTATGGCTACTGTCTCTAATAGCGTCATTGTCCAAGATCCGGAAATCCACAGCGGGGAACCAGTGTTCCGCGGCACGCGCGTCCCTTTCCAGACGCTGCTGGACTACCTCGAAGGCGGAGAAACACTGGATGAATTCCTGGAGCAATACCCCGGAGTCAGCCGGGAGAACGCCATCGCCGCGCTGGAAGAAGCGAAGGCGCTTGTTCTGGCACGCTTCGGGAAATGAAAATCCTGATCGATGAGTGCCTTCCTGCTGCGCTGAAGGGAAACCTAATTGCGATCGGCCACGAGTCCCAAACGGTGCGGCAAGCGGGGTTGGGGTCCAAGAAGAACGGCGAGTTCCTAACTCTTGCTGAGGGCCGATGGGAGGTACTGCTCACGAGCGATCGGAATATCAAGCACCAGCAAAACATGACGGGACGGAGTGTCTCGATCCCGATCCTTTGCGCGAAAACGAATCGCATGAAGGACTTGTTGCCGCTGATGCCCGCCTGTACTGAAGCCCTTCTCGCCATACAGGCTGGCCGAGTGGTCGAGGTCGGGCCTCCGTAGCCAAATGGCCGAGCAAACCATGCCGATTGTTGCCTCGTACCATCGTGCCAGATTATCGAAGCTGACGAGGAATCGGTGGCAGAAGCGCGATTTGCACCCCGTAGCATATTGGGAACGCGGGTAAGAGGCGGCGTTGTGCGCGTGAAAACTGCGGTCTACTCTGGGAAGGCAATCATCTGTGGCAATTGGCCAGGTGTTCCGTGCAGGGGAAATGGTATGGCGGCGCAGGCCGGTTCACGGAGAACAGGATTGGTCATGTCGGAACCCTTCCGTCCTTATGAGAAGCTCGTGGAGATTTCGGTCTTCGGGAAAAAGTTTCAGGTCCCGGAGCGGAATTCGCTATTGAGATGTTTCCAGTTCATCAGCCCGGAAACGATTCCGTATGGGCGCTTCTGCTGGAATCAGGATTGCCAGTATTGCCGGGTGACCTGTCAACTGCCGGATGAGGACGAACCGCACGAGATGCTGAGCTGCAAGTTCATCGTGATGCCGGGGATGGAGATCACGGAGCTGAGCCAGGAGTTGAAGTGGTGCCTGCGCGCGAAGCTGCCGGCGGACACGGCTGTTTCTTCTTGAGTTTTCAGTTGTCAGTTTTCAGTGGTCAGTAAGAGAAGAGATGAGAGGTTCGGGGCAAGTTCCTCCCGGGCTCTGCATGCTATCTCCGCAAGCCGCTCGCCGGGGATGGCGGCGTAAAGCCGCCTCTACAAGTGCCTGAATTTGCAGTCCGGTTGGCAATGCACTACATTTTGAATACGACATGACCAACTCGAAAGCATTGGTGTGTGACGGGTGCGGGCAGCCCGCGTCGGGGGAACATATTGCGCGGCGGCTGCGGCGCTTGGAATGGACAACGCGGTACCGGCCGGTGCATATCAACACGCTGCTGCTGGGCGCTTTCTCGCCTCAGGAGGAGAGGGATTTTCTCTATGTGCCGGGCGGAGAGTTCCACGGGGAAGCGGCGCTCCTTTTGGACGCGCTGGGGATTTCCACCGCAGGAAGAGCGGCGGAGGCGGTGCATGCGGAGTTTCAACGGGCGGGACTTTTTCTCACACACGTACTGGAATGCCCGCTGGGCAAGGATGCCGGACAGGGGGCCGAGCCTGCGGGGCTGCTGACAAAGCGGCTCGAGCCGGTGGCGACAAGGATTCGCCGGTCGCTGAAACCGAAGCGAGTGGTACTCATTTCGCGGGCGCTGGGACCGATACTGGAAAAACTTCTGGCGTTGGAACTGGGTTGTCCCGTGGTGTTGGACAACGGGAAGCTCTTCGAGCTCGATGGTGCCGTGCCGGAGAATACGGTTGCGCGGTTGCGCGAAGCGCTTGCAGGCCCCGCGAGGGATTGAACGAGTGGACAGGTGCCGGGTGGCCGTTTAGGAGTACCACAAGTGGCCCTCAGAGCAGGTAGACGACACTTTTAACTGTGGTAGAATGAGACGGTTTGACGGGTCGAATAGGCCGCAGGAGTACCGCCGTGAAGAAACAAGCAAAGTTTGGCGTGGGAATCGGTGTAATCATAGTTGCGATGGGTTTTCTAGCTTGGCTTGGCTATGGAGAGAGCAAGACTTACTACCACACCATCGCCGAACTTCCGACGCTGACGGGGGCCGCGAAGAGCCAACGCATGCGCGTCGGCGGGACCGTTGCCGCCGGAAGTATTCGCCACCTCACCGGCCGCATTGATTTTGTGCTGGAGGGGGAAGGGAAGACGATGCCGGTCAGTTACATCGGCACCGACCCGCTGCCAGACACATTTGTAGACAAGTCCCAAGCCCTCGTGGAGGGCCACCCCGCTGCGGATGGACGATTTGTCGCCGAGGTTGTTCAGGCGAAATGCGCTTCCAAGTATGAAGCAGCGCCGGGTGGTAAAGGTGTCGCCGCGCCCAAGGCCAAGGCCACCGAGCGAAGCAGCATGTAGAGCACCCGGGGGCTCCGGGGGAGAGGCGGGGTCGCAATGGATGTATTCGGTACCTTTGCACTCATCTTAGCGTTTGTATGCGCGGTGTACGCGTTCGGCGGGGGCATTGCGGCGATTATCACGCGCCATCCGCTGCTCATCAAAAGCACACGGCAGGCTGGGATGGCCACGTGCTGCCTGATTTTCCTCGCAACCTTCAGCCTCGAATACCTCTTCTTCAGCGACAACTTTTCGATCGCCTACGTCGTATCGCACAGCAATCGCGACCTCTCGACATTCTATAAGTTAGCCGCGCTGTGGTCTGGGCAAGAAGGTTCGCTGCTGTTCTGGAGCTTCCTGCTGTCCATCTATGTTTTCTCGGTGTTGATCACTTACCGGAACAAGAATGGCGAGTTGATGCCGTACGTTGGCGTGGTGATGGCCGGCGTGCAGATTTTCTTCCTGACGCTGAATAACTTCGTGGCCAGCCCGTTCAAAGCGCTCGCGTCGCCGGGAGCGGATGGGGTGATGAATTACGTCGCGCGCGCCGATGGCAACGGATTGACTCCGCTGCTGCAATATCCGGAAATGGTGATCCATCCGCCGAACCTGTATTCGGGATACACCGGCTTCACGATTCCGTTTGCTTTTGCGCTGGGCGCGCTGCTGGCCCGCTACCCGGGCGAGAAGTGGATTCATCTGACGCGCAAGTGGACGATGATTGCGTGGATGTTTCAGTCCGCGGGAATTCTGCTGGGCGCTCACTGGGCCTACGCGGTGCTCGGCTGGGGCGGTTATTGGGGATGGGATCCGGTCGAGAATGCGTCGTTCTTGCCGTGGCTGACGGGCACGGCGTTCCTGCACTCCGTGATGATGCAGGAAAAGCGCGGCATGATGAAGGTCATTTCTGACACGCTCCGGCATAGTCAGCTCGGTTCATGCTTTCGCGCAATCCAGCATCGGCAGCTGGTTCGTGGGCTTTCTCGCGCTTATCATAATAGTGTGCTTGGGGGCGTATCTGAAGAATCGCGACTACCTGAAGAGCGAGAATCAACTCGATTCGATCGTTTCGCGCGAATCAAGCTTCCTGTTCAACAATCTGATTCTTCTGGTGTCCTGCATCGCCATTCTTTCGGGCACGCTCTTTCCGGTTTTTTCCGAGTGGATCACCGGCAACCGCATCAGCGTGGGCGCGCCGTTCTTTAATAAGGTAAACATTCCCATAGGGCTGCTGCTGCTGTTTTTGACGGGAGTCGGGCCGCTGCTGGCTTGGCGGAAGACCTCGACCGAAAGCATGAAGCGGAATTTTGGCGGGCCTCTGGTAATTGGTGTGGTCGCAGGCTTGATCGCCTTGGTTTTCGGCTTCCGGGAAATCTATTCGTGGGTTTGCCTGATTCTGTGCGTATTTGTTGCGTCGACGGTGGGGCTGGAATTCTATCGTGGCGCGAAAGTGATTCGCGCGCGATCGGGCGCTTCGTTTATGGCATCGGCGGTGGACCTCACGATGCGCAATACGCGGCGTTACGGCGGCTATATCGTTCATATGGGGATGGTGTTCGTCTTTATCGGGCTCGCCGGCGCGTCATTCAACCGCGATCTGCAGAAAGAAATGCAGCAGGGCGATACGATGCAGATCGGGCCGTACACTTTGCTTCTGCAGGGTTTTGACACCAGGCCGGAAAAAAATTACACCGCGCAACGGATGCTGGTCGAAGTGCTCCGGGACAAGAAGCCGCTGATGATGCTTTACCCCGAGAAACGGCGCTTCTCGCCCACCACTGAGAACGGCACGATGGTGGCGATCTATTCGACGCTGAAGGAAGATTTGTACGTGGTCTACGCCGGAACGAGTCCTGATACGCAGCTGCCAGTGCTGCACGCCTATCTGAATCCGCTTGTGAAGTGGCTCTGGCTGGGCGGAGCGGTGGTGGTAATGGGAACATTGGTGGCGCTGTTGCCGAATCGCCGTGCCGTGCTGGTGTTCTCGGGCGCCCAGCAGCCGGCGGCGCAGCCCTTAGCACATGGACTTACTCCGTCTCCGTCGGTCACATTGCGAGAAGGCCATGACTAAGAAGGCGCGCCCAGTTGCCGCAATCACGATGCTGGCGATGTTCGCGGTTACGCTGCTGCTGATCACACCCCTTGGCGCGCAGCAACTCTCCGATCGCGCCAAGCAGGTCGGCGGCAAGTTCATGTGTATGTGCAACTGCAGCCAGGTTCTTACGGAGTGCAATCACGTGGGATGCACCACGTCTGCCGCAATGCTGAAAGAATTGGATCGGAGCCTGGCGCGCGGGGATTCCGAAGACGCCATCACGCAAATGTTCGTGCAGGAATTCGGCACGAAAGTGTACGCGGAACCGCCGAAATCGGGCTTCAGCCTGGTTGCCTGGGCATTGCCGAGCATTTATCTTTTCGTGGGCACCGGACTGGTCGTTTTCGTGATATCCCGTTGGCGAAAGCGCCCCGCGCATCAAGCGGCGCCCGCGGGAGGCGCCCCGGGAATTTCAGCCGAGATGTTGGAGCGCGCCAGAGCGCAAGCGTCGCGCGAGACTCAGGACTGAACGGTGCCAGCTCTTTACACAGTTGCGATATTCCTGATTGCCTCAGGGGATTGGGCGGTGCTGGGCGCGTGCCTGGCCCTGGCAGTCGCCACCATGCTTTTCATTTTTTACATTCAACCGGATGCCTCGGATCTTGCGCCGCACCGGACAAAGCTCGATCAGCTGTTGGAGCGCCGCGACACCATCTATGACAATCTGCGCGACTTGCGATTTGAGTATCGTTCCGGAAAATACTCGGAAGGCGATTTTGAAGCGATGAAGACGGCTCTTGAGAATGAAGCGGCGCTGGTGCTCGCGGAGATCGATCAAGTGACGGATGCGCAAGTGCGCAGACCGCGCGGAACGCGTGCGGCAGACGGGAGCGCGCAATGAGGCTCACTTACTCCACGCGTTTGGCTTTGCTCGGCGCACTCGTTCTGGCTCCTCTAGCGATAGCCGAGGCGGGGACGGTTCACGGCACGGTGATGAACGGCACAACCGGCAAAGCAGCTGCAGGAATTGAGCTCATCCTCATCCAGCTTCAGGGAGGAATGCAGGATGTCGCCCATTCCAAAAGCGGCGCGCAGGGGGAATTCACATTTGACCATCCCGGACTCGGTGCGCAGCCGATGCTCGTCCGCGCGGTGTATCACGGCATCAATTTCAACCACGCCGTGCCGCCGGGCACGACCACCGCGCAGGTGGATATTTATGAGCCTTCCAAGGACGTAAAGACGATCAACGTTCCTTCACACGTGGTGATTTTTCAGCCAAACGGTGCGGCGCTGATCGTCGGCGAAGAATACCAAATCGAGAACAAATCTAAGCCGCCGGTAGCTTACTTCCGAAGCGACGGCGGTTTTGATTTCGCATTGCCGGAAAAGGGCAAGCTTCAACAAGTAGCCGCTGCCGGGCCCGCGGGAATGCCGGTCATGCAAGTTCCGATCGACAAGAAGAATAATCATTACTCGATTGCGTTCGCGTTTCGTCCGGGCGACAACTCAGTGCGGTATTCCTACGAGCTGCCGTATACGGGAAACGCGGCCACCGTAAAGATTCCGACGATTTATCCGGGCGGCCGGTTGCTGGTGGTTGCGCCGCCTAGTGTGCAGATCAGCGGCGATGGTTTAACTCCTGGCGGGCAAGAGCAGGGCATGAATCTCTACGGCCGTCAGGATGTGCCCGCGGGCACACTTGTTGCCGTGAGTGTATCCGGCACGGCGCCCCCGCCGGACGCGAATGCCGGGGCGGAGCAGCAAGGTCAGCAGGGGCAGGGCCGGGACGCCGAGCAGGGCGGCGGCGATTCGTCCGGAGTAAGTATCCAGCAAGTTCCCGGACGGCTGGACGTTTTGAAATGGCCATTGGTCGTCGGGTTTATTTGTGTTTTTGGATTGGTTGCGTTTCTGCTGGCGCGCAAGCCTGTTGTGGTGGTAGCTGGGCCGGCGCCGGTGGAGGAAAAAGTCCCCGACGCGAAGCCGAAGAAATCTAAACCGAGCGCCCCGTCTGCGCCAAGGTCGGCTGTGGCTCCCACGAACGGGGCCGCGAGTCTTGCGGAAGTCGATGCCGCCATCGGCTCAAGCCTTGAAGGGCTGAAAGAGCGTCTATTCCGGCTCGAACTGCGCCGCCAAGCGGGCACCATCTCCGACGAAGAATACACGCAGGAACGCGCGCGCGCGGAAAAAGTGTTGCGCGATCTCGTGCGAGGTTGAGCGTTGAAGATCAGGAATGATCTGCCAATCTCCGAGGACGTCCGGTGACGCCAACGGTTTTTGCTCCCACAGGAATTCGCTTCGAAAACATCGACAAACGGTATGGCGGGCTTTACGCGCTGCGCCGGGTGTCTCTGGAAATCGCCGCGGGTGAGTGCGTAGTATTCGCCGGGCGGAACGGCTCCGGCAAGACTACGCTTCTGCGAATTGCGGCGCAGCTTGCGCGTCCTTCGTCAGGCACAGTGAGCTTCCTGAACGGCGGGGAAGAGAGATGCGGGACGCTGCCGCCTGCCGGTTTTGCGGCCTGGAAGAGCGGCGGAATTCGCTGGTGCGCACGTTTTCTCGCGGGATGCGCCAACGCGTCGCCATTGCACGGGCGCTGCTGAACGAACCCGCCGTGGTTCTCCTCGACGAGCCGACGACCGGGCTTGATACAGAGGGGGCGAGCTGGTTTGCGCAGACGCTGCGTCATTTGAGAGACTCGGGCCGCACGATCTTGATGAGCCTGCACGGCGAGTCGGAAGTCTCCACGCTGGCGACGCGGGCGATACGGCTGGATGCGGGAGCGGTCGTGGCCGATACGCTAACCGGTGCGAACTTTCGCTCGATCCTCGCCTTTGCGAATGCGTGAATGGCGCTGCTCTCCAATACGGCGGTCCTGCTTGGCAAGGAACTTCGCACCGAGTTCCGCTCACGCGAGCTTCTCACCACGACGGTGGTCTTCATCCTCACGATTGTGGTGCTCTTCAGCTTCACCTTCGATCCATCTGTCAGCGAATCGCGCCGCTTTGGCCCCGGACTGCTGTGGCTGGCTTTTCTTTTCGCGGCTTCGCTGATGTTGCAGCCCTGCTTTTTGCGCGAGCAGAATAACGACACGCTGAGCGCGCTGCGCCTCTCGGTTAACGATCCCTTTGCCATTTTTCTCGCCAAGCTGGCGGCGAACACACTTTTCCTGCTATTCACGCAGATTCTGCTTCTGCCGGTGTTCTCGGTTCTGTACAACGTTCCGGTACTGGCGGCATTTCCGCAGCTGGTGCTGGTCATGTTCATGGGAAGCCTGGGACTTTCCGTAACGGGAACGGCCTTGTCGGCGATTTCCGCCCAGGCCAGAATGCGCGAGCTGCTGCTTCCGCTGCTTCTCTTGCCGCTGCTAACCCCGGTCTTGATCGCCAGCACGGAAGCAACCGCCGCGCTGCTCGTCCCGAATCCTGCCATGCGTTGGGACTGGCTGGGGTTTTTGCTGGCGTTCGACGTCGTTTTTTTGACGGCTCTATGGCTTTTCGGCGAATATCTTTTGGAAGAATGAGCAAGTGCATGCTTCCGGGTTGATGGGGGTATTGGATTGATGAGAAAAATCTTCATTGCCGCCGTGGTGGTTCTGCTGATGAGCGTTGCGGCGTATGCCGCTCTCTTCATAGCGCCCACCGAGAGCAAGATGGGAACCATCCAACGAATCTTTTACCTCCATGCACCTTCGGGCATGGTGGCGCTCCTCTCCTTCTTCGTCTGCTTTGTCGGGAATCTGGGGTATGTCTTCAAGCGCCAGCCCAAATGGGATTGGCTCGGGGTTTCCGCCGCGGAAGTAGGAATGGCCTTCTGCACCGTCCTGATTCTCACGGGTCCCATCTGGGCCCATCCTGTCTGGGGCATCTGGTGGACGTGGGACGCGCGACTGACGCTTACTTTTGTGCTGTGGCTGCTGTACACGTCTTATCTGCTGCTACGAACTCTGGTCGAAGACCCCGACCGCAGGGCATTGATCAGCGCGATTTACGGCATTTTTGCTTTTCTGGACGTGCCGCTGGTGTACGGCTCCATTCGCTGGTGGCGCACGCAGCACCCGCAGCCGGTGATTATGGGCGGCGCCGGCTCGGGTCTGGAACCGACGATGCGCAAGGTTTTCTGGTTCTGGTTTCTGAACCTGGTGATACTCATGATTTTTCTCATTCGTGAGCGGTATGCACTCGAAGCCATGCGCGAGGAAGTGCATTCCCTCGAACGCGAAGCGGAGGCAGCATGAAAAATCTAGGGAGCGTGTTTGCAGCCTATATGATCGGATGGGGAATCTTCTTCGTTTACTTCATCACGGTGGCGCGGCGTACTTCTGCGCTGCGCGAGGAAATCGAGCGCCTGAAAAATTCATTGAACCGGGGCAAGTAGCTTGGCAGGGAAGAAAAGAGTCGGAATCGTGCTGTTTCAGCTCGGCGGGCCGGATTCGCTGAAGGCCGTCGAGCCGTTTCTGCTGAATCTATTTTTGGACCCGGACATTATTCCGCTCGGGCCTTTCGGGCTGCTCCGCCGCCCAATTGCGAAGCTCATTTCTTCACGCCGGTCGATCCCGGTCGCCGGGCGCTACGCACAAATCGGCCGGCGCTCGCCGATCGAAACGCTCACGGAACGGCAGCGCTTGCGTCTGGTCGAAGCGGTTTCACCTTACCTTAATCCGGTTGCCGTGGTTGCGATGCGTTACTGGCATCCGTTCACGGCTGAGGCCGTGGATACGTTGCGCAAATCTGGGCCACTGGATGAAATCGTTTTGTTGCCACTCTACCCGCACTATTCCTACGCTACTACGTTGAGCAGCTTGAAGGAATGGCGCCGGACGGCCGATCGAGCAAAGTGGGGACAATCTGCGGGGGGCCCGCTGGAACGCACGATCAACAATTTTCACGACCATCCGCTGTATATCCAGGCGCTGGTTCAACGGATTGGATCCGTATTGCGGCAATTCCCGGACAGTTCGCGCATTCATTTGGTGTTCAGCGCGCATGGCCTGCCGATGAGCCTGGTCGAGAAGGGCGATCCTTATCCGAAACAGATTGAGGAGACGGTGCGTCTGGCTTGTGAGCCCAGGACGCATTTGCTGTGCTACCAGAGCGGTGTGGGCCCCGCGAAGTGGCTGCAACCGCCGCTTACCGGGACGATCGAGCGGCTGGCCCACGAAGGCGTGAAAGAGATGCTCGTCGTTCCCATCTCGTTCGTCACCGAGCACATTGAAACGCTCCACGAAATCAACATCGAGGCCCGCGAGGAAGCTAAGAAGCTAGGCGTCGAGAAGTTCCGCATGATGCCCGCGGTGGGCGATTCGCCACTATTTATCGCCGCGCTGAAGGAGCTCGTATTGCACGCCGTGGGGGTTGATGCCGGTGAGCGACCCGGGCCGACCCGGGCGGGCGGCCTTTCCACGGTAACGAGTTAAATGTATAATCCGGCGCTGGGACAGGGTCAATGACAACCACGTACCACCCGGGTGTGCACAGGTTTGCTGTATTCACGGTCTGCTGGACCATCCTCCTCTTCGTCGCCGGGGCGCTTGTTACCTCCAAAGATGCCGCTCTCTCTGTACCGGACTGGCCGAAATCCTTTGGAACTTGGTTCCCATCCCTAAGAATGTTGGCAGGGGGTGCGTTCTTCGAGCACTCGCACCGCGTGATTGCGGCCGTAATGGGTTTTCTCGTGCTGTTTCTGGCGATTTGGTTGTGGAAAAAGGACCCTCGGCCTTGGATGCGCTGGTTTGGGGTGACTGCCGTTGGCGGAGTGGTCGCGCAAGCGGTTCTCGGAGGCCAGGTCGTGCGGCAGTTTCTGCATTACTGGCTGCCGGTCATCCACGCGAGTTTCGCGCAAATCGTCTTCGCAACGGTCCTGAGTATCGCGGTGTTCACCAGCGAGTGGTGGGTTTCCGATCGGCCGCAACTGGAGGACAGCGGAACTCCTTCGATTCATTCCCTGGCGATCCTCAATGCCGCGGTCATCTACCTGCAAGTGATCCTCGGTGGTTGCTGGTCTTTGGAATGGTTATCTGGACGGCGGTCGCGCTGCGTAAACGGTTTGCACAATCGCGGGAATTCTCCAAGGCGCGAATCCTGCTGCACGCGATTTTCGGCACGCAGTTCCTGCTGGGTCTTGGGGCTTACTGGTCGCGGCTCACTACCGCGGATGCTCCGCAGCCGATGCCGGTAATGGTAACGTTAACCGTGATTCATACGGTTGTTGGCGCGATTCTCTTCGCGTTTTCGGTGCTGGTCGTGCTGATGTGTTACCGGTTGATTCCGCGCGGAAGGGAAGTTGCCGCGGCGGCGCCCCGGCAGGTAACCACCGGATGACCACGGCACGCACCACGGAACTGACGCTATCTGCGCGCGCGAATGGCTACGTCGCGCTGACGAAGCCGGACGTTTCCTTCCTGGTGCTGATGACGACGGCGGCTGGTTATTACATGGGTGCGCGCGGCCCTGTCGGATGGCTGCATCTGATCCACGCCGTTTTCGGGACGATGCTCATTGCCGCGGGCACAGCGGCATTGAATCATTACATCGAGCGCGAGTCCGACCGCGACATGCGGCGCACGGCTTTGCGACCGCTGCCAAGCGGCGTACTGCAGCCGCGGGAAGCGCTGGTCTTCGGCGTCGCGCTAGCGATTGCCGGGGCCGTGGACCTGTATGTGGCAGCCGGGGCGCTTGCTTCGGGGCTCGGCGTCGCGACCTCCCTGAGCTACTTGCTGGCTTACACTCCGCTGAAAAAACGCACCGTGTGGGCGACGTTTGTCGGCGCTTTTCCCGGGGCCGTTCCTCCGATGATCGGCTGGGTGGCGGCAACGGGATCGCTGGACCGCGGCGCGTGGCTGCTCTTCGGGATATTGTTTCTTTGGCAGTTTCCGCATTTCCATGCCATCGCTTGGATGTATCGCGAAGATTACGCTCGCGCGGGCATCATGATGCTGCCGGTGGTCGACCGCGAGGGCACGCGCACGTTCCGGCAGATCATTCTGTATGCCGCCGCACTCGTGGGCGTGAGCCTGCTTCCCGCTATTCTGGGGCTGGCCGGCGTGGTGTATTTCTTTGGCGCGCTGGTCACCAGCACAGCCCTGGTGCAGGTATGCGTGTGGGCTGCCAGCAGCAAGACGAACACTCGTGCCAAGTGGCTTATGCACGCGACGGTGCTGCACATTCCGATTTTGCTGGGCTTGATGGTTTACGACAAGCTGCCGCACTGATCAGGCTTGCTTCGGGAAGAACGAGTTCACACTCAATCTAGGTAGGGAAGAGGGCTGAGAGCCTGGGCGATATCCGCGGTTGAAATTCCGCTAGAATTGCTGAGAATTATCCTGCCGGAACCCCGGCGGCACAAGCGCACCCGTCAGCGAAGAACGGACGGCCTGGCGCGTGCCGGACTTGGGAAATACGATGTGCCAGAAGTCGATGTTGGGATTGGCGAATCCAATTCCCACGAATCGCCTTTCCCGCTTTTCCCGTAATGAAGTCACGAAACATTCGGTCGACTCCGAAGTCATCTCATTGATGACGCGGACGTTTTGACCGGGGATCAAAGGGGTATCCATCAGCACAAGCGCTCCGTTAGCGCTCACGGAGTAGGTGGAGGCCTTAAGGTCGATGGTTTCGCCTTCGGGCAGGCGGCAGCGCACCGTCAGAGGTACCTGAAGGGAAAGACGCGTGGTTCGCCGACGCTCGGGATATCGAGTTCTCTGCATAAAGTCGCCTTGGGTGGACACTCGAAACTCTGCCGGGGATGTTGTCATGATCCCCGTTAAAAGGCAAGGATTTTGAAGATTTGGAACTCCTAGTACTTTTTGAGCCGATGGATTGGTGCAATCGCTTTTTTACTTGAGGGCGGCGATCACAGCATCCGCGAATTCCGCCGTGCCGGCATTGCCGCCAACGTCCCGAGTAGTGTGCTTTGCCTCGCGGTAGACCTTTTCGAGGGCATTCTGGATGCGCTCCGCCGCGGTCCGTTCGCCAAGATGGTCGAGCATCAGAATGCTGCTCATCAGCAGGGCTGTTGGATTAGCCAGTCCCTTGCCAGCGATATCTGGCGCGGTCCCGTGCACGGCCTCGAACATGGCGCATTCGTCCCCGATGTTGGCGCTGGGCACCACGCCCAGGCCGCCCACAAGCCCCGCTGCCAAATCGCTCATGACGTCACCATAAAGATTCGGCAGCAAGAGCATGTCAAATTGCAGGGGATCCATCACGATCTGCATGCAGGCGTTATCAACGATGAGTTCTTTGTACTCGATAAGGGGGAATTGCGCCGCGACAGCGCGGACCGATCTCAGAAACAAGCCGTCCGAAAGCTTCATAATGTTGGCTTTGTGAATGGCATGAATCTTTTTTCGGCCGTGCAGCCTTGCGTATTCAAACGCAAATCTGGCGATCCGCGT
>WNFN01081682.1_pt2 | contig 14366 bp, 14 predicted proteins | sample 5400161 | NCBI WGS metagenome assembly WNFN01 (sample SAMN13153353, study PRJNA577476) | soil metagenome | isolation source: 80 cm saprolite on Douglas fir-dominated hillslope | place: USA:California | collected 2013-09-17
AGCCCGAATGGCCCTTTGCCGAAGAACACAAACGGCGCCAGCAAGGGCGAACCCGCCAGGTTGGCCAGCGCGCCTGGAGAAATCTTGCTGGGATCAATGGTGCCGGTCTTGTTGAGCTGATCGATCACCGCCTGCGCGTCTTTGCCTAAGACGCGGCGAATCTCTGATGGGATATTGAAAACCTGAAAGCTCGTGGGCATGTTCAGGCCGATATCGCGCAGATTGTCTGTATCAATCTCGTACTCTTTGATGTCGATCATCAACTCGGGTCTGGCGTCCATCAGGTTATCAATCAGGCTGGACGCCGCTTCCACCTGCTCCCGCGGCGCCCGGACGGTAATGGTGTTCCGCCCTGGCTGAATGCTGACCAGCTTCATATCAAAAATATTGCGCAGCACGTTGACTAGATCGTTCAGATCGGTCTGCGCGGCCACATTGCCCACGTAAAACGTGCGCAATGCCATGCGCTCGTATTGCTTCCGCATCTCCAGGGTATCGCTCGCGATGATGGCTTCGTGGCTTGCCACCGGCGCCCAGAAGGTTTTAGTCATCTTTCCCGCAAGGTCCATGACCGTGTAAAAATCCACATTGTCCAGATCAAAGCGAAGATTGCGGCTATTGAGGTTCTGGTCAAACTGCATGGTGATGCCGAACGCGGCCCCAATCTGGACATAGAGTTGCCGCGTGTCGCCTTGCAGATGGAAACTTTTCTTGCCCGGCGCCGGCTGCAGGTTGATCTCGTCCACTGACGCCAGCAGTTCGAGCACGTGCTTGTGTTCCTGATCCCGGTCCGGCGGCATCACGTCATGCAGGCGCTGCGCGACAAATGTGTTCTGCGGATCAATCGCCAGCGCGGTGCGGAAGTGTCCCGCGGCTCCGGCGTTGTCCCCGGCTGCAGCCAGGTGATTGCCCTGCTCCAGGTGATTGCCCACAATCTGCTGGCGCAGCATCTCCGCCATGGTGATGTATTGCGCGTTCCCCGGAACCAGCTGTGAGGCGCGTGTGGCGGCCAGAAGCGCGTCTTCATGCTTGCCGCTCTTCTCGAACTCCAGCGCATTCTTGAATTCTTTCTCCGCGGCCTTCAGGTCCTGCTTGGAGACCACGGACTTCGGCCCCTCAGCAGCGGCGCCAAGCAGGCAGAAAAACAGCGTCAGGATGGCCAGGCAAGTCTTCATTCGGGAAGATTCATTGTACCGTCAGGAGGTGGCGCAGGCAAAACATGCGTCTGGATGGCACGCCATCAGGTCAGGAAAGCTGAAAATGCCGGTCGCCAGCGCGATGACCGGCGCTCCGACAGCCCGCGCAGCTTCAATATCAGAGGGCGTATCCCCCACCACGGCGACAGCCGCGTGTGCGCCCAGGCGCTCGCGAGCAAGCTCCACGCCGTGGTCAAAAATCTCGGCGCGGGACTCCCTTGGAAATGAGAATGAGCCAAACGCAAACATGGGCCGAAGCCCGGCTTTTTCGAGCTTGAGCCATCCTACCGTCTCCAGATTCCCTGACGCGGCAGCCAGTAGCTTTCCGCGTTGGTGGAGGTGCGCCATCAACTCAAGAATCGACGGGCAAAGCTCCGGGCGCAAATCTTCGCGGTTGCGCTGCACCTCCGCGCAGATATGTCCGACCATTCTCGCCATGCCGGAGTCAACGGCAGAGTCGTTCACGCCCGCTCGCCGCAGCACCGCACGCAAAATGCCAGGATCGGTATTGCCGTGTACGTGGATGCCTTCAATGTTGGTCTCTACGCCAAAGATTGCGCGTACGGCACTGCGGCAGGCGAAGTAGTGGACCGCATCACGGCTGTTGAGGAGTGTCCCGTCAATATCAAATAGGTATGCGTCCGCCCCATCCCAGCGGAACCCGGAACGCACAAATACTTTCTGCCCGGCCGATGGAGGCACCAGAGTCTGCACCTTGCATTGGATTCAAAATACGACGATCGCGGCTGCGCGCGCCTGCTACCGGGCCAGCTTCTTCTCCAGCGGCGCCGGCTTTTCACTGCGCACCGGACGGCGGCCGCCATCACGCAACTGGCGCACGTCCAGCTTCAATTCGGCGATGGTGCGGCTGAGGGTATTGCGATGCATGCCCAGTTCACGCGCCGCCTTGCACTGGTTCCCCCGGTTCTGCTGCAGGACGTTCATGATGAACCGCTTCTTGAATTCACGCACGGCCTCAGAGTAAAGAATGCCGCTGCTGTACATCTGCGCCACGAGTCCTTCGAGCTGGTCCTTCACAGATTCTCCCTCACTTTCCAGATGCGCCATTTATCTTTTATTTTTGTCGCTTCGCTCCAAACCGCCAAGCAGCTTCCTCCGGCGGCAGCCCTTCTTGCTCCTGCTGCACGCCGCTCGGCGCGTTTCGGCCTCGCGACTTATTTACTTGTTTGTCGCTCCGGGATTGGGCCCGCCGCGGAGTTTGGCAATTCCAGCGCGAAACTTCTGGCGAACATCAGAGGGCGCCAGCCAGCTTGCGCCGCGTCCCGCCACCAGGAAGTACCCCGCCAGTTGTGAGCCAGACAGCTCTTCTGACTCTGGTGCAAACGCCGTGATAGCTATCAATCCGGCGGTCACAATCACCATTCCACGAACAAAACCGAACGCTGCTCCCAACACACGGTCAACCGATCGGAGTCCCGCCTCATGGACCACCCATCGGGTGAGCCTGGCGATGGCCCCGGCCAGCAGAACGACCGACACAAAAATCGTAAGAAATCCCGCCAAGTCCGCAAACGCCGGCAACTTGACGTACTGCACAAACCATGGAGAAAGCCGTCCGTATCCCCATGACGCCAGCAGGAACCCCAGGACCGCCCCTGCCAGGCAGATAATCTCAAAGAAAAAACCCTGGGCCGCCGCCAACAGCGCCGAGAACAGCATGATTACGAGAATGATCCAGTCAAGCGCATTCATGCCGTCGCCGGCTCAGTCTGCAGGCAACTCACGCCCAGCCAACACTCTGTACGCCTGGATGTATTTCTCACTCGTCTTGCGCGCTACATCCTCCGGCAAAGCGGGAGCGGGCGGTTGCTTGTTCCACTTGATCGCTTCCAGATAGTCGCGAACAAATTGCTTGTCGAACGATTCCTGCGCCCGGCCCGGCTGATACTTGTCCGCAGGCCAGAAACGTGAAGAATCGGGTGTTAAGACCTCATCCGCCAGAATGAGACCCTGCTCCGTATGCCCGAACTCAAACTTGGTATCGGCAATGATGATGCCGCGGCCGGCGGCGTAGTCCGCCGCTTTCTTGTAAATACTTAACGTCAAATCCCGCAGCTTCTCTGCCAGGTCTTTGCCGGTGCGTTTGGCCATCTCCTCAAAGGAAATGTTTTCGTCGTGGCCGCTCAGCGCCTTGGTGGCCGGCGTAAAGATCGGCTCCGGCAGTTTGTCTGACTCCTTCAGACCTGCCGGCAGCCTGATGCCGCAAACTGCTCCGCTCTGCTGGTATTCCTTCCATCCCGAACCAGAAAGGTAACCGCGCGCCACGCACTCAATGTCGATCATCTGCGCCTTGTTTACCAGCATGGAGCGCCCCTGCAGCTCGTCTGCATATTTTTGCAACGCTGGCGGATACTCTTTCACCCGGGCAGTGACCAGATGGTTCTTCACCACGTCCTTCAGGAACTCAAACCAGAATAGCGACAACTGCGTGAGCACCCGGCCCTTTTCCGGAATGCCCGAGGCCAGCACGTAGTCAAACGCCGAGATGCGGTCCGTGGCCACAAACAGCAAATGCCCGTTCAGGCTGTACAGGTCACGCACCTTGCCACGCGCGTGCAGCATGAGTTCGGGGAAATTGGTCTGCAATAGAATTCGGCTTTGGGCGGCTTGACTAGTCATGGCGGAAATACGTAGGCGAGGTCGTATTCTAGCCGCTCAACTTTTTTTGTCAACCACGGAAAAAATGATTTTCAGAGGCGGCCTGCAATTTTTTGCCGGAAAAAAATCCACAAAATGCACAGGCGATCAAACCCGCATAGAACGCGGCCTCAACTGCATTGATTTTCGATGGAGTTTGTAGTACCGGTTACTAGAAATTAAACCTCGGCCTGCAAAAAATATTTTTTATTCATCCTTTTTTTTGATGCGCAAGCGAACGGTGCCGGAGGTCCGTGGCCTGCTGCGGGTTCCCGGGCTGCGACCACATGTAAATACGCGCAAGTCCCCGCCGCATGGAGTTAGAATGCAGAGAGCGCTATATATCGACGCCGGTTTTTCAACCAAGGAGCCTATCGAAATGAAATGGACAAGCCTGATCGTAGCCCTGCTCCTGCTGGGCCCAGCTACACTTCTGGCCAAAGGCAAACGTGAGCAGCCCAAGGTGAGCATGGAACAGGCGCAGAAGACCGCCCTGGAGAAAGAGCCGGGCGACATACAAAGCAAGGAACTGGAAAGAGAGCATGGCAAGCTGATCTACTCTTTTGACATTCGTACCGCGAACGGGATCCATGAAGTCAACGTTGATGCCATGAGCGGCAGCGTCCTGGAAGATAAACTTGAAACGCCCGCAGATGAAGCCAAAGAGAAGCAGCAGGATTTGAAGAAAGCAAAGAAAAAGCCACAGACGCCTCCGCAATAACCTGCTAAGGGCCGCCAAGATTCATTGTCGCGCGCTGGAGAATGAGCGCTATGGCCGTATCTCCACGCGCGTCCCAACCGGCGCCAGCTTCCAAATTTCTTCAATCTCGGCGTTGGGGGCGCGAACCCAGCTTGCGCGCCCGCTCACGGTCAGCCGCGCTAGGATAAGAGATGTGCAGTGCCAGATGAAACCGGCTCTGCGGGTTCCTGGCGTCGATAATGTAGCTGCCTTCCGGCGTCTTGTGGTCGCCTTCTACCCGTTTTGGCCCCACCGGCATGGTCCCAAGCGCGACCTTATAGGTTTTCAGCACTTTATCGGCGTTGAAGAGCGTCATGGTCCGCGCGGATTTTAGGATGATGATCCTGTCGGCCTGCGGTTTGTCCGCGGCCCTGGCCTGTGCGACCAGAAACAGGAACAAAAGTTGGAGGGTCCACCAGCGCATCAGAGAAAACATTCCTAGTTGTTTCCTACCGCCCGGATCATCGAAGAAAAGTTTTGCGGGATTACGAAGAGCCTGATCGCGGCATGCGTTCCTCCTTCTCCAAATCGGAGAAGCGCAGCCGCTCCAGCTCAGACCGATTGCGATAGTGCACCTTGAGATAAAAATAGGTGCCCGCACACCAGATAAATAGCAGGAGAATGAGTGCCGCGAAGCCGCCTAAGATCCACCACATCATAGAACTAGAATTCTACCGCGAAATTCCAGACTGATGGGGTCGAGGCCGCTCATGGGCCACTTGCTGGCGGATACCGCCCTCAACCTAAGCTGAAGCCGCCCGCGGCGCGGCGCCTTCCAGTCCAAATTTTACTGAGACAATCTTGGAGACGCCCGGCTCCTGCATGGTGACGCCGTACATCACCGGCGCAACGCTCATTGTCTTCTTACTGTGCGTGATGATGATGAACTGCGTCTGCACCGCCATCTCCCGGATGAGTTCAGTAAAGCGCCCGATGTTGGCTTCGTCCAGCGGTGCATCCACTTCGTCCAGGATGCAGAACGGGCTGGGCTGATACTGGAAGATACCCACCAGCAATGACAGCGCGGTGAGCGCCTTCTCTCCACCGGAGAGCAGCAGCACATTCTGCAGCTTCTTGCCCGGAGGCGACGCCACCACATCAATGCCGCTTTCCGCCGTGTTGATTTCATCGGTCAGGCGCATGAAGGCCTGTCCGCCGCCAAAGAGCTTGCGGAAGGTAAACTGGAAATTCTCGTTAATGCGATCGAAGGCTTCCTGGAATTTTTGCCGGGAGAACTCGTCGATCTCCTTGATCGTCGCCTGCGTGTTCTCGATCGACTCCAGCAGGTCCTTGCGCTGGGTTTCCAGGAACTGGTGGCGGGTTTCAGTCTCTTTGAATTCCTCCAATGCCATCATGTTTACCGGGCCCATGTTGTCGAGCTTTGTCCGCATCTCGCGGTATGCGGCCTCTTCCACTGTGAGCTGCTCACCTTCGACCAGCGGAATTTCGGCGTTGGCGCGCAGGTCGGCTGCGGGGATGCTCAGCTCGTTCAAGCAGGACTCAGCCATGTGGGCGAGATCGGACTGAAGTTTCGCCAGCTGTGCCGCGAGTTCGCCCTTGCGCTCGCGCGCGGCGTCCAGCTCAAAACGCGCGACTTTCAATTCCAGATCGATCTCGGCGATGCGTGCGCGCACCTGCTCCGACTCATGCTGCAACTGCACGCCGCTGGCTTCAGCCGCCGCTTTCTCCGCGGCCAGCGCCTGCAAACGCTCGGCGATCTGCATGTTCTCCGCCTCGCGCTGGACTTTCTCAGCCGCCGCCGAGTGGATCTGGGTTTGCAACGATTCCACCCGTTGCCCAGCCTCTACCGAAAGCGCTTCAATCCGCTCCAACGCTGATGCTGCGCTCCGGCGGCGCTCTTCCACCACCGCCAGCCGCGACGCGGCTTCGGACGCGCTCTGAGCGGCTTCATCACGGGCCGTTCTCAACGAAACCAGGCGCTGCTGCGCCACCTTCATTTCGTCTTCCAGCGTCTGGCGCTTCTGCTCCAGGGCTTCCGCCTGCTCGCGCTTATTGGCCAGAGTGTTTTCCTTTTCGCTGCGCTCTGAACGCGTGCGCTCAAATTCCAGACGATAGGTGTTCAACCGCTGCTCAGTCCGCGCCAGCTCGGTCTCCATCTGCTTGAGGGCATGTCCGGAGGTCAGCGCCTGCTTCTCGGCTTCACGGCGCTCTTCTTCTAAGGTGCTGAGCAGCTTGCCCAACTCGGAGAGTTCACGGCCCAGGGTCTGGACCCGGCCCTGCTCTTGCTGAATGGCAGTTTCCAGATCGCCGGCCAGCTTTACTACCTCGCGCAGCTCGCGCTTGAGTGAGAGCGGGCCTTCCTTGCGCTGCTTGCCGCCGGTGACGGTGACGTTGTGGAAGCACTCGCCGGTGGCGGAGAGGAAGTAGGCGTCAGGGTTTTCCAACGCCAGGTTGCGCGCAATACTCGCGTCAGCGGTAATGTAGCCGTCGCGCAGCTTGGGCAGCACGACTTCGAGCGAACGGCCAAAGCCGTCCAGGACACGGATACAGTTCTTGAGCGACACTAGTTCTTCGTGCCGCTCTGAGGTCGGCGCGGGCGCGTCACTGGCAACAAAGGAGAACTTGGCTTGCGCGTCTTCCGGGTGCACCAGGAAGGTCGCGCGACCGTCGACATCGGATTGCAGCAGCCGCATGCCTTCGTTGGCCGAATCCCAGGATTTCACCACGACATAATTCAGCTCGTCACGCAGGAATTCTTCCACCACGCTTTCATAGCGGGTTTCGACCTCAAGAAAATCGGCCAGAACTCCGGCCGGCGTGAAGACATGGCCCATGGCGTTCGACTGGAAGAGCCGCTTCACCGACTCCGTAGAGTAGCCATGCTCATTAATCACCGATTCCAGCGAGCTCTTTTTGCCGATGGCGGTCGCGTATTCGGCGCGAATCGTATCCAGGTTGCGCTTGCGCTCTTCTTCTTCCTTGCGCTTGCTCTCAATCTGGCCGCGGATTTCTTCTATCCGCGCTCCCAGCGCCGCAGCGGTCTGCGTGATGGACTCAAATTCAAAGGCAATCTGGCCGCGCTTGCCGCCAAAACTCTCGATGTCAAGCTGCGCGGCCGCGGCTTCGCGCTCCAGCCGCTGCGCTTCCCGCTCCAGCGCGGTCATGTGCTCTTCCGCCTGGATAATCTGATTGCGCACCTGGGAGGCCGAGGCCATGGCCTCCATCACGTTGTGACGACGCGCTTCCTGCTGGCGCTCCAGGTCAGAGAGAGCCGTGGCGGCATCCTGGGAGAATTGCTGCTGCATCTGCCAGTCGTGCTGGGCCGCAGCGACTTCAGAGGCGGCCGACTCAGCAAAGCGGCGGTTGGCCTGGACTTCTTCCAGCAGCGAAAGTAACTGCGCCTGGGCGCGTTCCAACTCGGCATAGGCAGCAAAACAGCGCGTTCGGTCTCGACCGCCAAGGCGTTCATGGCCTGGCTGTTGAGCGCAATCTCACCCTCAATGGTATAGCCGCGCTGCGTGCGCTCCGAGTGTTCGGCTTCCTTGCCGCTGACCGATTCTGAGCGGCCGCGAATCTCCTCACCGATGGCCTCGAGCGAGCCGTGCAATGAAGCTTCATCACGGCCCATCTGGGCAAACTTGCTGGCCAGCACCACGCGCAGCTTGTCCTTCATCTCGTCGCGCAGGCGAGCGTAGCGCTCTGCCTTGGAAGCCTGGCGCTTGAGCGAATTCATCTGTCGCGTCACTTCGTCAAAAATGTCATTGATGCGGGCCAGGTTCAGCCGCGACTGCTCCAGACGCGCTTCCGCCAGCCGCTTTTTGGTCTTGAACTTGGTGATGCCGGCGGCTTCTTCAATGATGGCGCGGCGGTCATGCGGTTTGCTGCTAAGAATCTGCCCGATCCTTCCCTGCTCGATGATGGCGTAGGACTCCGGCCCCAGACCGGTACCCATGAAAATGTCCTGGATATCGCGTAGGCGGCAGAGCTTGCCGTTGAGCAGGTATTCGCTTTCACCCGTACGGAACAGGCGTCGCGTAACCACTATTTCGCCCTTGGCAAACGCCATGGACTTGAACTTGCGGCGGCGAATCTTGAGGACTACGGCGCCGTTGGCCTGCGTGGCTTCTGCATTGGCTTCAGTGGGAGCGGATTGCTGGTCTGGAGAAGCTGCTTCTGCCTGCGCTGCTTCTTGGGCGAGTTTACGTGGGCTTCCGTGGCTTCGGCGGCAGAGGCGCGGAATGAAGCTTCGTCCCAATCGTCGTCATTCATGCCCAGCGGCATATCGTCCTGAATATCGATCTCAGGCTCGCCAGTGACCTGGCCTTCATAAACCTGGGGATCGATCAGCGTGAGCGACACCTCAGCCATGCCGGTGGGCTTGCGCTCACGCGTGCCGGCAAAGATCACGTCTTCCATGCGCACGCCGCGCAGGCTCTTGGCGGACTGTTCGCCCAGCACCCAGGAAATTGCGTCAGAGATATTGGATTTTCCGCACCCGTTGGGCCCCACGACGGCGGCGATGCCCTCGCCCGGAAACTTCAGCTCCGTGCGATCACAGAAGGACTTAAAACCGAGGATTTGCAGCTTCTTAAGTTTAAGCAACTTCCTACTCCTTCAGGAATGGCCAATCGTCGTCTCGGGCTACCGGCTGGGAGTAGCTAACCCGCGTTTCAGTTAGAGTACCCAGAGAGTTACCGGGGGTCAAGAGTAAAGCCCACAATATGTTGTGGATAAATACCCTAGACCACAGGATGTCGCACCCCTTGTGCAGCTATTGGCCAAATTATTCCAATGATGCAAGACGGCTTAAGGCGCGAATTGGTACACCATGGTGCAAGGGGCTAAAGGATTAAGGCGGAGCGGGAGCAAAGATCGCCGTGATCGTGCGTGATCGGAAAACCAATGCGCACCGGCGGAGGCGCGGAGACGCGGAGGAAAGCAGGAGAGGCTTACCGCTGATTTGCGCGGATTATCGCGGATCAGGAAAGCCGAAAATCCCCGCCGATGAGGGAGCTATTCCGACTGACCTCGGAAATCGCGCTGATCCGCGTGCATCCGCGAAAATCCGCGGTAGGAACTCATACAAACAGGCTTCGTAGGCTGGATGATCCATATCATTCCATCGCCCGATCGCCGGATCACCCGATCTCTCAGCCGCCCAATTTCTCAAAGAACCTGATGATCGACTCGATCCCGCGGTAAAAGTTGGGGATGTGGAACTTCTCGTTCGGCGCATGCAGGTTGTCGTCGGGCAGGCCGAAGCCCATCATGACACTGGGAATTTTGAGCACATCCTGAAAGTCGGTGACGATCGGAATCGAGCCGCCGGAGCGGATGAAGACCGTGTCTTTCTTGAAGACGTCGCGCATCGCCTCTGTGGCGGCCTTGATGAAGTGGTTATTGGTACCCACCACGCAGGCCGGCCCTTTGCTGAAGACCTTAATATTGGTTTCAATCCCCTTGGGAGTGAGCTTCTTCACGTATTTGGTGTACTTCTTTAGGACCGCGTCGGGGTCCTGGTTCGGCACCAGGCGCATGGATACCTTGGCGAAGGCGCGCGCGGGGATCACGGTCTTGGCGCCGGGCGCGGTAAAGCCGCCGGGCATGCCGTGGACTTCGAGCGTCGGCCGCGCCCATGTGCGATAGAGCACCCCGTAGCCGGGCTCGCCGGTCAGCACTTTTGAGCCGACCTCGGTCTTGCGGTAATGCTCTTCATTAAAGGGCAGGCGCTTCCAGGCTTTGAGTTCGTCTTTGCTCGGCGCCTTCACGCCCTTATAGAAGCCGGGGATCAGGATCTTGCCTTTGGAATCTTTCAGCTGGCTGATGATTTCGATCAGGGCAAAGAACGGGTTGGGCGCGGCGCCGCCGTACATGCCGGAATGCAGGTCAGTCTTTGCGCCCTGGGCCTCGATCTCGGTATAAACCAGCCCGCGCAGTCCGACGCACAATGTAGGAAGGTTGGGCGCGAACAACTCGGTGTCGCACACCAGGGCGAAGTCGGCTTTGAGCTTGGCTTTCTGCGCGCGGACATACGCCGCAATCGATTCTCCGCCAACTTCCTCTTCGCCTTCAATGATGAACTTCACGTTAAGCGGGAGCTTGCCACTATTGGCCCGCATCAACGCTTCCACGGCCTTGATCTCCATCCAGAGCTGGCCTTTGTCGTCAACCGCGCCGCGGGCGTAGATATTTTGGTTGCGTTCAGTGGGCTCAAACGGCGGCGTAAGCCATTCATTGAGTGGATCGGGCGGCTGAACGTCATAGTGGGCGTAGCACAGCACGGTGGGCTTGCCCGGCGCGTGCAGCCAGTCGCCATAGACCAGTGGATGGTTCTTGGTGGGAATGACGTCAACGTTCTCCAGGCCGATGCGGCGCATCTCGTCGGCGACGAACATGGCGGCGCGTCGGACGTCTTCCTTGTGCTCCGGCGCGGTGCTGACGCTGGGAATGCGGAGCAGGTCTTTCAACTCGCCTAAAAATTTCTGCTGGTTCTCTCGTGCGTAACTGACTGCGGATGAGGCCATGGTTCCTCCCGGACAGAAGAATCAAAACGTTTAAGTATATCGTGTGGCGGGAGTTCTATTCGAGGCCGACAAGTTGGCGGGCGCGCTGCCACTGGGAAGTCAGGCCGAGTTCTGTGACCCACTTTTCAATGTAAGCGCGATCAAGCTCCTGGTCGCGTACCTTCAGAATGCCAACCACATCTTCAACCTGACGCGCCGATTGACCAAGGCTGGCCCATTCGAGCTTTGAAATCACGGTATCTTCGGCGGTCGCCACAAACAGTTGAACCCCTTGCACCGGAGCGGTTTGACGGCGCTGAAATTCTTCTTTGCTGAAATTTCTGTCTTTTTGAAAGATGAAGTCAATCTTGATCACTGTCACGTTATCAATCGCATTGAACATCGATTTGCGATGGCAGGCTTCCATCGCGGCATTGGATTCAGCATAAAAATTATTTTGTGAAAGCAGATCAAGGAGTCTTCTGACCTGCTTTTCTCCCGCGGAAATGATTAGATCGATATCTTGAGATGCCCGCCCCATTCCATAGACTGAGCTAGCATAGGATCCCGTGAGCATGTAAGGAATTCCCGCTTGCTCAAGGGAAGATGATATACGGCGGAAAAGATCGGGGAGCGTCATCGAACCCAGGCTGGTAATGGTGCAGGTAAGAAAACCCGCCGAAGCGCCTCGATCCGGACTTCCCTTTCTGTCCACTCAGGATGGTCACGACGAATGCCTGCTTTCATAAGCTCCCGAGAAAACAAACTCATGTCTCGGCATAAGCAGATGTTACCACCGCACCCTCTATAATAGAGATGTGAGCTCTTCATTCACCATCCGCAAAATGGCCGAAGCCGATTTCCCTACGCGTTGGGGACACTTCCGTATTATGGGCTTTGAAGGCCACTTCGGCCCCGACGGAGTGGCGAGCGACCGTCGCAAGGAAGAAGCCGTGGCGCTAGTGATGGGGGACATTCACGCTGCGCCGCCGCTGGTACGCATTCATTCGCAGTGTCTTACCGGGGACGTGTTTGGTTCCCTGCGCTGCGATTGCCGCCAGCAACTGGAGATGGCGCTTTCGATGATCGCGCAAGCCGGGGCTGGCGTCCTGCTCTATGAAATGCAGGAAGGCCGGGGCATTGGGCTGATGGCCAAACTCCAGGCCTATCAACTGCAAGATCAGGGACTGGACACGGTTCAGGCCAATGAGGAATTGGGCTTCAAGGCCGACCATCGAGAATTTCAGCTTCCCGCCGAGATACTGAAGGCACTGGGGCTGAAGCAGGTGCGCCTGCTCTCCAACAATCCGCAGAAAGTCGCGGCGCTGGAGTCCGCTGGAATCGAGGTGGTGGAGCGCGTGCCGTGTGAGGTTGAACCGCACGCCGCCTCAGAGCGTTATCTGAATACCAAGAAAGAAAAGCTGGGACATTTGTTTACGGACAGATAAACCCAAAACCTTTGAAACACAGAGGAACGGAGGAAGCGGAGGGAAAGAAGTGCCGAAATGTGCCGGACCTAGTCACAACCGGCGAGTACCTTGGATCCTTGTCTTGCCTTTCGTCTGATTACTCCTTTCCGCCGCGTTTCAGGATTTTTGCAAAAGACTCATCAACTCTTTCCGTTTAGTTGATGGCAAATCCATCAACGCCGACTTGACCAGCGCCCGATAGACCTCGCTGGCGCCGGGCACGCGTTTCAGCTCGCGCAGGTGGCGGCGGACAGTATTGAGGTCGCCGCGCTTGATGGGCCCGCTGAAGGCCGCGGCGGCGCCGCGCTCCTGATAATTTTCCAGCGTCTGGCGCAGGATAGGCCCCATCAGCCGTCGCGTCTGGCTGGCGTTCAGCCCTGCGCCACGGCCAACGCGCTCGGCTGTCACCAGGGTGGCGACTATCAGCGGTGAAGAGAACGATCCCAGCGCGTGGTAGAGCGGCTTGGCGGATTTCTTGATGGGAAAAACTTCCGCGCCAAGGTCACGCACGATCCTGCGAGCGACGAGCACGGCCTGCGGGGCGCCTTCCACGGCAAATGGAACGTCGCTCATTCGTGGCGTGGTGCCGGGAACAAAAGTCATCATCGGATGCAATGATGCCGTCTGAGCTCCTGCGCGCCGCAGCGGCGACAGCACATCACTGGTGAGCGCGCCACTGGAATGAAACACGGTCTTGCCCTTCCAGCCGCGCTTGCGCGCCAGCTTGCGGGCGGTTTCCGCCAGCGCGTCGTCGGTGTGGCAGATCCATATCACATCCGCGTCCGGTCCGGCATCTTCGAGTGATTGCGTCCTGGCGCGGAGCCTTGCGGCCAGCATGGCAGCGCGCCGCCGCGAAGATGCGGTCTCCCGCGCAGCGACAATGTCGATTGTGTAGCCCGCAGCCTTGAGCGCCGGGCCCAACGCCTGGGCCAGATTGCCGGCGCCGATCAGCGTGATGGTCGCTTTGGCTGTACGCTTGCGTGCCATTCCACGGGAGAATATCAGAAAGGATCGCCGGAATCGCACGGGATCGCCGTGATCGCGCGTGATCGGGGAGATAAGCGCAGCGAGTTTTGGATTTTGAATCCAAACCCTTATAGTGAGGAAATGCGTAAAAAGAAATCCAGCCTGGTTCGTGTGATTTCTTCCAAGACCGTTTTCCGCGGCCCCGTCTTCAGCGTGGTGACGGACGAAGTCGAAGAGCCCGGCAACGTCCGCGCGCGGCGTGATGTGATAAGGCATTCGGGTTCGATCGTGGTATTGCCGGTAGACGATTCCGCGCGCACGCCGCGGGTCTTGCTGGAACGGCAATATCGCTACGCTGCCGGCCGGCGCATGTGGGAACTGCCGGCTGGGCGCGTTGATCCCGGCGAAAATCATCTGGCCGCCGCCAAGCGAGAGCTCCTGGAAGAAACGGGATACACGGCTGCCAAATGGCAGAAAGCGCTCTTCTTTTACGTGAGCCCTGGCTTTCTGGACGAGAGCATGACCGTCTATCTGGCGCGCAGCCTGCGAAAAGGCATTGCACAGCCGGAAGAAGATGAGCGTATCGCGTTGCGCTTTTTCCCGCTGGCGCAGGCGGTACGCATGGCGATGACCGGCAAGATCATCGATGCCAAGACCATCGCGCCGCTGCTTTGGCTGGACAAAAAGCTCACTCGCCGCTAAAGCAGACAGCTCATTATCCGATATCAACAGTAAGGATTTGTTCCGCCAGCGCGGGGCGGAAGCGCCCTTTGCGCTGTAATCCATTGGTGTTCGGGTACTTAGATCAGTTGACATGTCGCATTCATGAGGCGCAAAATAAAACCAAAGCCAAAGTAACGGGTATAAGACGTTT
>WNFN01235938.1_pt1 | contig 14365 bp, 11 predicted proteins | sample 5400161 | NCBI WGS metagenome assembly WNFN01 (sample SAMN13153353, study PRJNA577476) | soil metagenome | isolation source: 80 cm saprolite on Douglas fir-dominated hillslope | place: USA:California | collected 2013-09-17
GAGCCTGACCAACTCGGAATCGATGGTCGGATAAGTGATATCGTAGTTGGCTTCCGCAACCACCATCGACGCCTTGTCGCCAAGTCCCGCCTTGAAGGCAGTGAGATAGCCCTTACCGTAATCGTCATTCTGGTAGAGCACCGCGATCTTCGCTTCAGGTTTGGTCCTGAGAACATATTGCGCGTAGATCTGACCCTCGACAGTTTGGGACGCATACCACGTTGTCGTCCACGGCAGGTGCTCTGGATCGTTAAGCTTCGGTGAGCCCGACATTCCCATCAGTTGCGGCACGCCCCTGCTGTTGAGGTATTTGGCGATTGTCATGTTGCCGGGTGTGCCAAGCGTTCCGGCAATTGCCAGAACTTCCTCGCCTTCGACGAGTTTACGGGTTTGCTCCATCGTTTTCGGTGGGCTGTAGGCGTCGTCGAGCGAGATCAGATTGATTTTGCGCCCGTTAATTCCCCCATCGGAATTGATCATCTTGAAATAGGCAACGATCGCACGCGACGTCGCTCCAAACGAGGATGCAGGGCCGCTGTACGGCGTGGTCTGACCGATCTTGATCTCGGTATCCGTCACACCAGGACCGTATTTCTTCTCAGCTGCAGCGGGCTGCATGGCCAGAAGAAGAATCGCTGCGACTTTTAGGCTGGTCGAACCGATCCATCCCGGCGACGCGGCGCGCCAGCGGCACGTCGACGCCCTGTTCATGAATTCCTCCTCGCGTTTTCCCGCGGCAGCTTCGAGGCCTTCCGCAGTCCCGTTTCGGCCGTTTTGAGTGGTTGGCCTTTTCGCCCTGTTCCGCCTGAACAATCCGCCGAGCCGAACCGAGGACAATCATTACGTACACGTACTATCACCTCGGCCAGCGGACATCAAGTTATTTGGTATATTGGTCCTACCATTTTGGTCGAACCTTAGTCGAACCGCTCCGCGAGCTTTCGCAGTTGCTCCAGTCGCTCCGGACCGAGGCCGGGCGCATGAGCCCCCGGCCTGTAAGTGACGGATCTGAGCTTCCCGGTGAACCCGAACGTGCCGTCGGAGGAAAAGCGCTCCCAGCAGACCGGCGATCGGCGGTCGATACCAACGTCGATTCCCTGAAACAGCGCCTGGCCGATCAACATCGCAAGCCCGCGCTTCTCACCACGCCTCTCTCCGTCGACCAGGATAGCGATGTCGAGTTCGGTGGCAGATTTGGCTGTCGCTGAAATCACGATGTGCCGGCGACCGGCCGGTATCGCGCCGCCATTCACGTCGGTCGTGTCACCATAGCCGTTGTGGAGGTAGTGCACCTCGTCATTGTCGATGTAAATGCTATAGCCACCGCCCTGCTGTCCATGTGCGACCAGCGTCCCGCGATCACCCGGCTTGAAGTCCAGATCGATTTCGATCTCGAACGAGCGTTGATCGACGAGCTTGAGCGACCTGTATCGGGCTAGCGTCGGCGTACCCGGTACCAGACGAACCGGTGCTTCGTACCTCAATTCATAGTCGGAGCGCTGAAATTTCCTGATGCCGCTGCCTTCGTCGAGCGGAAATACCTGATTGTCCCATGCCGCTCGCTCCCATGCGCGCGCGAGCCGGTGAACACGATCCGGCTCTGCTTTGGCAAGGTCCGTGGTCTCGGTCGGATCGACAGCCAGATTGTAGAGTTCGAACTCATCGTCGGTGAACTGCGTCATCGGCGTGTGGCGGCTGACAATCTCCCAGCCCTCTTCGTAATAGCCGCGATGACCCGACAGCTCATAGTATTGAGAAATATGCGCGTGCGCGGCTTCTCCACGGAAGACGGTCTCTCCAAAACTCGTCCCAGACAGCGCCCGGACCGGGTTGCCATGACGGGCCTGCAAATCGTGTGCGCCCGTCAAGTCCAGCAAAGTGGGATAGAGGTCGGTGACGTGTACATATTGCGACCGCATCTCGCCCGCCATGTCGCGGAAGCGAGCGGGCCACGATATTACCATCGGCACCCTGTGACCGCCGGCGTGCGTATTGCCCTTGTAAAGCCGAAACGGCGTATTGGAAGCCATCCCCCAGCCACGCGGATAGTGCGGCATGCTGGTGGGCCCGCCGATGACATCGAGGGCGGCAAGGTCCCGATTGATCGAGTCGGTCGTCTTCTTGTCATAGAACATGCGCAGCGCGTCGAAATACTGGGTCGTCCCAAGCACCTGTCCCTCGCGCGAGGCGCCATTGTCCGAGGTCAGGATCACCAGCGTATCGTCCCACTCGCCGAGCTCCTCGAACGTCTGACGGATTCGCCCGACGCTCTCGTCGATCGTCCCGACCATCGCCGCGTAGACCTCCATGTAGCGGGCAAACAGCCGCTTCTCGTCCGCCGTCAACTCATCCCACGGCTTGACGTCGTCGCCGGGCTCGCTATTGCGCGGCGGAAGCTTGGTGTCGGCCGCAATGACGCCGAGTTCAATCTGCTTCTGGAATCGCGCGGTGCAAACCGCGTCCCAGCCCCGTTCATAGCTGCCACGATACCGTTCGATATCCTCAGGCTTGGCGTGCAGCGGTGCGTGCACGGCCGGATGCGCAAAATAGAGGAAGACTGGCTTCGATGAATCCGAGGCTTTCGACGACCGGATCATCGACACTGCGCGATCCGTGAGATCGTCGGTCAGATAATAGCCATCCGGGTAGCGTTCGGGTGCGACCTCGGAATTGTCGACCATCAACGTTGGAGGATGATGATAGTTGGAGAAGGCCTCGAGGAAGCCGTAGAACCGGTCGAAGCCACGCTGCACCGGCCAGGAAGCGCGCGACGCGGTCTCGGTATGGTCGAAGTCCTTGCACAGGTGCCACTTGCCGACCATGTAGGTCGCATAGCCCTGGGCGCGCAGCGTTTCCGGGATCGTCGTGACGTCCTCCGGCAGTTCCATCGCATAGCCTGGAAAACCCGGATCGGCGTGGGCCACCCAGCCAACGCCGGCGGCATGCGAATTTCGCCCCGTGAGGAGTGCTGCCCGCGTCGGCGAGCACATCGGCATCACATGGAAATTGGTGTAGCGCAGCCCCTGCTCTGCTAGGCGATCGATATTCGGTGTCGGTATCTCTGAACCGAAGCATCCAAAATCCGAATAGCCGACGTCGTCGCAGAGAATGACGACGATATTGGGCGCGCCGGCGGGCGCCTCCGGACGGGACGGCCAGTCCGGTTTCGATTGGACCATCGTGCGACCGATTTTGCCCGCGAAATTGCGATAGGCATGGGTTTCTGCGCTGACGTTTTCTGGAATTCCGCGCCCGTCTTTCTCCGACGCATCATTCTGCGCATGCGCCGACAAACCGGACTTGCCTTTAGTCTGCTCCACCGAATTCTCCCCTACTGCTGCTTAGCCCGTTCCCCGGCTGCCGGTTGTTGAAGTCCCATTTCCGAGTCTCACTGTTTCGAGTTCATGACGGCAATCGGCCGGCCAATAACGGTCACCGGTGCATCAAGCCGGCGCGCCGGCTTCGAACGTCATGATCTCATCGGCGAACCGGCCACGCTTGAGCAGGTCCGCCATGCGGCGCATGGGCCTGTCGATGTGGTTGAAGAACATCCGGTATCCGGCGCACAGATAGTTCAGGCCGGCTTCGCCGTCCGGCGTCTCGCTAAAGCGGTTGCGCGGGCATTCGCCATAACAGGCGAACAGCACCTCGCAGTCCCGGCAATATTTCGGCAGCGTATCGAACTTGTCGCGGCCGAACTTGCGTTGTCTGGGAGAGGCCACGAGCTCGAGCAGCGGCGTCTCGCCGATATTGCCGAGCAGGTAGTCGGGCTCCACGTAATGGTCGCAGGCGTAAAGATCGCCATTGTGTTCGATCGCCAGCGCGTTACCGCAAGTCGGAGAAAAAATGCAGGCGCTGGGTTGCCCGATCCAGTTGGCGAGAGCTGCATCGAAGGATTGTACAAAGACCTGCCCAACATCACGCTTGGCCCACTCTTCGAAGATCTCCGTCAGGAAGCGGCCGTATTGCTCCGGCCGCACCGAACGTTCCGTGACAAGCCTGCCTTGCTGGACATAGAGCGGACGTTCGCCGCTTGGGCGATCGCTCCATCCCAGATTGGCCTGATCGATGGTCTCTTCCGACGCCCGCTCGACGATCGGAATGAACTGCAGATATTTTGCCTGCAACTGGTCGCGGAAGAACCGGTAAACCTCCGGACCATGATCACCATTTGCCGCATGGACGGTGCAGAGAATATTGACGTCGACCTCGTTCCTCACGAGGCAGTCCCACGCACGCATGACCTGATCGAACGTACCGCGCCCGCCCTTTGCCACGCGGTAGGCGTCGTGCATGCCCTTCGGACCATCGATGCTCAGGCCGACCAGGAAACCATGCGCCTTGAAGAAGCGCGCCCATTCGTCGTTGAGAAGTATCCCGTTGGTCTGGATCGTGTGCATGATCTTCTGGCCTGGCTTCTTGTACTTTGCCACCAGATCAATCGAGCGCCGGAAAAACTCCAGGCCCATCAAGGTGGGCTCGCCGCCTTGCCACGCGACGTTGATCTCCGAGTTCGGCTGCGCCGCAAGCAGCTGCCGGATGTAGGCCTCGAGCACATCGTCGGCCATCCGCAAGGTACCTCCCCCGTAGAGCCGGTCCTTGCTCAGGAAGAAGCAGTATTTGCAGTCGAGATTGCAGCTCGCGCCGGTCGGTTTGGCCAACAAATGAAACGCCAGCGGTTGTTGCATCCTGTCCTCCACGGCGGCCGCGTACGGAGCAGCCACGGCCAGCGCCTGGCGCGCCTACGACGTCGCGGCTGTGCGAACCATATGATGGACATCGCCTTGTTGCAATGGTACTACCATTGAGACATGCACTCACACGTTGGCGTCGGGGTCTGCCGCATCCGGCCCCGGCGGGAGCTTCTGCGGAGCGAAAACGAAATGACCAGGGAGCAGGTGCCGTGATTGCCCAGGAGAGGAAGGACTTTGATTTCATCGTGATCGGAGCCGGCGCTGCAGGCTGTCTGCTGGCAAACCGTCTTTCAAAAGATCCGGCCGCACGCGTGGCCTTGATCGAGGCCGGTCCTTCTGATCTGCATTTCCCGGTGAACGTGAAAACGACCCTGCCGATCGGCAACGTGTTCCTGCTGCCGCACGCCCGTTACAACTGGCAGCACGTCTATAGCGGCGGTCCGGAGGTCAACGGACGCCAGATCCCCTGCCCGCGCGGCAAGCTGTTCGGAGGTTGCACGTCCGTCAACGGCACGGTCTACATGCGAGGACACCCGACGGACTACGACGAATGGGGCGCGCTCGGAAACGAGGGTTGGGACTATCAAAATGTCCTCGTCCATTATAAACGCCACGAGAATTACGTCGGTGAGGCATCGAATTTTCACGGTGCCGGGGGTGAACTCGACGTCCAAAAGCCCCGCGAAAACAACCCGCTCGCGCATGCCCTCATCGAAGCGGCTGTCGAGGCCGGCCATCGGCACAACGACGATTTCAACGGCGCCCAACAGGACGGTTTTGGAATTTTTGACCTCAACCAGCGCGGCGGTATCAGGCTGAGCAGTTCGCGGGCATTCCTGCACCCCGCTCTCGGTCGAAACAACCTGCGCGTCTTTGCCGATACGCTGGCCGAACGCATCAACATGGAGGGATCGCGGGCGACTGGCGTTACCATCCGGCACGGAGGCAAAAAGCAGGTGCTCACGGCATCGACGGAGATCATCCTCGCGGCCGGCACCGTCAACTCGCCGCAACTGTTGATGCTGTCCGGTATCGGGCCGGCCGACCTGCTGCGCCGTCACGCCATTCAGGTCGTGCAAGATCTCCCCGGCGTTGGCGCCAATCTGCAGGACCACCCGACGGTCTCGGTCGCCATGAGCAATCCCGGCGCGGAATCATACGCGCTCTCCTGGCGGACGGCACCGCGTGCCGCCCTCGCTCCGCTGCGTTATCTGCTCGGGCGCGGCGGCATGCTGGCCTCCAACGCCGCGGAAGCGGGCGGCTTCCTGCATAGCCGGGCCGGCCTCGCCCGGCCCGATCTGCAGATGACGTTCATGGTTGGATTGAAGGACAACCCGCGCACCCTGCCGCGCCGGCACGGTTTTGTGTTGCACGTCGCGGTACTTCGACCCGCGACGCGCGGCCGGCTCGAACTTTCTTCCGCCGATCCGGCGGCGCGGCCGGTGATGTATCCGCACTTCCTTGGGGATCGCGCCGACGTGGAGGCGCTGATCTCCGGACTGAAGCAAGCGCGACATATCATCTCCAAACCCGCACTGGCGCGCTATTCGGGAGCCGAGCTCAGTCCAGGTCTCGCGGTGCAGAGCGACGCCGAGCTGGAAGCCTTCATTCGCGCCAATGTCGCGACGACCTATCATCCCGTGGGCACCTGCAAGATGGGACCGCAGCGTGACCAGATGGCGGTCGTCGATTCCCGCTTGCGCGTTCATGGCATCACGGGCCTGCGGGTCGCCGATGCCTCGATCATGCCCAATATCACCGGCGGCAATACCAGCGCGCCGGCCATGATGATCGGCGAGCGTGCCGCGGAGTTCGTTATGCACGACAGCAAGTCCAGCGCAGCGAATTCCAACCCGAAACTGCGTAGTGTGGCTGGCGGCGCCTATGTCTAGATCGGGACGGCGAAGCCTCAAAAAGAGAAAGTGTGCTCAATGACGGTCTCCAGTGATGCCAGCGCAGCCCTTGAGGGAATCCGCGTTCTCGATTTCTCGATCATGCTGGCCGGCCCCTACTGCGCCCGGATGCTTGCGGACGTGGGAGCCGAGGTCATCAAAATCGAACCCCCGGAGGGCGACGATATGCGCTTGCGCGCACCCTTGCGCAGCGGCCACAGCGCCTATTTCGGACAGCTCAACGCCGGCAAACGCAGCATCACGCTGGATCTGAAGACGCCGGAGGCGATTGCGATCGTCCATGGCCTGGTCGCCAGGGCCGATGTGGTCGTTGAGAACTTCCGGCCCGGCGTGATGGAGCGATTGGGACTTGGCGAAAAGACGCTGCGGCAGATCAATCCGCGGTTGGTCTATTGCTCGATATCCGGCTACGGCCAGACTGGCCCCGCAGCCGCGCGGCCCGCCTACGCGATGATGGTGCACGCCGCCAGCGGATTTGATCGCACGCTGATGCGGTATGCCGGCGATCGTGATCGCCCGGCACCCGGCGCCGTCTTCGTTGCCGACGTGCTGGGCGCCATCTTCGGCTTTTCCGCGATCCAGACCGCGCTGGTCCAGCGCAGCCGAACCGGGGTCGGGCAATATATCGACGTCGCATTGATGGATTGCATGACGAACCTTCTGGTCTATGAGCTGCAGGAAGCCCAGTTCCCCGTCGCCACCCCGCGTCCGGTATATGCCTCGGTCAAGGCAAGGGATGGAGATCTCCTGATCACACCGATCACCGAGCGCAATTTCAGCGCGCTTTGCGAGGCGACGGGACTGGCCGTACTGCGGAGCGACGAACGGTTCACCACCCTTCCATCACGCAACAGGAACTGGCAGGCGATGATGGACGTCGTGGAAGGCTGGACCCGCGAACGCTCGGTCGCCGAATGCGTGCGAGCGCTCGACCATGCCGGCGTCCCCTGCTCCGCCTATGGCGATCCCGGCGACACGCTGACCGATCCTCACCTGATCGAGCGCGGGCTGTTTCAGCAGGTCTCCGATGGCGCCGGTCAATTCACCGGAATCAATCCGCCCTGGCGGATGTCGGGGACGCGAGCGGAATTGGGCGAGCACGTTCCGGCGGTCGGTGAACACACCCAGGACATCCTGGACAACATCCTGGAAATGCCGCCCGCCGAGCAGGTGCGCGTGCGCGCGGCTGGCGCGTTCGGAGTGGTGAAGCCGTGAGGGTACAACAAGGCAGCAACTACAATCCGAAATACTCGGAAGTTCTCGCCGATCTGCTGCAGGAACGCTATCATCCCGCAAACCGGTTCCAGACCTCACGGGCCGGCATCTCGCAGGTCGTGAACTGGGTCGATGGCTGATGCGATGCCGGCTAGCCGTTTCCAGAGGAAAGACCAGGCTGGGGCGGCGTAAATCGCTGTGAGCGCTCAATGGAAGGACCTTTGCGCCCCAAACCGAGTCAGATATCTGTGAGGCGTCGGGGCTGCTTGTGTGTATGATGACCGGCAAACGCGACGCTGCGGCCACACTTGGCCAATACGGGGCTTAAGGTGATCCGGACAGCAACAAAGAAGGCGAGCAGGACCGAGCCGGCGGAGGCCGCGCGGAAACCTGTTTCCCGCAAGCCGGATTCGGAATCGGCCTTTCGCCGGGTGCAGGTCGCGCGCGCGTTCGAGGACATCGCCCGCCAGATCCGGGAAGAGCTGTCGCGCGGACGGCTGCGGCCGGGCGATCGCCTGCCGGCGGAACGCGAACTCGCCGTTCAGTTCGGCGTGTCGCGAAATACCCTTCGGGAAGCGCTTCGATCGCTTGAGATCGCCGGCCTGATCACCTTGCGCAAGGGCGCCGCGGGCGGCGCGTTCATCAACGATACCAACGGCGATACCGTTGTCACCAGCATCAAGGACATGTTTTCGCTCGGCGCCGTGACCACCGAGCAGATCACGCAAGCCCGGATTTCAGTCGAATCCGCCATTATCCGCGCCGCCTGCGAAGTGCATACGGCCGCTGATATCAGGAAGCTTCGCGAGAACCTCGAACTTGCGGCGGAGGCAACCAAACGGAACGACTTCTTTGCGCGGGCAAACGCCCATCTCGAATTTCACTTGATCCTGGCAAGAGCGACCCGCAACCCGATCCTGATCGTCGTCATGGAGGCCTTGATCGGCGTCATGCGGCAATTCCTCCATTCGATCGGTCCGCAGCAGATCGCCGACTATGTGCTTCCCTCGCGCAAACGCTTCATGCAGTATTTTGAAGCGAGAAACGCCGACGCGGCTGTCAAGGAAATGGAACAGCATCTCAAGCGCGTCAATCGCAACTATCTTGCGCTGCTCGGCGAGCGATCGAATTCAAACGAAATTATTGCCGAGCGACGTTAGCTCCGGTCACCCTGCGCCCAATCACCGCTGCCTTTTGATGCCCCCTCGAACCAAACCACCCAAGCCCCTTGCAGTCGACAAAGGCAAGCCCGCGCCGGAAATCGCGCGCAGCCTGAAGCTCGATCACGGGCTGGGATTCCTCACGCGCTTGCTCGAAACGCGCGCTGCCGCGCTTTATGAACAGCTGACCGGGCAGGAAGAGATCACCCCGCGCCAATTCGGCGCGATGCTGACGCTGCATCAGCGCGGCACCCTGACGCTGACGGAGCTCGCAACCCACATCCGTGTCGACCGCAGCACGCTCGGCGAGATGATCAAGCGGATGGCGGAGCGAGGCCTGATCAAGAAGGAAAGCAACGACGCTGACCGCAGGTCTGCGACCGTGACGCTCGCAAAGCCTGGCGAGCAGGCCCTGCTGCGGCTGGTTTCCGGCGCTGCGCAGCTCCAGGAAGAGCTGCTGGCGCCGCTGCCTTCAGAGGATCGGGCTTTTTTCATGCGGTGCATGAGGCTGGTGGCGGAGCCCCCCGCCCCGAAATAGCGACCCTACCGCAGGGCCCAGACACAAAATCGCGAAAACAACCCCATGCAAAGTAGAATGGACCCGGCTCACAGCCCGCATGCGGCCTGCATCCGGGGCATGGCCCCGCTCTAACCGATCGGCGGCCCCCTCCTTCATTCACTACCAGCCATGCCCACGCTGCAGCCAAATCAGCATTGCCGGATCAGGCTTTCGATGTTATTACGTATACGTAACATATCGACGGGAGGAGAAGGTTGCGCCTGATCGACTATCTCAGCGTGCCCTATCGCCTGGAAGCGGCCACGACCGAGCTTGCCGACGGCAGTTGGATCCGGCGCGTCGCCTATCCGGAACTGCCGGGCTGCATGGCGGAAGCTACCGTCGTTGAGGACGCGCTTTGTCAACTCGAGCGAAGACGGATTGAGATCATCGTGCGCATGGTCCGCGACGGCTGCGCCCCGCCTGTCCCGCGCCCGCCGCTGCGTGATTGCGATCCGATATGGGTCGCCAAACAGGTTGGCGTTTCGCCGGAACTGATTGACCTGTTCGATCGCGGCGACGCGACCACCGTGCCGGAACAGGAAACGAATTTTTGGATGCTTCGCTGATCAAAGCCCCGAGGGAACGAACATGCTTTCACACCAAGACAATGAGACGTTGGTTCGCGTCGGCGCCGGAACGCCGATGGGATCGCTGTTCCGGCTGTACTGGATTCCATTCATGTTCGCGAAGGATCTGGTGCCAGACGGACAGCCGAAGCGCGTGATGCTGCTGGGCGAGGACCTCGTGGCATTCCGCGATACCCAGGGACGCGTCGGGCTGGTCGCCAATGCCTGCGCACACCGCGGGGCGCCGATGATGTTCGGCCGTAACGAGGATTGCGGCCTGCGCTGCGTCTACCATGGCTGGAAGTATGACGTGACCGGCGCTGTCATGGACACCCCGGCCGAACCGGCGCGGAGCCGGCTCAAGGAGAAGGTCAGGATCACCGCCTATCCCTGCAGGGAACGTAACGGCATCGTCTGGACCTATATGGGGCCGGAAACGGCCGAGCTCCCACCTTTGCCGAACGTCGAGTGGAACATGGTGCCGGAAGCGAATGTGCACATCTCGATCCGCGTGCAGGAATGCAACTGGCTGCAAGCGCTCGAGGGCGAAATCGACTCCGCCCATGCGCCAATTCTCCACAGCCGGATCGATTCCAGGGGCCAGGTCAACGCCTGGCTTGCCAAGCGCGACCTGCGGCCGACATTCGAATGCGTGCGCCAGGATTTCGGCATGAGCATCGCGGCGAAACGACAGCTTGGCGACCAGAGGCTCTATTGGCGCGTGAACCAGTTCGTGATGCCGTTTTATTCATTGGTGCCGCCGCAATCGAAATTCCCCGATCTGAGCGGCCATGCCTGGGTTCCGATCGACGATAACCACACGCTTTGTATCTTCTTCTCCTATCATCCGTCCGAGCCGCTGCCCGAGCGCACCAAGGAATTGTTCGAGGAAGGCCATCAAGGCCGCGAAACCGGTCACCCGAGCCGGCGCGCCTATGTGAAGCGCCCGGCCACGGTTCCGTTCTGCGATTACTGGACCCGCTTCACGCGGGAGACGGCGTTCGAATTCGACCATGAAAGCCAGGTCAGCACCTGGTTCTCGGGATTGCCCGGCCTTTGGGTACAGGACGGCGCGTGCCAGAGCGGCATCCAGCCGATCTTCGACCGCACCAAGGAAAATCTCGGCTCCAGCGACGCCGGTATAGCCATGACGCGACGGCTGTTGCTGGAAGCTGTCAGCGCCTATCGCGACCGCGGCATCAAGCCGGTCGGGGTCGCCAACCCCGACATCTTCATGGTCCGCGCGGTCTCGCTGACGCTGCCGGAGAGCACGTCATGGGTGGATTACGGCCGGACTCACATGGCGGCAAAGCTTGGCGCGGGTTTCGAATATGCACTCTGATCTCGAACCTGCGGTGAAGGAGACGCCCGTAATGGACGACGCATTCAAGGTTCGCCTGCACCGCAGCGGCCGCACGGTCACCGTTCCCAAAGGCGAAACGATCCTGGAAACCCTGATCGAGGAAGGCGTCGACGTCGTCTATTCCTGCATGGCAGGGCATTGCGGGACCTGCGAGACGCGGGTGATCGAGGGCACGCCGGATCATCGCGACAGCTTCCTCGGCGACGAGGAGAGAGGCGACAACAAGGTGATGATGATCTGCTGCTCGCGATCGAAAACACCGGTTCTGGTGCTCGATCTCTAGAGCGGGTTGATGCGGAGCGGAGTGCTTCTCCCCTCGGCAGTCTGCTGTCACTTGGGCGGCATCGGCTTAAGCTCGATGCGTGTCACCGCATCGCCGCCGATCGTAGCCGTCGTCAGCAACCGCCAGGCCCGAGTCCAGGCCGGCGCGTCGAAGCGCCAATCGAGAGTCGCAGCGTTGTCATCGTGATGGACGATGACCTCACCGGAAATGAGGTTCGCAAAGCCGTCCAGGGAGACGGTGAAGTGCGATGATGCTTCGCCCGCTGCCAGACGTTCGACCGGCGGTAAGGGCGGTTCGAACCGCACATCGGCCTATGTGCTCTGCTCCGATCTTGCTGCTGATAGGCCTGCAGCGCGCCTTCGCCTGTTGTAACCAAACGCTGGCCGTCCCTGCTTTCATAGTCGCTCGACCCCGACGCAGGGTGGAAGCTGATCACGGGGCCCGGCGAGCGCGCGGCCTCCTCAAAGCTCACGGCCGCACCATAGAACGGAAAGCCGCCAGTATAGATGTTCCGGCTGTAGGCCGCGACAAAGGGAATCGGCCGCTCCATGCCTGCCTGCGGCTTCGTCATGTCGACGCCAGCAACCCTAACCCGCGCTTGCTGCGTGCGTGCGCCCTGCTCACGGAAGAAGATCAGAAGCGTATGGGCACTGCTATGACCAATCTGGTTGGTCAGTCCGGAGCCGGTGGTCGAAAGCTTGGCGCCATCGTCGACGCCGATCTCGATATCGATCCGCCGGGACTCCGCATCGTCAAATGCAACCGCGACGCCGAGCGGGGCGCCGTCGTTTCCCGTCACGGCAAAACCCATCGGCACAAAATAACTGACGCGGCCTCCAGCCCTGCTCGCCGTGACCGCCGCCGTATCGTTATAATAGTTGATCTGGTTCTTCGGCGGCGCACGTTCGGTGAAGAACACCCAGACCAGCGGCTCCTGCCCACTCCGCTCGGTCGCCATCACCTCCACAGCCTCGTAGACAGGATCGCCCGGCAGCCAAGCGTACCAATGATGATCCCAATGCTGCAAGAACGAGAGCAGGGGAACCAATGGCTTTGCCGAAGCGGTCATGGGTGCAAGGACGGCGGCGAGGTTGAGCAAGAGCCAGGCAACGATGTACCCGCGCAGCGATCTTGCGATTTTCCCAATAGCGAGAGGCATCATGACACGGTTGTGCGAAATCGGCACGCACAACATTGCGTCGCCGAGCGGGGCGGTCAAGTTAAGGATCGTCCAGCTCGCAAATTCGTTGGAGAGCTGCTGGTTGAATGTCCGCCTTACCGCCGAACCGGGTCGGGTCAGGAGCATTGCGTTTTGGCCGGCCCCCTTCTTCGATAGGATCAAACAATGTCGCCGGGTTGCAACGCGCTACGACAGGCTTGCCGCCAACTACCTTGCCTTTGTTCAACTTGCGTCAATCAGGCTATGGCTGCGCCTTAATGAATCTGCGTCCTGGGTCTGCCGACCATGCCGGATCGGTCCTCACCGGCACACGATCAACGCATCGGCAGCGACAACGCCGCTCGTTGAGGCAATAGCCGGATTGACGTCGATCTGGTCGATCACATCCTGCAGGTCATGCGCCAGTTCCGATAGCCGGCAGATGGTGTCGACCAACCGATCGACATCCACGCCCGGCTTGCCGCGAAAACCCTTCAGCAGCGCATAGCCCTTGAGGGAAGCCAGCATCGCGCGCGCGGCCTGTTCGCCGATTGGCGCGAGCCGCACCGCAGTATCAGCGATCAATTCGACCATGATCCCGCCGAGCCCGGCCGCAACCAGCGGACCGAACTGACGATCATTCTTGACGCCGAGTACGATCTCGACGCCGGCGGGCACCATTTGCTGCACGCTGATGCCGTCGATCCGCGCCTGCGGGGCGTACCGCAAGCAGGACTCCAGTATCTGCTCAGCCGCCGTGCGCGCTTCCTCCGGCTTCGAGACGCCAAGCCTGACGCCACCGGCTTCGGTCTTGTGAAGAATATCGGGCGAAACGATCTTGATAGCCGTCGGGCTCGCGATCTGGCTCACCGCAAGCGCAGCGCCTTCCGGATCGTGCACCAGCATTTCCTTTGGCGTGGCAATTCCATAGCAGGCAAGGACCCGCTTCGAATCGGTCTCGGACAAGGCCGCGCCTCGGGACTTCCCGGCGATGATCTTCCGGGCAGCCTGCTCAACCGACGGATCGGAGCGTCGGGAGGCATCGGCGGGTTCTACCCGCTTGTGCCAGTAGAACCATGCCCGCAAGGCGGCAAAGCATCGATCCGCCGAGCGGAACACGCAGACCCTTGGATCGGCGTCGAGGAGCTCGCTGCCCGGCCCCTGGTACCATTCGTTCATCCAGACCACCGCGAATGGGCGTTCAGAGCGGGCCGCAGCCTCGACGATCGTCGGCGCGCGGGCACCGCTCGATGAAGCGTGTGCAAAGATCATCGGCAGCACCAGTGCGCTGAAACCGGCATCGTTCAAGAACGCATCGAGGCAAAATCCGAACGTCTCCGACGTTTTCAGCACTTCGGCGGTGAGGTCCGACGGATTACCGACCGAGCCAAAATCCGGAACGACCTCGCGTAGCGCACTGTCGGTTTCTGGCGCGATCGCGGGCAACAGG